>Ga0194131_10000134_pt1 | contig 113703 bp, 110 predicted proteins | sample TA2KigO120mmetaG_FD_148631 | JGI IMG/M metagenome (GOLD analysis project Ga0194131, IMG submission 148631) | Freshwater microbial communities from Lake Tanganyika, Tanzania - TA2015053 Kigoma Offshore 120m | ecosystem: Environmental > Aquatic > Freshwater > Lake | place: Tanzania: Lake... | reverse complement strand
TTGCTGCCTTCTCGGGACAGCCTCGCAAAATCCCGGGGGTGGTAGAAGCGGATCAAGGGATGATGCTTCGGCGAAGGCCGCAGGTACTGGCCGATCGTCAACAGGTCCGTATCCACGGCACGCAAGTCCCGCATCGTCTCCAGGACCTCGTCCTCGGTTTCCCCCAGCCCTACCATCATCCCTGACTTCGTCGTCCCGCCCGGGTTCATGGACCTGGCGCGGCGCAGAAGCTCCAACGACTGGTCGTAATCGCCGCGCGGACGAACCTTCCGGAATACGCGCCGCACTGTTTCGATGTTGTGGTTCAGCACATCGGGACGGGCCTTCATTACGGTAGAAAGCGCATTTACGTCGCCGTTGAAATCGGGGATCAGCACCTCTACACGCGCCTCGGGGGTGCTGGTTCGAAGCGCCGCAATAGTGCGAGCGAACATCTCCGCCCCACCGTCGGGAAGGTCATCGCGGTCCACCGAGGTGACTACGACGAACTTGAGGTCCATCGCGCGTGCCACATTTGCGACGCGCTCGGGCTCCGCAAGGTCGACGGTGAGCGGGCGACCGGTCTTGACGTAACAGTAAGAACAAGCGCGCGTGCAGATGTCGCCCAGGATCATGAACGTGGCGGTCCCGCGACCCCAGCACTCGCCGATATTGGGGCAGGCAGCCTCTTCGCAGACCGTGTGGAGCGTCTGCGTGCGCATGAGGGTCCGTAGCCGTGAGTAGTTCTCTCCGCCCGGCATGCGAACCTTGAACCATTCGGGTAGCCGACGCTCAACTACCACGGGGATTTCAGTCAATCGACTCCCTGACTCCGGAAGTACCGTAGCTACCCGCGACTAAAGATGGCAGGATAACAGAGCCCCCTGCGCTTCCACGCCTTCCAGACAGGTATGCCAGGTTGCCAAGACGAAAAACCGGAATTGCCGATGCCCTCGCCCTCGACCGGGGCGATCGCTTCGAATTGACCCTTGGCGAGTTCGGAGGGGATGGTGAAATCCTGGCGACCGTCGAGGGCGTCCCGGCAGCCGTCCACGGCGGCCTCCCCGGCGAGCGGGTGACGGTCGAGGTGGTCAGGAAATACCACGACTCCCTTGCCTGCCGAGTGGTCGACGTGCTGGATCCTTCTCCGGATCGACGCGACCCGCCGTGTCGTTACTACGGCGGGTGTACCGGTTGCCAGCTGCAGCACGTTCAGTACGGACGCCAGCTCCAGATCAAACGAGCGCGGGTGCTGGACGCCTTGCGCGCTTATCCCGCTCTTGCCGGCACGTCGGTACTGCCAACGCTGCCAAGCCCGATGCAACTGCGCTATCGCAACCACGCCAGGTTCACGGTCGGACGGCTCGGAGAGGTGGGGTTCGTAAACCGTCACTCCCGAGGCTTCAACCGGATCGACGAGTGCCTCCTAATGCAGGACCCGATCAACGACGTGCTGGCGCGGGTGCAGGCGAGGCTCAAGGGGATGACCCAGTTCTCCGTTCGGGCCAGCACGGCCACCGGGGATCGGCTCGTCCAGCCCCGGCTCATCGACTCGGGTTGCGGGGTCGATTCGGGCGGCAGCACTTACTGGGAGCAGATCGGAGACCGTCGATTCCGAGTCGCCGGGTCATCCTTCTTCCAGGTCAATACGGCGGTAGCACGGCAATTGATCGACCGCGTGAAGGCGGCCCTGGCGCTGGACGGCACGCAGATCGTGATCGACGCCTACGCCGGCGTCGGCGTGTTTGCCGCGATGCTCGCTTCCAGTTCTAAGAGGGTGATCGGCATCGAGGACTCGGCTTCGGCGGTTGATGACGCCCGTGCGAACACGGCCGACCTGCCAAATGTCGAGTTCGTGATGGGGCGCACCGAGGCCTTACTCCCGACGATGCGCGAGGCAGACGCGGTGGCGATGGATCCCCCCCGCTCCGGTTGCCAGCCGGTGGCCATCGAGGCGCTGCGGGCGCTCGGCCCGGCGCGGGTCGCAATGGTGTCGTGCGAGCCCGACGCGCTGGCGCGCGACCTCGATCTGCTCTGCCGGGATCAGCTGTTCGCAGTCGAGTGGATCCAGCCCGCAGACATGTTCCCGCAGACCTATCACATCGAGTGTGTGGCCTCCGTCGTCCGCAGTTCGGCCCGTGCGAACGGGAGGGCGTAGCATCTTAGGCGTGCAATCATCGGAACATACCTCGCTTCACAGGGGGCCCGGGGCGCTGATCCTGGCTTCCGCGTCCCCGCGGCGCGCGGACATCTTGCGCGGCGCAGGACTTACATTCGATGTCCTGCCTTCGAACGTCGACGAAGACGCACTCGAGTCGAACCGGGCGCCAGCCGAGGTCGCAGTCCGGTTGGCCCTGGCCAAAGCCCGGGCGATCGCGGCGCAGCACACGGAGTCAACCGTGATCGGTGCGGATACCCTCGTCGTCCTTGACGGTGAAATGCTTGGCAAGCCCGGCGACGACGCAGAGACGCGCTCGATGTTGACCCGGCTCCGTGGGAGGCACCACGAGGTCATCACCGGTGTTGCGGCAGTCGCCGGCGCGACCGTGCTCAGCGGATTCCGGCGGACGCGCGTCCTGATGCGTGAGTACGGGACCGCGGAGGTCGAAACCTATATTCGATCGGGGCTTCCCCGCGATAAGGCGGGGGCGTACGGAATTCAGGACCGACACTTCTCGCCGGTGGCTTCGGTCGAAGGGTGCCGGCTGAACGTGGTTGGGCTCCCCTTGTGCCTGCTCGGAGAGCTGTTGCGGCAAGTGGCCGAAGGGTTCACCGCGAAGAACCTCGAATGCCCCGGCTGCCCCGTGCAACGGATGGCGGCGGCCCGATGAACTTCTTTGGCATCGGCGGCCTTGAGCTTGTCATCATCGCCCTGGTCGCGTTCCTGGTCCTGGGCCCGCGCAAGATGGCCGAGGCCGGGAAGACGGTTGCCAGGGTAATGAGCGAGCTCAAAAAGCAGCGAGATGAGCTGACACAGGTATTGCTCATCGAACCAGAGGGTGACTCGAAGAAGCGGGCGGCGCTGAGTGACGCTACCAGCGTGCCGCAGGACCAGCCGGTCGCGCACGCGTCCAGCGGAGCTGCGCCAGCCCGGCCCTCAGCCGAACGCAAGCCGCCGGACAACACGGAAAGCTAGCCGTGCCGAACGACCGGCCGATGCCGTTGCTTTCGCATCTCGGCGAGCTCAAACGACGCCTCATCTACTCGGTGATCGTCCTGGTGATCACCACCGGCATCGCGTTTGCCTTCCACCGACGAATCCTGGATTTCCTGCTTGCGCCGGCGACCGAGCACGGGCTGAACCCGTACACGGGCGGTCTGCCCGTGTTCACCGACCTGACCGAGTTGTGGGGCGCCATCGTCAAGACTTCCGTGCTGGCCGGGATCGGGATGGCTACACCGTTCTTCCTGTTCCAGGCCGTCCGCTTCGTGAGCCCCGGACTCAAGACCATCGAGAAGGTGTACCTGTATACGCTGCTCCCGGCAAGCCTGCTCGCCTTCGTGGCCGGGGTCACGTTCGGCTACTACATTCTCCTGCCGCCGGCGATCAGCTTCCTCGTGACGTTTGGCGGCGACCTGGCGACGCCGCTGATCCGGATCGGGTCCTACGTGAACCTCATCACGACCCTTCTGTTCTGGATCGGACTTTCGTTCGAGTTGCCGATCGTGATCTTCTTCCTGACCCGCATAGGGATCGTTACACCGAAGTTCCTTCTGAAGAATTTCCGGTGGGCGATCCTGCTGGCGTTTGTGCTGGGCGCAGCGATCACTCCCACGTTCGATCCGGTGAACCAGGGGCTGGTCGCCGGGCCGCTGATCGTGCTCTACCTGGTCGGATACGTCCTGTCGGTAATCGGCCAGCGGCGACGCAAGAAGGCTCGACGGCCCACATAGAGGCCAACAAGAAGCCCCCGGCTAGTCGCCGGGGGCTTCTTCTCATGCTGAGGGAGGTCAGGCCGAATTCTTCTTACTGGCCTGCTTCTCAGGTTCCTTGGCTTCTTCCTCGCCCTGCATCGACTTCTTGAAGTTACGGATTCCCTTGCCAAGGCCCGCGCCTACCTCGGGCAGGCGGCCTACGCCAAATACGATCAGAACGATCACTAGGATGAGGATGATTTCGAGCGGCCCGATTCGGAACGGCATGGCATGGACCTCCGTCGGCGTCACTTGTCAAGTGCGTCCTGGCACGCGGCGCAGACACTTGCTATCGTCGCGCCCTCCGGAGGTCGGGTCAATCTACTGGAAATGACCTTGAGGACCCGGAGGGCACGATGGCTGGCAGGCAGAAGACATTCAGCTTCCCCTGGGGCAGCGGAGTGATCGCCGAGTCAGTACAGGCCGTTGGCGAACACCACAAGCCAACGCTTCAGCTGATGAAGTACACGGATGGCGAAGCGAAAGGCATGGTGGCCATACGATTCTGCACCTGCTCGCACGGTGGGTGCTTCAGCGTTCAACACTGGTCGTCTCGTCGAACGACACCCACGGCCTGGGAGCCGCCCTCCGGTCAACGCCGAGGCTACGGTCGTGCCTCAAGCGGCTCGTGGACCAGGCAGGAAAGCCTACCGCTTGCCGAGCGGCCCGGGGACTACCGGCCCCCGGCGATCTGCTCTTTTTGCCATGCGAAGTCGATCGGCCCCGCGTAGAAGCGATCCGGGTTCTCAAGTGCCCACAGCTGCTTCCGCATCAGCCAGTTGTCGGGCTCGAGCGCGATCCCCTCTCGCCAGATCTTCGCCGCGCCCACCGTGTCGCCGGACTTCAGGCGCTTGAGGCCTGCCCGAAAATGCTCCATCGACTCCACCGTTAGCCCGTCTTTGCTGGCAGCGACACCGATTCCTGCCGGCATGGCCCGGCTGGCCAGAAACATCTTCACGATCTCGGCGGTTTCGGGCTTCCGGATGTCGAATCCGCTGAAGTGCTTGAAAGCCAGCCGGCCCTGCTCGTCCAGCAGCATCCCGTTGGGGATCGCTTTGAAACCGAATAGCGCGGCAAGCGAATTGGCCTCGTCGATGACCGTGGTGAACTCAGCGCGTGCTGCGGTGTGGAACGGGCGGGCTTTCTCGGGGCCCTGCAGGTCGACCGCCACGCTGAGGATGTCGCCACCCGCACGCTTGATATCGGGATAGATCTGCTGCCAGACCGGCAGTTGCTCTCTACACGCTCACCACGACGCCCACATGAAAATGACCACCTTGCCGCCGCGAAAGCTCGAAAGGCTCACTTCGGCCCCTTCGAGCGACGGCAGAGTGAAATCGGGAACCAACTGTCCCGGCTGGAGTCTCGTTGAGTCGGACATTCCTGCTTCTCATGTGTCCAGGAGAAAGGGTTGTGGCCCTCAGCCCCCACTGCCCCCATGATACGGTGGCCCCGACCGGGAGGTGGCCGCATGGAGACGGTCCCGTTCGGTAATACAGGATTGGAAGTAGGCCGGCTGGGCGTCGGCCTCTTTGAAAGTGGATGATCTGCATCACCACTTCGCGCAGCGGGGCCGCGGATGGCGGCAGCTGACCCAGGCAAAAGGAGTACGTTTGAAGATCACAAGAGTCCAGGTCAACGTACTGGAGCTGCCATCCTCGAGACGGCTCTTCGATCTCGTAAGGCTCGAGGGCATGCGCAGGGACCGGTGGCTGCATGCCGCAGCGACGCGTGCCCGGGGACGGCCGCCTTCACAGGGGTCTGGCGACGACGCGTCGCCGGCTCACGTGTTCGTGATGGATGTTGATACCGACGGAGGAGTTCGCGGCCGCTGCACGGCCGAGTCGGACGGTCCGGCAAGGGTGAACCGCGAGGACATCGAGCAGCTGAACCAGCTCGTGATCGGGGAGGACCCGTTTGCCCGGGAGATGCTGTACCAGAAGCTCCACACCGGCACCCGCTGGGTTTACCGCGCACCGGGGTGGTTCGGCGCGTTCGACAACTGCCTCTGGGACATAGCGGGTAAGGCGGCGGGTATGCCGGTCTACCGGTTGATTGGCCGGGCCAGGAACCAGGTACCCAGCTACCTGAACATACGCGGCCTGACCGTCGAGGAAGCGATTGAGGATGCCCGGCGCGCCATTGCAGAAGGGTTCCCGGCCCTCAAGGACCACTTCTACCATCCTCCAGACGAGAACATCCGGTGGCTAACCGCAATCCGCAAGGCGGCGGGACCAGGCATTGATCTCATGCACGACCCCGTCGCTATCTACAGCTATGAACAGGCGGTCAAGGTGGGCCGGGCGCTCGAAGAACTCGAGTACCGCTGGTTCGAAGAGCCCTTGCCCGAGCGCTTTCACAACCGCCTCCGGCAACTTTGCGACACCCTCGACATTCCGGTGCTGGCGACCGAAACGATGATGAACGATGTCGACCTCTGCGCGCAGTGGCTGATCAGCGGCGCGACCGACCTCATCAGGGTCAACGCGCGGGGCGGCACGACGGCCGCACTGAAGCTTGCGCACCTTGCCGAGTTGCATGGCACCAACGTGGAGCTCAACGGCCCGGGAGGCCTCTTTGGCCTGGTCCATGCCCACCTCCTGTGCTGCATCTCGAACACGAGCTACTACGAATACTTCCCTGGCGGCTGGCTCGATGAAGTCGGCCGCGAGGTGGGCATGCTGAATCCACCCGTCCCGGCCGGAGGTTTCCTCGCGCCGCCCGATCTCCCGGGCTGGGGGGCCCGGTGGGATGAAGATCTCTTCAGGAAGAAAACCGTCGAGGTCTTCTGATTGAAAGGTGAGGAACGGGCCCTGTCTCGTGGTAGGGTTTACCGCTGCAGATCACTCGTCGGAACTCAGAGGTCAGTTGAACATGGCGATCCTTCGTCGAGCTAACCAGCGTCTCCTCGAGCGATTCCCGGGCGGCAACCGGTACTACCTTGCCGGCTCGAAAACGGGCTCCCGCATGTTGCATGTGGGTGAAATCCTCTGGTCCCCCGGATCCGGGATGCCCCCGCACATACACCCGGAACCTAAGGCAGAGGAGTCCCAGCTAATGCTCGACGGCGAGCTGGAGCTCGTGTACGACGGCATTACCTACACGATGGGACCCGGAGACGTGGCGCTGGCTCCGCCCGGCGTGCCTCACGCGTGGACCAACCGGAGCAACAAGACGGCCCGCATGATCACGGTGTTCCCGATGAACGACCCGACGACGAAGGACGTCGACGCCCCTTCGCCGAAGAAGGGCCCGCAGCCCAGGGGTGTCGTGTTCCGCAAGGACATGAAATCGACGGTGTTTGCGCCAGGCATCACGCGTTATGACCTGGTCACGGAGGCGCAGGGCGCGAAGTCGACCTTCTTCAGCATGCTCTACTTAGAACCCGGCTCGAAGGCGCCGACGCACTACCACCCGGCGACGGAAGAGGCCCAGTACATAGTCAAGGGTGAGCTCACTGCGGTGTACGGCAATGAAGTCACCGTTTGCAGGACCGGCGATCTGTACCTTGCCGAGCCCGGTCTCCGGCATGGCTTCACCAACAAGTCGGACGAGCTGGCGGTGCTGCTGGCGATACACCCGGTGGCGAAGATCGAACGGGTCCTGGTCGACGACTCGGACCTGCCGTACTAGCCCGTCTCCAGGTTTCAACATCGTCCGGCCCGAGGGCCGGACGGCGGAGTCCACACCTTTGGTGAGCAGCGCTGTCACGGGGTCCTCGGCGAGCCCGGCCGTGGCCCACAGGCGGGCGGCCCCCCGCACGAGGCGCCGCGCGTGGTTCCTGGTGGCCCTCGTACTCCTCCTCGCACTCCTGACCACGGCCATGTTCATCTCAAACCCGCCTACGGCCATCCCGCCGCGTTCCGGGTTACCTTGGTCTACCGGTTTCACCTCCCTGTTGTTTGCGGGGGCAGGCCTGATCCTGGTACTCAACAGATCCCGCAACCCGATCGGCTGGATGCTGCTCCTCCCTGGCGTCGACATGAAGGCAAGAGGGGTCGTTGAGGAGTACACGATCCGGTGACGGAAGGGCCTTAGAGCAGATGAGTATCGACTGGCGCTCGGTCGACCGTTGGCTGACGGGTGATGCCTGGGTCAGATCACGCATCCCTGAACATCTGGTCCAGCTGTGCGACCTCATTGGTCCGCGCTGGGCGTCGACCCCCCAGGAACGTTCCGCGGCAGATTACATCCGTGCCCAGATGCAAGCGCATGGCCTGGCCAGCGCCCGGCTCGAGCCCTTCCAGGTCGACACGTGGACGCATGAGCCGGCCAGAGCTCGAATTGAAGGGAGGGACGCCCCTGTCGACGTCCTCCCGTATCTGTTCTGCCCGCCGGTCTCGGTCACGGCTCCTCTCATCGATACCGGGTTCGGAACCTTGCGCGAGGTGGAAGCCACGCGGATGAAACTCGCCGGCGCGATCGCAATTGTCGATCCTGCGTTCGAGCCGTTCACGGCGCCCACGCCGTTTCCGATCCGCCTGAGGACGCTTGCCCAAGCGGGCGCGCAGGCGGTGATCGCGATCGACCGCAAGACCGGTGGACGCACGGAGTATCACCCCGCCACCGACTGGCGGACGCTCAAGGTGGAACCCCATCCGGTGCCCACCGTGGACGTGAGCCGCGAGACTGGCACCTTGCTAAGGCGCTACGCCGCCCGGGGAGCAAGGCTCTCGCTGGAGGTAAAGAGCAGGGCGTACCAGGCGACCACGGCGAACACCTCGGCCGAACTGGCCGGCACGTCATGGCCCGACGCACACATCGTTATCGGCGGACACCACGACACGGTGCTGAACTCACCGGGCGGCAACGACAACGCCTCAGGCACGGTCGTCGTAATCGAAACGGCGCGCACTCTGGCCGCGTTAGCCGCAGAGTCGGGCGTGCGCCCCGGCTGCACGCTGCGGTTCGTGACGTTCAGCGCCGAGGAGCAGTTCCTGCAGGGGTCGGCCGCCTACGTCAAGCAACATTACGGGCCCGAGCCGTTGCCCCTCCTCATGATCAACCTGGACGAACTGTCCACGGGATTCATGAAGGGCGTGGTGCTCCAGTTTCCGGAGCTACGCGGTCTGATCGAACGCCAGCTAACCGCCATGGGAGACGGCCTCGCGACGCACACCATGACCCAGCTCGATGCCTGGTCCGACCACTACCCGTTCAGCCTGCGGGGGATCCCGACCGCCATCCTCTGGCGATGGCGCTTCTTTGGAAAGTACCCGGAGTCGGACTTCCACCATGAACCGGACGACATGGCAGACAAGGTACGCGTCCGCGACCTCAAGGAATACGTCGGGCTACTGGCCAGGCTGGTCTTGAGGCTTTCGCACGTGCCACCAGGAGAGTGGCCGGAAAATCGCCTCGACGCCCGGGCAGTCCAGGCGCGCATCGCGGAGGAGATCACCTCGCCACACCGCACGATGTAGCGAGGCGTTCCTTCCTGCCGTCGGTTACTTCTTCTTGGCCGGACCTTTCTTCCCGGCCGACTGCGCCTTGCGCCAGGCCTCGTATTCCTTGCTGGCAGCGTCGTTCGGCGGGTAGTACTTGCGGAGGTCGCCGCCCTCGGAAAGGCGCAACTTGGCGAACACTTCCCATTCGGCGTGCTCGTGGCCCTTGGTGGCCAGGTCCGATGCCAGATGGGCAGGTACGACAACCGCTCCGTCGTCGTCGGCGATGATGATGTCGCCCGGCATCACGAGCACGTTGCCACAGGCGATCGGTCCGTTGACCGCGAATGGCATCAATGTCGTCTGGACGTGGAAGTTCGGGGTCACCCCGCGCAGCCAGTAGCCCAGGTCAATCTCCTTGGCATGCGGCCAGTCACGGATGCAGCCGTCGATCACGGCGCCGATCCCACCCTTGCCCTTGAAGTACGTGAGCATCATTTCGCCAAATACGCCGCTGCTCATCTCGGCGCGCGCATCGACCACTACGATGTCGCCCGGCTGAGTGTGATAGAGAACATGCCGGTGCAGCTGACGCTCGGGGTCGACGTACTCACCCTCGGGGTAGATGTCGCCGCGCTTCGGCATGAACTGCAGCGTCAGTGCCGGGCCGACGATCGATCTCCCGGGCGTCCACGTCGTTGGGCCCTGGATGAATACGTTCTTGATGCCCATCCGGTTGAGCTCTCCGGCAGCGGTCGCGGCGCCGATGCCCTCAAGGCGCTTGATGAGGCTCTTCGGCGGGCGCTTTATGTCCTGGGTAACGACTGCTGACTTCTTTGCTGGCGGCATCTAGGGCACTGGCTCCTTCTGGTCGGTGACAATCGCTCAGCGAATGGTACACGCCACACGCGGGCTGTCATCCCGCGGTCGCCAGCCGCGGTTCCGCTCGCAAGGCCAAGGGTCGGGGGCGGCCCTATTTCCAGAGCGCTCCTATGGCCGTGACGCAGGCGTCGGACAGATCGCGGTCGGCGCCCGCCTTGAACGGCGTGGTCCGTACCTCGTATCCGCCCTCCTCGTACGCCTGGGCGGTGGGTATGTAGGCGAACAGGCCATTCGTGTAGCCACAGAAGACGGTGTGCGGTGCAGGCGAACGTCGCTTGACGTCCATGCCGATCTCGGCAAAGGGCTCGCCTGGGACTCCAATTAGCGCGGTGTCGCCCAGTCGAATCGCCTGGAGATGAACCTTGATCGGATCGCTCTGTGCCATCCTCGCCAGGTTCCGGCGTATCCATGCCCTCTTGGAAGCCATGACCGCCGCCTTGATCGCCTTCTCGTCGCCGGTCTGCCGTACCGCCTGCAGCCGCGCCATGAGTCGGTCGAATTCGGCCTCGATCTCCGCAACCGGCGGGAATTCGCCAGCCGGCAGGTCCACGACCGTATTTACGACACGCAATGTCTGGTCCGGCTCCCCCGCAGGTTCGTCGACATACATCCCCAGGTCGGCGCCTGAGCCAACGATCTCGACCAGTCGTTCCTTGCGCCGGACCGGGTCGATCTCAAGCCGGACGCGGGCCGCCTCCAGGCCCAGTCGCTTGCCGAGTTTGCGCGGCGCCTCGATATCGCCGACGAATGTGATGATCGGGCCCTGGTTCCCCGCGGCGCCCTGGAGGAACAGGCACAGGCCGCCAATATTCTCTTCCACGGTCCTGCGGGCATGGCCCGGGTAGTCTGGAGAAAGCTGGCGGTTCGCCGGACCCAGGATAGTCGGATGGCACGCGAAGTTGACGATCGTCGCAACGGGCTTTCCGGAAGTGTCATCAAGCGCAGTGACGAGGACCTGGTTGTCGACAAACCCCTTCCAGTTGCGTCCGGTAAACATGAAACCATCGGGCGTTACTGGTCTGCGATTGACGTTGATGCCGCAGACGCCAGCGCCCGTCCCGATATTGACGGCCCGGGCGCGACGTTTCGCTTCTCTGGCTGCGGCCGCGGCTTGCGCCGGCACCCCGGCCAGATATGGCTCGATCAGTTCCGCTCCGCCCTTCAGGAATGTACCTGGGAATTCGGCCCCCGCATGGGTGTGCGTGGCCGATAGCCAGACATGGTCCGGTGCCACTCCGGCGGCCGCGCCTACCGCCTTCCTGATGTCCTTGTCCAGCCAGTCCGGGAGCAGCAGGATGTCGAGGTCGACGATAACGGCGCGCGTTTCGGGCGACTCAAGATAAAGAGCGGTGGCGTAGAAGGGCATGTCCACGCCTTCCGCCTTTTCGTGCACTGCGGCGCCCCAGCCCGCGTGTGCGATCCCGACCGGAGGCGTGATTTCGGTGCGGCCTGCCCCTGCTTTGATCAATCCTTTGACCCCTGTATTCGAATCGACTCGTCGATCACCCGGAGACGCCGTCATCGAAACGGTCCGGGCGCGGCGGTGATTCTAGGGCCGACCGGGGCCGCGCGCACGAAGCGGGCCCCTCATTCGGGGCAAGGCAGCTGCGTTTGAAACCGAAGGCTGATTCAGCCCAGATAGCGCCAGACGGCGACCAGGCGGCTCAGGATCTGCACGCGGTGCGCGGGGACGACGATCGGTTGCATGAGCGGGTTCTCGGGCTGCAGCCGCACCATGGGCCCTTCCTTGTAGATGCGCTTCAGCGTCGTCTCGTCATCGGGGGCGATTCGCACCGCCACGGTGGCCCCGTTCGGCGCCTCCGTTGTCTCTTCCATCACGACGAGGTCGCCGTCTGCAATCATCGCTTCGACCATCGAGTCGCCTTTGACCCTGAGTGCGTAAAGCTTTTCGCCGCTGCCCGCGATCGACTGCGGCAGCTCAACGGTGTCCTGCGACTCGTAGCCAGCCCAGGACTCGACGGTCGGAAGGGGGAAAGGCGCACCGGCCGCGATCGAACCTACGAGCGGCACCGAGAAGACCTCCGGCCGCGCGGTTTCCGATCGCGCTGGCCCCGCAAGCCCCAGGCCACGCGAGACCCGATCGTCGCGGTCCAAGAGGCCCCGCTTGCGAAGGACGTCGAGGTTGTAATCGACGACGGAGGTCGAACTGATCGCGCAGCCCCGCTGGATGTCCCGGATCGTCGGTGGATAGCCGCGCCCGCCGATGAAATCCCGGATGAAATCAAGGATCTTTTGCTGTCGGCCGGTTAGACCCTGCACGCCCGCCTCCCGCCTGAAGACTGCGTCCTTCGCCCTGCGGACACAGTTAGCACGAATGTTCGACTCGAAGCTAGCAGGGCCGCTCATTAAACGTCAATGAGCGAATGTCACAAGAACGCGCGCGTCGGTCGCCGGCGACGGAGGCATCCGGCGGTATCGAACTGATGTCGCGCCGCGCGGGGCATGCAGAAAGTGGCGCATGTCAGCGCCACCTTGCGTGCGTACGGTCCGGACTACGCGGTGACTTTGTTCTGAGCCTTGCGCAGCCTGGAGATACGCCTGGAGGCGTTCTTCTTGTGAATCACGCCCTTCTTGGCTGCCTTCGCCAGCATCTGGACTGCGGCGTCGACCGCGTGGGCGCTCTCTTCCGATTTCGGACCGTCGGTCAGGGCACGCCGGGCGCGGGCCACGACGCGGCGCGACTCGGCGATGATCGGCCGGTTCCTGGCCTTCCGGCGAAGCGACTGGCGATGGGGCTTGTTCGGTGCTGGCATCTGTCTCTCTTCTCAGGGCTCGAGAACGGCTCTCAGCCGGCTTTCTCCGGTCGTTCCTGACAGGCCGGAACGGGGCCTGCGGTCCACCAGGCTGGTACGGTCGACTGTCGAAACGCCGCGCACTGCGCCCAGCTTCGCGAACAGCCTGCCCAACTGGTCAATCCCAGTAGTGTACACGGTAAGCGCCACGGTACAGCGGCCACCGGGCTGCTCCTCTGACGAGATCGAATGGATATTGACCCGCTCGGCCGAGACGACCGAGGTGATATCGCGCAGCAGGCCAACCCGGTCGTAGGCGTCCAAACGGACCCGGACGGGCAACCGGTTCTCAGCGTGGCCCCAGGCGACCTCGACCAGGCGTTCCGGCTCGTCTTCCCCGCGTATGTTCGGACAGTTCTCGCGGTGAACGCTGACCCCCCTGCCCCTTGTCAGGTAGCCGATGATCGGGTCGCCGTAGACGGGCAGACAGCACCGGGCAACCTTGGTCAGGATGTTGCCCGCCCCCATCACCACGACCCCGGACGCGCTGCTGTCGCCAGCCGGCCCGGACTTCGCCTGTGCCTGGACGCCGGCCGACGGTTGAACCGTCGCGGCGGTAGAGAGCCGGTCGATCACCTTCTGCACATCCAGGTGACCGGTGCCCAGAGCCTCGAAGAGGTCCGCCGGAGAGGCGAAGCCCATGAGCGTAGCCAGCTGGTCTTCCTTCACCGCCACGCTCAAGTGACGCAGCGACCGCTCCATCACGTCGCGCCCTCGTTCGATACTGGCGGTTCGCTCTTGCCGCCGGAACCAGTTGCGCACTTTCTCGCGCGCGCTGGCCGTCCCCAGGTATCCGAGACTGGGGTTTAGCCAGTCCAGGCTGGGACCCCTGGCGTTCTTGGACTTCTTGATCTCGACCGTGTCGCCGTTCTGGATCTCAGTGTTGAGTGTTACCAGCTTGCCGTTGACCATCGCGCCAACGCAGTTATGCCCGAGCTCGGTGTGGATCCGGTAGGCGAAATCGAGCGGAGTCGCCCCCTTCGCCAGTTCGATGACGTCCCCGCGCGGCGTGTACACGAAGACGGTGTCACCGAGGATGTCGGTCTTGATCGTCTCGAGGTATTCGGCATCGCCGTGCATGTCGCGCTGCCAGTCGAGCAGCTGCTTAAGCCAGGACATCCGCTGCTCGAAGCGGTCTGACTGTGGTCCGCCTTCCTTGTAGGCAACGTGCGCCGCCACGCCCTGTTCCGCCACTTCGTGCATCCTCTGAGTCCGAATCTGGACCTCCAGGGGATACCCGTCGAAGCCGACAACCGACGTGTGGAGCGACTGGTACATGTTGTCTTTGGGGCTGGCTATGTAGTCGTCGAACTGCCCCGGAATGGGCCGCCAGAGCGAGTGCGCGACGCCGAGCGCCGCATAGCTTTCCGCCTCCGTCTCCACGATGACTCTCAGGGCGATCAGGTCGTAAATCTCGCTGAACTTGCGACCCATCTGACCGTAGCGGTCCATCTTGTTGAAGATGCTGTACAGGTGCTTGGCCCGGCCGGTCACCTGCCCCTGGATGCCGGACTTCTCGAGCGCCTCCTGGAGGGCCATCGTGCAGCGATCCACGTACGCCTCGCGCTCGGCCCGCTTGCGCGACAGCATTCGGGAGATTTGCTTGTACTCGCGGGCGTGGAGGTATTTGAACGCCTCATCCTCCAGCCGCCACTTCAGATCACCCATGCCGAGGCGGTGCGCCAGCGGGGCGTAGATGTCGAGCGTCTCGCGTGCGATTGCCAGCTGCCGATCGGGCGACAACGCCTTCAGGGTCAACATGTTATGGAGGCGATCTGCCAGCTTGATCAGCAGGACCCGGACGTCGTGCGCCATGGCCACGAACATCTTGCGGAGCGTCGCGGCGCGTTCGGCCGCCTTCTGGTCTGCACCGCCATTGAGATCGAATTCAGTGCCCGCGGCAAGGCCACCGGCCTCGGCCCCCTCGTTGCGCTCCAGTACGTCGATGCGGGACATCTTCGTCACGCCGTCGACCAGTTTCGCGACCTCCGCGCCGAAGCGCGCCTCCAGGACTTCGACCGAGACATCGCAGTCTTCGATCACGTCATGCAGGAGCGCGGCGGCGATGGTTGTCGCGTCCATGCGGAGGCGGGCCAGGTACTCGGCCGTTGCGATCGGGTGCTCGATATAGGGCTCACCCGACTTGCGGCTCTGCCCCTTGTGGGCCTCTGCCGCGAATTCCAGGGACATCTCGACGAAGGCCACCCGGTCGTCTGGCAGGTACGACCTGACGGCCTTAAGAAGGGTCTCGGCCCGGACGGTGGTTGCGGTTGGGCTCATGATTGGAATCCACAGCTAATGTTACTCCCGCGCCCCGCTTCGAATCGACGGTAATCTCCGCCGAGTCTCGTCAGTTCGCCGGGCGGACCGCTCAGGACCTGGGGCGTTCCAGGAGCACGGTGACACCCATATCCCGGTACTTGCTGCGCAGTTCGGGGTCATAGCTTCGGATCGCGAGCCTGGTACCCGAGCCTTCAAGCACCTTCAAGGCGTACCGCACGCAGTCGTCATCGGTCTTGAACGGATGGTGTGGATTGGCCTCCCGGCTGAAACTCAGGTCTGCGGGCCCCCACGAAAGACAGTCGACCCCCTTCCGGGCCAGGCTGCGTGCCCTGGTAACCGCCCCGATCGACTCGATCTGCATCCACAGGACGCCGTGCTGGTTCCACCAGCCAGCGTATGTAAGGCGGTCGTCCCGCCCCTTGACCATCCACCGAGCGGCGCCGCCCCAGCTGCGTCCGCCGAACTGCGGGTAGTAGAAGTAGTGGAGCGCCTCTTCGACCGTGCCCGGCTCCTCGGTCTGTGGTACCTCGATGCCGGCCGGACCCAGGTCGAGGAGATTGCCGATCAGATATGAGTGACGCGTGTGCTTGATGCGAAAGATGACGGGGATTCCAACGTCGCTGGCGACCCCACAGAACTCGACCAGCCGCTCCTCGCTAAAGGGCGAATGCTGGCTGTCGACCGAGACGTAGTCGTAGTCGTCCCGGGCGAGCGCGGCTTCCAGCTGCTTGCGGCCGGTCGTGGCGGCCACGCCAATGCCCACGACGAAGTCTCCCCTGTTGATGCGCTGCTTGAGCTGGTCTGCCGGTTTCATCTGTCTCCCCTTCCGTGACTGGTAGTTCCCATTCCAGGCTGATCAGGGCGCTGAAGGCGGTACGGTGTCGCCAGTCCAGTGCTGCCAGATGCCGATGACCGCCGCCATCGCACGCACGCGGTCGCGGTGGTCGGGCCGGCCGTACAGGTTATCGATCTCGTGCGGATCGGACTCGGTATCGGAGAGCTCACACGGGTCTCCGTCACATGGATTCAGCTCCCAGCGGTTCAACACGACCGAACGCCACGGGAGCGCAGCCGGTTGATCGTCGGCTTACCCGGGTCCCGGTCCGGCACTTCGCCGACGCCGTAGCAGCGTTCCGTGTTGGCTTGCTGCTGATCGCTCAGTATCGCCACCAGGTCCTTCGGGCCGTCCACCATCACCTCCACCGCCTGATCCCGGCCACGCAGGCGCAGGCGCGCTTGAGGTCTACTGGTACCGGCGCATCCCCACCAGAACGGCCGGGACGAGCGTCAGGCTCACTGCGACGGTAACCAGGATCTGCCAGCCCAGGAATCCATTCGTCAACAGGATCGCCGCCCCGCCCGCCGCGTTCCCGAGCATGCTACCGCCCGGGCCGAGGGCCCCGTTCACGAATATGACGGGCCCTTGCCGATTCCCGCTGTGCTGGTACAGGAGCGAGGTGATCCCTGTCTGGGCGATCCCGATCGTCGCGCCGTAGATGAAAAAGAGCGCGCCGGTCAGGAATGGCGACATCTCGATCCAGGCGAAGGCAAACAGGCCCGCCGCGTTGAGCGCCACCATCATGGCGGATCCGCGCGCCACGCCGATACGCCCAAGGACCTTGCCTCCAGCGAAGGCCGCCAGCATGAACCCGAGCGGGCCGACGAAGAACATCGGCGGGAGCAAATCCGTTCGGCCCGGATACAGGTGAATGAAGAACGCGGCCAGGTATCCGAACACGACGCCGAACAGGGCTTGCAGGAGCAGCCGGAGCAGCAGCGCCTCTCGCACCACCGGAAGCACGACGCCGCGTGCCGCCTCGGCCATCAGCTTGCCGTAGCGCACCGTGCCCGGGGCCCCGGCGAGGCCCGGCAGAGCGAGCGCCGCAAATGTCGCAGAAGCCGCGGCGAGTATCCCGTAAAGGATCAGGACTGAGTGCCAGTCGAACTGGCTTCCGAAGATGCGCAGCGCCGGCCCGAGCAGACCGGGCCCACCGGCCATCGCGCCTATCACCAGCCCGGTCCGTACGGTCCGGGACCGCGGGTCGGTCCACAGCCGGCCGACCGCGGTCAACGCCGAGGCAAGCACGACTCCGGAGGCCATACCTGCGATCAGCCGCAGGACCATCAGGGCCGCGAAAGAGGTCACGAGGCCGGAGAGGATCGAAGACACAGCCAGGACGGCGAGGACAACCGCCAGCACCCGCTTGACCGACATCTGTCCGATAAGAGGCGCGAGCGCAAGCGCCGCCCCCATGCCGCCAAGAGAGGTCGCGGTCCCGAACTGGCCAACCGTGCCCGTCGATACCGCGAAGTCCTCCGCAATTTCGTTTATGAACGGGGCGACGCTGCTCTCATGCGGGAGCGAGAACGGGGTCGCCAGCATCAGCGCCGGCAGCGCGAGTCGGAGGGTTCTACTGGCGTCGATGGTATTCACCGGAGCGGAATGTTACCCGTACCGCGGTTACGGATCCGATGTCGACCATCGCGACGATCCTGGCCTGCCGCACATGGCTTTGAATTTGATTCCGTCTAGTTAAGGCCTTCCTGCCAGAGGAAAGATCAACCGGGGTGTGGACTACCCGAAACATGGCCAGAAGCCTTTTAACCCTCCGCACTGCCACCCTCGTGACGGGATAACGACGGCAAGGATCCTGATCGTCGATGGCTCCAAGGAGGTCCGCGCCGCGCTGGGAACGCTACTCGCGCTACAGGGCCATAACGTCTCTTACGCCGAGGACGGGGCCGGAGTGGCCGCGCTTGTCCGGGCCGACCGACCTGCATTGATCTTGCTCGACATCCTGAAACCCGGCCTCGAAGGCTTCGGTGTGCTGGCTCGGCTCAGGGCAGACCACACGACCCGGAACATCCCCGCAACCGTTATCACCGCCCTGGCAGACGTCGCCGATCAGTCGCGCGCTGTCTTCGGGGGCCATCGACTACACCGGGGGGCCGTTCTCGGGAACGGGCGTGCCTGCCCGGGTCGATCTGGCGCTGCGCCGCCGGAGTGGATCATCCGGCGATGCGTCATGGGGTCTGGAGGCCCGGATGTCGTTTCCTATAATGCGCCGCATGCCCAACGACCTCAGCTTCGCGATCAGCTCGCTGGATACGTTTCACCTCTCGTTCCCGCTCAGGTACTGGGAGGAGTACCGCTCCGACGAAGCTCAGAAGGGTGACCGCTTCGAGTTCACCCCGGGTTGGCAGACCGTGTATGCGCGCAACATCGAGACGGCTCTCTGCCGGGTAAAGTTCGCCGACGGCACGACCGGCTGGGGGGAAGTCAATGCCCCCATCGGTCCCGAAGTCGTCTGCCTGATCTGGAAAAACATCGTCGCCCCGGTCGTGGCGGGGCGCACTTTTGAATCGCCCACCCGCCTCTGGGACTTCCTCTACGACGCTCAACGCGGTCGGGGCTACGCGTCGGGCTACTGGCTGGATGCGCTGGCGGGAGTCGACCTCGCGGTCTGGGACGCGCTTGGCATCCGCAACGGCAAGCCGGTGGCCGCGCTCATCAGGCCCGACCCTCGAAAGCGGATCCCCGTCTATCTCTCCGGAATTCGGAAGGCAACCCTGGGCGAGAGGGTCGCCGAGATAAACAAGTGGTACGACGACGGGCTGCGTGGAGCCAAGATCTTCCTCAGCCCGGACGTCGACGCCGGGCTCAAGGAACTCGACGGCCTCCGCGCGGGTTGTCCCAGGTTGAAAAACTGGATGGTTGACTTCTTGTGGATGCTGCCAGCCGCGACTGCTGCCAGGGTCAAGGCCAGTTTCGGAGACCGGGGCGTCGTTTTCCTGGAATGCCCCCTTCAGCCTGAAGATCTGGCGGGCCACCGCGAACTGGTCGGGGAGCCAGGCGCACCGATCGCCCTGGGCGAGCATTTTCGGACGCTATACCAGGCGCGCGACTGGTTTGGCCCGCCGCGCGCGCTCGACGTCTACCAGCCGGACATCGGCCGTACTGGCATCAGCGACGGGATTCGGCAACTTGACGCGGCCTACGACGCCGGCCTTGAAGTGACCCCGCACATGGGCAACGGGATGGCCGTCTTCCAGGCCGCAACCCTTCATTTCAGCGCGTTGTGCCGGCCCAGCCATCTGCAGGAGTTCCAGTACGGGCACTACCGGATGAGCAGGGACATCGCCGATTCAGCATGGGTCTATCACAACGGGGCATTCGATCTTCCCGATCGACCCGGCCTGGGCGTGACGGTCCGCCCCGAGGCGCTCGAACCATTCGCTGCCCGCACCTGAACGCCCCCCGGTAACCCGGGTAAAACACCAAGCCCCCGGATCGACTTTCTCCTCGCCCGATCCGGAGTGAAACCCATTCTGTCCCGATGGTCCAGGCGCTAGTCTGCCGCGACCGGGCAGTCGAAGGCGCCGAGGCGCCACCCAGGACCACCTTCAGCCCTGTCTCCGTCCATCCTTCTGTCCGTCCGTGCTCCCAGCGCGCTTCCGCGTTCGCCGACTCTCCGGAATCGGATTCGCGACCAGGGGTTCCAGGAGGAAAAAGTCGATGAAGACCATGTCCGCCGATGGCGACCGACTGTTCTCGACCACGCTCCGGCCCGGCTACGTGTCACCTGCGATCGCCCTCGATGCCCGCCTGGTGGGCCAGGAGGAGTGGGGCCTCCTCGTCCTGCTGGGCGCGGTGGCCTTTGCCACTCTCGCATACGTGGGCTACTGCACCTTCAGTGGCGGCGGCTCGTCCTTCTCGCTGAGCCTTTCAGGGGTCTCCGGGACCTGCAACTAGAGCCGGTGTCCGGGGCCGGCCTCCGCTGGCCCCGGACCTTGCGCAGAGGAACCATGGAAACGCTACGCATGCATCGGCCTGGATCAGAGGCAAGGTCGACCGCCCCGGTGCTGGCGATCAGGGGTGTCTCCTTCGGCTACGACCGGACCCTCGCCGTGAAGTCGCTGGATCTGCGCGTCGAGCCTGGCCAGGCGGTCGGCCTGGTCGGGCCGAACGGCTCAGGGAAGACGACCACCCTTCAGATCTGCGCCGGCTTGCTCAGCCCGGTCCAGGGCACGCTGGACTATGGCTCCGGGGTAACCACAAGAGCGACCCTCGATGATCGGCGGCGGCTCAGCTACGTACCGGACACGCCAGAAGGGTTCGGCCACCTGAGGATCAGGGAGTACTTCCAGCTCTACGGCGCCCTTCAGAGGGCCGACCGCGGCTACGTCGATCGCGCACTCGCGTTCGGCGAGGTACTCACGCTGCCCACCGGCGCCCCACGCCTGATCGGTGAGTTGTCGCACGGAAACCGTCGCAAAGTCGCACTCGCGGCTGCAGCAGCGCTGATACGTCCACTGACGCTTATCGACGAAGCGACCGCCGCGTTGGATCCGGAAACGGTTATCGCGCTCGAGTCGCTCATATCCACCTTCTGCTCTAGAGGCCTTGCCTTCCTCGTGGCAACCCAGGATGTGTTCTTTGCCGAACGAGCCTGCGACCAGGTCTACATCCTGGTCGGCGGGCAGATCGTGGACTCGGGTTCACCGGCGGCACTCGTGCGTCGCTGGGATGAGCAAGACCTCAGGGGAGTTTTCGGAAATGTCACTGGTTTCGGTACATCCGCTGACCGGATTGAGGCAATTATGGGTTCAGTTGCTCCTGAGTGACGCCCGGCGCGTGTCACGCACCCTGAGCCGTATCTTCAGGACGAATCCGCTGGTCTTGACGGCCCTCCTCACCGCGGCACTCACGATCGGGATTCTGGGGGCGTGTTCAGGAGACGTCCTGGCCGCGCTGGCGTCGAGCCGGGCACACGGACTCACAACACTTACCGTCGCGGTGGTTGCGGTTGGCGCCGCACTCGGGTGTGCGGGCGCGAGCGGTAGCCCCCGACTTTCCGCCTTCGATGGCCAGTTCCGTGCGTCGCCTGTGCCCCGCCACCTGATTGCAGTCCCGCTGCTCCTGGTCCCGGTGGCTCTCATGCTTGCCGCCCCGTCCCTCGTAATTTCTCGCGCGTTCCTCGATGCATACGACTCCCTCCAGGCTGAGCCCTCCCGGGTCTGGGCCCTGCTATTCGCGGTCTGGTTCGTCAACGTGGGGATCGCTGGCGCAGCCACGTCTGCGCTGTTCTCCGGTGATCGGCAAGCTCGTCTCGTGGGGGTCCTTTTCTTGATATCCATCGCACTGGTCGGCCTGGGCGGGTCGACGCTGGTTGGGGCGCCGGCGTGGGCATGGCTTTCGCCATTCGTACCGTGGGGCCCAACGGGGACTCCCGCTGGGCTGGTACGCCCTGATGAGTGGATCAGCTGCGGCGCCGCGTTGGCTGGTGGAATGGCCGCCTGCGCAGCCCTGGTCTGGGCGAAGGCCCGAGAGCCAGGATCCAGTATCCGGTTCCGATCCCAGATGCTGCCTCTGCCGAGCCACGGCGCTGCGCTTGCCCTCGGTCAATCGCTGGCAGCTGCCGCGCTCAGGTCACCGCGGGCCAGATGGTTGCTGTTCGCGCCCGCGCTGGGCGCGCTGGCGGGCCTGGCCATTCGGGCTTCGGGCGAACGCGACGGCCTCCTCGGGAGTTTCCTGGTGGCCGGGCTTTTGCTGGCTGCCGGGGAGGTGGCCATCTCCCTTTCTCGCGAGTACCGGCTCGGCCGCTGGCTGGCCGATTCGTCCCCTGCAGCGCCATGGAGCAGAGCATTCGGGTGGATTCTGGGTGCGGGCGCAGTTGCGCTCGGGCTCGGACTTTTAGCCGTCTCCCCACTGCTGCTGCTGGGAGGCGCAGGCCTCAACGAACTTGCCTGGATCGGAAGCTCCACGTTCGCGGTCGTATTCGCGGGCCGGCTGATCCCCTGGGACCACCGGTCTAACGGGATGCAATTTCTCAGTTCGATCACGGCGGGCGTCTGCGTCATCGCCGCGCTCGCGCTGGACGTCTGGCTGGTTGGGGCGCTCGGGCCCGGGGCGGGCCACACGCTCGCGCTGCTCACGACCGGGCTCTCGGCCTCCGCCGCCGTTCTCGGGATGGAAGTCGGTAAGGATCGATGACGGATCTCGACACGGAAGTTCGAATCCCTCCGGGCGTGGAGCTGCGCGACGGCCGGCTCCTGGACAACGTGCTCGGCCAGACCTACCCGCTTTCCGGTTCGGCCTGCGCCTTTCTTGAGCTGATGCTGCAACGAAGGCGCCTCGGCGAGATTGCAACGATCGTCGCCGAACGCTTCGGAGTCGAAGAAGAGACCGTTGCCACGGACCTCATTCAGTTCGTGGAGACATTGAACTCCGGCCATCTGTTGAACGTGCGCGGCGGCTCGCCCACGCTACGATTCCGCCGGTGGGCAGGACAGCTCGCGTACTCGGTGGTGACCCGGTCATTTCCCACCCGGCGCGTCACCCGGCATGCGGTGTCCGCTCATGGGCTCCTGCCACACCTCGCATCGATCTCAGCCATTCTCGGGAAGCACACGATGCCAGTCTGGCTGCTGCCCGCGGCCGGATTGCTGGCTCTCGGCACCCTGGCGAAGCTGGAACTGGCGGCCGTGCTGGCGCCCGCCATCCTCGCGGTCTTCCTCTGCCTGGTGGTTCACGAGTTCGGGCATGCCCTGGCGATCTGGAGGGAAGGCGCGGGCTCATACGTCGTCACCGCGGGCTGGAACGTGGCGATTGTGCACTCGGTCGCCCGTCCGGCGCCGCTCATTCACGCCGGCGGCCCGGCGCTGGCCGGCGCGGTAGGCGTCTGTGCCGTGATCGTCTCGCTGGTCGCGGGCAGCCCGCAGTCGGCCAGCTTTGCGGTGCCGTTTCTGCTCAACCTGGCCGGCCTGACGGTGTTCTCTAAGGATGGTCGCTCGCTCGCCAGAGCCCTTTAGAAAGGTTGCCTCAGATGACGCGTACGTTCATCAAGTCTGCCCTCATCGGTACGGTCTCATTCGGTGTGATTGCATATTGCCTGGTCCTCGTGCTCGCGGTGCTCTCGCAGTCCGGGCGCGTGGCGGATGTCGGCCTCCGGCTGGGTCCACTCGAGATCTTCCAGGTCTGGGTCGACGAAAGCGGCCACCACTTCACGATCGGCACAGGCATCGCTCTTGTCGCAGCCCTGGGGGGCGTCGTCAACGGAATCGGAGCCGTGATCCTGGCGAGGCAGCGCATCCGTAGTATGCGTGCGGCCCACTGATCGCCCGGGCTCCCCGGTAGTACTATCGGCCGATCGTTGCCAGCCGGGGAGCCAGTCAAGTGGGGTCGCGCATGAAGATCGAGTCAGTCAGGTCCCTTTTGATCGACCGCTACCTGTTCTGCGAAATCACGACCGACAGCGGCCTGAAAGGGGTCGGAGAGTCCGGTGCGTGGGGCTTCCTGGAAGCCTCGGCGGCCGCAATCGACAAGTTTGGCAGGTACCTGGTCGGCAAGGACCCGCTGCGGATAGAACACCACTGGAACTTCATGTACCGGTGGGGCTACTTCCGCGGGGCGGCGATCATGGGGGCGATCTCGGCCATTGACATAGCGCTGTGGGACATCGCAGGCAAGCACTTTCAGGCCCCGGTCTATCAGCTGCTGGGCGGGAAGGTGCGTGACAGGGCCCGGGTCTACTACCACGTGTTTGGCGACACTACAGAAGTGCTGGTCAAGGGCGTGGTCGACGCCAGGAAGAAAGGGTTCACTGCGGTCGGTCACCTGACCCCGTTCCTCGACGAGCCACATCACATCCCCTATTTCAAGACGCACGCCGCGAAGATCGAGGATGCCATCGATACCGTGCGCAGGTACCGCGAGGCGGTCGGCAACGAAGTCGACCTCTGCATCGAGATCCACCGGCGGCTTACCCCGGCGGAGGCGGTCCAACTCGGGCTCGGAATCGAAAAGTACAAGCCGTTCTTCTTCGAGGATCCGGTCACGCCCGACAACATCGACGAGATGGGGTACGTGGCTTCGAAGATCAACATCCCGATCGCGACCGGCGAACGGTTTAACTCGCTCTGGGATTTCGACATGGCACTCCGTCGCGACGCCGTTCAGTATGTTCGTCCCGACGTTTGCATGGTCGGCGGGATCTCGGCGACGAAGAAGGTGGCCGCCCTCGCAGAGGCGCGTCACGTAGGCGTAGTGCCGCACAACCCGTTGAGCCCGGTCAGCACCGCCGCCTGTCTCCAGATCGCTGCCTGCATCCCGAACTTCGCGCTGCAGGAGTACCCGACCGGCGAGGAAAAGCCGCCGAAATCCGAAATCGTTGCCGGCGCTGCCCAGCACGACGGCAAGGGATTCCTCATCATCTCCGACAAGCCCGGAATAGGCGTGGAACTACGGCCGGACGCGGCCAGGAAGTGGCCATACAAGGTTCGCGACGTCGATACTCGGCTGCATGCCGATGGCTCGGTCTTTGACCAGTGACTCGCCGGTGGCCGCACCGCTGCCAGCCTTGACTTGGCCAGGCATGCCGGACAGAATCCGTGTGCCGTAACCACTATGCCGATCGGAGATGAGTGTGATCTACGAGCTAAGGATCTATTCCTGCTTTGGCGGCCGTTTGCCGGCGCTCCACAAGCGCTTCCAGAACCACACGGTGAAGCTTTTCGAGAAGCACGGGATAAAAAACATCGGTTACTGGACCCACGAGGTCGGGCCGTCGCGCAACCAGCTCGTCTACCTGGTCGCGTACCAGGACCTCAACGCCAGAGCGCAGGCATGGAAGAACTTCCGCGCCGACCCGGAGTGGATCAAGGCGGCGGCAGAGTCGGAGAAGGACGGGCTGATCGTCGAGGACGTCGAAAACCGGATCCTGGCTCCTACGCCCTATTCGCCGCTCCAGTAGTGAAGGTGGCCCAGATCCGACCCGTCGCCGCGGTCGATCGGGAATGGATAGAGGCCGGCGGATTTTCCGCGCCGGAGCGATTCAAGTCCGGGGTGGCGTCGAGGGTACCTTCGCGCGCCGGTCAAACGTGCTGAACGTGCACCGCTACCGGTAGTGAGATCACGACAGACCCCGCGTCAGATGCGGGGCCTGCGTGGCATTACCAGGCAGCCCGGCGCCGCGTGGTGGCGCGCCGTGGCCGTCCCCTGAACGCAAAGCTCTTCTTCGGCGCTCCGCCGCGCTCGGCGACAGCTGCAGCGGCAGCCAGGGGCGATTGCGCCGGCGTGGTCGGCTTCCCATCCGGTCCAACCACGGGTAGTCGGCGACCGATCAGCCGTTCGATGCTCTTGAGGGCGTCAAGCTCTTCCCAGGAGCAGTACGAGACGGCGATCCCGCTGGCACCGGCACGCGCGGTGCGCCCGATCCGGTGCACGTACGCCTCCGGTTCGACCGGGAGGTCGTAGTTGACGACGTGGGTGATGCCCTCGACGTCGATCCCGCGCGCCGCGAGGTCGGTGGCGACCAGGAACCGGGTCTTGCCGGTGCGGAACCGATCGAGCGTCCGCTGGCGCACGCCCTGTGACTTGTTCCCGTGTAACGCGTCGGACGTGATCTGGTAACGGCTGAGCTCCCGGACGAGCCGGTCGGCGCCGTGCTTGGTACGGGTGAAGATCAGTGCGCGGTCCACCTCGGGACGTCCGAGGAGGTCCCTGAGCGCGCCGCCCTTGGCCTGCCGCTCAATGAACACGACGCTCTCGGCGATCTTGGGGACCGTCGCCTCAACACGCGCCACGGTCACGCGCACCGGGTCCTTGAGGATGGCGTCTGCCAGCGACATGATCTCGCGCGGCATCGTGGCGGAGAAGAGCATCGTCTGGCGCCGGGAGCGTAGCTCTCTGATGATCTTCCGGACGTCGTTGATGAAACCCATGTCCAGCATGCGGTCGGCCTCGTCGAGGACGAGCACTTCCGCGTGTTGGAGCCGGACATACCCCTGGCCGACCAGGTCCAGCAGGCGGCCGGGGGTTGCGATCAGGATGTCGACGCCCCGTTTCAGGTCGCGCACCTGGCGGTCCTGGCCCACGCCACCGTAGATGGCGACGCTGACCAGCGGGAGGTGTCGACCGTAGGTTCGGAAGCTGTCGCAGATCTGAAGCGCGAGCTCGCGGGTGGGCGCCAGGACGAGCGCTCTGGGGGCGCGGCTGGCGGCAAGTGAATGGCTGGCGCTCAGGTTCTGGAGGATTGGCAGGGCGAACGCCGCCGTCTTGCCGCTTCCGGTCTGGGCGCACCCCAGCAGGTCGCGACCCGCCAGCAAGTGGGGGATCGCGTCGTACTGGATGGGCGTCGGCTCGGTATAGTGCTCGGACTGGAGGGACTTAAGGATCGGTGGGACCAAACGCAAATCGGCAAACGAAGTGACTGTAATTGGACTGCTCTTTCAAGACTGCAAGCCTGTTGCGGCCCGCGCGGTACGCATAGAAGTGCGGGAGGTTGATAGGGCTCGCCAGGACTGCGCGGTGTCGAAAGATCCCGGATTCGGGTTTAGACGAGTCGTGGCGTGGCATGAAGGCCGTCGAACTTTCCAGCAACCCCCATTATAACGATTTCCGGACGACCGTGTGCGAAATTCGTCCGGTGCGGCTTTGCCAGACTGGCGAAATCTGTCTCTCGCCGCCTTATTGATTACCGGGCCCGGGTTGCCAAATCCCCGGCCTTGGGGCAGATTAGCCGTGGTCCCGACTATCGCTCTCAACTCGGAGGTGGAAATGCCGGTAGAAAGCAGCCTCGCACGGATCTCAGGCAAAGCGTCGATCGTCGGCGTGGCCGAGTCCGACGAGATCGGCAAGGTCCCGAACAAGTCACCGCTACAGCATCACGCCGAGGCCGCCCGCAACGCGCTTGAGGACGCCGGACTCAAGCTTTCGGATGTCGACGGCTTCCTGACGGCCGGTTACAACGGATACGACGTAGCCGAATACCTGGGGATTCAGCCCCGGTACACCGACAGCACGTCGGTCGGTGGATCATCGTTCGTCATTCACCTGGCGCACGCCCTGGCCGCGATCAACGCCGGATACTGCGAAGTCGCGCTCATAACTCACGGCCAGGCGGGACGGTCGGACCGCGCACGTCCCGGCCCCAACCCCGGGTTGCCGGCAGCCCAGTACGAGTCCCCTCATGGAATCATGGGCCCCCCCATCACGTATGCGCTGGCGTGCAACCGCTACCTGCACCAGTACGGGGAGGACAGGACCCGCCAGGCAATGGCGGAGATCGCGGTGTCGACGCGCAAGTGGGCCAACCTTAACCCGAAGGCCTACATGCAGGCCGAGAAGATGACCTTCGACGACTACCACGACTCGCGCTGGATCGCGTGGCCGTTTCATCTTCTCGATTGCTGCCTGGTGACCGACGCCGGCGCGGCGATCGTGGTCACATCGGCGAGCCGGGCTCGCGACACGAAGAAGAACCCGATCCGTATCCTCGGCGTCGGCGAGGGGCACGACCACTCCATGATCTCTCAGATGCCCGACCTGACCTCAGCATTTGGGCGCAATACCGGGCCGCAGGCGATGAAGATGGCGGGGGTCGGTCACGGCGACTTCGACCTGACCATGATCTACGACTCGTTCACGTACACCGTGCTCGTGACGCTTGAGAACCTGGGGTTCTGCAAGCCCGGGGAGGCTGCCGACTTCGTGGCGGGTCAGCGGACCGCTCCGGGCGGCAACTTCCCGCTCAATACGAGCGGGGGCGGCCTCTCCTACACGCACCCCGGGATGTACGGCATCTTCCTGATCGTTGAGGCGGTCCGCCAGCTCCGCAACGAATGCGGCGATCGCCAGGTGGCTGATTGCCGACTTGCGCTTGTGCATGGCACCGGTGGCAGCCTTTCCTCCACCGGAACCACGGTTCTCGGGAGGGCCTAGATGACCGGCAAAGCGACCACACCCGCCCCGATGACACCGGTCCCGGTGCCTCAGCCTGAATCCGACCGCTACTGGGAAGGGTTGCGGCGATCTGAGATCTGGGTGCGCAGGTGCGAAGGGTGCGGTAAGCCATACTTCTACCCGCGCGATATCTGCCCGCACTGCGCTTCGGCGAAAACACAGTGGTTTCGCGCTTCCGGACGCGGGGTGATTCACACCTACGCGATAGTTCACCGCGCTCCCCATCCCGGCTTTGGCGACAAGGTGCCGTATGTCGTCGCCATCGTCGAACTCGAAGAGGGCGTGAGGGTGCCGACGAACATCGTTGGAGTCGAACCTGAGCCAACGAAGATCAAGATCGGCTCGAGGGTGGTTCCGGTGTTCGAAAAGCTCACCGACACGATCACGCTGCTCAAGTTCAAACCGGCCTGACCGGGGTTCGGCGCCGCCAGCAGGCCCCCAGCCCCCGCCCGGATGGCCAGGCGTATGCCGGGAAGGACTCGGTGCTGGCCGCCTGGGCCGCCCTATTCGAGTGGTCCCCGAACGCCCGCTTCGAGATCGAAGAGATCGTCGAAGCTGGCGACCGATGCGTCCTCCGCTGGGTCTACCGCCGGGCGGACCGGGAGGGCTGGCCCGGGCACGTGCGCGGGAGCGACCTTTGCCCGGTGCGAGACGGCAGGGTTGCAGAGAAGCTCGGTTACGTGCAGGGCTGAGTGCGGCGGCCTGTATCCTTTGGTCATGGCACCAAGCGAGGCTAGACCATGACCGCGCAAACGAAAGTCCGCCACTTCCTCTCCATGTCCGACCTCTCCCCGGGCGAGATCGCGGACGTCCTCGAACGCGCCACCGCCTTCAAGAAGGGCGACCGCACCCGTTCGCTGGCCGGGCGCAACGCGGTGTTGATCTTTGAGAAGCCTTCCCTGCGCACGAAGCTGACCTTTGATATCGCGGTCCACGAGCTGGGCGGACATCCCATCTACATGGCGCCGCAGGAGGTCATGCTCGGGAAACGCGAGCCGGTGAAAGACGTGGCAAGGATGGTGTCGCGGGTCGCCGACCTCGCAGTAGTAAGGACCTTCGGCCATGCGCTTATCGAGGAGTTCGCGCAGGCGGCGTCAATCCCGGTCGTCAACGCTCTCTCTGACGCCGAGCACCCGTGCCAGGCGCTGGCCGATCTGCTGACGATCCGCCAGCACTTCGGCGGGATCAAGGGGGTGCGAGTCGCCTACATCGGCGATGGCAACAACGTCGCGGCGAGCCTGGCGCTTGGACTGGCCGCGACCGGCGGTCACCTCACGATCGCGTCGCCCGCCGGATACGAACTTCCAGAGCGGTACGCGGGACAGGCGATATCGATTGGCCAGAAGACCGGTGGGACGCTATCGATGGTCCGCAAGCCGGCCAGCGCGGCCAAAGGCGCAGACTTCGTCTACACCGATGTCTGGACGAGCATGGGCCAGGAGGCCGAAACCGCAATCCGGCTCAAGGCGTTCGCCGGCTACCAGGTGAACCCCCCGCTGCTGGACCTGGCCGGGAAGGGCGTCAAATTCATGCACGACATGCCTGCTCACCCTGGAGAGGAGATCTCGCAGGGCTTGTTTGACGACCCTCGTTCGATCGTCTTCGACCAGGCCGAGAATCGGCTTCACGCGCAGGCAGGCCTGCTCGACTTCCTGTTTTCCTGACTTGGCTCCCAAGCTACCGATCATCGCCATCATTGGGCGGCCGAACGTCGGCAAGTCGACCCTTTTCAACCGTCTCGCGGGCCGCAGGATCGCGATCGTCAGCGATATCCCGGGCACGACCCGCGACCGCGTCTCGATCGACGCCCGCTTCGGCAACCTGGCGTTCGCGCTCGTGGACACCGGCGGAATTGAAGAAAACGCGGGCGACAGGATCGACCGCGCCGTGCAGGCGCAGACGGCATCGGCCATCTCTGAGGCCGATGTGCTGATCCTGGTGACAGACGCCGTCTCCGGCGTTACGGCTGGCGATCACGACGCCGCCGAAATCGCGCGGAAGTCGGGCAAACCGGTCGTGCTTGCCGCCAACAAGGCGGACAGTGAAAAGCGTGCCCTGCTTGTGGTCGATTTCTACGGGCTCGGCATCGGTGACCCGATCCCCATCAGCGCCTATCACGGCCAGGGGATCACGGAGCTCATGGAAGCGGTAGCCAGGGTCTTGCCGGAACCGGTCGAAACCGGGGACTCCGACCTCTACCCCCGTATTGCGATCGCGGGAAGAACCAACGTGGGGAAGTCCGCGCTGATGAACGCCATCGCCGGACACACGCGCTCAATCGTAAGTCCGGTCCCGGGGACGACCCGCGACCCGGTCGATACGGTCCTCCGCTTCAAGGAGCGCGATCTCCAGTTCATAGACACCGCCGGCCTGCGGCGACGTGGCCGCATTGAGCAGGGGATCGAAAAATACAGCTCGCTGCGCACGCTCCAGGCGATCGAGCGCTGCCATGTGGCGATCCTGGTGCTCGACGCCACAGAGTTCGTGACTGCCCAGGACACGCATGTCGCCGGGTTCATCGACCAGGCGGGGCGAGGCGCCGTCATTGCGCTAAACAAGTGGGACCTGGCGCCGGAAACCGGGGTCGAGCACGACGCAGCCATGCTAGAAATCCGGCAACGGCTCAAGTTCCTGGTCTCCTCTCCGGTGCGGCTGATCTCGGCGCTCCATGGACGCGGTATCCCCGGGCTGCTGGAATCGGTCGTCGCTACCTACGACCAGTTCACGAGGACCATCGACGAGAGCGAACTCCGAAGGGTGATTTCCGACGCGATCGCGGCCCATCCGCCGCCTTCGCAGGGAAGAAACGACGTCCGGATTCGCAAGATCTCACAGCGCCGCACAAGCCCGCCGACCTTCGTGTTTCACACCGGCGACCCGGCTCGCATACACTTCACTTACCGCCGTTACCTTGAGAACTCACTGCGCAACGCATTCGGTTTCCAGGGCACACCTTTGAAGCTGGAGTTTGTGGCCGACCGATGACAGGTCCCTGGCCGTATCTCGTCGCACTGCCAGCGGCGTATCTGGTTGGCTCGATTCCTTTTGGAGTCCTGGTCGGCAGGCTCTGGGCCGGGATCGACATCCGCACGGTCGGCAGCGGCAACAGCGGCGCCACCAACATGCTGCGCAGCGTGGGGCCCGTCCCGGCTGCCCTGGTTCTCCTCGCCGACCTCGGCAAAGGCGTCGCCGCGGTCCTGATCGCGCGCTTCGTTTCCGACTCCTCCCTGGTCGCCTCACTGGCCGCGACCGTCGCAATCGCAGGTCATAGCTGGCCAGTATTTGCCCGCTTCAGGGGTGGCCGCGGCGTAGCCACCGGGGTCGGTGCCCTCTTCCTGGTTTCGTGGGTCGCCGGCACTTTCGCCCTGATCGGCCTCGTGGTCGTCATCGTCTCCAGATACGTCTCACTCGGCTCGATCGTCGGTACGACCGCTGGCCTCCTGGCGCTCGTCGTGCTCGCAGCACTGGGCAGCCTCGACCCCGAATATCTGATCTTCGGCTTCATCGGGGCCGGCGTGATCCTGGTCAGACACCACTCCAACATCGGCAGACTATTGCGAGGCGAAGAACACCGCCTCGGCGACAAGCCTGTGCCGCCGGTAGCCTGAATCGACCAGGCATGGCACGCATCGGGGTTGTCGGCACGGGGAGCTGGGGCACGACGCTGGCCGTGATCACGGCACGCCAGGGACACGCGCCGACGCTCTGGGCAAGAACTGCCGCGGAGGCGCATGCGCTGGCCTCGGCACGCGAGCACCGAAGGTTCCACCCCGGCATCCGATTCCCCGAAAACCTTGCGATCACCGCCAGCGCGGAAGAGGCGCTGGGCAGCGCTGACCTGGCGATCGTCGCGGTCCCGACCGCGCGGCTGCGCGAGAACGCGCGCCAGCTACGCCGTCACCTGGCCGGCGCGCCACTCGTCCTGAGCGCGGTCAAGGGGCTGGAGCCGGGTACGGGCAAGCGGCCCACCGAAATGCTGGCCGAAGAGCTGGGCAGTGACCGGCGCTGCCTCCTCGGTGTCATCTCGGGTCCCAATCTCGCCCGCGAGATCATCGCCGGCAAGCCTGCAAGCGCTACGGTCGCATGCGCGTCGATCAATGCCGCGACGGCCGCACAGGCGGTCCTGTCCTCCAGCGTCTTCCGCGTCTACACGACGGACGATGTCATCGGCGTTGAGCTGGGCGGTGCGCTCAAGAATATCGTCACCATCTGCGCCGGGATCATCGACGGGCTGGGCCTGGGCGACAACGCCAAGGGCGGCCTGATCACACGCGGCCTCCATGAGATCACCCGGCTCGGCGTGGCGATGGGCGCCCGCCCCGAGACCTTCGCCGGACTCTCCGGTATGGGAGATCTCATCGCGTCCTGCTACTCAAAGCTAAGCCGCAACCGCTTCCTGGGCGAGGAGCTGGGCAAGGGCAAGAAACTCGAAGACATCCTGAAGGGGATGGACCAGACAGTGGAGGGCGTGCAGGCAACCGTTGCCGCGGTGGAGATCGCGACCCGCCTGGGGGTCGAGATGCCGATCGCGTCCAGCCTGAAGCAGCTGTTATTCGAAGGCCTCAATGTGAGCGAGGCGATCGACTCCCTGATGCGCAGAGCGCCGGCCGCCGAGAGCCGCATGGCCTCGCAGCCCTGAGGTCAGCCCGCTAGCCGAGCGCGCCGCTGTGATACAGCGCAGCAACGGTCGCCGCCACCGCCGCAGTCTCCGCACGCAGGATGCGCTTACCCATGCCAGCCACGGCCACGCCGGCTTTGCGCAGGATGTCTGCCTCTCGGGGGTCGATGCCGCCCTCGGGGCCGATGATGAGCGATAACCGCGCGGGGGCCCCCTTCAGTCGCTCTTCCAGGGCCTCCCGGAGAGTGTGGGCCGACTCCTCCTCCCACAACAGGATCGCGGGGCGATGGGAGTCGCTTGCCGCCAGCTCCGGGAGCGTGATCGCCCTGGCGATCGGCGGAACGGCCACGCGCCCCGACTGTTCGGCGGCCTCGCGAACGATCCGCTCCCAGCGTGTCAGGCGTCCCCCGCCCGGCATCGAAGCGACACAGCGCTCGGTGATGACCGGCTGGAACCGCGCGACGCCGAGCTCGGTGCAACGCTGCAGGACGAACTCGAACCGGTCCGCCTTGAGAACGGCCTGGCAGATAGTGATCGCAAGCCTCGGCTCGACACCTGGATTGCTTCGCCCGATGATTACGCCTTCGGCCGTGCCGGTGGACACCCGTTCCAGCCTGACCCTGAGCTCCTCGCCCGATCCATTGAACACGGCGATCTGTTCGCCCGGCCGCAGTCGCAGGACGGACGCTATCTGCCTGGAAATGTCCGGCGGCAGTTCGACCCGTTCGGCGTCGAAGTCCCCCGGCAAGAAGAAACGGTGCATCAGGCCGACCGGCCGGCGATCACTGTCACCCAGTCGGCCGCAATGCGCGTTTCGAGAATGCGCGCCCCGTCTGAGAGCAAGACCGCTTCGAGTTCTGCACGGCGGCTGACCATGTATCCGGAGCCGATCAGGACACCGTCCGGCGTCAGGCATTTCAGCAGCTCGCCGCTCAGGAGGGTGAGCACGTTGCCGGAGATGTTGGCTACGACGATCTCGAAGGCGGCCTCGGCAGCGGCGGAGTGCGGGAGCGTGCCCTTCAGGATCGTGGCAGCGCGGTCCACACCTGCGGCCTTCAGGTTGCGGGCGCTCGCGGTTGTGGAATCGTCTTCGATATCAAGGCACACCGCTTCGCGGGCGCCCAGGAGCAGGCCCGCGATCGAGAGGATCCCCGAGCCGCAGCCCACGTCGAGCATCCGCATCCCTGGCCGCACGTAGTCTTCGAGCGATTCAAGGCAAAGCCGCGTGGTCGGGTGATGCCCCGTGCCAAATGCGATCCCGGCTTCCAGCGGGATTACCAGGTCCCCTGGCCGCAATCCCTCTTTGTACCCGGGCGGTACTACCACCAGGCGTCGTCCAAGCCGAACTGGGTCGACCTTCTGGGTCAGCCACTCCGCTTCGTCGATCGTGCGGATGTTCAGTTCGCCAAGCTTCTGCAATCGCGAGACCAGGCGTACGCCGACTTCAATGTTGGCGCGGCGCGCCTGGGTCGTGCTGTCTACCGGCAGGTACGCGCGGACCACCACCGGAGCATTCGGCCCGGGTGGCTCCTCGCCCTCGTCGGGGTTATAACCACCGGCGTGCTCGATGGCGATCATGCCATCGGCGTGGCGCGCGAACAGCGTCTTCAGAGGTTCGGCGTACTCGCCCGGTGCCTCGATCGAGAGCTCGAGCCACCTTGACCCGCCCTGTTCAGGAGGCACTGTCGCCGTAGATCGCGTCCTTGATCTTGTTCAGGATGCCCCCCTTGCCATCGCGACGGCCCTCCACGGGCGTGGCGCCTCCAGGCTGCAGGGTTGCTGCCAGCTCTTCGAGCAGGGCCTTCTGCTTGCTATTTAGCTTCTCTGGCACATTTACGAACATCGACACGAGGAGATCGCCCCGCCGGGTACCGCCAATCTCGTGTACGCCTTCGCCCCTGACACGGAAGACGGTGCCTGACTGCGTGCCGGAGGGAACCTTGATGGAGCGCTTGCCTTTCAAAGTTGGCACTTCGACCATGGTGCCCAGAGCGGCCTGGGCAAGGTTGATTTCCATCTCAAGTGCGAGGTCGATCCCGTGCCTCTCGAAGAGGGCGTGCGGCCTCACGCTGACATAGAGGAACATGTCCCCGGCGGGCGCGCCGGGATCGCCCGGTTCGCCCTCGCCCGAGAGCCGGATGCGGGTCCCGTCTTCGATGCCTGCGGGAACGTTGACCACGATGGTGCGCTGGCGGCGCTTCCGGCCCTGCCCGTTGCACTCCTTGCAGGGCGTCTGCACCGTCCTGCCCTGCCCGGAACAGGTCGAACATGGACTGACCTGGGCGAACTGCCCGAAGATGTTGCGCTGCACGCGCCGGACCTGGCCGGTCCCGGCGCAGGTCGCGCAACGCACGGACGAGTGCCCGGGCTCGGAGCGCGAGCCGTTGCACCGTTCGCAAGGCTCAGCGCGCTCAACGTCCAGTCGCTTTTCGGCCCCGAAGACCGCCTCTTCGAACTCGAGGGTCGCCTGGTACTCGATATCGCGCCCTGGCCGCGGCCCGCGGCGGGTGGTGGTGCCGCCCCCGAAAAAGGCATCGAAGATGTCGCCGAATCCGCCGAAGTTCTCGTGGCCGCTGAAACCGGCGCCCGCGCTCCCACCATTGGTGACGCCTGCGTGACCAAACCGGTCGTATGCCGCACGCCGTTCGGGGTCGTTCAGCGTGTGATAGGCCTCGTTGACTTCCTTGAACTTCTCTGCTGCGCCCGAAGCCTTGTTGCGGTCTGGATGGAATTCCAGCGCGAGCCGTCGGTACGCCTTTTTGACGTCCTCGGCCGAGGCTTCCCGGGGGAGCCCTAGAACTTCGTAGTAGTCACGCTTCGTGGTCATGATTCGGGGAGCGCGCGCGGGCGCGTTATTCGAGATTCAAACCTCAAAATTAGATTATATGGGGGTGGCGGACAAATCCCGAACCGGGGCATGCGCCCGGTTTCGGTGGATCAGGCCCCTGCGGTATCCAGGACGCGCCGCCCTGTGTAAGCCTCAGAGACAAGGTCGCTGAGCACCGTTGCTGCATGGCCGACGACCGGCATCGCCTGGTGGTAGGCAAGGCGGGTAGGGCCCAGGACCCCAACGATTCCGTTGGCGTGACCCGGGATTCCGTACCTGGAGACCACGATGCTGAATTCGCGGAGCGTTTGCCGGCGGTTCTCCGAGCCGATCACCACCGAGACGGCGCCATTTGTGCTGGCGTCAGACGCGATCGTCGAGATGGTTTCGTCGTCGTCCAGTGCCTCCGCCAGTTCCCTGGCCGGCCCCGGCCGAGCGAGTTCCGGCTGCTCGAAGAGCGCGGCCAGCCCCTCCATCACGTAGTCGTGGGTGGCGGCGACCTCTTCCTCGTGGAGCATCGCAAGCATCGACTCGATGACCGCACGCTCGAACGAAGAGAGTTTCTCGACGTCTTCGTTGGCGATCTCACTCGCCGTCTTCCCCGCGAACAGCTTCCCCAGCCGGTTGCGTGCCTGCTCAAGCTGCGAGGTCGTCGTCGGCTGGTCCAGCGCGACCAGGTGCCGCAGGACATGCGCGCCCTGGAGGATCAGCACCACGAGGACCGAGAGGTCGTGAATCTGCAGCAGCTCGACCTGCTTCAGGCGGTTGGACTCCGGTCGTGGCGTGGTTGCGAAAGAAAGCGTCCCCATCAGCTGGGAGACGGTCGCCGCGGCCGTACGCGCCCACTGCTCGATGTCGCGCTTGACCTGTTCGAGGGTGCGTTCAAGGGCGTCTTTTTCGGCCTGCTCCGGCGCGCGCCCGATCGGCAGAAGCTCCACGTAGAAGCGGTAGCCCTTGTCGGCGGGTACGCCGCCGGCCGAGGAATGCGGACGGATGATGTAGCCCTCTTCCTCGAGGCGGACCATGTCGTTCCGGATCGTGGCGGGGCTTACCGCAAGCCGGTGCTGCCGGGCAAGCGACAGCGAACCGACAGGCACCCCCGTCGCGATGTAGTCGGCCACCAGTAACCTGAGGATGTCACCGGTACGCTGGGAAAGAGCCATTCTGTTTCGCTGCCTTCTGAGATCGGTCAGAAGAGCTGATTTAGCACTCGGCGGGCCCGACTGCCAGATGCTGGAGACGAAGCTAGCACCAGTCCGCTCCGCATGTCAACCAAAGTGCGGTTTTCCCGCGCCGCCGTAGAATCGAAAGGGCGAGATCGTAATCGATCCAACGCCCTGAGCGACGAGGCTTCAACGATCCCCTCGAAACCCTGTGACGGGCTCGTAAGCCCGCTGGGAGTGATATGGAAATACGCTGGCTTGGCCAATCCTGTTTTGTCGTTACGTCCGGCCCCCACGACGTCTACTTCGAACCGTATCCCGCACTATCGCACCCCAAGGCCAAGGACGATGGCTCGACGGTCGTGACGTTCAGCCACGCGGGCGTCCTGCGCCAGCATCGGCAGGAGTGGGGGCAGGCCGCCCACCTGCTCGAGGGCCCGGGGGAGTACGAGATTGCGGCCCTGGCGTTCCGGGGTATCCCCACGCCTCTGACCGCCCGCGACGGATCGCGTTCCCTCAACACCGTCTACGTGATGGAGGCCGAAGGCATCAGCGTCTGCCATGTCGGCACGCTGGCGGGCACGCTCGCCACAAGCGCCCTCCAGGCGATCGGAAATGTCGACATCCTGATGGTGCCTGCCGGTGGCCCGGGAATCATGCCTGTGGACTCCGTCGCATCGATGATTCGAGCGGTCGAGCCGGATATCGTCATCCCGATGCACTACGTCGCCTCGGCCGGCCAGGAGGGCATTGGCCCGATCCCGGTCCTGTTGAAGGAGCTCGGCGTGACTCCGCCCGACCCTGCTCCGAGGCTATCGGTAAGCCGGTCTAACCTCCCGCCAGAGATGAAGGTGGTCCTGCTCCGCGCCAGCGCCTAGATCCAGCCACCGGACAACGCTGCTCGCACGGCCATCAGCATCCCGGCGCCGATCACCAGGAGCGCCGCAAGCCAGGGGAGGGCCCCGAGGAACGCGCGGACCAGGCCGGATCGGTCCGCCAGCCTCGCTCCGAGTACGTTACGTGCCTGCAGCAGGAAGATTCCGACGACTGTGAGCGTCGCGGCCATACCCAGTCCGAACGCGGCGACCATTCCCAGCCCAAGGGCCACCCGGTTGAGGGACAGCGCGGCCAGCCACACGACAAGCGCCGAGGCGGAAGGTACCGCGCCGTCGGCCAGACCGATCGCGAGCATCCCTCGCCAGGTCATACCGCCGCCGGGCGCGCCGGCGTGGCCATCGTGGACGTGATCGTGTTGATGGTGCTCTTTGCGAGCGCGCCTGGCCTTCAGTCTGCGGTACAACATCGACGCGCCGATGCCGGTCACCAGAGCGCCCGCCCCCAATCCGAGATACGGATATGCCGCCTCAGGGGCTACGAAGGCCGACGCGTAGAGCGTGACCGCACCCAGAGCCAGCACGCCGGCCGTGTGTGAAACCGCCACCGTCAGGCCAAGCATTGCCGCGTGCCATGGGGTCCCGCGGGTTCCGACCAGGTAGGCCGCCATGATCGTCTTGCCGTGACCGGGCGTCAGCGCGTGGAGGCTGCCGATCCCGGCCGAGAGCACGATCGCCAGTACGACAACGCCGATCCCGATCTTCTCCCTCGACAGCAACGCGCCCAGGGGATCGGCACGCCTCGGCGGGATGTCACGCGGACCTGGGGCCACAGTCGCTATCCCGGTCGCCGCCGAATGTCCGTTGGCCGTCGCGAACGCCACGACGCGCGCCGCCGTAACGTCCGGCGGGCTGGCAATCCCGTCGGTCGGGTACGCCGTAAGGCCTCCTGATTCGCCCACCCGGGGCACCGATGAGCTACTGAAATCCACCCCTGGCCCGGGGCGGGCCACGACCTCCTTCCAGCCGATCCGCTCGGGATAGTTGACGTCCCGGTAATCGACAGTGATCGCGTGGGTGCCCTCGTAGGAGATGCTGGTCCGGTACCTGGCCTCCAGTCGCAGGGTTGCGAGCCCGCCCTCCCCAGGCGGGAACGTCACCGTGGTCGACACGACCTCAAGCCGGGCCGGGTTGCCGTTCAGCGCCAGGAAGAGGTTTTCCCGCAGCTCGCCGGCTCTTGCAGTCGCAAACGCCCTTTCCTCTTCCGGCTCCACGACCTGATTCCTGTTGGTGTCGAGCTGTCGTATCTCCTGAAACGCCGGGACCTCAGCCATGTCCAGGATGTAGGTGATATCGATCGTGCTGACTCCGATCTCCAGCAGCGAAAACCGGTTCACCGTGAAGTTTCCAAGCGGGTGGGCGAGCCCGGGACGTGGCAGGAGGAACAGATAAGCGCAGAGGCACATCGCCAGCAGGAGAAGGGTTATCCCCCACTTCTCCGTTACGGGCGAGTGACCGACCATGCCAGTCAGCGCGCCGCGACTGGCAGGCAGGCCAGCCCCGCCTGAACCCGTTCCGCGTGGAGCAATGAAAACCGCGGGTTGGTTCGGGCAACCGCGGCCCACGCCTGGACTGCGGGATCGGAGTCGCCCAGCGCCTCGTAGATCAGCGCCGCGTGGAAGTGGAACGCCGCGTTACCGGTCCCAAACGCCAGTGCGCGCTCGGAGGCGGCGGCCGCCTGTTCGTACCTACCCTTGCGGTAGAGCGCCCAGGCCAGGGGGTCCCGTGCGTGTACGTCCTGCCGCAGTTCCGAGTCGGCCTGCGCCAGTCTGAGAGCCTCGCCGGCATCGAGTTCGTGGTCGGCGAGGAACTCCAGGGCACGGTCGATCACCGATGCCTGCGAAGCGTTCAGGCGACCTATCGCCAGCACGGTGTCGCACTGGATTTGCGCATCACCGTGTCTGCCCATGGCCGCATCAAGGTCTCCAAACTCGGCGACCAGGGTGGGGTCGGGAGCGACCTCGATCGCCCCGCGATACAGATCGACCGCTTCGTCCAAGTGGCGCGGGAACAGATCGATCGCCGGCCGGTAGTGGGCGCCCGCCTCTACCCGGTTTCCGATCCCCTGGTACAGATCCCCGATACGTGCCGCATACCGGGCAAGCCCTTCGGCGGAGGCGCCTGCCTCGTATTCGTCCACGACAGCGCTCTGCATCAGACGAAGCGCTCCGTCGACATCTCCCCGCAGGTATTCGAGTTGGCCGGCGCGCGCCTGCGCGATCGGGCCGGGGGCGATCGAGTTCAGGCGGAGATAGCCTGCTCGGGCGGCGCCGTCATCGCCGATGGCGAAACGGGCGTCCGCCAACCTGGCGACTGCCTGAGCGTTCGTCCCGCGTCCCAGCGCCCTCTCGGCAACCTCGATGGCTTCGGAGAATCGGTGCCGGTCAGGAAACACCGTGGCGTATTGCGCCTGCGCCGGCACGCCCTCAGGGTGGAAGGCAGGGGCCCTCGCCAGTGACGCTTCAGCCCTGGTCAACGCGCCCGGGTCGACGTTCGCGCGTGGATGTCGGATCAGCAGCTGGCCGAACAGCGTGTAGTCGATGACTGAGCACGGGTTCTCCTCGACCCTGCCCTCGAAGGTACGGACTGCCTGGGTCAAGGGCGCGGCGTCGGTGAACTTCGATCGGTCGAGCCTGGCCAGGTCAGCCAGACCCGAGTCGAACGGGGCCGGCGGCGCCGTTCCGTCGCCAGGACCGATCGCGTCGAACCGCACGAGGAGCGCTACCAGCGCCACGACGGTTGCGGCGGCGACGATGATTCGAGTGACCACTTCGAGCAGGAATTATCGACCTGCACAAGCTCGGTTGCATGCCAGAGAAAGGGCCGTCAGGTGGAATTCCCGCCGGCCATCCCCTATGTCTTCTCGAAGGACTGATTTGGCTTGCCGAAGTGCGGGAACGAAGTCTGGAAGGTCGCGTCGTTCAGCTTGAAGAGGAACGTAAGGGAGTCGACCACCTCAGCCACTTCACTCGATCGCCCCTGGGGTGCGTGTCGTTGAAGGCGTCCTTTTGTACGGTATTGATTGCCGGCCGCCCGGCGCGGTCGATCCCCTTCCATACGCCGCCCGCTGGCCATGGTGTGTGCCCAGACGCCAACCAGTGAGGATGTGCCACCGTCAGGTCGCCACCACCCTGCCACGGTCGCGCGCCGACCGGTACGCGGCGTCGAGCAGTTCGACGGCCCGCATCCCCGCGACCCCGGGCGCATAGTTCTCGGTTGTCTTCCCCAGAATCAGATCGACGAAATTGTTGGGCGGCCCCACGCAAGAATAGTCGCCTGCGCTGGCCGGCAGCGGCATGTCGAAGTGGTTGCCGTCGTGACGTAAGACCTGCAACCTGGGGCGCTCGAGATCGAGCGACAGAACGCCCTCGGAACCGAAGACTCGGATGTCAAGTTGAAACTGGCGCCCGGCGGGCAGGGTGCCGGCGCCTGAGAAGGCGCCCGTCGCCCCGTCCTTGAACGTCACTGACATCGAGTCGTACAGCTCGACCCTGGTTCCCGGGGCTGCCATCCGGGCGCTGACCGACTCGGCTTCCAGCCCGGTCAGCCAGAACAGCATCCCGCACGAGTGCGACATCTGCGCATAGCCGTACCCGCCGCCGGCGACCGCAGGATCGGCCCAGGTCGCGGCCTCCGGGTCCATGAATCCGCCCCCGGTCTCGAACCGTTCGCCCCTGAGGAGTTCACGGATCGGCGACGCCATGTGGCACAGCACGTGTTCGATCTTCCCTACCGCGCGCGCATCCAGCCGTCGTTTGGCCTCCCTGACGAAGGGCGTGTAGTGCCAGCCGTACGGCACCAGGAGGTGGAGCTTCCGTTTCTGTGCCTCGGCGACCATCAGTCGCGCCTCCGAGGCGCTTGTCGTCATTGGCTTCTCGCACATGACGTGGAGCCCCTTGCGCAAGGCCGCCAGGGCGTGCTCACCGTGCATCGAGTGCGGTGAGGCCACGACGACGCCGTCCAGCCCTTCGACTTCGAGTAGCTGCCGGTAGTCCTCGAACGCGTGCGTGAATCCGAACGCCTGCTTGACCCGCTGCAGTTCATCCGCGCCTGGTCGTGCCACCGCCAGGAATTCGACGTCATCCCGTGGCTTCAGAGCGGGCATGTGGTTGCTCGTCGCCCACCAACCGGCGCCGATGAACCCGATCCGCGCCTTTCGTTTTCGAGGCATCTGTTACTCCGTTCAGCGCTGGGTAATCCCGCCGGGAGGACCCATTCACACGCGCCGGGATTGTAAAGTCTGCAGCATGCCTTCGCGCTACGCCCGCTCAAAACTCGGTCCCACCGTCGAAGGCCGCCGCGCGGTTCTTGAAGCCATGCGGGCCGGCCGCGAGGTTGAACGGATCCTTCTGGCCGAGGGCATCGAGACGGGACCTCAGATCGACGAGACGATCGATCGGTGCCGCAAGGCATCGATTCCCATCGAAAGGGTGCCCCGCGACCACCTCGACCGCCTTGCACATACCAGGCACCACCAGGGCGTGGTCGCCGTGGTTTCGGACGCGCGCTATTCGACCCTTGAGGACATCCTGGCCGTCGCCGCGTCACGTAAAGAGCCGCCGCTCGTAGCGGTCCTCGACGGAATCGAAGACCCGCAGAACCTGGGCGCGATCGTCCGCACCGTCGAATGCGCGGGCGCGCACGGGGTTGTCATCCCGGAGCGCCGGGCGGCATCGGTTTCACCCGGGTCGATCCGGGCGGCCGCCGGCGCGACCGAGCACGTCAAGATCGCTCGGGTGACTAACCTGGTGCGCTCGATCGAGTACTTCAAGCAGGCCGGCCTCTGGGTCTACGGCCTGGCCGGGGATGGCGACCGCACCCACTGGGATGCCGATCTGGCGCGACCCACCGTGCTGGTCATAGGGGCTGAAGGCGCCGGCATCTCGCGGCTCGTGCGAGAAAAGTGCGACGTCCTCGTCCGACTCCCGCTTCTCGGAAAAGTCGAGTCGCTCAACGCTTCTGTGGCCGCCGCCATCGCCCTGTACGAGGCGGTCCGGCAGCGGAGGGCGGGACTAGCGTGACAGCTCCGCAACAACGTTCACCAGCGGTTCGCCGCGGTAGAGCCGGTCGATATTTCCGGCCACCACGCGGGCACGCCGGGCTGACGTCCCTGCCGTTCCGCCTGATATGTGCGGGGTCATGATGATGTTGTCGAGCTCGTGGAATGGAAAGCGGGAAGGCGGCGTAGTTGAGTCTTCCTCGGGCGAGTCCGGGTACTGCCACCAGACGTCGATCGCGGCGCCCCCGATCCGCCGCTCCTTGAGAGCAACGTACAACGCCTGCTCCTCGATGATCGGCCCGCGCGCCGGGTTGATGATGTAGGCGGTCGGCTTCATCGCCTTGAACTGGTCCGCACCAATCAGACCCCTGGTCTCGGGCAGGAGCGGGGTTGCCACGACCACGAAGTCGGATTCGGCCAGGAGTTGCGGCAGGCCTGTCAGGCCAGCCGACCATGTAAGTCCGAGCTGCTTGCTTTCCTGATCAGCCAGGGGCGTCCGAGAGACCCCGACCGTACGCATCTGGTATGCCCGGGCCAGCTCCAGCACGCGGCGACCGATGTGGCCGAGCCCGATCACGCCCAGCGTCCTGCCATACAACTCGCGGTATGGCGGCCGGCGGAAGATCCACATGCTCCAGTCGTTGGCGCGCAATGTACGGTCGGCCTTGATGATCTCGTGGTCGAGCATCACTGCGACCGCCATCACCCATTCGGCGATCGGTGCCTCGTGCTCGTATGCGTTGGCGACCACGCAGCCGGGTGGGATCGCCGCGGGGGCAATCTTCTCGTAACCAGCGGCCGCCAGCAGTACGGCTTTCAGGCCCGATGTCGCTGGAGCCCACTCCTTCTTGAGGACGGCGCTGATGAAGACGTCTTTACCGCGCAACGCCCGGACGATTTCCGCTCCATCGTCAGGGTCGACGTGGGTCCATTCGCATGGCGCCGTAACCAGGGCCTCGATCGATCCCGGCGCGCGGCGGCGACCGGGTCGCGTGGCCTGGAGTACCTTCAAGGGTCGCTGGACGTTCAAGTGGCATTCGCCTCCGTGTCGAGTTTCGCGGCGACGGACAGCTTACCCGCCGAACTGGCCGCGTGCGGGCCGGGCCACGGCGGAGCGGTGTAGCATTCGCCATTCATGGCTGGCGCGGCGATCGACAACTACAAGTGGAAAGCCTTTGTCGCAGTTGCGGCGGGGCTGTTCATTACCGTCCTCGACTTCGGCATGGTCGGCGTGGCCCTGCCGACGATCGCGCGTGACTTCAAGCTGACCCTCTTCGGCGCCTCCTGGGTGTCGCTGGCCTCAGCGTTAACCATATCGGCCGTGCTGTTGCCTTTCGGGCGGGTAGCCGACCTGGCCGGGCGCCGTTCGACCTACGCTGCGGGGCTGGCGGTATTCGGGGGCGGCGCCATTCTGGCCGCCTTTTCACCATCGATTGCAATGCTGGTGCTGGCTCGAATCGTGATGGCGGTCGGCTCCGCGCTGGTAATGGCCAATGGCATGGCGATCGTGACCCTGGTCTTCCCGCCGACCGAACGAGGGAAGGGACTGGGGCTGATAACGACCATGGTCGGCGTCGGCGCGGTCACCGGACCGATCCTGGGCGGCGGGCTGGTCGACTCCCTCGGCTGGCGGGCCGTCTTCTGGCTAATGGCGGCTGGCGGGGTCGGGTCCGCCGTCCTGGCCTACTGGATCCTGATCGAATCGAGGATCTCCTCCCCAGGGATCAAGCGGGGGACCCGGTATGACTGGGCGGGGGCCTTGCTCTCGGCGATCGCCCTGTCGCTCCTCATCCTCGTCATGACCACAGGCGGCAAGATCGGTTGGCTGAGCCCGCTGTCGATCGCCGGCCTGGCGATAACAGTGGTCGCGGCTTTCGGCTTCGTGCGCTGGGAGTTGAAGGTCGCCTCACCGATGTTTGACCTGCGCGCCTTCAACAATCCGCAGTTCTCATGGGCCAACGCGACCCGTTTCTGCGGCTTCCTCGGCGGGTCGGCGACCTGGTTCCTGATGCCCTTTTACCTCCAGGAGGTGCTCGGATACCAGCCGCGCACGATGGGCTGGATCATGTTTCCCGGCGCCCTCTTCATGGCGGTGACCGGGACGTTCAGCGGGAGGCTCTCGGACCGCTTCGGGGTTCGCCCGTTCACCGTGACCGGCTTAAGCCTTACCGCCCTTGCGGGACTGGTCTTTGCGTCGCTCGATACCGCGACCCCGCTCTGGATCGTGATGCCTGCGCTGGCCATCAACGGCATCGGGATGGGGCTGTGGATGGCGCCCAACATGAGTGCCAGCATCGCGGCTGTTCCTCCCTCGTCATATGGCGTGGTGACGGCATTTCTTAACCTCGTGCGCAACACGGCCACGGTCGTCGGAATCGCGATCGCGACCGCCGTCGTTTCCGGCATCATTGCCAGCCGTGGATACGTCTCCGACCTGAGCCAGATCGGTACCGATCCGACCGGCGGCATGGCCGCGGCGTTTGTCGTCGGCTCACGGGTCGCGTATCTTGCGCTGGTCGCTTTCAGCTTCATCGGGCTGGTCGGTGCCCTGAAGACCCGGGATCCCGATCGCGGAGAGGCGCCGGCAGCGGTCGTCCGGGCGCCGGCACCTACAGGTTTATCCAGATAGCAGTAGCAGGCGGCCTGGGCCGCCCGGAGGGGCTCTCGATTGGCTCAGTTGTTGGCAGGCAAGTCGGCGATCGTCACTGGCGGCGGTTCCGGGATCGGCAAGGCCATCGCGATCGCGTTCGCGGCTGAGGGTTGCCGGGTTGCCGTCGCCGGTCGCACCGCGTCCCGCCTGGAAGACACGGCCGCGGCCATCCGCAAGGCTGGCGGGACTTGCCTGTCGATCGTTGCGGACGTCACGCAGGAAAGGCCGGTCGCCGATCTGTTCAAGAAAGTAAAGGCTGAATTCGGGCGCCTGGACCTCCTGGTGAACAACGCGGGGATCACGGAAGGTGGCCCTATCGACGAAATGTCGTTCGAGACCTGGCGCAGGGTCGTCGCGACCAACCTGGACGGCGTCTTCCTCTGCTCCCGCGAGGCGTTCCGGATCATGAAGGCTCAAAAGGGCGGCAGGATCATCAACATTGGCAGCATTTCAACGGCGGTGCCACGCCCGAATGCCTCCCCTTACAGCGCCACAAAGAATGCCGTTTGGGGACTGACGAAGTCGATCTCGATCGACGGGCGGCCATTTGGCATCTCATGCGGACAGCTAAACCCGGGCAACGTACAGGTCGAACGGTTCGAACCGGCGTTTGCGTCCAACGAGGTTCTCCTGCGCCCGGCCGACATTGCCCAGGGGGCCGTTTACATGGCTTCGTTGCCGGCCGACGCCGACGTCCTCTCGATGACAGTCATGCCGCTCAAGCAGAAGTTCGTCGGTCGCGGCTAGTCCGCTGGAGAAATGAATGGGAAAACTCGACGGTAAGGTCGCAGTCGTCACGGGCGCCGGGACGGGCATCGGCAAAGGCATCGCCCGGGCGCTTGCGCGTGAGGGGTGCACCGTCGTCGTCAATGGCCGCAACATGGATTCGCTGGCCGTGACGGTCGATGAGATCAAGAAGAGCGGGGGAAAGGCCCTCGCGGTCACTGGCGACGTCACGCAGGAGGCGCCGGTGAAACACCTCTTTGAGGAGGCCGTCCGCCAGTTCAAGCGGGTCGACATCCTGGTCAACAACGCGGGGAGGATCGCGGGAGGCCCGCTCGAAGACCTGACTCTCGAGAAGTGGAACGACGTGATGGGCGTCAACGTCACTGGCGTATTCCTGTGCACACGGGAAGCGTTCCGCATCATGAAGAAGCAGGGTGGTGGCCGGATCATCAACATCGGCAGCCTGGCAGCCGAACGCCCGCGCGAGGAGTCGGCGCCCTACACAACCTCCAAGCATGCTGTCTGGGGCCTCACGAAGTCGACCGCACTCGACGGTCGCGAGCATGGCATCTCCTGCGGTCAGCTCAACCCGGGGAATACGGCGGTGGAACGCCGCCTTGCCGCCGGCGGCCGCTCGGCCAGCGGTCGCGACCAGGGACCGGAGCCGTTGATCTCGGTGGAGGACATGGCGCGCGCCGCGCTGTACATGGCCACCCTGCCGCCTGATGCCAACTGCCTTGAGATGACCGTCCTGCCGGTCCAGCAGGCTTACCTGGGAAGAGGTTAACGGTGGCTTCAAGCGAAGCTTCGAACATCCAAGGGTACCTGCGGGCACGCCCCGAGGACCGGCGGGTCGCCATTGCCGAATTGCGCCAGGTCATGCTCGACAACCAGCCGCACGGCTACCAGGAGAAGGCGCAGTACGGGATGATCGCCTGCGTCATTGCCCTCTCCCGTTCAAGCGATACCTGCAACAAACAGCCGCTCGCCGTCGCGTCGCTCGCGCCGCAGAAGAACTAGATGGCGCGATACCCGATGGGTGTCTATTCCAATCCGGCAACCGGAGCCTGGTTTCGGAAGGAGTACGCGAGGTCCAGGAAGAAGCTCGGCACGGGTGAGTCCTGCGTCCGTTTTCGAAGGACCGTAGGCCTGCCCCTCGACCTGATCGGGCAGTCGACCGCCCGGGTTTCGGTCGACGTCTTCCTGCGCGCATCTGCGAGATCAAGAGACACGGGGAAGGCAAAGCAGGGGGGCCTGATCTGAAGAGCCCTGCTGGCCCGCCGGGATTCACCCAGGGCGAGATCGACGCGTTTCGGGAATCAGGACGGATCTCGGCGCGGGCACGCGACTGGGCCGCAGGCGCCGTCAAGCCGGGCGCGCTGCTGAGAACGATCCAGGAAGGAGTCGAGGATCTCATTCGGGAGGCGGGCGCCATGCCGTCGTTCCCCGCCCAGACCAGCGTCAACGAGATCGCGGCGCACTACTGCTCCTCCCCCACGGACCGGACCGTCTTCAAGGAGAACGACCTCGTGAAGATCGACGTCGGTGCGCACGTCGACGGTTATCCAACCGACACCGGGGTCACGGTGGACCTGTCCGGCGATGGACGCTGGGCACGCCTGATAGGCGCCGCATCGAGCGCTCTCGACGCGGGTATCGCCTGCCTGCGCGATGGCGTTCACACCGGGGAGGTCGGCAATGTGATCGAGGGAGCGATCAAACGTGCGGGGTTCCGATCGATTTCCAATCTGACCGGCCACGGGCTCGCACGCTGGTCACTCCACGCTACCTTGCAGATCCCGAACGTGGCCCAGAAGGGCGGGCCACAACTCAGAGCGGGAATGGTGTTTGCGATCGAGCCGTTCGCCACGACCGGTACCGGGCTGGTCACGGACAAGGGCAAGGCCGAGGTCTTCTCGCAGGCAGGCGATCTGCCGCCGGCCGGCGCGTGCGACGCCGAACTGCTGCAGGCGATTCGAAGGTGGCGGGGGCTGCCGGTGGCTCGCAGGTATTTTCGTGAGATTCCCAGGAACCCGTTCGAGCGCTGCCTGCGGGACCTGGTCAAGAAGGAAGTGCTCTTCTCGTACTCTCCCCTGGTCGAGATCTCCGGCGCGCCGGTCGCCTGGAAGGAGCACTCGATCTATCTGTCCGACAGTGGCCCTCAGGTCCTGACAGCCTGAGGATCGGATCTGCAAGACTTCCTGATCCAGTATCACCGGAGATATCACCGAGCGGACCATCGAGCCGCTCGGGCTGTTCTACTGGGACAAGGTTGGACCGGAGGGGCGTGGTGCCGGCTCCACCAGGGTTTCAGAAGCTTCCGCCTCGCTCGAATCGACGGCCTCGTGATCCTGCCGGAGCGCCCTGGAGCCGCGACCGGCTGCACCCTCGATGACTTGCGAGAGCCCGGGGCGCGCTGCCCGAGGGCCAGGACTTGCGCTCGGGCGAGCCACCGCCCCGGCCGCACATCACCGGTGCAGCCGGGGCGAGCTTACCGCGCTACCAGTTCGTGTGAGATCCGTCGCGCCGGTGCAGGTGTGGCATTTCGGCGAACCTGAACGGCTCGTTGAGTTTCGACTCGTCGACCTCGACGCCGAGACCGGGCTGGTTCAGCAGGGTTACCTTGCCTGGCTCGATCTTCGGCTGGACCGGGAACACTTCCTTGCTGTAGAAGCCGAGTCGCTCGCCGGGAGACTCGCGTATCTCGAGCCAGGAGAAGTTCGGGACTGCCGTCGCCAGGTGCGCGGTTGCGGCGACGCAGATCGGACCCAGCGGGTTGTGCGGCATCAGGTCGATGTAGTGCGCTTCGCACCAACCGGCCACCTTCATCGACTCGGTCAGCCCGCCGATGTTGCAGACGTCGACGCGCATGTAGTTCGTCAGGCCCTTCTCGATATATGGCAGCGCCTGCCACTTCGAGGAGAACTCTTCGCCGATTGCGAATGGGACCGGCGTCATGCTGCGGAGAGTCGCGTACGCCTCAGGCGACTCGTCGCGAATTGGCTCCTCCAGGAAATCAAGCGTGTGGGAAGGCATGGCCTGGCAGAGCGACGCCGCCTCCGCAACCGACAGCCTGTGGTGGTAGTCGGTCCCGATGACGGGGGCCGTCCCCACCGCCTTCCGGACCTGGGTCACGGCTTCGGCAAACTTCGCGATGTGCTCGCGCGGCTCGTACAGGTTCTTGTCCTCCTCGTCGGAATCGTCGAGGTGGATGCGGAAGCAGTTGAAGCCGGACGCGATTATCGCCTTCGCCATCTTGATCATTTCGTCGGCGTTCTTCCCGCCGCCGGTCGCAAAGGTGGGCACATAGTCCCGGTGCTTGCCGCCCAGCAGTTCATAGACGGGCACGCCGAGCTTCTTGCCGGCGATGTCGTGGAGGGCGATGTCGATTGCCGAGATGGCGCCGGTGAGCACCCGTCCGCCCTCGAAGTACTGCGACCGGTACATCTCCTGCCACAGCGCGCCGCGCCGCATGGGGTCCCGCCCGATCAGGAACTCGCGGTAGTGCTTGACGGCCCCTTCTACCGCCAGCTCGCGGCTCGACACCCCTGATTCGCCCCAACCGTATATGCCTTCGTCGGTCTCGATCTTGACCAGCATCTGGTTGCGGGTGCCGACCCAGACCGGAAATGGTTTTACGTCCTTGATCTTCATCTGTTTCCTTGCTTTCGTTCCATCGCGAAGAGTTCCATGATCGCGCGCCGCGCAGCCCGGCCGGGCTGCGTCCTACCAGTTCGTGTAACTGCCATCGCGGCGGTGGAGGTGCGGTGCCTCCCAGGGCCGGAACGGCTCATTCAGGGCTGCCTCGTTCACCTCGACGCCCAGACCCGGCCCGTCGGGGACAACAAAATGCGCCTTCTCAAACTTCATCATCACCGGAAATATCCGGGCGTCGTCGTGCCGGTCCTGGGCGTCCCAGGGGTTCTTCCAGGTCTCCAGCCACGAGAAGTTCGGCACCGCCGCGCCCAGGTGGACCGAAGCTGCGGTACAGATCGGACCGAGCGGGTTGTGCGGCAGCAGGTCGATGTAGTGCGCTTCGCACCACCCTGCGACCTTCATCGCCTCGGTGAAGCCACCGACGTTGCAGATGTCGACCCGCGCGTAGTTCGTCAGCCCCTTCTCGACGTAAGGGAGGAAGGCCCATTTGCTTGGAAACTCCTCGCCGATCGCAAATGGCACTGGCGTCAACTTGCGGAGCGTTTCGTACGCCTCCGGGCTCTCGTCGCGGATCGGCTCTTCAATGAAATCCAGCGTCCCGGAGGGCATCATCTGCAGGAACGACGCAGCTTCCGCGACGGAGAGGCGGTGGTGGTAATCGACGCCCAGCACGGCCTTGCGGCCCACACTTGCGCGTGTCTTGATGAACCACTCTGCGGTCGCCGCGATCGACTCACGTGGCTCGAACAGGTTGTCCTTGCCAATGCCCATCTGGTCGCTGCTGAGGCGCATGCAGATCCAGCCGTTTGCGAGGAGGTCCTTCGCCTGCTGAATCATGTCCGGCCCCAGCGGCCCCTTCGTAGTCGCCATGGTGGGGATGAAGTCGCGATGCTTGCCACCCAGCAACTGGTAGACCGGCACTTTCAGTGCCTTGCCCTTGATGTCGTGCAATGCGATGTCCAGCGCCGAGATGGCTGCGGTGAGTACGCGGCCGCCTTCGAAGTACTGCGATCGGTACATCTCCTGCCACAGGGCGCCCGCGCGCATCGGGTTCCGCCCGATCAGGAACTCCCGGTAATGGCGGACCGCGCCGGCAACCGCCAGCTCGCGGCCAGAAAGGCCCGACTCACCCCAACCAGAAATTCCGGCATCAGTCTCGACCTTGACGAGCAGCTGATTCCGCTGACCGACCCAGACCGGAAACGGCTTCACATCCGTGATCTTCAAAATGGACTCTCCGTGGTTGCACCCGGCATGGCAGCAGGCGCTTGCCAGGTAACTTGCTAGGTAAGAGGCAAGAGGTATGTTCGCACACATGCCTGGCGAGAGCGCACGGCGGCGGGATGACCACCCTGACCCTCTGGCCCCGTTGATGTAGACTCGCTGCCCGCATCCGCTCCATTGCCCCCGGGAGGAAACACCATGGCTTCAACTGCGGTCCGCCTAGGAAACGGCAAATTCACGTACGAGCTAGTCCCCAACTGGGCCAAGCTCCCGGCTGGCTGGCAGTTCAAGCAGGTGGCCGGCGTTGCCGTCAGCGACAAGGACGAGGTGTACGTCTTCAACCGTTCAGAACACCCGGTGATCGTGTTCGACCGCGACGGAAACATGCTGCGGACCTGGGGCGAGGGCCACTTCAAGAGTGCCCACGGCATCTGCTTCGGACGCGACGGGTCGGTCTGGCTTGCGGACAACGGCGACCACACCGTGAAGCACTTCACGGTGGATGGAAAGTTGCTGTTGACCCTCGGGACCAAGGACAAGGAAGGCAGCGACGGCGAGCCGTTCAACAAGCCGACCGACGTCAGCGTCGCACCGAACGGGGACGTGTACGTGTCCGACGGCTATGGCAACCACCGGGTCCACGTGTTCACGCCCGACGGCAAGCTGAAGTTCAGCTGGGGCCAGAAGGGTCCGGTCGCGGTTGGTGAAGGTGACTTCAACCTGCCCCACAACATATGGGTGAACAAGGACCGGGTGTACGTCGCCGACCGCGAGAACCACCGGGTGCAGATCTTCGATCTCCAGGGCAAACATCTCGAGACCTGGACCGACTTCATCCAGCCGACCGATATCTATATCGACAAGCGGGGAATCGCCTACGTCGCTGAGCTGCGCAACCGCATCTCGATCTGCGACCTGAATGGCAAAGTGCTATCGCGTTGGGGGAGGTTCGCGACGAAGGAGCCAGGCATGTTCTTCGCTCCCCACGGGATCTGGACCGACTCGCGCGGCGACCTGTACATCGGAGAGGTGCTGGAAGGTCAGCGGATCCAGAAGTTCCGGCGGGTCGGCTAGCCAGAACCCCCGCCGGGCGCGGGCCGGTTGCCAACCCGCTGCTTGACCCAGATCCACTTGAATGCATTCGTCAGGTGTCGTCTGCTGATGATCAGGTTGACCACGGTCAGCACGATGTACAGGTAGGCCATCTCGTCGCGGATTTCAGGAATGATGAGCTGCGTCATGAACAGCACGAACAGCAAGGCCGCCCCGAAGATCGACAGCCTGAGGTCGAGCAGCAGGCTTACCGCGAAGAGCGACTGAGCCGCCGTCAGGAAGACTTCGCTCTGCTGGCGCTCGTCCAGCGGCATCGCGGTGATGCCCCCTTTGGCGATGCTGAACACGAGCGGCAACATCGCCACCAGGAGCGTCCACTGGTTGATCTTCGACGAAACCAGGGTTCCCAGCGCCGACGTGGCGGCGCCTCGCCAGGCGAACAGGGCGACGATCACAAACTCGGGGGATTCGGACGCCAGGGGCGCCAGCCATTGGACGAGCAGGAACTCGTCGATCCCGAGCGCGGTCCCCGAAGCCACGAGCGCCTTGGCGAACGGCTTCGCGACCATCAGGATCACGATCGCCGAACCGACCGTCATCGCGCCAATGATGAGCCTGCGCTGCAGCGGAGGATAAGCTCCGATCGTCTGCGCAGGACCGGCCAGGTGCGGAGCTTCGGCCGGCAACCGGGCGATCCGCCAGATGTAGAAGCCGAAGATGGATACCAGGATCACCAGATCTACGAGGTTCAGGTTCCCCTTGAATGGAATGACGAACACGTAGATCGTCGCCATCAGCAGGACCGTCAGCTCGATCCCGTGGTCCTGTTCAAGGTCGACCTTCCGGCGCCTGAAGCGCAGGTAGCCGAGCACGATCACCATCGGCCACGCGATGCCTATCAGCAGGCGGTTGGCTCCCGTCATGTTGGCTACCGCGTACCCGGCGTACGCCGGATCGTCAGCCGCAAGCCATGCAAATGACGCGTCGACCACGTACTCCGGCAGGATCGCAATCAGCGCCAGCAGGGCCAGCGCCAGCCCCTGCGAAAAGTCCAGCTGCGCCACCTCCGCAGCCCACGACAGCAGGAAAGCCGCGCCCACAATGGCAACGCCGTACAGAAGCGCCTTGATCGCCGGATCAGCCGCTGGTACCGCCAACAGGACGAAGAGACCGGGCACTACCGTTGCCACGGCGATGCCAACGGTAAACCAGCTCTTTGTCGTTCCCGATTCAGCCATTCGCACTCCCACTTCGCAGCCGATTGCTCCGCGGCCTCTGCGATGCACCAACCGCGCACTATTATCCGGGACAATTCGCGAGCCAACAGCCGAAGGCGACGCGTCGCTCGAATCGCCGGCTTCCAGCCGCCCTGTGGAGAAGGGCCTAGCCGGTCCCCTGCTTTCCAGGTCCGGTGGTTTCAGGTCCAGCAGCAGGCTGCGCCCTGACCGGACCAGCCGGCATCGACCCGGATTTCCTTCCCACGCGGATCTTCTCGCGCAGCCAGCCTGCCGATCCGCTTCCACCCGTGCGGGCCGAGCGCGCGTAATACATCAACCCGGCCGCGGCCGCGATCCCGAACAGGCCGAGGAGCGTCCAGTTGCGAGCGCTACCCCGGGCGCCGGCCGCAACGTCGGCGACTACGACATCGACCTTTTCGATCCCCGCAAGGGCCACTCGCCTTTCATCCTGGTCGGAGATCTCGTTCACGCTCCGGACCAGCTCATCGTGCAGGATCGGCTGCACCCGTCCGAAGGCTACGGATAGCCCGATCCAGACGATAAGCCCGGAGATCGCCAGTGCAGCCGACGCCCACGCCAGTCTGGAAGTCCACTGGCGACCCCCCAGGAAGCCGATGACCGCAGCCAGTACGAGCGGCAGCAGGGTCAACAACCACAGCAGCCCCACCACCGTCCCGATCCGTGAACGTATGAGCTCGAACTCCGCGCTGGTGCCGGCCTGCGCAGCCTGATCCCGGTTGACCAGGTCGAGGAAATCGGCCTGGGTTACCGTGAACTCAGGCTGGAAGAACTGCCTGATCTCGTCCAGGTTCAGCCCATCCGACGAAGGGCCCGCCAGGTTCTTTTTCAGGTCTGCGTCGGTGAACGTGAAGCCGCCAGCTATGAGCCTCCTGGCGTTGTCGATCGCTGTGAACGCGTCCCCGCCAATCTGGGCCTCCAGGGTAGAGCGGTCGAACGTCACGTCCTTCGGGAAATTAACGCCGATGAGACCCTCGAGTTCCTTCTCAAGGACCGGAGTCAACGCACTGACAACTGCGTCGGTGTTCACCCCGGGCGGCAGGCACTCCGGCATACGGAGGGCTAAGAGCCGGGAAACCACCGCCGCGCTGGCCGTTGGCGAAGCACATCCGGGCAGGCCGGCAACCGCCTGCCGTAGCTTGGTTTGGGCGAGCGAGTTCAGGGCGCCGATCGTAGCGGCGCGGCGTTCCTCCAGGGCGATCGAGAACGAAAGGTCGTCAGAAGCGCCAGACAGGTAGTCCGCCATTACATCGATGAGGCCGCCAAGCTGCTGGTCGACCCATTCCGGTGGCGCGGCGGTCTCGAGCGCAGCCTTGACCTCCGCGTCCGTCACCTTGATGTCGAAGGAGAGGACCGAAAGGTTTCCGAGCGCGCGGGTCAGCTGGGGGGCAACCACCGAGTCGAACAGGAACCTGGTGAAGTTCGTCTCTCGCAGGAGCGTCTTGATCTCTTCGCTCGCGGCCGGAACCCGGTCCGCCAAGCGGATGGTCACGGCGAACGAGTCCTGATCGCCGGTCAGCCAGCTCACGAACTCGGTCAGGGCGCTCGCGATCTGGGCGTCCACCCACTCTTCGGGCGCGATGCGGTTGGCGATGGCATTCGCCCGGTCTGGCGTGATGTTGAGCCGTGCGCCGCCGAACGACAGGTCCTTCAGGGAGTCCTGGATCGCTGGCCCCAGGAGGTTGTCGATTACCTGTTGCGACAAATCCAGTTCATCGATGGCCCGGGTAATGGCCCGGGATGCCCCCCTGGCCTGCTCGTCGAGCCGTGGCCGTAGTTCGAACTCGTCGGTCTGGCCCTTCAGATACGGGATCAGCTCGTCGAGCGCGTCCTCGACCTGGCGCCGGGTGTAGTCCGGGGGAAATGTCTCCTTAATGGCATCGAGGATCACCCGCCTGGCTCGGGCGGGGTCATCGAACTTGAACTGGCCGAGGCCTTCCGGAAGCGAGAGTTCGCTCTCGATGCGGTCGCCCACCGCGGTATCAAGCACGTCGTCGTAGAAGAACCCGTACGCGTCCACCTTTACCAGTTCGGCCTTGATGAAGTCCGGGTTCGTGGACCGATTGACGGTCTGCAATGCGATTGCCGCGACCATGACGACCGGCAGCACGGTTGCGAGGACAATCGCGATAAGGCGGCGCACCCAGATCATCGGTGGGTTCCATCGATATGCATCGGGCGGCTCATGGCCGCTCGGTGGAGAGTCTAGGACTGGTCAGGAAGGGAAACCATGGTGGCGCGCCACCAACTTTGGGCGATGTTATCCTCCGGACGGCCTGCCAAGGAGGATCTTTCTTAATGCGCGCAATCGACCTGACCGGGAAGCGTGGCGTCATTTTCGGGGTCGCCAATCAACGCTCCATAGCCTGGGCTATTTCCGAGGCGCTCGCCGCTGCCGGCGCTGAGCTGGCCTTCACCTACCTCAACGAACGGTTGAAGGAGAGCGTGGAAAAGACGGTTGCGCCCCTGGGCGCCCCCCGGCTGCTCGAGTGCGACGCGACCGACGACGCCCAGGTGGCCTCCGTGTACGACAACCTGAAGGCGTCATGGGGTTCGCTCGACTTCGTCATCCACAGCGTGGCCTACGCCGAAAAGGACGACCTGGGTGGCGCCTTTTCGGCGACCACCAGGCAGGGTTTCCGGGTCGCCCTCGAAGCGAGCGCCTACTCCCTGATCCCGGTGGTACGGCACGCTGCGCCGCTGATGACCGCGGGCGGCTCGATCGTGACCATGACGTTCGAAGCGTCGGAGCGAGTGTTTCCGGGTTACAACGTGATGGGCACCGCCAAGGCAGCGCTCGAGAACGAAGTGCGACAGCTGGCCAACGAATTCGGCCCCTCGAACATCAGGGTGAACGCCATTTCAGCCGGGCCGCTCGCGACGCTGGCTGCGCGCTCGATCCCGGGGTTCAACGACATGCGGCACGCCTTTGCCGAGCGAGCCCCACTGCGCAGGAATATCACGCACGCCGAGGTCGGCGGGGCCGCCCTGTTCCTCTGCAGCGACCTGTCGACCGGGATCACAGGGGCGGTCCTGCCCGTGGACGCCGGCTACAGCATCATGGGGATCTGATGAAGTGAGCGGATCACCAACTGCGTCGATCATGGCCGGGATGACCGGCGAAAAGACCTGGACGTTGTCCAGGGAACACACCGTGAACCGGATGGGCCGCCCGGGCGCCGACGTCCTCTCGACGCCGTCGATGATCCTGCTGATGGAGATGGCAGCGATCGAGGCGGTGGATACGCGGCTCGGCGCCGGTTTCGCAACCGTCGGATTTCACGTGGATGTGAAGCACTTTGGCGCCGCTGTCCTGGGTTCGCGAGTCACCGCCCGGGCCGAAGTCACGGCCGTCGACGGAAACAAGATCGCCTTCAAGGTCGCGGCGTTCGTGGACGATCGCAAGATCGGCGAGGGGACACACCGGCGCGCGGCGGTGTCGACCGCGGCCTGACGCAAGCGACCGGCCAGGGGCCCCCGGGCTGGCCCATTCGGCCCCCATGCCGGGATGCTAGATGTCTCTCGCCTGGCTACGGACGAAGTTGACCGCGGTGGGCGGCAATCATGATCCGTCAGGGACGGCCCGATCCGGTGCTGCGAAAGGCGCACCAAAGTTAACCTCGGTGGCGCGCGTGTTTACGGGGGCTTGCCCGGGTATTCGTCAGGCAGGCGCCTAGCGGCCTGGTCGGACTCCGAGCGCTTGCCTGAGTTGCAGTTGCTTGATCAGGTCCCCGCGCTTGAGCATGCCGACGCAGGCGTCGCCATCCATCACCGGCAACTGATTCAGGTCGTTCTCAGCTAGCAGCTGCAGAGCATCGTTGATGCCGGCGCCGTACTCGACGGTTTTCAGTGGCATCTTCGTCATGATTTCCGCGATGCGGGTCGTAGGCCAGCGGTCCCTGGCCAGCTTCCGAACATCACTGAGAGAGGCGATTCCGAGCAGTCCGCCGCCTTCCGACACGAGTACGGAGCGGTGCCCCCCCTGGAGGAATTCGTTCATGACGACAGACTCGACGGTAACGCCTGGCTCGACCGCCGGCGCCGAATGGTCCATGACGTCCCGGACGGTCACGCCCTGGAAAACAGAGCGGGTCACGCTCTCGCGCCGGCTCGCTTCCGCGGCGTTATTGAGAAACCAGCCGATGAGGGCCATCCAGACCCCGCCGAGCAAGTTGTCGGCAAATACGGCCTGGTAGATGCCGAATGCTATGAGAGCCCAGCCGAAAGCCTGTCCGACGCTGGCGGCCGTGCGGGTCGCCCGATCGACGCTTCTGGTCGCCCGCCACACGATCGAACGGAGGACGCGCCCGCCGTCGAGCGGGAAGCCCGGGATGAGGTTGAAAAGGCCAACCAGCAGGTTGATGAGGGCCAGATAACTTACGACCGCCCCGACCGGCGAGCTCTCGAATGTGAAGATCCGGAGAACGACCCAGAACAGCAGTGCCAGGCCCAGGCTCGTTCCGGGACCTACCGCCGCAATCCAGAACTCATGACGGGGTGCGCTGGCCTCGCCCTTGATCTTGCTCACCCCACCGAATATGAACAGGGTGATGCTTTCCACGGGGTAGCCAAGCCAACGGGCGACAAGCGAATGCCCCAGCTCGTGGAGCAGGACCGAGGCGAACAGGAGCAGCGACGCGACCGTGCCGGTTATCCAGTAGGTACCGCCCCGCCACTCCGGGTACTGGGCCGGAAAGAAGCCATTCGCCAGTGACCACGTGATCAACGCGAAAGCGAACAACCACGTGTAGTGAACGCCGATCTCGATGCCGGCGACGCGCCCTAGCCGGAACGAACCCTTCATGTTTGGCCGCTCCTGTCCTGTTCGAAATCAACGCGTACGGACAGCGTACTGGAAGCGTCCACCGGCCTGGACTCGGGCTGCACGCTATGGCCGGCTGCGCACCCCGAAAACCACGCTGTCGGGGTAGAACGCGCGCCAGCCGAACCAGTAGGCGGTGTGGCTCGGCAGCCGCTCGAGGATGCGGCCACCGTTTTTCGCCACCAGGCGCGCCTCTTCGACTCGCCACTCGCCCCCGGCCGAGTCCTTGAGTTCGCGCGGGGATGCCCCGGCCATGAACTCGTGACCGGCGCGTTCGTAGACGCGCGCCGCCCGCGACCCGGGATCTGTAACGATCACGAAGTCCTGTCCACCGAGCGCGTCATTGAGCACCGGCCGTTTCGCCAGTGCGTCGAGCAGATAGGCACCTGCGCTGCCGTTGTAACGGATCGCCAGCACCTCGTCCTTGGGCCGCAGCCGGTCATCGTGGCTGAAGACCGGAAACATGAGCCCGGGATCGGAAAAGTAGTCAGAGTACGCCGCGCCTGGTTCGTTGTGATGCAGGTACCGCCTACGAACGCCCGTGTTCACGGAGAGCACTTTGCCGTCCGGGTGTGCCTCACGCCATTCACCCCATGTCGTGGTCGTGATCGGAAGCTGTTTCAGCCGCAGTCCGCTGTTGGCCAGTGTGCCGATTACCGGCTCGCCGGTCAGCGCGTGCCAGAGCGAGTCCGTCCGCAGGTCGTACATGAGCTTGTTGCTCTGGTATAGCCACCCGGACGTCCCAAAACGCCAGGTCTCCCCGTCCAGCTCGCCGTCGTACAGGACGGCCGATCGACACAACGTTCAATAGACGACCGTGACGGGTCGTCCACCAATGGTGTCGTTCGACATCTCGTGCCAGGCGAGGATTCGATGCGGGTACGCGCGGGCGTCGCCGTTGATCTCGACCCCAAGGATGACGTCGTCGTCCTGGAGGTAGTCGGCATCGATCGCCGAGATGAAGGCGGGATCATTCAACGGCGGGATCCCGTCGATTCGCACGCCGCCCCAGATGGCCCCCCACAGGGGGACGCGTGTTGGGACGTCCCGGTAGAAGAACCGCCTGAAACCGGGATCGATGCCGGAGAGCATCTCGCCCTTCCAGCGATCGTAGCCCGCGACGACCGGGACATCTGGGTTGCGGCCCAGCCAGGCATACCAGGGGTCGAACTCGCTGCCCAGGTTTTCGCCGGTAAGCTGTCGCAGTGAAGTTGCGACCGCCTCCATCGATTCGCTCGAAAAGCTGAATCGCAACACGTCGATCAGCGGGGCAACCAGGCCCTGGTCGCCCTGCAGTCCGGCCAGGCGAACGGCCTGTGGGCTCACTGCGTTGAACAGCGTGTCGCCCTGCGCACTGTAGTGAAACAGGGCATTCATGAGGTCGGTCGAGCCGATCGTCGCCGCTCCGGTAGCGCCCTTGTCGACGGTGGCTGTCGGAACGACTCGGGTCGCTGTAGCGGCGGGTTCGATCGGCAGCCTGGCCGTCGCTTCCGGCGACGGCCCGGCGGAAAGACACGCGGACAGCGTGACCAGTGAGGCCGCTGCAAGCAGGCCGGTCGCAACCGTCTTGCGGATCACGCGTTCAAACGTATGATTGACCATCGTTCCAGACTCCGGCCGAGGTGTTGCATTATTTGCCTGATAGTACGAGCGGAACACACCTTCTAGATGCCGCGCGTTCCGCCGGGATCCAGATAATCGAGCCGTCCCTCCCAGATGACTGGGTCCTGGATGCGAACGGGGTTCGCATCCACGCCCTCGACTGGGGAAACCCCGACCGGCCGCCGATCATCTTCCTCCACGGATTCGCCCAGCAGGCGCACTCGTGGGACTTCGTGGCCCTTGGCATCCGCGACCTCTGCCACGTCGTCTCCCTCGACCTCCGCGGCCATGGTGACAGCGGCTGGCCAGAGGCGCTCGACTACCGCATTTCCGATTACGCGCGTGACCTGGAAGCGGTTGTGGCGACCCTGAAACAGAAGCCGATCGTCTGCGGGCTCTCGCTGGGCGGGCGCGTGGCGACCGCGTTCGCGTCCGAATCTTCGGACCGGCTGCGGGGGCTCGTTATCGTAGATGTTGGGCCGGAGATCGCCAGAGCGGGGCGGGATCGCATTCGGGAATTCGTCGAGTCGCGCCAGCAGTTCGAAAGCTTCGACGAGCTGGTTGCGTACACGATGCAGTACACGCGCCGGCGACGCACCATCGAACAGGTCAGAGGGAGCCTCCGAAATGCCGCGCGGGAATTGCCTGACGGCACCTGGACCTGGAAATACGATCCTCGCCTGCGCGGCAAGCGGCCGGACGACCCGTCCAACACCGAAAGCATGATGTGGACAGCGCTGGGAAAGATCTCCTGCCCCACGCTGTTGGTCAGGGGTGGCGAAAGCGACATCCTGTCCGACGAGGTCGCCCGGAAGATGCACGCGGCGATGCCGGGCAGTCAGCTGGCGATCGTCGACGGTGCCGGGCACCTGGTCCCGGGTGATCGCCCGGCGGCGTTCGTATCCGTGCTGCGGCCGTTCGTTCAGCGCCTGATCACCGGTGGCTGAAAAGGGCGGGACTGAACGCAGATCCGGCATCTTCTATGGCTGGTGGATCGTCGCTGCCGGCGGCGCCGTACAGGGGTACATGTCGGCCGTGTTCTGGCGCGGATTTCAGGCCTTCTTCGACCCCATCGTCGAAACCTTCGGATGGAGCCGAGGCGCCACCGCCGCCGCGCTCTCATTGCAACGCACCGAAAGCGGCCTGATCTCGCCGTTCGTCGGCACGCTGCTCGACCGCTTCGGACCACGCTGGTTGATGGCGTTCGGAGTGGCGGTCACCGGGCTCGGGTTCATCCTGATGAGCCTCGTGAACTCGCTATGGCAGTTCTACGCTGCGATGGCACTCCTTACGGTAGGCATGTCGTTCGGAACCTTCATCGTCCTTGTCGCGACGGTCGGCAACTGGTTCATTCGGAAACGCGGCACCGCGCTCGCCGTTCTGATGTCGTGCTCGGCCATCGGCGGGTTCACCCTGCCCATCCTGGTCCGTTCCATCGACGCGTTTGGCTGGCGGCACGTCCTCTTTGCCATTGGCGTCGGGTTCTGGATCATCGGATTCCCGGCGATGCTGGCAATGCGGAGGCGGCCCGAGGACTATGGCCAACTCCCCGACGGCGTCAGTTCCGCGCAAGCCGGGCGCGGCAAGGGCAAACATGGCCCTGTCCGCGAGACGAATATCTCCACCCGCCAGGTGCTGACGATGCGCTTCTTCTGGCAGTTCGCAATCGCCGTCAGCTTCGGTCAGCTGCTCAGCGCCACCAACCTGCTGCACCTGCCCGCGCTCGAGAGCTTCGGCGTGAACCCCGCCCTTGCGGCGCTCGCGGCGGGCAGCATCGCCTTCGGAGACCTGGCCGGCCGTCTCGGCATGGGGGTGCTGGGGGACCGGTTCGACAAGCGCCTGCTCATGTCGATCGCCTTCACCCTGATGTCGATAGGCTCGCTGGCGCTCGCCCTGGTCAACGCCAGCGTGCTGGGCATCTCACTCGGGGTGGCGATTCCGCTGCCAGTGTTCGTAGTCGGCTTTGGCCTCGGATTTGGCGCCTCGATCCCGCTGCGGCTGGCCATGGTGGCCGACTATTTCGGCAGGCGTAGCTACGGTTCGGTCGTGGGCGTGATGAGTTCTGTAAGCGCCATATTCGGGGCGGTCGGCCCGATCTTCGTGGGAGCGATGTTTGATATCACTGACAGCTACCGGCTGGCGTTCGTCATCCTGGCGCTGATCATGGTCATCGCCATCCCCATGACCGCGCTGCTTGAGAGCCCGGAACGGGTAGCGGCCCGTGCCAGGCTGGGGGCGCTCAGGCACCGCAGCGCCCACGTGCCTGCGTCCACCCCGCCCCCGGCGGTCTGAACGGCAGGCCCGTCGGACTCAGACGGCCGGCGACGACGGGTACACGAGCACGGGGCGATCGAACGGCGCCGTGATCCTCACGCGCGTGCCGTCCATGACCGGCGCGAGGGAGCGCCGCCGTACCCGGACGGTCACACCCGACGGAAGGATGATCCCGTACTGGGTGAACTCGCCCCGGAACTCGCGATACGCCACCCGCATATCGCTACCATCGGCGCCCGGCCCGAACTCGAGCTCATGGGCGCGCAAGACGACATCGACGCGTTGCCCATCGGTTACGCCGCCCGCGGGCGCCCGGAACCGGAACCTGCCGGCCTCCGTCTCGACCAGGTTGCCGGCGATCGTGCCGGGGAGCGTGTCGGTTGGACCGACCATCCGGGCGACCTCCGGGGTCGCTGGCATCGAGTAGATCGCCTCAGGCGTATCGATCTGCAGGATCTTCCCTCGCCCCATGACAGCCACGCGATCAGCAATTGCAAGAGCCTCTTCCCGGTCATGAGTGACCAGGATTGCGGTGGTCGCCGACGCCTTGACGATCGTTCGAACCTCCCTGCGGAGACTGGCCCTCAGTTGACGGTCAAGGTTGCTGAAAGGCTCATCGAGCAGGAGGGCGACCGGCCTCGTTGCGAGTGAGCGGGCCAGCGCAACTCGCTGCTGCTGACCACCTGAAAGCTCGTGCACATAACGGCCCGCGAGGCCCGCAAGGCCGGTCATCTCGACGATCGGGCGGACCGCTGCCGAGCGCTCGCCCTGGTTAACCCACTTGAGTCCGAAGAGGACATTCTGCTCGACGGTCAGGTGGGGGAAGAGAGCGTAGTCCTGGAAAACGAGGCCCACGCGGCGTTCCTCTGGTGGGATATGCCGGGTTGCGCTGCTGACGACACGGCCCGAAACCTGCACTTCTCCGGCCTGGACGCGCTCGAAACCCGCGATGACCCTGAGCATCGTGGTCTTGCCGCTGCCGCTCTGGCCGAGGACGCTTACGAACTCCCCGGATCTCACGAGCAGGTCCAGTGCATCGAGTGCCGCTTCACCGTTCCTGCCCGGATACCGGCACGTGACGCCCTGCATCGACAACAATCCGGAGTCGATCGAGGGATCGGAGGGCTGAGTTGCGGCGCTACCCCTCACGCTCCGTTGCCTCCAGGGCTCCGCCCTTCGCCGTCGTCAGACGCCCGCCGACTTTCGCGCAGCAGCAGAAACGCCGTCGGGGCGCCGGCTGCGAGCACCAGCATGATTGCGGGCAGCGCGGCTTTGGCGAAGAACGCCTCCGAGGCCGCCGACCACACCTCGGTCGCCAGGGTCTTGAACCCGAGGGGCCCCAGGATCAGGGTCGCGGGCAATTCCTTCATGGTCAGCAGAAACACCATCGCAGCGCCGGTCAGAATCCCTGGCGTGATCAGCGGAAGCGTGACCTGCAGGATTGTCTTGACTTCGCTGCGCCCGAGCGAGCGAGCGGCTTCCTCAACGTGCGGATTCACCTGCAGGAGAGAGGTCTTGATGGCCCCGGACGCCGCCGGAAGAAAGAGCACGGTGTATGCGAACACCAGGAGCGCGATGGTCTGGTACAGCGGTGCGGCGAAGTTCACGCCGAAGAAGACCAGTGCCAGCGCTACCACCACGCCCGGCAGCGCGAAACCCATGTGCGTGGCACGGTCGAGAAAGGCGGCGAATCTTCCAGCGAAGCGCACGGCCAGGATCGCGACGGGCAGCGCAAGCGCGGAGCTCACCGCCGCGGCCAGCAGCGAAACCCTTAGCGAGTTCCACGCCGAGGGCCACGGAAACTCGACGCCCCCTGCCGATGCCCCGCGCGCGACCCAGAAGCACAAGACGCCAAGGGGCGCAATTACCGCGCTCGTCACCAGCGTCCCGACGCCAATCGCCGCCGGCCAGCGCCACCGCCCGAGGCTCAGGTTTGAGACCGGTCGCACCGCGCCGGACGTACTTCGGTGATAGCGACCCCTCGCGTGGGTGGCGGAATCGAGCAACAGGATCCCCAGGGCAACGGCAATCAGGACCAGGGAGAGGGCGGACGCCGCGGTCCGGTCGAACGTGGTCTCGTACTGGATGAAGATCGCCCAGGTGAACGTCTCGTATCCGAGCAGGGAAACGGCCCCGAAATCGCTGAGCGTGTATAGCGCCACCAGCAGGGCGCCGGCCGCAATCGCCGGTCGCAGCAGCGGCAGGGTGACTTTGAGCGAGGTCCTCCCCGGGCCGTAGCCCAGCCCCCGCGCTGCCTCGTCGAGCGCCGGGTCCATCCGGCGAAGCGCCGCCCGCACCGTGACGAACACGTACGGATAACTGAGTAGGACCAGAACGAGGGCCGCGCCGGGCAGTCCATAAATGGCGGGCAATCGTTCGATCCCGAATATCCGGTCGAGGGCGCCCTGCAACATGCCACGCGGGCCCAGCGCCGCGACCGCCACCATGGCGGCAACGTAGCTGGGAACAACCAGCGGGAGCACCGCGGCGACGACCCACCAGCGGCGTCCTGGGAGGTCGGTCCGGGTGGTGAGCCAGGCGAGCGGCACCGCGATCGCGACGCTCCCGGCTGTGACGACGACAACCAGGACCAGCGAGCGCACTACGATTGCGCCGGTTCTCGCCCGGAAGAGCATCTCGGAGGCGGCCTCACCTGCGCCGACCGAGCGGATCACCAGGTAGACGATGGGCAGCAGGACGGCAATGGCGATGAGTAGCCCGGTGGCGGTCAGGGCGATCGGCGCGCGCGGCCGAGAGACACTGCGGCTGCGCAGCCGAAATTGTGGCAATGCGAACTGGCCCAGCGCCACTCGCAGGTTCTCCCTATGGAATAGCACCGACTCTCCTGAGGAGGGCCTGTGTTCCGCTCAGATCGGAAAGCTGCGAAACGTCGATCTCGGGCCGCTTGATGTTCGACAACTCGGGAATTCCGGGCGCACGCACGACCCCGCCTACCAGCGGGTGCTCAAACGTCTGACTGGCGAAGTACTGCTGGGCCACAGTGCCAATCAGGAACTCGACGAACTTCTCGGCGTTTGCCTTGTTCTTGGAGGACTTGAGGATGCCCACGCCAGCAATGAGCAATACCGATCCCGGATCGGCCGACCTGGTGTAGTAGTTGCGGGCCGGGAACGACTCTCCCTGCTCCGCCAGGAAGCGGTGGAGGTAGTAGTGGTTGACGAAGCCTACCTGCACCTCGCCAGAACCGACGGCCTGGACCACCGCCGTGTTCCCGCTGTACGAGCGCGGCCCGTTGGCCTGAATGCCGCGTACCCACTGCTCCGTGGCGTCCTCACCCCAGACCTGGCGCATGGCGGTTACCATCGAGAGGAACGAGCCATTCGTCGGTGCCCAGCCGATCTTGCCCTTCCACGCCGGATCCGTGAATCCCGCAATTGAGTCTGGCAGGTCCGCTTCCGTGAGCACGCGGTTGTTGTACACGACCACGCGCGCGCGGCCAGATATGCCGACCCAGGTGCCGTCGAGCGCGCTCGCCCACTCGGGCACGCGTCCCCTGATCGATGATGGCAGCGTTGCCAGTAACGGCCGAGCGGCGCCAAGCCCGCCGGGGTCCTGGGCGAAGAAGACATCCGCCGGCGACTTCGCGCCTTCCTCCAGAAGCGTCGATGCCAGCGCAGCGGTGTCACCGTATTTGACTTCGGTCTTGATGCCGGTGAGGTCGCTGAACTGCTTGATGATCGGCGCCACAAGCGTTTCACTCCGGCCGGAGTACACGACCAGGGTCTCTTCAGACCTCCCTCCGCACCCGGCGATGCCCCCGATCGCGAGCATTGCGAGCAGCGCAGCCGCACCCGTACGCCACATGTGTCGTCCCGCCATGAGACCCTTCCCCCAGGCCAGTTGCCGTCTGACTGACGGGCGGCCTCTGGCGGAAACTCGAAGGAGCGCGCGTCGTAACTCCCTTAGACGTGCGGCTCTCAAGCACGAAGACCGTAATGAAGGATACAAGATTCTTCGTGCATTTCAATCCTCACCAAAATGATCAGCTTTACATCTGGTGCAGCATTGCTGTTCTATTTCGTGTGCACGAATGAAATAGTTCGTGCATACATTATTGCGACCGCAGTCCAGGCCCGCGCGAGGCGCCCCTGGAATCGCTGGAGCCCTGCCGGGTGTGTCAGTCGCAGAGAGGTGACTCCGCGAAAGGTGCCAGAGAAAGCCGGGACGCGCGCCGACATCATCCATAAACTGAACCATGAATTTCCTTCCACCACAGGAGACCCCCTTGAAATCCCTGTTCGTAGGTCTTTGCGCGGTGGCCGCACTCACCATTGGCTGCGCCGATCGCGTCGAGCCGCCGAGCGTCGTGATTCCGACCGCAACGCCGACCCGTACGCCGGTCGGGTCACCACGCCCGACCGCAACTCCCATCGCGACACCCACGGCAACGCCCCGGCCGGCGCCCACCGCGACACCTACACGCACCCCGACTCCAACGCCCACGCCCACACCCGAGCCATCCATCGCGTCCTCCAAGGCAGCTGCACTGCTGGTCTCGACGCTGGACGTCCCATCGGCAGATGTCACCTTCGAGAGCGTACGCTCGATCGACTGGCCAGATAAGGCACTGGGCTGCCCTGAACCGGGGCGCGCCTACGCCAGCGTGATCGTTCGAGGCTGGATGATCGTGCTGCGCCACGGACAGAAACTCTACGAGTACCACACCGACGAGGACGGCGAGCATGTCACGACCTGCGATCCAAAGCTGTTGCGGACCTACGGGTCCGTGAACCCGGCCAGGGAGCTTGGCCTGGCCGGAGCGGTCCGGGTCGAAGTTGGCGCGCCCTCCGCGAGCGCGCCGCTAGTGACCATCGGCCAACCCGGGGTGATCGAACAACTCATCAGTTCCCTGAACTTAGACCTGCGGTTGTACGATCCAAAACCGTGCAAGGCGCTGATTGCCGTACGCTTTTTTATTGGAGGCAGGACAGAGACTTTGCTGTATGCCTGTTCAGGGGACGGCACCGTGCTGCGCATGGCGTCCGGCCCGTACATGACCAGGGAAGCGAGAGCCCCGGATGAGTTCCAGCGTCTCATCAATGAGGCGCTCGCAGCCATGCCATTCCCGTCAATGCCCCCGGCGCCCTGACCGTGCCTGAAGGCGGCCTCCGGCCCGGCAAGCTCCCCCCACAGCTGCTGACAAGGCTGCTCGCCAATCTCAGGTTCGACGACCGGGTGGTCGTCCGGCCAGCGGTCGGGGTCGACGCGGCGGTCATCGACTTCCGCCCTTCCAACCTGGTTGCCAAGACCGATCCCATCACGTTCGCCTCAGACCTCATCGGGTGGTACGCCGTCCAGGTCAACTCCAACGACATAGCCGCATCCGGAGGCACGCCTCGCTGGTTCCTGGCGACCGTCCTTCTCCCGGAAGGCTGTGAGGAAGCCTTGCCGGAGAAGATCTTCGAACAGATCCGGGCCGCGGCCAGCGAGATCGGCGTGTCCCTCGTAGGCGGCCATACCGAGATAACGCCGGCAGTCGACCGCCCGATCGTCTGCGGGACCATGCTTGGCGAGGTCGCTCCCGGCGCCCACTTGTCCTCGGCCGGCGCCCGGCCCGGAGATCGGCTGATCCTCACGAAGGGGATCGCCATCGAAGGGACCGCGGTGCTCGCCCGTGAGCAGCCCGACCGGCTCAAGGCGGCAGGCCTGTCACGCGGGAAGATCGAGAGAGCCGCCGGATACCTGTTCGATCCAGGCATCGGAGTCCTCGCAGACGCCCGTGCAGCCCTTGCCGCCGGCGAGGTGCACGCGCTGCACGATCCAACCGAGGGCGGCCTTGCGACCGCGCTCTTTGAACTTGGCTCCGCTTCCGGCTGCGGGGTGCGCGTCGACGTCTCGGCGATCGAGGTGCTCCCCGAGTGCGAAGAGATAAGCCGCGCCCTGGGCATCGATCCCTGGGGACTGCTGGCGTCCGGCGCTCTCCTGATCGCCGCCCCCCCCACGTCTGCCGCGGTTGTTGTATCGGCGCTGCGGGCGGCCCGGATCCCGGCCAGCGACATCGGCGAGTTGACCGGCCGCCCGGATCAGTTCGAACGCACGCTTGCCGGGACTTCGAACCCGCTGCCTCGCTTCGAGCGCGATGAGCTAACGCGCGTCCTCTGAGCTCGGCTAACGTGTCAGGTGAGTGTGCACGCTCGTGAACGCGACCCGGCGGCGGAATAGAAGGGCCAGCCGGAACATCCAGGCCGACTGGTTGTGGAGCAACATCTCCCACCAGTGCCGCGGGACGAATTCGGGAATCACCACCGTCACGAGCTGACCCTCGTCGCTTCGGACCTGGTCAAGCCACCGCAAGAACGGGGCCACCACGAGGCGGTACGGCGACTGGATCACCTCGAGCGGCACATCAGGCAGGTGCTTCTCCCATTTCTGACGCAATTGTTCGGCCTGCTGCTCGTCGTACGCCACGTAAACAGCCCGGACGTCGCTGGAGATCGCCCGCGCATAGACGACCGCCTCCAGCACGGCCCGGTGAATGCCCGACACCGGTATCACTACGGTATGCCGCATCGCCACCATCGGAGGGACGAACCCGTCGAGCGACAGCTGTGCGGCCACGAGTTCGTAGTGCCGGTGGATCAGGTTGAACATGTAGAGGGCCGCGGGCACCAGCAGTACGACGAGCCACGCGCCATGAGTGAACTTGGTCGTGGCGATGATCACGAGCGCCGTCGCCGTAACGACCGCCCCCATGCCGTTGATCGCCGCGCTGTGCACCCAGCCTTTGCCCTTGAGCCGCTGCCAGTGCCTGACCATTCCGGCCTGCGAGAGCGTGAACGACATGAAAACGCCCACCGCGTAGAGCGGAATCAGCGCGTGTACGTCGGCGCCCACCACGAAGATCAGTGCAGACGCCAGCAAGGCGAGCAGGATGATCCCGTTCGAGAAGACAAGCCTGCGCCCGGTGTCCGAGAGTTGCCGGGGCAGGTATCCGTCGGATCCGAGCACTGACGCCACGCGGGGGAATCCGGAGAACGCGGTATTCGCCGCCAGGAGGAGGATCAGCAGGGTGGCGATCTGGACCACGTAGTACGCCGGACCGTTGTCGAAAACGATCCTGGCGATCTGGGACACCACCGTCTCGTTTACGCTCGGTACGATTTCGAACTTGTGCGCCAGGAATGTGATCCCGATGAACAGTGTCCCGAGGATCAGCGCCATCCACACCAGCGTGCGGGTCGCGTTGCGCGTCTCCGGCGGCCGGAAGACCCGCACCGAGTTCGCGATCGCCTCGATTCCAGTCAGCGCGGCGCACCCCGAGGCGAACGCACGGAGCAGCAGGAACACGGTCACGGCGGCGAGCGCGTTGTCGGCGACAGCCGAAGCCTTCGACTCGGGCACGGGCGAGTCGAAAATCACAAACCGGATGATTCCGGTCACGATCAGCGAGGCGAGAACGGCCACGAACATCAGGGTGGGAAAGGTGAAGAAACGGCCCGTTGTGCGGATGCCGCGCAGGTTGATCACCATCAACGACAGGAGAGCCAAGACCGCGATCTCGACCTTGAGGCCTGCCAGCGCTGGGAACGCCGAGGTAAGCGCTGCGACGCCCGCCGCGACGCTTACAGCCGCCGTCAGCACGTAGTCGATCAACAGGCCGGAGGCCGCAACGAGACCTGTGCGCGTGCCCAGGTTTTCCCGGGCCACCGTATAGGCGCCGCCGCCCTGCGGGTACGCGCGAATCGTCTGGCGGTAGGAGATCGTCAGCATGGCCAGGAGGCCGATGATCGCCAGGCTAAGAGGTACCGACCAGTTGAGCGCCAGGGTCCCGGCCAGTACCAGCACAAGCAGTAACTCCTCGGTGGCGTACGCGACCGAAGAGAGCGCGTCCGAAGAGAGCACGGCCAGGGCGCCTACGTTCGAGAGGCGCTCCCGCAAATCGTGGCTGGAAGGCAGACGCCGGCCCAGGACGAACTGTCCCACGCTGGACCAGACGGAGGTTCGGGTTTCGGTTGAAACAGCCATGCTGGCGGCCGGACCGACCGGTCACGGACGCGTACAACCTATGAGTGGCCGGAGATAACCCCGCTGACGGCGCCCCCCCCCGGATATCAGCGTAGGTGCAACGCAATCGGGCACCACCTCATTCTACGCTTGGCATCCCCTCCGATTTGCTCGAATCGCGCTGCGACTCCCGCTGGCTGTCCGTCGTGCATCCCCGTAGATTCTTTACATGCGACCCACAACCGGCGACGCCGACATGACCCGATCCGCGAGCGCGGATCGGTTGGCGTCGTGGTTTCCTCCCCCGCTACGGACGTCGTGTTTCGACTCAGTAACAGGTCGGAGTGCAGGCGCGGTGGTGTCACGGGAAGGCAATTGAAGATGGTTACCACAGTCAATGAGTACAACAGGATGATCAAGACGGCGGCGGTCGATGCCCAACGCCTCGCGGACGTGGTCGGCAAGATCGCCGGCGAGCAGGCGTTCGAAACGCAGCGCCTCGTCGAATCGATCAACAAGATCACCCAGCCGCAATCGGTCGAGATGCAGCGCCTGGCCGACGCTATCCGTGTCACGGCGCCACAGACCTCCGACGTGCAGCGGCTGGTTGAGGCGGTCGGGAAGGTAGCGGGCGAGCAGGCCCGGACCTTCCAGCAGATGGCGGATACGCTGAACAAGTCGGCGGTGCCCCAGGCCCTTGAACTGCAGAGGCTCGCGGAGGCCCTGGCAAAGGCCTATGCGCCGCAGGCCGCCGAAATTCAGCGCCTTGCGGAGACGGTCGGCAGGATCGCATCCGACAACCGGAAGATGGCCGCCGAGCTCGTAAAGGTCATCACGCCGGCCCTGGAACAGAACTAGCCACCAGCTCCGGCATCCCCTGCGGACCGTTTCGGCCGGCGCTCCCGGCCCGACCGGTCGCGCTCGTGGATCCCGGCCCTGGCCCCTAGCGCGACTCCAGGTAGAGGGGCGCCAGCATCTGGTCCACCGGCGCGTGGTCGTCGGTCAGGAAGGTCGCATGCCTGCCCTCAAACAGGTCGACATACGCTTCCGGCGTAATCATGTGGCTGGTGGCGAAAATGTTGCCCCGCCTCTGGGCCGCTGCCCGAAGATCGTCCTGCGTGATTGTTGACATCGATCCCAGGACAACGGTCGTGGTTCGGTGATCGCCGCTCCAGCTCCCCTCCGAGTTGATCAGCGTCACATGAGGGAACGTGCGCTCCATGGTGTGGGCGAACGCAATCAGGAACTTGCCCGACCGCAGCTTGTCGACGACGTTCACCACGTAGATCCCGTCAGGCTTGAGCAGGTCGCGAATCTGATTGTTGAATTCGTGCGTGGTCAGGTGATAGGGGACCGAGACATCGTTGAAGGCGTCGCCAAAGACGATGTCGTAGCTGCCATTCGGAAGGCGCTGGGCGCGCGTCCGGGCGTCCTCGTTGTATGTGACGATCCGGCTGTCTTCGGGCAGACCCAGGCGACCATGGACGATTTCGGTGACCGCGGGATCGATCTCGATCACCTCGATCGAGCTCGACGGGTAAACGGCCTCGATGTACCGGGGCAGGACGTAGCCGCCGCCGCCGACAAACAGGGTTCGCATATCGGGGCTCTCGACGGCGACGTGCTCGGTCACCTCCGAGAAGATCACCTCGTACCCGTACCGGGAGAGCTTCGACGGGTCCGACAGCGACACGTAGCTGTGGACCAGCTGGTCGAGGATTAACGCCTTGACGTCCTCGTCGTCGGAATCGGAGATCTTGATGCAGAAGTAGTTGCTCTCCCTCACGCAGGGCGATTGCAGGTGTTGTGAATCCAGCGCGTAGAGCGCCAGGATCACAGGCGCCGCAACAGCTAGCATCGCCGCGACCCTGACCCGCCAGAGACGTCCAAACACGATCGCCATCACGAGCAGGATCGCGGCGACAAGCAGCACCGTGGGACGCGATCCAATCCACTGGACCAGGACAAAACCGGTCAGAAACACCCCGAAGATGGCGCCTGCGGTCGAAACGGCGTACAGCCGGCCAACGACCTTTCCAGTACTGCCAATGTCCCGCAACTGGAGCTTGATCACGATCGGACTGACCATCCCGAGGATCGTGCTGGGCACGAAGAAGAGCAGCGTGGTGATCAGGACGATCCGGAGGAGGATTGGCAGGTCGACCACCCAGCCGGGCACGGTCGCGGCCAGCGGCAGGACGGCCAGGCTGGTGAGCGACGCCAGCGATAGCACGACCCCCAGCAGCGTGTGGGACGCCTTGCGATCGGCGATCACACCACCAAGGAAGTTTCCGAGGCTGATGCCCGCCAGGATGATCCCGATGATGCTCGTCCATGTGTACAGGGAGACCCCGATCACCGGCGCCAGGATTCGGGCCGCCACAATCTCCAGTACCAGGGTGGCGGTGCTGGCGAGGAAGACCGTGAGGAACGGCTCCAGTCCGCGCACCCAGCGGGCCATGCCGCGACGCGGCGCACCCTGGGGCCGGCCGACCGGTTCGGGGGAGGTCTCAGTGGTCATGATGTCGGAGAGCGTACTGGACGGCGTTCAATTTCGGGCTGAGGCGCCCTTGCCGTCGCCGACGATCGCTCGAGCGATGATGAGGCGCTGGATTTCTGACGTGCCTTCATAGATCTCGGTGACCCGCTGGTCTCGGTAGATCCGTTCGACCTTGCCCGGGCGGAAATACCCGGAGCCGCCATGGATCTGTACGGCCTTGTGGGCGGCCCGGTTTGCTACTTCTGATGCATAAAGCTTTGCCATCGCCGATTCTGTAACGTGCGGCTTGCCGTTGTCGACCAGCCAGGCGGCTCGGTGTGTCAGCAGGCGCGCGGCGTCGATCTCGGTTGCCATGTCGGCCAGCATGAACTGGATCGCCTGGTGCTCGGTCAGGCGCTTGCCAAACGTCTGCCGCTCTCCCGCGTACTTGACGGCCGCATCGTACGCGCCGCGCGCCAGGCCGACGCACTGAGCTGCGATCGAGACCCTCGATGAGGAGAGGATGCTGAGGGCTATCGAGTAGCCGCGGCCCTCCTCACCCAGCCTGTTCCGTACCGGGATCCGGCAGTCCTGGAACGACAGCTCGGCGGTCGCCGAGCCCTTCATCCCCATCTTCCCTGTCAGGTGGTTGATGGCGAACCCCGGAGTGTTGCGTTCAACTACCACCGCGTTGATTCCGCGATGGCCCTTGCTGCGATCGCTGTTCACAAACACCACAAAGACGTCAGCCACGTCGCCATTGGTGATGAACGTCTTGGTCCCGTTCAAGACGTAGGCGTCGCCGTCGACGGTCGCGGTGGTCGTCAGCGCCAGGGCGTCGCTGCCCGACCCCGGTTCCGAGAGGGCAAAGGCCGCGATCTTGCCTCCGGTCGCAAGCTGCGGGATCCATTGCTTGAGCTGCTTCTCATTCCCGAACCGGGCGATGGTCGCGGTGCCCAGCGAAACGTGCGTGACAAACACGGTGCTGGTCGACCCGCAGGCGGCCGCGATCTCCTCGATCACCGCCGAAAGGTCCACATAGCCGCCGCCCGCGCCCCCGTACGCTTCCGGCACAGTGAGGCCGAGCAAGCCCAGCTTCGCAAGTCCGCGAAACTGCTCCTCGGGGAAGGTCTCAGCAGCGTCAACTTCGGCGGCACGCGGCTCAAGCTCTCGAGCAGCAAACTCCCTGGCCGTCGCCTTCAGCAGTTCATGTTGTTCGGAAAGGGCATCCTGCATAAGGCTGACCACTGTATCAATAACGCGTTGACCCTGCGCGATGGGGAAGCCGATAATCCGGCGGGGTGATGCGTATGAGGATCATAGGCGTAGACCCCGGGCTCAACCGTACAGGCTACGCCGTGATCGAAGACCGCGGCGGACGCTGGGTCGCCGTCGAGGGTGGGATCGCCCGGACCGACCCCGAGGAGTCCCTGGAGCTACGAGTCCTTGCAATCTACCGCGATATCCGCGAGGTGCTCGAGGAGCTCCGACCGGAGGCGATGGCGCTCGAAGAACTGCACAGCAACTACGAATTTCCGCGCACGGCCATCCTGATGGGGCACGCCCGTGGGGCAGTTTGCCTGGCAGCCGCGGAGTTCGGGATCACGGTCACCGGTTACGCCCCATCCAGGGTCAAGAACGCCGTGACCGGCTCGGGTGGCGCCAGCAAGGAGCAGGTCCAGCGGGCAGTTGTCACGCAACTCGGGCTGGCCAGCCCGCCAAAGCCGTTGGACGTCACCGACGCCTTCGCCCTGGCGGTGTGCCACGCCATGGTGGCCAGAAGTCCGGTGGCGCGCGTTAAATGAACATGGCAACTCAAAAGGGCCGGTGGATGTGATCAGCTATCTAAAGGGGGCCATACGGGGGCTCGCCGAAGGCGCGGGATCGGTCATGGTGATCACGCGCGGCGGGATCGGCTACCAGGTCATGCTCCCGGTGATCGTCTGGAAAGCCATCAAGGACGCAAACGTCAACGACGGTGACGAGATCGAGTTCGAAATCTACTACCACGTGACCGATCGCCAGCCCAAGCCGGTGTTGGTCGGTTTTCGTACGGCGGCAGAAAAGGGTTTCTTCGAGCAGTTGATCGAGGTGGAGGGCATCGGACCGAATAAGGCTGCAGCCGCACTGGTACTGCCGGTCCAGACGATCGCCTCTGCAATCGAGCGGGAAGACCTGAGCACGCTGAGACGTCTGCCGGGGATCGGCGACCGCGCCGCGCAGAAAATGGTTGCCACGCTGCGGGGCAAGGTGGCCCAGTGGGCCATCGGTACTATCGAATCTTCCAGCGGACGCCAGGCGACCGAACCGGCCCTGGCTCTGAACGCCAGGGAGCAGGCGATCTCGGCGCTGATCAACCTGGGCCACAAGCCGACTGAGGCCCGCAATACGGTCGACGACGCCCTTGGACGTCGCCCCGAACTGGCCGACGATCCTCAGGAACTAATGCGTGAGATTTTCCGGTCCCTGGCCAAGGCGAGTTGACCACCTCGGTGGGGCAGCAAGCCTGAGCGCGGGAGGGTCTTTTGGCGCGTAAGCGGGTGGTCAAGGGCGACAGCGAGGCAGCCGGCCCCGGACCGACGCCGCCGATGGCCTTGCCCGGTGGCGCAGTGTCATCGTCCACGGTCGACCTCAACTCCGAGGATTCGTACCTGCGCGCGCTTCGGCCCAGGAACTTCGGCGAATACGTCGGCCAGATGAACGTGATCTCCAGCCTCAAGGTCGCCGTCGAAGCCGCCCGCAGGCGCGCAGAGGCGGTCGACCACGTGCTCTTCCACGGCCCGCCCGGGCTTGGCAAGACCACGCTCGCGCACATCATTGCCCGCGAGATGAGCGTCAAGCTGACCCACACTTCGGGTCCGGCCCTCGAGAGACCGGTCGACATGGTCGGGCTGCTCTCTAATCTCGAGGCCGGCGAGGTGCTGTTCATCGACGAGATCCACCGGCTCTCCCACGCGGTGGAGGAGTACCTCTACTCGGCGATGGAAGACTTCATGGTCGACTTCGTCACTGGCAAGGGCGCGTATTCGCGCACCCTGTCCTTCCCGCTCAAACACTTCACGCTGGTCGGCGCAACCACCCGGGCCGGGATGCTTAGCGCTCCGCTCCGGGACCGGTTCGGGATGGTCTATCACCTCGACTACTACTCGCCGGAAGACCTGGCGCGGGTCGTCAAGCGTTCCGCCCAGATCCTCAAGGTCACGATCGACGGCGAAGCGGCCGAAGAGGTCGCCCGCCGATCGCGGGGGGTGCCCCGCATCGCGAACCGGCTCTTGCGCCGCGTGCGCGACTACGCCGAGGTCCATGCCGACGGGGCGGCGTCGCTCGCGATCGCACGGAAGGCGCTCGACACCGAAGGCGTCGACGAACTTGGCCTTGACCGACTCGACCGGCTGTACCTGTCGACGCTGGCAAACCAGTATCGGGGCGGTCCCGCTGGCATCGAAGCGATCGCGGCGACTGTGAACGAAGATTCACAGACGCTCGTCGACGTCGTGGAGCCGTTCCTCTTGAAGATCGGCTTCATCATCCGGACACCCGGAGGTCGCCGTGCCACCCCCGAAGGCCTGGCGCATATCGGCGCCCGAAACATCGACCTGGCCGGAGACCGCCAGCAGGGCAGCCTTGGACTGTAGCTAGGGCCTGACCCCTGCCAGCGAGGCGCGTCGCGTTGCGTCCGCCGCAAGGTCATCAAACGACGCGTAGTTCAACGTCCAGAGCTGAGCGTAGAGCCCGCCCCGCTCGACCAGCTCGTCGTGCGTGCCTTCCTCTTCCAGCTGGCCCTTGTTGATCACGATGATCTTGTGCGCGTTGCGGATCGTCGACAGCCGGTGCGCGATCACCAGGGCGGTCCTCCCCTGCAGTAGCCTTGCCAGGGCCTTCTGGATCACCAGCTCCGTATAGCTGTCGATGTTTGCGGTCGCTTCGTCAAGGATGAGGATGCGTGGGTCGGCCACGAGCGCGCGCGCGAAGCTCAACAACTGGCGCTGCCCTACCGACAGGTTCGACCCGCGCTGCTCCAGCACGGTGTCGTACCCGCTGGGCAGCTTCAGGATGAAGTCATGTGCGCCGATGTCCAGACAGGCGCGGATCACGTCCTCGCGGGTGGCCGACCCCGTGTTGTACTTGACGTTGTCGTGCACCGACGCAGAGAACAGGAATGGTTCCTGGAGGACCATCCCCATGATCCTGCCAAGCGACTCCTGCTTCAGGTCGCGCACGTCCTGGCCGTCGACCAGCACCCGCCCGTCCTGCACGTCGTAAAAGCGGTGGGTCAGCGACATGATGCTGGTCTTCCCGGAACCCGTCGGGCCGACGATCGCGACCGTCTGACCGGGAGACGCCCGGAACCTGATCCCGCGCAGTACCGGCCGGGTCGGGTCGTATCCGAAGGTAACGTCCTGGAACTCGACCGAGCCCTGGATCTTTTCCTTCGCAACCTCGACTGCACCATCCCTGTCCTTGACCTCCAGTGGCAGGTCAAGTACTTCGAAGATCCGGTGCCCGGCCGCCATGGCACGCTGCAGCACCGTGTACTGGGCGACGAGCGTACGGATCGGCTCGAAGAACCGCTGGACGTAGAGGAGGAACGCGACGATCGTGCCAATTGCCAGCGAACCATCCAACACGAAGGCGCCGCCCGCCACGATCACGACCGCCAGTGCGCCACCGGTGAGGATGTCCACGGTCGGCGTCAAGTACGCGCCGAGGCGGGCGCCGTCGGCGTTCACGTCGTACAGCGTGTCAACCTTGCCGGAGTAGTTCCCGTAATTGTGGGCTTGCCGGTTCATGGCCTGGATCACGCGCGTGCCACTGACGTTCTGGTCGAGATAAGAGTGCGTGATCGAGGACTGCTTCCGAATCCTGAGGAAGGCCCGACGCGCAAAGGGCTGCCAGACGATCCTGAGCAGGAACAGGAGAGGCACGACAGCCATCGCCATCAGCGCCAGCCGCCAGTCGAGGATCAACAGAACGATCACGATTCCGACCAGGGTGACAAGATCGCCCAGGGCGTTGACGGTGGTCTCCATCATCTCCTGCAGGGCGCCAACGTCACTGAACATGCGGGACATGATTCGACCGATCGGGGTCCGATCGGTGAACGCGAGTCCTACCTTCTGGATGTGGCGGAACATCGCGTCGCGAACGTCGTTGATCACCGGCTGGGCGATACGCTCGATCAGGACTTCCTGGAAATAGCCGGCAACCCAGTGCACCAGCGCAGCGCCCACCAGGGCGATGCCGACGATCGTCAGCGCCTGCTTGTTCCCCTGGCCGACGATTGCGCCATCGATCGCAAACTTCACCAGCACCGGGATCGAGAGGTTCGCCAGGCTGAACGCCAGGACTGCCAGGACGGCGTAGAAGATCCGGCGGCGGTATGGCCGCATGAACACCAGGAAGCGCGTGACGACCTCGCGGTCATAGGACTTCCCGAACAGCTCTTCGTCGTCGTCCCGCAGTACCGAGATCAAAGGATCCGGCTTCCCAGGGGGAGTCGACGGCATGGTCCTGGCCTCGGATCGCCGGTTCATCGTCTGCCGTCCGTGGCAACCCGGACCGACACCGGCTGCGGGCCGGCGACGTCCCCGGGGCGCCTCTGCAGCTCGTAGAGCTCGCGATAACGACCGCCCAGTCGGATTAGCTCGGGGTGCGTTCCTCGCTCCACGACCTTGCCGTGGTCAAGCACCAGGATCTCGTCCACGTGCTGAAGCGAACTGAGGCGATGGGCGACGATGATGCTCGTGTGGCCCTTCGCGGCCGCCTCAAGGCCCTCGCGGATGCGCTTCTCGGTGCCCGCGTCGACGCTTGAGGTCGAATCGTCAAAGATCATGATCGGCGGGTTAAGGAGCACGACCCGGGCGATCGAGACACGCTGGCGCTGGCCGCCGGAGAGGGCCACTCCGCGCTCACCGACCTCGGTGTTGTAGCCGGCAGGCAGCGACGCCACGAACTCGTGGATCTGGGCGATCCGCGCGGCGGCCTCGATCCGCTCGATCGCCGCGCGCGGGTCGCCGTAAGCGATGTTTTCGCCGATCGTGCCGTCGAACAGGAACGGGTCCTGCATCACGAGGCCGACCTTCTGCCGGAGCGAGGCATGGGTTACCTCGCGGATGTCCTGCCCGTCGATCGTGATCCTTCCCGCATCGACATCGTAGAAGCGCGGGACAAGCAAGGTGATGGTCGATTTGCCGCTCCCCGGAGAGCCGACGATCCCGATCGAGTGGTCGGGGCTCGCCTCGAAGGAAATGTCGTCGAGCACCGGGGTCGTTCCGTACATGAATGAGACGTTCTCGAACCGCACCACGCCCCTGGTCGTGGCGATGGGGCCAGCCCCGGGCCGGTCGCGCACCGCGATCGGCTCGTCCAGCACCTCAAACACCCTTCTTCCGGCGGAAGAGGCGCGAGCAACGCCGTTGACCAGCATGGGGATCTGGCGGATCGGGGACTGCAGGAGAGCCATGTAGAAGAGGAACTGGCTCAACTCGCCGACGGTCATCGTGCCTTCGAGCACGCGATTACCGCCGAACCAGATGATGAACGCCCAGGCCAGCAGGAACGCGAACCCCATGAGGCTGCCGTTGTGGGAGGAGATGCGCGCGGCCTTCAGCCGGAGAGCCAGCTGCTCGTTGCCAGGCTTTCTGAACTTGGTCTGTTCAAAGTCCTGGCCGGAGAAGGCACGGACAACCCGAACGCCGGCCAGGTTCTCCTGCATCACCGTGGTCAGTTCGCCCATGACGCGTTGGACGTCATTCCAGATTCGCCGCAGGTGAAGCTGGAGGATCGAACTGCGCACGGCGATGAACGGCACGAAGATCAGGCTCAGCAGCGCCAGCTGCCAGTTGAGCATCAACATGAGCACCGCGCTGGCCAGAATAAGGATCGAGATGTTGATCAGCCGAATGAGCGCAGTCTGCACGAACATGCGCATGCCTTCGACGTCGGTGATCCCGCGCGACATCAGGTTGCCGGTGTGAATCTTGTCGTGGAACTCGTAGCTCAACGTCTGCAGCTTGTCGAAGTACTGGAGACGCAAGAGCGCCGCGAGCTTCTGCCCGAGCGTCTCACCGAGGTAGCCCTGTCCGAACGCGAACGTCCCTCGCAGCAGGCTGATGACAATCACCAGGATCGCGGTGGTAAGCAGGACCGACCTGATATGGGCCGGATCCGCGCCCGGGTCCTGCGCCAGGCGTATGGCGTCGTCGATGCCGACGCCCAATACGCGCGGGAGCCACAGGAAGAAGGTAGAACTCAGCAGAACAGCCAGAACTGCCAGTGAGAAATGCCATCGGAAAGCGAACGTCATCTTGCACAGACGCCAGATGACACCGATGGTGCGAGAGTCCAGCTCGCGGTCGGCTGCGGGAGTCACCACGGTCTGACCCGCTTTCGGGGCAGAAATCGCGGTCTTAGTAGAGCTCGTTTCGGTACCTCTAGGGCACTGTATCGAACGTCGCTGGACGCCGGTCAGCAGTGCCCGATGACGACCACCCAGTATACCTCCGGTATCTGGATGGGTGAGCTATCGGGCGTGAACGGTGGTGGGCCTGGTCTCCGGATGCCCCCGGTGGAGCCTGGTCGTGATCCGCGGGAACCGGCTCCCGTCGACGGGCAGGTAGACGACGGTGTCCGGACGCCAGCCAGATTCCGCGCCAGGCGGAGAGTCGACCGCAAAGACTACAGGCACGGGGTGAGAGCGCACGGGTTCGGCCCAGCAGAGCAGCGTTTCCGCGCAGCTCGCGCAGAGCCGGTCCCGATCGGCGGAGAACAGCAGGTCCGAGTGTTCGACCATGAGGACACGGCGGGTCGCATGCTCGGCAGCGAGCGCAGCGGCAAGCGCCTTCCTCACCTCGCATGGATGTATCGGGCTCGGTCTTTCGAGGTCCACACTGGTGAAGGTCGTACCGGCCGCTCTTGCAACATTACCGGCCACCAGGCCGCGCTCTGCAGGATCTCCGCCCACGACCAGGTATGTGCGGGCAAGCGTACGAGACGTATCCGGAAATGCCGGTCTTACGTGAACAGCGCGTACCTGGATCGGCCTGGACATTATTGTGTCGCCCTGAAAAACACGCGGGACCACTCGCCGCGCTGACGTTCGGGAATCTTAGGCGCTTGCCGTCCGATTGAGCTAGCTGTTTTGGCCGCCGATTAACGACATTTGGATCAGTCATGGGCGGGCGACCTGGAAAAGATCGGGGCCACGGCGGCCCCTCCTCCCCACGATCGCCTGAAACCCAGGCAGCCCCGCGTGCGGAACGTGTGAGGAGTCCCCTGCCGCGTGCGCGGCTCGTGAAGGGATGGCGACTCGCTGAATGAAACGAGGACCCTGTCCTCGCCCGGGCCGATCGCGTTCGGCCGAACATGTGAAAACCCGGGCGCACGACGCGGTGAGGCATGCCTGGGGGCCGTCTTGAAAAACGGCGGGCGGAGTGGGCGGACCGCGCCTGGCTAGAAGTACCCCCGCATCAACGTCCGCGCCCACTCGGGCACGACCGGCGACTCGATCCGATCGAATTCGGGCATGTATGGCTTGATGTCCAGCAACGGGGTCCCGTCGATCGCATCGAGGCCACGCACGGTCACCACGTTCCCCTTGACCGCCTCGATCTTGACCGCGCTCGTGCCGATCGGGTTCGGCCGGTGTCGCGCACGCTGGGCGAAGATTCCGATCTCCGGCATGTCGTCGCGGTTATCCGGGCGGTTGACGAGATCGGTGCCCGGGTCAAACAACGCCTGGTGCATGAGGAACACGACCAGCACATGCGAGAACTTCTCGATCCCGCGCAGCCCTCCGGCGAAACGAGGCTCCAGGACGAGATCGGAAACTACCTCGGCCCAGCCCGTCTCGATCGATTCCTTGACCGGTGAGCGCACGCTGCCGATCTCGTCAAGCCGAAGGATCGCCATTGGTCGTCTCCATCCTCGTCACCGCACGTTCCGCCGAGTGTATCGCCTCCAGCTCTCGCCGGTTGGATGCCCGGGTCACGCTCACGAGCGGGTCCGCCACCAGACCGGGATCGCCTGCGGATCGCCGGGGTAGATGCGGTGCCTGTCGACCTCATCCACGACGAATTCGATGCCCCGACCAGGGCGACCGCTGGGGTGCAGCGCGCCGTCGCGCACCTCGAACATCGGCGTGATGAGGCGCTCGAACACCGGGAACCACTCGTGCAGGCACTCCCGCCGGTAGAGGTTCGGCGAGGCCATGCAAACCTGGAAACCGGCAGCGATCGAAACTGGACCGAGCGCGTCGTGTGGACTGATGCGCACGCAGTGCGGCTCTGACAGCGCGGCGGTCTTGCGCAACCTGAATCGGCTCTTCAAACCAGGCGTCGGCCTCGAGCTCAACGAACACCCAGGGACGCCGTGGGTGTACCTCTACGACGTAAACGCGCAGGTCGGTGACCTTCACCGGGCGCCCTTCCTCCGGGCGCCTTGCATCTTTCGCCAGTTGGTGCCACCGGCCGTGCGGACCGCGTTCACCAGGTGGGGATCCATCCGGAACTCCTCAGCTGCGTCGTGATTGAGCTCGAAGCCCAGTCCGGGCCGATCGGACATCTCAATTGCACCGTCCCTGACCTTGAACATCGGGTCGACGATCTTTGCGAAGTCGTCGAACCAGCGGTGCAGGCACTCGAGCCGGTAGAAGTTGGGCGTGGTCATCGAAACGTGCGCGCCGGCCATGATGGAAACCGGCCCCAGCGCGTCGTGGGGACTGATACGGACGTAGTAGGCCTCGGCCATCGCCGCGATCTTCTTGATCTCGCTGATGCCGCCCGTCCACAGGATGTCAGGCATGATGTAGTCGGCGAGCTTCTGTTCGAAGACCGGTACGAAGTCGTAGCGCGTGAACAACCGCTCACCGACGCAGATCGGGATGCTGGTGTTGTCGCGGACCTCCTTGAGCGCGGCAAAGCTTTCTGGTGGCACCGGCTCCTCGTACCAGACCAGGCCGAAAGGCTCCAGGGCGCGGGCGCCCCTGATCGCGCTGGCGACATCAAATCGACCGTGGGCGTCGACCATCAGCTCGTAATCCGAACCGACGGCTTCTCTAACCGCCCCCACCCACTCGACGGCCTCCTCAATCGCCCGGGGCGGAAGGTGCTCTACCCGGTACGCCCCCCAGTGCCGGTCGCCGTCGCGCGGGCCCTGCCACTTGAACGGGTCGGTCTTGATGGCGTCGTAACCGGCCGCCTTCGTCTCCTTCGCCCAGCGCACCGCATCGTCGATCGTGACGCCGTCATACCAGTAGTCCTGAATATGTGTGTACAGCGGTACGACCTCGCGAACCGGACCGCCAATCAGCTGGTAGATCGGCTTGCCAAGGACCTTGCCCTGGATGTCCCAGAGCGCTATGTCGATCCCGCTGATCAGGTGCGATATGTAGCCCCGCCCGCTGAAGGTGGTGTAGTAGCGAAAGATGCGTTGCCAGATCTCTTCAATATGCGCAGGGTCGGCTCCCACCACGATCGGTTTCAGCGCCTCGATGCCGTCTGCCAGGAGCGGCGTTCCACGGTAGTCGGTGCATTCGCCCAACCCCGTGACCCCCTCGTCGGTGTGCACCTCTACAAAGAACCACGGCAAAGTCGCGTTTGGTGCGTACACGAAGTACTTCAGGTCGGTAATCTTCAATTCGAACCGCCTTCATGACTGTCTGGGATCCTGCCTGCGGCAACCCGGGGTTTACCTTCAGTAAGGCGGCATAGGATACTCCGGAATCTGTTCTAATCTAGCGGCCGCGCAGACAGTCGCGAACCCGGCCCAACCAGCAGGAAATGGAACCTCGACCATGACCAATCGACCGGTACCCCGCCAGCATGACACCACGGCCGTTCCGCCCGACGAGGTGTACGGGGTCCAGGATGCCGCGCTATGGCAAGTATTCGCACGCGCCGAGGGCCCGAAAGGCAAGGTGCCATTCACGGCTGAGATGCTGGTCGAAGAGTCCAGCGGCAACATCTTTGCATTCAGCCAGAACGCCGGCATGGGCTGGAATCCTGCGGAGCTGCTCCGCAAGCAGTTCCTGATCCTGTCGACGGTCGGGGGCCTGCGTGCAGCCAATGGCGACACGCTGGCGCTCGGCTACCACACCGGCCACTTTGAGCTCAGCACGCTGGTCGCCGAGGCGGCACGCCAGTTCAAGGACCTGCGTTCGGTCCCGTTCGCCGCCTACTGCACCGACCCCTGCGATGGCCGCAGCCAGGGCACGATCGCAATGCTCGACAGCCTGGCCTACCGCAATGACGCTGCGACCGTCTTCCGACGGCATGCCCGCTCCCTGCCTACCGCGCGCGGCGTGCTGGGCATCGCTACGTGCGACAAGGGACTGCCGGCCATGATGATGGCGGTCGCCGGACTCCCGTACCTGCCCAGCGTAATCATGCCCGGCGGCGTAACCCTGGCTCCGAAGGACGGCGAAGATGCCGGCCGCATCCAGTCGATCGGTGCGCGCTTCGCGCAGGGCGAGGTGACCCTCGAATACGCCCAGGACGTCGGCTGCCGGGCCTGTGCGAGTCCCGGCGGAGGCTGCCAGTTCTACGGGACGGCCGGCACCTCCCAGGCGATGTCGGAGGCCCTCGGTCTCGCCGTAACGCACTCGGCCCTCGCGCCCAGCGGCCAGCCCATCTGGCTCGACAATGTACGACGGTCGACAAAAGCCCTGATCCTCCTCGAGAAGCGGGGCCTCAAGACCTCCGACATCCTGACCGACGCGTCATTTGAGAACGCCCTGATCGTGCACGCGGCAACCGGCGGCTCGACGAACCTGTTGCTCCACATTCCTGCCATCGCGCATGCCGCCGGCCTCCGGCGCGTGGTCGCCGACGACTGGAACCGCGTGAACAAGCTCGTGCCAAGGCTGGTCGACGTACTGCCCAACGGCCCGGTCGGCCACCCCACGTCCATGTTCTTCGCCGCCGGGGGCGTCCCCGAGGTCATGCTCCACCTCCGCCGACTGGGCCTGCTGAAGCTGGACGCCTTGACGGTGACGGGGCGCACGCTGGGCGAGAACCTCGACTGGTGGGAGAAATCCGAGCGCCGGAAGGTCGTTCGACAACGGCTGCTGGAAGTGGAAGGCGTAAACCCCGACGACGTGATCATGACGCCCGAACGAGCCCGCAAGAAGGGCCTTACCTCGACCGTCACGTTCCCGCGCGGCAACCTGGCACCCGAGGGCTCGGTCATCAAGAGCACCGCGATCGACCCGACTGTGGTCGACCCCGACGGCGTCTACCGGAAGGTTGGCCCGGCGCGCGTATTCCGTTCCGAAGCGGCCGCGATCCGCGCCATCAAGAGCACGGGGCCCGACAAGGTCAAGGCCGGTGACGTGGTGCTACTCACGTGCGCGGGCCCGCTCGGATCGGGCATGGAGGAGGTCTTCCAGATCACGGCGGCCCTGCGCTATCTCTCATACGGCAAGCACGTCGCGCTCATCACCGACGCCCGGTTCTCCGGCGTCTCGACCGGCGCCTGTATCGGCCACGTTGGTCCGGAAGCCCTGGCCGGAGGACCCATCGGCAAAGTCCGCGACGGCGACGTCATCCGGATCATCGTCGACCGCAACCGGCTCGAGGGTTCGATCGACCTGATCGGGCACGGCAAGGACGTTCACGACGAGCAGTGGGGGAACGCGGAGCTGGCCCGAAGGCCCGCACCCACCGATCTGCGTCCCCACCCTCAGCTGCCCGGAGATACTCGGCTCTGGGCCGCCCTCCAGCACGCCAGCGGCGGCACGTGGGGCGGGTGCGTATTCGACGTTGAGGAGATCGTCGCCACGATCAACGCCGGGCTCGCGGCGAAGGCCGCCAGGAAGGCCTGACCGCCGGCAATACCTGTCAGTAGCCGGTCGGAACCGGCGTCGCCGACCGCAAAGCCGGCGGCGCTTCAACCTCTGCGCTCACCACGGTGAGCTGATCGCCGTCGACTAGATAGGTCCCGCTCACGCGGGCCCCAGGTTTGGCGGTGCCTGGCACTGCCGCATTGGCCGCCAGGACGTACTTGCGGCCATCGACCACCCAGACGCGCCCGTAAAGGTCTGAGATCGTACCGGAGAACCTAATCTGGATGGGTGTGGGTGTCGGCTGCGGGGACGCCGCAGTCGCCGTGCACCGTGTGGCCTCAAACACCCCGCGGTCGGTCTTGCGGACCCGGCAGTCCACCTTCATGCCCCGCTCGGCCTTGTCGAGAGCTCCCGGGAGGCGGACGATCCTGCGCCCGTTGACGACGATTACGTCGCCATCCACTTCCTGGACAATGCCCTCGACGACGTCTTCAACAACCGCCGTGGCGGTCGGGACGGGACGCGGGGTCGGTGAGCTTGCCACTGCTGAACACCTCGTCGCCTCGATCACCCCGGCGTTGGTCCTGCGAATGAAGCATTTCAGCATCATGCCTCGCTCCACCCGCTCCACCGCCTTGGGCAAGAGGACTATCTTCGTCCCGGAGATGACGATCACGTCTCCGTTGACTTCCTGGACAAGGCCCTCGACGGTCCGCTCGGGGGCGGGCGGCAGTGTTGAGACGGGCCGCGGGGTGGGCACCACAACTGGTGCGCAGCGGGTAGCTTCGATGGTGCCGCGATCGGTCTTTTGCACCTCGCACTTCACCCGCATGCCACGCTGCGCCTTCTCAAGAGCATTCGGCAGCAGGACGATCTTTAGCCCGTTGACGACGATTACGTCGCCATCGAGGGCCTCGATCACGCCAGTGAGCGTGCCGCCTTTTGTATCCCGGGTGCCAGCAGATGGCGTCGCCGTTGGGCGCGCGGGCGCCTCGGCGGTGGCGGGCGCGTCCTGCACTTCGATCTCAGTCGCAGTCAGCATGCCTCCGCGCTCACCCACCAGCGCAGCCTTCGCCATGGCCCCGACCGCAGGCTTTCCTACGATCCGGGTCTTGCCCTCGATCACGACGAACTGCGTGTCATTGATCACCCACACGCTGCCTTCGATGGCTTTTATGGTCCCGACGGCTTTCACCTCGACGCTGTCGGCATCAGAGTCGGTCTGGCCCAGCAGAACCTCGGCAGCCAGAATCACACCATCGGTCCCCCCGCGCGTCTTGCTGGCGTAAAGGACGTCGAGGGCAATCTGCTTGCGCCCGGCGAGACTCGCGAACGGGACCCGCTCCCCCTTGGAGGTAAGGATGCTGTCGTTAACTACCGCAAGTGTCAGGATCTTCTCGTTGGATACGAAGAGCTTGATGGTGCCGGACGATGGGTCAAACCCCTTCATCTGGCCGCGCGCCTGAACCGCGCTGAGGCTGACCACCTCCAGCGAGCGGATCACCTTCTGGGCTGGCTGGTACACCGCCTTGTGCACCTGATCGCCTTCCAGGATCGGGCGCAGCGATTCGATCGCGTGTCCGTTCTTGATGAGCTCGACCTTCTGATCGCCGTCAGGCAGTCGAAGCTCAACCCGGCGATCAGACGTCTGGACGACGAGTACTCCGGCTCCCGCGTCGACACGGACCACCGTGCCCTGGATCGCAACCGATTCCGGCCGGCTTACAACCATGCGCACGAGCACGTTGCGCGGCCCCTCGCCGACGACTGCGACTCGCCAGGCGACCTGCACCTGCAGTCCCGGCTCGATGTCAGCCAGTCCGATCGGGCCGCCACCCTTGGCCACGATCTCGCTCTCCCCGGTGATCAGGAGCTTGAATATGTCGCCCTCGCGCGGTCGAATCGTGACCACGCGGTCCTCACGGGACACCCCTGATATGACCCCGTTGGCCTCGAAGTTCGGGCTGCGCACGATCAACAAGACAGCTTCACCGGTGGTGCGATCAAACCGTGATCCCGTCAGCACCAGATCGTTGACATTGAGCTGCTCGAACGTGGCGCCTACGCCCCCGTCCCGTTCGATCCGGGCGGCATCGCCCACGGAGATAACAACCACGTCACCCCTGGCCGGCGCTATCGCCAGCACGCGGTTAGTTGCATCGATCTTGCTCACGATGCCCTCGATGGCACGCTGGCCGGCATCCTGCGCGTAGGCGCGGATCGCCGATGCCTTGAGCGATTGATCGAACGACACCGTCGCCCTCTGCCCGGGTTTCAGGTCCGCGACATTCGCCTGCTTTCCGTTTACCGTGACCTTTGTATCGGCGATGGCCTTGATCGCAACGGTGGATCCGCTGTCGTCGTTCACCACGACTACGACCGCAATGACATTGTCGAGCCCGGCAGGCGACTCCACGCGTGCGATAACGCCATCGACCAGCGACGCTGCGCTGATCTTGAGGTTGGCGGCGACGTCCGAGCTCAGCTTCGGCGCCGTCAGCCTGACCCGAAGGGCAAGCGGCCGGGTGGCGTTCAACTCGGCATCAAACTCCACGACCGCCGTCGAGCCGTCCACAATGCCCGCGACTCCGCTGTCCACGCCATCGACCAAGACCCTGGTACTGGCATTCACGGTGAAGACGGCCTGGCCGCCCCCACGGAGGTTCAATTCGAACTGACCGTCGGAAACTCCCCCGATCAAGCCCTCGACCTGCACGTTCCCGGTCTCGAGGCCGCGCTTGCGGGCTGCTTCGGCATACCTGGTTCGGGCTTCTTCAAGCTTTTCACGCGTATCGTCCCGAACTTCATCCGCCAGCTGACCACCATCAGAGCTGACCTGCCCGGCCACCTCGGCGAGCGCACCCAGGTGCCTCCGGGTATCCTCCTGGAGCATCTGACGCAGCTGTTCCGCCCGCCTGATCGAGTCGATCTCCAGGCGGTCCTGCAAGGCGTCGAGGTGGTCCTCGATCCTCGCAATCGTGTCTTCCGCCCTCTCGGTCGCCCTGGCCTCGATACGACCAGTGGCCAGGTCGCGGCGCGTTACCGCCGTGACCGCCTCACCTACGTGGGGGACACGCGCGCCCGCCGGCAGGTAGAAAGTCACCGTGTTTCCGTCGCGATCGAGCACCGTCGCATTACCCGCGCCACTGGCAACCACGATACCGACCACGTGCTTGACCTGGATTCCGGACTTCGGGCGCACGAGGATGTTCTTCGCAAGCAGCGCGCCGCCCGCCCCCTCGACCGCGGTCGCAGCGACCCGATCGCCGATCTCGATATCGGCCGGCGAGCCGTCTACATCGCCGATTCGAATGCCGGTGTCAGCGTCGATTTGCAGCTTGATCACCGCGGTGTCGGTCGCCAGGGCAACGGACTTCGCCTCGACCGCCAGGACCGAGCCAAAGATCGCGGAGATGTCGCCGGCGGTCGCATGGACCGACCGGAACGGAAACAGCAGGACGACCGCAAGTGCGAACGCGATGGCTGCTCCGATGGCGGTCCTGGCTGACATGATGCCTTGCTTTTGTATGGGTCCTCTGCCGTTTCCGGAGGGGTGAGCCTTGCGGCGAACATCACGACCCCGCCAACTCCACACTAAGCAACCCTGGATTACTACTGTGTTACGCGTTCGTGGTGGCATGCTCACGCTCCGGGAAGCGCGATCACGGTCAGGATTCGGCTGATCTGCACACCGGCCAGATCGCTGACCACGACCTCGATCAGATTCGGGCCCCGCTTCAGGCCAACGGTCACTTCGAAGCGGCCATCGGAGGCCAGCGGGATGATCACCCCGTTGACGCTCAGGACCGCGTTGGGCCTGGTACGCCCCGCCACGACGATGGAATTACCGCGCACCACCGTCTCTTCGCCGAGGCCGAACAGTTCCAGGGTCAACTCCGACGTGATGGTGGCCACGGGCCCACCCAACACAGGCGTACGTGTAGACGTCGGGGTTACCGCAGCCCGGGTCGCGGTCGGCACGGGCGACGCAGCCCGGGTCGCGGTCGGCACGGGCGACGCAGCCCGGGTCGCGGTCGGCACAGGCGACGCAACCAGGGTCGCGGTCGGCACAGGCGACGCAACCAGGGTCGCGGTCGGCACAGGCGACGCAACCAGGGTCGCGGTCGGCGCGACGCCAGGCGTCGAAGTCGGTCCTGCGACGCGTGCGGTCGCAGTCGGCTCCGGCCTCTCCCGACCGGAAGGCGCCGGTGTCCCCCGACCGACCGTGCCACCGCACGCAGCAACGGTGACGGCCACCGCCGACACGATTAATGCGCCGAGTATCGGCCTGCGCAACAACTCGCTCGAGGTCCTCCAAGCAGCCCCGCCTGCACGCCGCCCCGGGCGCGCACCTCAAGCATGGACTGAGGTTCGTCTCTTTAAGACGTTACACATGCGTTACCGGTTCCCGATACCGTCTCCGGGGTTCGCTCTGGGTAGTGTCAGGGTAAATGCGGTGTGATGACCGGGGCCAGCTGTCGCGACGCTTTCGACGGTCAACTCACCGCGTGACCGCAACGCAAGGGTGCGCGCAATGTACAGGCCAAGACCGGAGCTGGTCCGTTCCTGCCGCCCCGCCACTTCCGGCGTCCAGCCACGATCGAAAATGTGAGCCAGGTAGTGCTCCGGTATCCCTCTCCCATCGTCCCAGACCCGCACGAAGAAATGCGACGGATTTCTCGTCAGCCTGACCTCGACCTGGCTGGTCGCGAACCGAATCGCGTTGTCCACCAGGTTCGTCACGATGTGGTCGAGCGCGGCCGCGTCCGAATACTCCAGGCCGAACTCGGCAGGCTCCGACCACCAGCTGATGTTGACCCCGCGATCGCGCCCGATGCCCACGTACCGGTCGACCACGTTTCGCACGATCTGCGACGGCGCAACCGGCGCGACCTGGGCACGGGCCGCCTGGTCCTCGAGCTGGACCAGCACCTGGATGTTGGAGACCATCAATCTGAAGCTGGGCGCCTGCTGCTCGATCTCATCCAGGAGCTCCTGGATCGCCGGCTCGACCTTCTTCTGCGCCTCGGCCAGCCTCGCCCGCACCTCGCGCTCCTTGCCCAGGATGCGCCGGATCGGCCGGCCCATGTCATGACCGAAGACGTCGAAATAGTGCTGCGTCAGCTGGCTCCACTGCTGACGCATCTTCGTCGATTCCGCAGCGGCCCGGCTGCGCTGGCCCAGGGTCAACACTGCCACGGCGGTCGCCAGCCCGGCTGCGATCCCCGCGGCGCCGGCCACGGCAAGCGGTTCGACGAGCCACAGGTTCTCTGAAACTACGCTTCCGGCGAACGGGGACGCCAGCATCAGGACAAGCCCTGCGAGCGATACCACCAGGCCCGCAATCAGCGCCGCCATTGATCGTCGGGACAGCCCGTTCAAGTCGGGTCTCCTGCTACCTGGGCACTACCAGGACATAGCCGCGATTGCGCACATTCACTATCAGGTCATCCGGACCAAACTTGCGTCCGGATGCCTCGCCAAGGGCGTCCTTGATCTCTCGCACGCGCACCCGCAATGACGCCCGGGAGTCCTCGCCCTCCGAGAATCGCTCGAGCTTCCAGAACGGAACCAGTTCGCCGGGGCTGCGGTACCAGGCGCTGGCAAGCTCGAGCAGGATCGAGAACTTCATGCCCTGGATCGACCGGATCGGATCCCGCCGGTCTCCCTCGACTGCGTAGGCAATCCCCGCCTCGCCGTCGATCAGGAACTGCTCACCGATCTGTATCAGCACAGGCGTCTTGCCGATCAACCGGCGCAGCCGCAGAACCACCTCGTCGGGACTCGCCAGCTTGTCGATGAAATCAACCGACGATGAAAACCTCAGGCTTCCGGCCACCGCCGCATCGCGGTGCGGCCCCCGCGAATACTGGGTAAACATGAGCACCGGAAGATCCGCTGACTTTTCGACGATCTTGCGCAGGATGCCCAGGCCTTTGAACTGATCATCTGGATGGTCCCCGAACCTGACATCCAGCAGGACCGCCGAAGGCCTGACGGTCTCGATCGCAATCAACGCTTCGCTCTCGAAATCGTGCCCGGCGGCGAACTTTGATTGCGGCTGGACCACCACGGTTTCGAACCCTTCGCCGTCCAGCTTTCGCCTGACGGAGTTCATGATGTCCGACCCGGCCTCATCGTCCACGATCAGGATCCTGTCCCGCCGGCCAGTAGTCACCCGAATCTCCCAGGGACCAGTTGTATTTGGTCAAGACTGTAGCAGCTTAAATCAGGTTGAACTGGGGGATGCCCGTATCTATAATCATGGCTCGCCAAATGCAGAGACGGACACGGTTACAGGGCGCGTCCCTTAGCTTGAGGAACCTTAACGAATGACCTACATCATCACGAGCGCGTGCGTAGACGTCGCCGACGGCGCGTGTGTGGACGTGTGCCCGGTTGACTGCATCTACTCCAAGAAGGGCGACCACCAGCTGTTCATCAATCCCGAAGAGTGCATCGACTGCGCCGCATGTGAGCCAGTCTGCCCGGTCAACGCCATCTTCGCCGAAGACCAGACTCCCGAGAAGGACAAGCCGTACATCAAGCGCAACTACGATTACGACTACAAATCATCGACTCCGGGAAACAATACAGGGATCACGCCGAAGCACTAGCCAGGCAAGCCGCGGTGCGGCTGCCCCAGATCTACGAAGGGCCATCCGGAAGCGGATGGCCCTCTTGTTTGACCAGGTCGGCGGGACACCTTAGCCGCCGAGCGTCTGCAACGCCTCTCTGGCTGACATCCTGATCGTCGTGAATATCGGCGTCTCCGACTCGGTGTACTGAGATGTAGGGATCAGCCTGAGGTCCTCGACCAGCTGGAGAAAATCGCCAGGGTCGTCCATCTCGAAGCCCAGCACAAACTCCGGATCGTCAAGACCAAATGAGTACGCGGTGTTTATCTTCACGGTCGGGTACTTGTGCCCGATCTTGAAGTGCTCCCCCATGAGCTTCTGACGCTCCTCCTGCGGGAGCGCGTACCAGCTCCGCTTCTTCACCATCGGATAGACCACGAAGTACTTCAGGTCCCAGCTTCTCCGGTCGCGTGACTCCATTTCCGGGTGGCGATGCGTCCGGTAAGGGGATTTCTTGGTCATCCCAAGGTACGAGTAAGGGGTGTCCAGGTACGCACCAAGCCCCGTGCCCAGCACCCTCGTAACGGTCGTCTGAAAGATGTCGACGGCCGGCGCGGCCTGCCTGAGCAGGAGATCGGCATCGCCGCGCAGTCCGACCAGGCTGTAGGTCCGAGTCCAGCACGCGGTCGCGATGTCATCGATGACGGCACTCGCCTCCGCAATATGCTCCCGGCGCTGCCCGGCCTCAAGCCTGCGCCAGCTACGGTCGAGCTTGAAGAACGTGTACTTCACGAACTCGCGGGACGACTCAGCATTCGGTGGCTGCCCGGTCATCGGAATTGACCCTCCGACGGCAGCCTCACCTTCGGTCACCTGCATCCACGCCCGCGGGAGCCGATGACTGCGCAGGCGCCACCCCATCCCGGCGCCATCTCAAATAGGGCGTCCGGGCCGCCGCAGCCTCGTTGAGGCGCGAGTTTGGAGTGTCGTGCGGCGCCGACTTCAACACCTCAGGCGTGTCCTCGGCCTCGCGCGCGATCTTCTGCATGATCGCGATGAACTGGTCGAGCGTCTCCTTGCTCTCGGTCTCGGTCGGCTCGACCATGAGCGCCTCAGGGACGATCAGCGGAAAGTACATGGTGGGCGGGTGCACCCCGTAGTCGATCAGCCGCTTCGCGACATCCAGGGCGCTTGCGCCCTTCGCCTTCTGCTTGCGAGCGCTGAACACGACCTCGTGCATGCTGTATCGGCCAGCAAATGCGAGGTCATAGTCGGACTTCAGCCTGACTTGAATGTAGTTGGCATTGATGATCGCGTTCTCGCTGATCTGCCGCATGCCCTCAAGGCCCATCGTGCGTATGTATGTATAGGCCCGGACAAGGATCCCGAAGCTTCCGTGAAACCCGTTGAGCCGCCCGACGCTGTCGGCCGGCGCGGCGAGACGGTACTGGTTGTCTGCGCGCTGCACGACCGGCGTAGGCAGGAAGCGCCGCAACGCCTCGCTGACCAGTACGGGACCGGCGCCCGGCCCGCCGCCGCCGTGGGGCGTGGAGAACGTCTTGTGCAGGTTCGAATGCGCGATGTCGAAACCCAGGTCACCGAGCCGGGTCAGCCCAAGTAACGCGTTCAGGTTGGCGCCGTCGGCGTAAACGAGTCCGCCGGCGTCATGGATCGTCTTCGTGATTTCCAGGATCGACGGATCAAACAACCCGACCGTGCTGGGCAAGGTCAACATGAACACGGCCGTGCGCTCATCCACGTGCTGCCTGAGCGCCTGGACATCGATGTTGCCGTTCTTGTCGGAAGGCACGGTCACGACTTCCAGCCCGGCCATCGCCGCCGACGCCGGATTGGTACCGTGCGCGCTATCAGGGATCAGCGCGACGGTCCGCTTCAAATCGTTGCGCGACCTGTGATACGCCCTCGCAACCAGCAGCCCGGCGTATTCACCCTGCGCGCCGGCCAGGGGCGACAGGCAAACTCCCGGCAAGCCGGTGATCTCTCCCAGCGCCTCCTGTAACTCGAACATGATCCTCAGCGCGCCCTGAACGGTGGCGCCATCCTGCAGGGGGTGGATGTCGCTGAGCCCCGGCAACGACGCCATTTCGTCGTTCAGCTTCGGGTTGTACTTCATCGTGCACGACCCGAGCGGATAGAAGTTTGTGTCGATCGAAAAGTTGAGCTGGCTCAGGAGGGAGAAGTACCTGACGAGCTCGAGCTCGCTCAACTCGGGCAGCTCGAGCTCTTTGCGCAGCATCGAAGCGCCGGGCAGGGGCGCCACCGGAACGTCGGGCTGCGGCAGACGCATCGCCCGGCGACCCGCGACCGAGCGGTCCATCAACAGCCGGCGGTCGACCGAACGAGCGGTGAACTGGCTCATCGCAGGCCCGCCCCGATCTCGCGAAGCGCTCCCACCAACCCGTCGATCTCGGCACGCGTGTTCATCTCGGTCACGCAGATCAACATCCCGTTATCGACACGGTCGCTAACGTCCAGGCCACCGATGATCCCCTGCTCAAGCAATCGCTCGTTGATCTCCGACGGCGGCAGCGGGCAGCCAATCACGAACTCGTGAAAGAACGTGCCGGGCACGGGCAGGGAGTAACCGAGCACCTTGCCGATCTGCTCGGCGGCGTAGTGGGCCTTGTGATAGCAAAGCTCTGCGACTTCGCGCATGCCACGCTTGCCCATGGTCGCCAGGTAAGAGGTCACCATGAGTCCGATCAGCTGCGTGCTGGTGCAGATGTTCGAAGTCGCTTTCTCACGCCGGATGTGCTGCTCACGCGTTTGCAGCGTCAACACGTAACCCGGCTTGCCCTGCCCGTCGCTCGTCCGGCCGACGATTCGGCCGGGCATCTGGCGCACGAACTCTGACTTGCAGGCAAACAGGCCGACGTATGGCCCGCCGAACGCCGGCGGTACTCCGAGGGCCTGCCCCTCTGCGGTCGCTATGTCCACGTCACACTCCCCGGGCGACTTGAAGAGTGCGACCGACGTCGGGTTGACCGACGCCACCACGAGGGCCCCGCTCGCGTGGGCGGCCTGCGACCAGCGGGCCAGGTCCTCGATCGTCCCCAGCCCGTTCGGGCTCTGGATCAGCAGCGCCGCGACATCGCCGGGGACTTCATCCTCTTCTTCGTCCAGGACCTCGAGGGTGATCGACTGTGGCTCGGTGTAAGAGCGGACGACTTCCAGCAGGCGCGGGCTCACAGAGCTCACCGCCGCCAGCTTGCCGCGACCGGTCACCCGGCAGGCCATCAGCGCGCCCTCCGCAAAGGCGGTCGGGCCGTCGTACATCCCCGCGTTGGCAACTTCCATGCCGAGGAGCAGCGCAACCAGCGTCTGGAACTCAAATGCGGTCTGCAGGGTGCCCTGGGCGACCTCAGGCTGGTAAGGCGTGTAAGAGGTCATGAACTCACCGCGGGAGACGATCCGCTTGGCCACCGCGGGAATGAAATGACGATAAGCGCCGGCGCCGAGGAAGCAGGAATACGGTCCCGGATACTGATTCGCCTCGGCCATCGCCGAGATCTCGCGCCCGAGCTCGAGCTCGGAGGCGGCCGGCCTGAGTTTCAGGGTCGGATACCGCTTGTGCGAGGGTATGTCATGGATCAGGTCTTCGAACTGTTCAACGCCAATCGCTTCCAGCATCCTGGCCCGATCGTCGTCGGTGTTCGGGATATATGGAGAGAAATCCGCCGGCCTGCGCGCCGAGCCTCGCTGAATCATGGCCATCTAATGGCCGTCTGCCGTGTGCCGATCATAGGCCTCGGCATCCATGAGGTTGTCAATCTCGGCCGGATCACTCAAGTGCACCTTGATCAGCCAGCCACCGCCGAACGGGGCCTTGTTTAACGTCTCGGGATTCTTGAGCAACTCTTCGTTGCGCTCGACGACCTTGCCGCTGAGCGGAGAGAAGAGGTCGCTAACGGCCTTGACCGATTCCACTTCGCCCATCTTCTGGAACTGCCTGACGTTCGAGCCCACGCCAGGGATGCTGACGTAGACGATGTCGCCGAGCGAGTCCTGGGCGAAGTGCGTGATCCCGATTACCGCCGAACCGCCGCTGACCCGCGCCCACTCGTGTTCCTTGCTGTACTTGAGATCCTTTGGGTTTTCAGCAGCCATGCATACATCCTCTACCACGCGCCACTTCGTATGGAGCCTCAAGGAGTAGGACCGAAAGGACGAACAAGGGCGGCGGCTCCTAAGCCCGTGCTCGCGCGTAGAAAGGCAACGATACGATTTCGGCGCTCACGCGCCTGCCACGTACATCGATGCTCAGCTTCGTGCCGGGGGATGCGAACGCGCGGTCAAAGTAGCCCATCCCTATATCAGCGTCAAGCGTGGGAGAGTGGGTTCCCGACGTCACCACACCGACCACCGATTCGCCCTGGAAAACCTGGTATCCGTGACGTGCGATCGCACGCTCCAGCACCCGAAAACCTGCGATCGTGCGCCGGGTGCCCTGATCGCGGATCTGCCTGAGCGCCTCCGCCGCAATGTAGCCAGGCGAATCGAGGTACAAGAAGCGTTCAAGGCCCGCTTCATACGGATTGTTCTCGACCGTCATGTCGACCCCGTGGAGCATGAGGCCGGCCTCAAGCCGGCACACGTCTCGGGCACCCAGACCGCACGGCATCACGCCCTCGGCGATCAACCGGTCCCAGACCCGAATCGCCACCCCTGAAGCGGGCATTACCTCGAATCCGTCCTCGCCCGTGTACCCGGTACGGCCAGCAAGCATCGATGCGCCTGCAACCTCTATGGTCCCGATCTGAAATGGCCGGATCCTTGAACCCCCGCCGTTCGAGATACGGTCGACCGTCCCGACCGCGTCTGGACCCTGGACCGCGATCATTGCGAAATCGGAGGACGTGTCGGTGATGGAAACGCCACCCATCTTCTGCGCTCGGGGCAGCATCCACTCCAGGACCGCCTTCTTGTTGCCCGCGTTCACCACCAGCAGGCACTCCTCGTCGTCCAGCCGGTAGACGATCGCGTCATCGATGATTCCGCCCGCCTCGTTGCAGATCAGGTGGTACCTGGAGCGCCCTGGCCTGATGCCGGCAACGTTGGCGCTGCAGACCGTGCCCAGGAACGAGACAGCGCCATGACCAGTGACGCGCAGGCGGCCCATATGGGAGACATCAAACATGCCGGCGCCGGTCCGCACCGACGTGACCTCGGCAATGATCCCCTGCGGATAGCTGACCGGCATCTCCCACCCGGCGAAGGGAACGAGCTTCGCTCCCGATTTCACATGGGCGTCATACAACCGGGTTCGAAGGAGGACTGTCGAGCCAGAACTCATGCCTGTCGAATCCTACGGGGAGCAGGTTGGAGGGTCAAACCATCCCGGCAAACAGGTCCCGTGCGCGCAGCTTGTCCTGGTCGGACCCGAACGCCATCGAATAATGTCCTCGATAGCCCGCGTCCTCCAGGCGCCTGAACAGCCGCCTGAAGTCGAGCGTGCCCTCGCCCGGCAGCAGGTGCTCTTCCTTGTCACCGCGGCAATCGGCAAGACGTACCTCGCCGATACGTTCAATGCCGTAGGCGTCGAGAAAGCCATCGAAATCCTCGGGGACCAGGTGCGCATGATTGGCGGTGAACGCCCATCCGAACGCGGGACCGGCGATCGCCTCGAAATAGGGGCGGCACCCATCGACGTCGAACGCCAGGTAGTGCACCTCGGCGTCATCGGGCTCGCGGTTGAGGTTTTCCAGCAGCAGGGTGACCCCGGCCTTCTCCGCCACCAGCGCCGTGCGCTTCAACCGCTCGAGCGATACCGACTTTCTTTGTGGTTCGTTACTGCTGAAGTGATATCCGGCATGGACGATCATCTTGCTGCTGCCAAGCCGCTGGGCGAGCCTGATGTTCGCCTGCAGGTACTGGTCGACGGCGGGCGCGACGAAGGGCGAGAACTCGGCCACGTTAACGCCGGATAACGTGTGCAGGATCAGTTCCACTCGGGCGGACGCTGCCGTACGGCGAACACTCTCGACGCGCTGATCGCTCCATTCATGCAGGTGGTTAGGACCGATATCCGCGTTGAAATCGACGAAGTGAAACCCGTTCGCACGCGCCCACACCAGCGCGTCCTCCAGGCGTCGGCCACCAGCTTCGAACCCTATCCGTTCCTTGAAATCGCCCATGATTCCTCCCGGGACAGCATACCGGTCGTGAAGCTGCTGGCGTCTTGCAATCGACGTCGCGCGAATGTTGTACGATTCGCAGCGCGCGGTCAGCCCCGAGTCAGAGCAGGCATGGTATGAACGACGAGGTGATCGTCCGGCCGCTCCGCCACGAAGACGCCGACGCGGTCCGAACTCTCGACGGTCGCATCGTCGGCGCCGACCGTTCCAGAACCTGGGACCGTTACGTGGACCGCTTCCTGCGCCTCGCTGATGGGAAAGCTCTTCCGGAAGCGCCATGGGGCTGTTTTGTCGCCGAGTCACGCGGGCGAATCATCGGCTTCTTGCTATCTGAACTGCGCGGCGGCGAGTATGGCCTGCCGCGCGGTGCATGGATCATGGCGGTGGCTGTCGACCCAAAGGCGCGGCGGCGCGGGGTCGGGCGCAAGCTGGTCGACGAGCTCGTCAACTCCTGCCGGCAGCGGCGCGTGCCCGACGTATTCGCCGCGTTGCTGCCCGGCGACGGCGAAGCGGGCAGCTTCGTCAGATCGTGCGGGCTCGACCCGAGCAAGTCCGTCGCGATCTTCTCCAGAACGGTCTGAGCGCCGGCGCGGACTACGCGCCGGTAACCGCGGCCATTAGCCTCAGGTTGTTCTCGCCAAGTACCTTCCGGACGTCAGCTTCCGAGTGCCCCCTGCCGAGCAGCGCTTCCGTAATCGCCGGGAGCATCGAGATGTCTTCCATATCATCGGGCACCGACTTCACGCCGTCGAAATCGGAGCCGATGCCGACGTGATCGGCCCCGGCGACCTTGATCGCGTGCTCGAAGTGGGCGATCAGTCGTTCGAACGGCACCCCGGGTTCCGGGGAACGCCAGCCAACCCGGTCAAAAAGGTCTCTCGGCTCCGGTTGCTGAGGTCCGAACCGCCTGGGGTGCACACGGTCCGGATCAGCGGTCAGGAATCCGGCGCCGAAATTGATATTGACCACGCCACCCCTTGCCGCCATCGCCACGATCATCTCGTCGGTCATATTGCGCATCGTGGGCGTCAGGGCGCGGCAGGACGAGTGGGAGGCAAACACCGGCTGCGAGGAGACCTCGAGGATCTGCCAGAAGGCCTTGTCTGAGGCATGCGACACGTCGATGACCATGCCCAGGTCGTTCATCGCGCGGACGACGTCGCGGCCAAAGCCGGTGAGTCCGCCATGCTTCTCCTGGTTCCAGGAATCCATCCAGGTGGTCGCAGCCCCCCACGCAAGGGTGATTGAGCGCACGCCCAGGCGTTGCAGCGCGCCCAGGACACGCAGGTCGTCGCAGATCACGCGCCCGCCCTCAATCGTGATCACGACCGCCACCTTGCCGGCGGCGTGGATCCGCGTGATATCGGCGCCGGTTAGCGCAACCTCCAGGTCCGACGAATAGACCGCAACAGCTTCGTGCATCGCCTCGATCGAGCGCAGCGTGTATTTGAGCGCCTCGGTATCTGGCGTGCCCTCGTCGATCCAGACCGCGAAGTAAGCGGCGCCCACGCCCCCTTTTCTGAGCCTCGGGATATCGACCCGGCCATCGGACAGCACGGTCGAGAAGTCCGGTGAGCGAGCGACGATGTGCGTCAGCGTGTCGATATGGGTGTCTATGACCAGTGCCGAATGATGCACCCGGGCGGCCCTGCCCGGAACATGCCGCTGGGTCATGTCAACACGCTCCGAGCCGGGGCGTTCGCTACAGCAGGCTGCAAGCTACTGCCCGGCCGCCGGCTTCGCCGGACCAGGCGTCGCGTCGGGAGAGGACGCCACCAACTCCAAGACGAATATGACCTCCGAGTTACGCGGGACTCTGCCCGGGAATCCGGCTGCACCGTAGGCGAGCGCTGCGGGGATTCGCATGCGCCTCATGCCCCCGGGCTTCATCGTTGCCGCCCCCTCCACCAGGCCCGGGATGGCGCTCCGCAGTTCGATCGGCACCGGACCCTTTTCGAGGTAGGTGGTAGAGAACACACACCCGTCAGGCAAGAATCCGGAATAGCGGACTACGAGCGTACTCGTCGCGGTCGGTGAGTCGCCCTTGCCGGTCTCGATGTCGAATATCTTCAGCCCGCTTGGCAATTCCGTATAGGCAAATTGATCTCCGGCAAACTGCGGCGCGCTTGCGGGGTACGCGTCGTTAAGGCATCGCTGGGGCACCGGCGTCGGCGTAACCAGCGGAATCCGGACGTCCGGGGGAGTGCGAGCGCCACCGCGACACCCGACCGCCACGAGGAGGACAGCTACCAGGATCAGCGCACCATGGCGAAGGCTCAGGGTCACTTGCGAGCCGCCTGCACCGCCGCCAGATATTGCTGGGCCCCGCGCGCCAGCCAGTCGCCGCTGTTCGCCAGGAAGAACCGGAAACCCCTTCTGATCAGTCCGGGGACAGACTCCGTGGTAGAGATGTGACCGGCCACGCGGCCGGCCTTGGTGATCTTGGCCGCCGCTTCGTCGATCACCTTCTGGACTTCGGGATGACCGTAATCACCGATGTGCCCCATTGATTGGGCAAGATCGGACGGTGCGACCAGAAACACGTCGATGTGATCTACGCCGAGGATGTCGTCAAGGTTCTTGACGGCAACGATGTCCTCGATGAGCACGATCAACATCGTCTGGTCGTTGGCCACCTTCAGGTAGTCGGCAACCCCGTAACCCTGCCGGCTCGTGAACATCCCGCGGTGCCCTATCGGCGCAAACTTGGCAGCATCGACCGCAGCCTCCGCCTCTGCGCGCGTGTTCACGTGCGGGACCACGATGCCCTGCGCGCCCCGGTCCAGCGTTCGATAGATGACATTCGCGTTGTTGAATCCGACCCGCACAATCGAAGTCAGACCCCACAGGTCACAAGCGCGCGTCAGGTCAGAGACGTCACGGTAGTCGACTCCCCCGTGCTCGCCTTCGAACCAGACGGCATCCATGCCGAGGGGACCGGCCATGTCGACCATGTCGGGGTCGTTCAGACCGCCGACCGCATTCACGATCCCACCTGCCTTGAGTTTTGCCCTGGCCTTGTTCGGTCGAATCTGCGCCACGTCGCACCCCTCCTGCTCACCAAGACGTGCCTGTAGTGCCGGCCACCGGATTGGCCTCGCCGGAACCGAGCGATTCTACCGGATCATCACCTTACAATCTGCATATGCACAAATTGAGTCGCGCCCGAATCTCGCTCGCCATCGGTCTCCTGGCCGCTTTCTGGCTGGTCGTCGCGGCCCCGCCCCTGGCGTCCGGCCAGGCGGAATCCGAAGCTTTCCAGGGGCAGGCCGGGCCCTACCACCTGGTCGTCGATGTGCTGCCGGCGCGGCCGGTCGTGGGCGACCTCCAGTTCCATGTCCGCCCAACCCTGACCGCAACCGGCGCGACCGCCTCAGATCCACGGGTCTGGGTGATCCTGGGCAGGCGAGGCATCCAGGAGGTCAAGACGCCGGCACTTCGGTCGCCGGAGGACCCAACGACCTTTGTCGGCAACGCCAAGGTCAACCGGGCCGGGACGTGGGAGGTATTCGTAGAAGTGACTTCCGCGGAAGGTTCGGGAGAGGCCTCCTTCAGCATCGAAGTGGCCAGCCGCGGCAGGTCGGGCGAAGGGCTCGTCGCTCCTACGATGGCCTATGCGGGCGCCGCGGTCGTAATCGTGGCCGGGATCGGCTGGCTGGTCCTCCAGTCGCGCAGGGCGCGCCGCCGTCTGCCCCCTGGCTCGTGAGGGCGTCACGCGATCAGTCGGCGCCTCAGCAGGTATGTCGCCAGCGGGTAGAACAGGAGAGTCAGGCCGGCAAGGTAGGCCAGGGCAAGGACCTCCTGTACTCCGACCGAGCCCGTAGCAAACCCGCGCGCCGCTTGAACGGCCGGCGTCAGTGGCATAGCCCACGCGACCGGCTGCAGGTAAGACGGCAGCGAGCTGATCGGGAAGAACGCTCCGCTGAAGAAGAACAACGGAGTCCCGACAAGCGTGAACACGAGCGTCAATGAGTGGGTCGTAGGCGCAACCGACGCGAACACGAGTCCCAGCGACCCGAACATCAGCCCGGTGAGGGCGCCGACCAGGATTACGCCGAGTCCCATTGGCGATCCGATCAGACCGAGCGCCGCCGCTACGGCCAGCACCGCCACGGTGGTCATCACCGCCCTTGTCGCGCCCCACGCGATTTCACCGCCGGCAAGCTCCCTCATATTGACCGGCGCGGTCAATAGCGACTCGTAGATCTTGTGTATCTGCATGCGGCGGTAGGCACCCCACGAGCATTCAAACAGGGCGTGCCACATGGCATTCCCAACCACGATCCCGGGTGCGACAAACTCGGCGTATGAAACATCCGCCAGCTGGCCGACCAGCTGGCCGACCCCGAAGCCGACCGCCAGCAAGATGAACACCGGCTCGACCACGATCGCGGTGGTCTCGATCAGGTATCCACGCTTGAAGGCGGTGAAATGGCGCAGCCACACGCCAATCACGTTTGCCGGCCGAAAATCCGCGGTCTTGCCAATTACAGCGAGCGCCACTATTCGTCCCTCAGCTCACGCCCGGTCAATGCAAGGAATGCATCCTCGAGCGTCGACGGCCTGTAGATCACATGGGCCACACCCAGGCCTTCCACCTGCGGTCGGTCGCCGTCGCGTCCGTGTACCGCCAGGAGCATGCCCCTTCCGTGCGCCTGGTATCCGCGCTCGGCAAGCGCCCTGACTACCCGGGCCCTCTCTGGTCCTTCCACCTTCAACATCGCCGTCTGTGCGCCTGCGATCTCACGAACGAGAGCGTCGGGCGTCCCCTCGGCCAGGATCCGGCCGTGATCGATGACCACCAGCCGGTCGCACAGGGATGCGGCCTCCTCCATGTAGTGGGTTGACATGGCGATCGTCACCCCCTCTTGCTTCAGATTCGCAAGCTGCTCCCACACCCGGTTGCGACTCTGAGGGTCAAGACCGGTGGTCGGCTCGTCCAGGATCACCATCCGTGGCCTGTGCATGAAGGCACGCGCTATGCTGAGCCGCCGCTTTAGACCACCTGAAAGATTGTCCACCTCGTCCCTGGAACGGGCGGTGAGGCCAAAAAACTCCAGCACCTCGTCCGCCCGTGCCCCCGCGACGGACCCTCGGAGCCCGTAATACCGGGCATGCACGATCAGGTTGTCGCGGGCGCTCAAATCCGGGTCCAGCCCGTCGTGCTGAGCTACAACCCCCAGCGCGTCCCTGATCGCCCGCGATTGCCGGCGCACGTCCATTCCCAGGACCGTCAAGTCGCCTGAGGTCGGTGGCGAGATGCACGCCATCATTCGCATCGTGGTCGTCTTGCCCGCACCGTTCGGGCCCAGCAAGCCGAAGGTCTCGCCTGGCCTTACTTCAAATGAGATGCGGTCGACCGCCGTGAGCCGACCGTACTTCTTTTCGAGTTGCGTCGCTCGAACTACTGGATCCATCGTCTTCCGCTTGCGATCCACCGACACGGGCCTGACGCCCGAATCTGTGCCAAAAAAAAACCGTGGGCTTTGCCCACGGCTTGATTACGCGGCCCGGCCGATCAGCCAGCCACCACCGAAGCTGGGCTACATGCCCCCTCACAGGGCCTGACCTTATCAGCCACGGCGCACTCCTACTGCCAGTCCGGGAAAATACTCTAACCAAACAATCGTCCTGCGGCAACGCGGGCACCGGTTTTAAATGCGCAGGCGATACGCAGCCATCGCAGCGGCGATCAGTATTCCCAGCAGGCTGCGCCCGATGGCTTCGAGTGCGTTTGCCGGAAGCGCGCCGCCCGGCGACACCGCCCGTACGACGACGAATGCGACCGCGAAACCCACTACGACTCCTCCAGCGGCGATCCACATCAATCGCCGGTGCCGCCGGTAGCCGGCCGAGCGAAAGGCGGCCTCCGCGACTCCCCACCCGATCGCCAGCGGAGCCAGCAGCCACAGCAGGAACCCGAGCGGACCGATCCACCAGAGGAAGAACAGGTAAGCACCCCAGGCGGCCGCACCGGCGCCAGCGGCGCCCAGCGCGGCGCGGAGCAGCGCCGTACCACGCAAGTCGAACGCCGGGTTCATGCGCACCTTTGCGCAATCACTGCAGCGAGCGCCGACCGGCGTGTGCACGAGGCAGCGTGGGCAGATCAGGTCGTCGCAGCGGGAACACCTGAGGTTCGACTCTACACTGGGATGGCGCTTGCAGTAGACAACGGCCCCCGTCCCGGTCAAGGCCGCTCTACCTCCTCCCCGCTCTGCGCGCGTGGCCGGCGCTTCAACCATTCATCCCTGCTCGCGACATCTCGATCGAGAATGATCCTGTTCAGCAGGATCCGCCCGTTGTTCGCGGCGAAAACCCGCTCCACCTGGGGACCCGGCCAGTTACCCAGCGAACGCCTGAATATGATGATCGCCGTGTACACCCCGACGAATATGAACAGTTCGCCCGGAAGGCGGAACGCGACGACCCAGCCGGGAAGCGCAAACATCGAGATCAGCCATGCCACGGGACTGCTTCTCGTAAACAACCACAGGCCGGCGGCTACCGCCCCGTAAGCCACCAGCAGCAACGGATTAAGGGCAAGCAGAACGCCGATCGAAGGCGCCAGCCCTCGGCCGCCCCTGAATCCCAAAAAGATCGGCCAGTTATGGCCCGCTAATACCGCGAGGCCAACGGCAACCTGGACGCTCATTCCAAGATCCAGCACGAACCGGGATGCGAGGAAGACCGGCAAGGCGCCCTTTACGAAGACCTCGTAAGCGATGATCGGTCCGGCGATGCCCAGACCGGCCTGCTGAATCGCGTTCGAAAGCCCAACGTTGCCGGATCCGGCCTGCCGCAAGTCGACTCCGGTCCGGGCCTTGACGAACAGGAAGACCGCGGGGACCGAGCCGAACGCGTACCCCGCGACGACCGCCAGCAGCAGGGTCACCAGGTCCTGATTCAACTATCAAGCCTCGACCGCGGGCGTCCGCCGAGCCATCGAACCGCCGGCTACCCGGTCGCTTTCGACGCGCCCGGCTGCCGCGCCGCCGCGCGTGATTCGAGCCGCGACACCACGTCGATAGACGGGCCCAGCACCCCGATCCCGCCCGGGACCACTTCGCTCTCGTTGCCATTGGCGTGGTAATCGCTGCCACCGCACTCGAGCAGGCCGTATCGCTCAGCCAGATTGCGGTACAACGCCAGCTGCTCGGGTCCGTACTTCTCCGTATACACCTCAATGCCGTCGAGTCCATCGTCGGCGAGCTCGATTACGACCCGTTCAATGTCGCCGACCGTACGCGGGTGGGCGATGACCCCGGCCCCTCCCAGGCGGTGAAGCAGCTGGAGCGCGTCCCTGGCAACCAGCTTTTCCCGCGACACCCTCGCAATCCCGTCATCGCCCAGGTAGCGATCAAACGCCTCTTGCATCGACCTGATGTAGCCAGCCTCAACCATCGCGCGCGCGATGTGGGGCCTGCCCACCGCGCCGCCGGCAAGCTCCTGAACGCGGTCCCATGAGATATGAATGCCGAGCGTTGCAAGCTTTTCAACCGTGCGGCGAGCCGCGTCGACTCGGGAATCCCGCATGCGCGACAGCAACGCCTGGAATTCGACGTTGGACTCGTCGAAGAAGTAGCCGAGCAGATGGATCTCGGACCCTGAACTCTCCGCGCTCAACTCGATACCCGTGATCAAGCGGATGTGCGGGAATCGCACAAGGCGTGTCTTCGCCTCCGCCAGGCCCGCAGTCGTGTCGTGATCCGTGATCGAGATCACCTTGAGGCCCGTTCCGCCGACCTGGTCAATGAGCTGGGTCGGCGTGAGCCTCCCGTCGGAGGCGGTGGTGTGAAGATGCAGGTCTACCTGCGGCCGCTGCATCGATTCGCCCTCGCTCAATGCGTCGTCTCCCGGTCGATTCTCTCGATGGCCACCGCCTGGCCGGTCTGGTCGTCCAGCTCAATCATGACGGAATTGAACCGGCACGCGCCCTCGGCAACCCGGAGATGTCGCGGCATGTTGTTGAGGAATCGAAAGAGGGCGTCGCCGACCTCCATTCCAATCACCGAGTCCATCGGACCAACCATCCCGAGGTCGGTCACGTACGCGGTGCCTTTCGGAAGGATCCGCTGATCGGCGGTCGCCACATGAGTATGGGTGCCAACCAGCGCCGCCACGCGGCCATCCAGGAAGTAGCCCATCGCCTGCTTCTCGGACGTCGCCTCAGCGTGGAAATCGACCAGGACCGGGCGTCCGACCGCGTCGTGCGATTTCAGGAACTTCTCCATCACCGCAAACGGCGAATCGAACTCACCCAGGAACACCCGGCCGATCAGGTTGACGACGACCAGTCCGCCCAGGTCGATGAAACCACGGCCCGGAACGCTGGGCGGATAGTTCATCGGCCTGATGACCGGCAATGCCCGGTCGTTGAGATGGGTGATGAACTCATTGCGGTCCCAGACGTGGTTGCCGGTCGTGACGACATCTGCCCCCGCGGCGAGCAGTTCCTTAACGGTATCGAGCGTCAGGCCGAACCCGGCCGCGATGTTCTCGCCCTGGACGATCGCGAAGTCGAGCGCCAGTTCCTTGCGCAGGTCGGGAAGAATCGTGGCGAGCGCATGCCGACCGGGTCGACCGACCACATCTCCGACCATTAGAACGCGCACGGCCCTCCTCGTTTCTTCGTCTGCGGTCCGTGCCTCGATCGCAGCGGCCGCCAACGAGCGTCGGCGGCCGCCCAACGCCTGTGCTACCTGGCGAACTCTACCGTTCGAGATTCCCTGATGACCACAACCTTGATCTGACCCGGATACGCGAGGGTCTCTTCGATCCTCTTCACAATGTCGCGTGCCAGTACGACCGCCTTCGAGTCATCGATCTCTTCCGGTTTGACCATCACCCGGATCTCGCGACCGGCCTGGATGGCAAAACAGCGTTCGACCCCGGCAAACCCTCTGGCCACGTTCTCGAGGGCTTCGAGACGCTGAATGTAATGCTCGACGGTGTCACGACGTGCCCCCGGCCGCGCCGCGCTGATTGCGTCCGCCGCGGCAACGAGGAACGACTCGACCGTCGTCATCTCCCGGTCGTGATGCTCGCGAATCGCCTTCAGGATCTCATCGGGCATGCCGTACTTGGCGACCAGGTCGGCGCCGATCTCTGCGTGCGGGCCTTCGACCTCGTGGGTCAGCGCCTTCCCGATGTCGTGCAGGAACCCGGCCGTCCTGGCCACGTTCACCTTGCTGCCAAGTTCAGACGCCAGCATCGAAGCCATCAGAGACACTTCCACGCTGTGCTGCAGGACGTTCTCGCCGTAGCTGTACCGGTACTTGAGCCTGCCCATCATCTTGATGAGCTCGGGGTGCAGACCCTTGACGTTCGAGTCGAGCATCGCCTGCTCACCGGCCTTCCGGATCGTCTCGTTCACGTCCGCCTGGGCGCGCTGCACAAGCTCCTCAATGCGCGCAGGATGGATCCTGCCGTCCTGGATCAGCTTCTCCAGGGCACGCCGGGCGACTTCCCGGCGGATGGGATCGAAACACGAGATCGAGACCGTCTCAGGCGTGTCGTCGATGATCAGGTCGACGCCAGTCGCCGCTTCGATTGCGCGGATGTTCCGGCCTTCCCGACCGATCAAGCGGCCCTTCATCTCGTCGCTCGGGATCTGGACGGAAGCCACAGTAGATTCCGCGACGACTTCCGACGCCAGCCTCTGGATCGATCCGGCGATGATCTCGCGCGCGACGCCGTCCGCCTGGTCGTGGAACTGCTCTTCGGCATCCCGAGTGCGGCGGGCCAGTTCGAACTGTATGCCCTCCTCGGCGCGCCTCAACAAGAGTTCTTTGGCTTCCGAGAGCGACAGCCCCGAGATGGACTCGAGTCGCTTGGCTTCTTCAAGCCTGAGCGCTTCTAACTCCCCGATCTTTTTCTCGTTTTGAGCTTCTGCATTTCTGAGCTTTGATTCTCTGGAATCAAGCCCTGAAGATCGCCTTTCCAGGCTCTCTTCTCTCTGTTCTAAACGTTGTTCCTGCTTCTGAAATTCCTGCCGTCTGGCCCTGAGTTCCTGCTCAAGCGCGGTCTTGGCCTGGATGGCCTCTTCCTTTGCTTCAAGAAGGATCTCTTTGCTGCGTTCCTCCGCTCGTCGAATCTGATCCTGGGCCGCCCCGAGTGCCGCCTTGGCACTTCGGGATATCAGCGCGTTCCTTAGCCAGAAACCGATGACGCCTGCCAGTATCGCGACAACTAGGGCCGTAAAGACGGCGGTAATGAGGACTTCCATAAAGCCTCCTCGACCGCCAATGGTCTATTTGTTTCGAGCCTCTCCTTGGGCTCTCGGGCATCTGCCCGAAAGCAATATTAAGTAGCGCCGCCTTGAACCGTCAAGGCAGAATGCCACGGCGTTTAGGCCGCCGCGGGTAGAAAAAGCGCAGCGTCTAGCGCTTGCCGGCGAGCATGCCCATCAACGCGCGCTTGCCACCGGGCCCGGAGATCTTCTTCATCAGCTTCTGCATTTCCGCAAACTGGTTTAGCAGCTGATTTACGTCCGACGCAGTTGTCCCGGAACCAAGCGCAATCCTGCGCCGCCTGGAACCGTTGATTATCCTCGGATCGCGGCGCTCAGCATGTGTCATCGAATAGACGATCGCTTCGGCGCGAACGAGTCGCTTTTCGTCGATCTTGCTGGTATCTATTTTTCCGCGCAACGCACCCATGCCAGGCAGCATGCCCAGGATGTCCTGAAGCGGTCCCATTTTCCGGACCTGTTGCAACTGCTGCAGGAAATCTTCCAGATCAAACTGGGACTTGCGAAGTTTCTTCTCGAGTTCCTTCGCGTGTGCGAGATCCAGGTCTTGCTCGGCCTTCTCGATCAGGCTGGCGATGTCGCCCATGCCAAGCACACGCGAAGCAAGGCGATCAGGGTGGTACGCCTCCAGGCCGTCCGTTTTTTCGCCGACGCCAATGAACTTGATCGGCACGCCGGTGACCGATCGCATCGACAGGGCAGCCCCACCCCTGGCGTCCCCATCCATCTTGGTCATGACTATTCCGGTCAGTCCAACGCGTTCGTGGAACTCGGCGCCTGACCGCACTGCATCCTGACCCGTCATAGCGTCGACGACCAGGAGACTTTCGACCGGGCTCACCGCCTTGCGGATCTCGCCCAGCTCGGTCATCAGCTCCTCGTCGATGTGAAGCCGGCCCGCGGTGTCGAGGATCAACCAGTAGATGTTCTGAGCCTGCGCCGCCTTAACCGCGTTGGTCGCGACCTGACGAGCGGACGACTTCGACGGGTCCTCGGAGTAAACGGGCACGTTCAGCTGCTTGCCAAGCTGGATCAGCTGTTCGATGGCGGCCGGCCTCTTCAGGTCGCAGGCAGCCAGCATCACGTCCTGCTTCCTGGTCTTGCGGATGTGGAGCGCCAGCTTGGCCGCGGTCGTTGTCTTACCGGCGCCCTGGAGGCCAACCAGCATGACGACCGTCGGCGGGCGCTCACCCCGCGCGAGATCGACCACCTCACCGCCGAGAACGGCGGTCAGCTCCTCGTGCACGACCTTGAGGATCGTCTGGTCGGGCGTGAGCGAGCCGAAAACATCGGCCCCGGATACCCGTTCCTTGATCTTCTTGACGAACTGAGCGACGACCTTGAAGTCGACGTCGGCCTCGAGCAGCGCGAGACGGACCGCCCGGAGCGCCTCGTCGACGTCCTTTTCGGTGATTCGACCCCGGCCCGTCAGCTTGCCAAAGGCGACAGTCAGCTTGTCAGAAAGCGATTCAAACATCCTCTCTATCGTCGCACAAACCCAGCTTCCATTCCCGTGTGGCCTCTGCACTCATGCGAACTTCGCGTAGATCGGCCAACTCGACTAAACTGGCGGCAGCAACCGGACCATCAGGAGGCCCAGGAACATGAGCAGGACTGACCGCACGAATGGTCGTTCTCCGTCCACATCCAAATGGCGGGGAGTCTTCGCCGCCAATCCAACGCCGATGGACTCCAGTGGCGGCATTAACCAGAAAGCGCTCCGCGCGGTCCTGGAAGACAACATCCTCGGCGGCGTCCACGGCTTCTGGGTAGCTGGCGGGACCGGCGAAGGCGCGATCTTCGACGATCAGGAGCGTGCGACGGTCGCACGCGTGGCAGGCGAGGTGTGCGCAGGCAAGGCGTTCACGATCATGCACGTGGGGGCAGCTACGACCGCCAGCGCGGTCAAAGGCGCACGCGCAGCAAGGGAGGCCGGTTGTGACGCGATCTGCTGCGTGCCGCCGTTCTTCTACCGGCCGACCGAACGATCGATCCTCGAGCACTATGCCGCGGTCGCCGACGCGGCCGACCTGCCATTCTTCGCCTACAACCTTCCCCAGCTAACGCAGGTTGAGATCACGCCGCAGTTGATGGAAAAGATCCAGAAGGCGGTCCCACAGCTGACAGGACTGAAGCATTCTGCCGTCAACTTCGCCTACGTCCGGGACTTCGCGGACATGGGCTTGAAGGTGTTCACTGGCAGCGGCCGCCTCCTGCTCCCTGCGCTCACCATGGGCGCGATCGGCGTAGTCGACGCCCCTCCAAGCCTTGCCCCCGGGCTGTACCGGGAACTCTTCGACGCATGGGAGAAAGGTGACATGCCGACGGCGCTCGAAAAACAGAAGGCCACCCGGGACATTGTCGACCTTGTGACCATGTTTGGCGCGGCGTCCCACATCGCAAAGGCCGTCATTGGCGAGCGGATCGGAATCGACTGCGGCGAAGCACGGCCACCGGTGAATCGCCTGAACGCCGAAGAAAAGCGGGCAGTCATGCAGCGCGCACGGGAGCTCGGTCTACTGAAAACACCGGCACGATTCCGCAGCAGCTGACCGCAGGTAGTCGCCTGGTCTGGATCTCGAGCGCTTACCCCGCGAGCAGAGGAGGCCGCTATCTCCGAATTCACGTTGATCGCCCACCGAGGCTTCTCATCAAGAGCCCCGGAGAACACGATTCCGGCCTTTGAATTGGCCGTCGAGTCGGGCTTCCCCAACTTCGAGCTCGATGCGCAGCTCAGTAGCGACGGCGCGGCCGTCGTCATCCATGACGAAACACTCGAGAGGACGACCGGTGGCTCCGGCCTCGTCGCGACGCATACGCTCGCGGAGCTGCAATCCCTTGATGCCGGCGCCCGCTTTACCGGCGAGAGGCCGAAGGGCCAGGTCCGGATTCCGACCCTTGAGGATGTCCTGCAGAGATTCCATGGCAGGGCGCACATCCACCTCGAGCTCAAGTCCGGGGAGGAGACATTGGCGCATGCGGTCGCAGAGCTACTGCTGCGTCACGGCTGGCTGGGATTCGCTACCGCCGAGCCGTTTGAATCCCCGGGAATTACAGTCACATCCTTTGCCCTTGAGCAACTCGAGCGCTCACGCGAGCTGGTGCCAGAGATCAGGCACAGCTGGTTGATCTCGAAGATCGATCCGTCGGTGATCGACCAGGCACGCGCTGCCAGAATTCAGGGCCTCTGCCCGCAGGCGGCGACCGCTGACGCCGACTCGATCGGACTCGCCCGGGACGTCGGATTCGTCGTCCGGGGGTGGGGGGTACGGAACGAATCCGATCTGAAGAACCTGTTTCAGACGGGAGCCCAGGGAACCACCGTCGACTGGCCCGATCGTGCCCGGGCCTACTTGAGGTCGCTCCCGTAGACATGGCATAGACGGTGCAAGGGTTCGGCCGTTCGACCATTGACCTGGAACTGGGCGTCCGATTTCTGCTGCCCGCACATGCGCTCTGGTCGCGATCGCTCGCTGTAGTCAGGCCACCGCCCCAACCCAGACCAGCGAGCAGCAACTGGCATTGACCGTGCCTGCGGCTGCGGGCGATCGTCTCAATCTGCAGCTCGACGAACGGATCCAGAGACCCGACAGCCCGATATCCACACGTACCGCCGCGACCATCACGCCCTTGCCGGGGCCGACGCCCATGGCCCTGTCGTCGACGCCGACCCCGGCGCCGACTCCAACCCTTACGCCAACCCCGAGGCAACCGACAACACCGGCGCCCACCCCCACACCGGCAGCAACCGCCAGCCCGACTCCGTCGGTAGATCCGGTCCTGCTGGTACGCCGATCGGTCGTTCGGATCGAACGGCCGTCGCTGTTAGTGCAGGGCTGATCGTCCAGATAGATCCGTCCCGGCGGTCCGGACTGATCCTCGCCAACGCCCACGTGACCGTCGGCGCGTCGGTCGTCGAGTGACCCTGTTCGACGCGCCAAAGCTCTCGGTCAAGGTGTTTGGCGAGGACACAAAACCGGGATCTGACGCTGCGTGAGATCTGCTGCGGCGAATACACCGCGGTTGCGGTCAAGGCCGGCGTGGGTATCCCCGAGGGCGAGGGCGTCAGCCGCCTCAGCTGTCAACGCTTCAGACGGCATCATTGCCGTTACGTTCACGCATCCCTACGCAACCACCAAAGGCAGCTGGAGCCATGGCGTCAAATTCAGGACTCAGGGCATTCGCGGGCACACCGTATTTGCTTGGAGTGACACTACCTGGTGCCACTGGGGGAACGACTCGGCCGGCAACCCCACCCGTATCGTTCGGGCCGACAGAACCACCAACCTGGTCACGGCCGCCAGTGGCAATAACACGATTCGGATGGTATCGGCGGGGCACGAGGGCTGGTCCTTCTTGAACGCTAGTCTCTTAGGCAAGCTCTATCTCACCGGCAACACCCACGCCCGTGACGTCTCGCCAATTACCAGGCTATCCGGAGCGATCACCATTCCGGTGTTCGGCGCGAAACAGCCGCTTCCTTCGGGCACCCTGGCGCGAGGAAACCCAGAGTACGTTCTGACGGAGGGGCCGGATGCCAGATACACCGATCTCATCGCCGAAGCGAGGTTCACCAACCCGGCCGCTGACTGGACCTGCGGCTTCCTGGTCAGGCAGCCTGTGGATAACTTCTACGCCGTCGTCTTTGGCAGGGACGGTTACTGGCAACATCCGATCCGAACCGGGACCCTCGGCTCAGATCAGATCGTGATCCGCAAGGCATCGGACGAGACCTCAACCGCCGCCGGCGCCACCAACACGCTCAATGGACTGGCGATCGGCGATGTCGGTGCGTTGTTCATCAACAGGCAACTCGCGGGATCGCTCGACCCCACAGGGCACAAGGTCCCCGGCGGAGTCAAGGTGATTTCGGATTCTTGAGCGAGAGCCGCCCCCTGGCAATGAGATCCCGATTGCGGGTCTGACGGTGATCGACGCCCGGTAGCCCGTGCGGGCCTCGCCCGAACACCGGTGCACCCGCGCCCTCATGGGGATCCCGTCAACCTGCGGCGCCGCAAACCCGATGCTGGCCGTGAATCACCATACAAGCCGCCTTTGATTGCTTGCTGCCAGCCGACCGAAAAGTCGGCCGGCAGCAAGCATCATTCGGCTAGTCGCGCTTGCGCAGCTGTCTCCAGGCGAGGAGGCCGCCTGCCAGCAGCAGAATCCCCAGGCCGTCTGCAGATATCGTCCCAGGAGCGTTGCGGCACCCGGCGCTTGGCACCGGGGTGGCTGTGGGCATCGGCTGCACCGGCGTGTGTGTAGCTGTCGGGATCGGGCTGGGAGTCGCCGTCGCGGTGGCAGTCGCCGTGGCTGTCGGTACCGGCGTTGGCGTCCTGGTCGGCGCAGGCGTTGCCGTCGGAACAGGCGTTGCCGTCGGAACAGGCGTCGGCGTCGGCGTCGCCGTCGGAACAGGCGTCGCCGTCGGAACAGGCGTCGCCGTCGGAACAGGCGTCGCCGTCGGAACAGGCGTCGGTGTTACCGTTGGCGTCGCCGTCGGCACCGGGGTAGGAGTCGGCACCGACTTGAAAGTAAGGCTTACGTCTGTCTTGAAGGCCCCCGGTGAAAACAGCAGTGTCTGTTGTGCCACGTTCCCTTCGATCACGAACTGCACGATCTCGTCCTTGTACTTGATCGTGCCAGGGTCGGCGATCACGCTGAACTTGCCGCCGTCCTCCACCTTTCCGGGTTGGGACTTGTAATCCAGGATCCGAACGAAGATCGGGAGTCCCGC
>Ga0194131_10000129_pt1 | contig 115144 bp, 150 predicted proteins | sample TA2KigO120mmetaG_FD_148631 | JGI IMG/M metagenome (GOLD analysis project Ga0194131, IMG submission 148631) | Freshwater microbial communities from Lake Tanganyika, Tanzania - TA2015053 Kigoma Offshore 120m | ecosystem: Environmental > Aquatic > Freshwater > Lake | place: Tanzania: Lake... | reverse complement strand
GCCTGGGTCGTGCCGACCACGGGCACCTGAAGCGCCTGCGCCATCGCCTTCAGGTCCGACGAGATGTTCGAGATCTGCTTCCATTCCCGGCTGCGCTGGTTCGTGCGCCCATCGCGCATCAGGTAGAACCCGTCGACGATGATGAGGTCGGTTCCGAAGCGCTCCGCCTCCGCCGAGATGAGGTCGACCGTCGCACCCTTCGACCCGCTGCTCAGCTTCCGGTCGCTGAGGAAGGTCATGGCCGCCTTCTTCCCGCCCTCTCGCGCGCCGGACTTCTCCCAGTCCTCCAGGCCCTCCAGGGTGTCGAAGAACCGGCGCTCGTCCTGCGCGGAGAGGGTGCCACTCTTCACCTCCTCGTAGTCGACCTCGGCGATGATGGCTGCCGCACGCCGGACGAGGATCTTGTCAGCCATCTCCTTCGAGTACACGAGCACCCTGTACCCGGCCATGTAGGCGTAGACCGCGATGGCCAGCGCCACCCAGGTCTTCATCTGCTTCGGCCGTGCGTAGATGACGATGAAGTCCTCGTTCTGCATCCCCGCAGTCGCCTTGTTGAGGGGCGCCCAAGGGAAGGGGATGCCAGTGATCCCACCAGCCTCCTGCATCCTGTCGTAGTCCTCACGCAGGAGCTTGGCGGCGGTCGACATCATGAGGTGCTTGCTGGAGCTGCCCTGCAAGCCCAACTCACGTAGTTGGGGAAGGTATGCGCCGAGGATGACCTGCGGGTCCTCCCCCTCGTCGAGCAGGCTGTCCACCTCCTCGACCAGTGTGCGGATCTCGGCCTTCACGTTGTTGTCGATCACCTCCTTCATCAGGGCCTCGATCGGGTCCCTGGAGGGGTGGTAGTCGAACTCGGGGAAGACGCGCCGGACCCTCTCCAGGCTCGGGACGACACCAGGGGCCCGCGGGTCCGAGAAGGCCGCGGTGAGCCAGCGGTACATCTCCCGCGCCTCTTCCGTCTGCAGGTACGCCGCGTTGAACCCGGACCGCCGAAGTGACGAGAGGTCCCCATCCCGGATAATGTTCGAGATGAGGGTCAGTTCCGCATTCGGCATTCAGAGCTCCGTGTCGTCATCGACGTTCTGCGTGGGCGTCCCATCCTCGCTGGCGGCGGCCAAGGGAGAGACTTCGGTGGTGGCCAGACCGACGATGCCCATCATGTGCACGGCAACCTCGTGCATGAGGCCGGTCATGTCGTCCACCATCTCCTGGGGAAGCGAGATTAGGGTCTCCTGGTCTCGAGCCAGCACGTCGACCTGCTTCAACGTCTCGTTCACCACCACGACGTTGTAGCGGACGACGAACCCGGCTCCGTGCTGGGCCGGCGGGGTGAGCACGCCCGTCACCTGGACCTCGACGCGTACACCCGCGCGCATGCTACCGCTTCCGCCGGCCGAGGGCGGCCTGGTAGAGCGCCTCGGCGACCTTCACGGCGTCCTCGGTGTACTGGGACGCCAGAGCCGCGGCGATGTCGGACGCGCGCTCCACGTCTTCCTCCGACTGGTTGACCGTCAGCGAGACGGTGCAGTGCGCGCCGAAGCCGGCGCCGAAGTCCTTGTCGCTCAGGTCGAAGGAGCAGGTCACGCGGGCCTGTCCATCGCCGACCAGAGCAGCCAGCCTATCACGTGGCATGGGCACGTCCTCCTCGGTGATGTTCTTGTCGAAATAGCGGCGTTCCTCGCCGTGCACTACCGTGTAGTGCACGGCGCCCAGCATGACCACGGCGGCGCCTACTTGAGCTCGGGCGGGAGGACCACCGACGCGGTGCCGGTCTTGGTCTTCAGGTAGGTCTCGTACCGGATCCGCTGCTTCGTGGGGAGGCGCGCGATCTGGTGCGGCTCCACCTTGTACTTGAGAACACCGAGCTTGAGGAGCTCGTCGATCTCGCCCACCTCGATGGCCCGGTCGATGAGACCGAGGTCGTCGACCTCGGTCGTGGTACTCGCCGACTTCACCTCGATGGCGTGCCCATTGATCATGTGCAGACCCTTGCCCATCGGGCGGATGGCCTTCTTGACATCCTCCTGCAGCCCGGGGAGCTCGGTCTCGGCCTCTTCCAGCTCCCGGATCACGTCCGGCATCTGCTCGCGGAGCGCCGCCTTGATGGTGATGATGGTGTTCTTCCGGCTCTCGAGGGCGGCGACCGCTCGCTCCAGCAGGTAGAGGCCGTCGGCGGGCTCGTCGTTCTCGCTATTGCTGCGGCTCATCTCTTCTCCAGGAAGGAACGCCCGTAGGCGTTCCGGTGTAGGTTGTCGACCAGGTGCAACCCGTTCTTCAGGTCGCAGATGGTCTGGTAAGTCTTGCCCTTCTTGCTCTTGACCAGCTTCTGGTCTCCCTCGCGCAGGAGGTACGACGGAAGCAGGATGACGAGCATTGGGTAGCGGACGGGCGTACCCGTCACGGGACTGGGGATGCTGATGTCGTAGATCGTGCCGCGCTTGTCCGTGATGGCCACCGCCTTCCCCAGGAGGGCTGTGGCCGCGGTCTTGCCGGCAGCGATGATCAGGAGCGGGTCCACGGCGTAGATGGTTCGGTGCAGCCGGTCGAGGCACTCCTTGACCTCGGCCGTCGTAGGGGTGCGGTTCTCCTCGGGTCGACACAGGACCGCGTTGGTCCAGAAGATGTACCGATCGAGGTAGTCGCGGAGCTTCATGAAGAACAGGGAGTCCTCCTGGATCTGTGAGAGGTTGTTGAGCTCGTCATCTTCCGGCCACGCCTTCCGCAGCATGTCCATGAGGAGCTGCCCCGACTCCCCGAGGAAGGCGGCGCCCTCCTCGTCCTCCAACGCGCCCGGCGCCTCGCCGATCATGACGATCGGCGCCGTGCTGCTCCCGCTCCCGAACACGACCTGGGTCCGGGAATCTTTGAGATACGTGCACCGCTCGCACGCGTCGTACTCGTCCGAGAGGTCCTCGAGGGCCTTCCTGCCGCAGGTCTCGAACGGCATGTCAGCGCCTCGGTCCCATTCCCGGCAGGAGCAGCCCGGTGCTCCCCGTCATGACGCGGTCGATCTCGACCATGCTCCTGCACTGGCTGAGGTCGAGGTAGGCGTCGACGCGGACCACGACCTTCGTGGGCTTCTCGAACGGCCCGATCGGCAGCGGGACCACCGTCATCTCGAGGTCCTCGCCCGCACGTGGCCGGTGCTGGATGACGATCTCGTACGCGTCCTTGAGCGCGACGTAGCCCTCCTCCGCTGCGAGCGGGGTGTGCGCCTCGCGGTCGAGCTTGCCAACGTAGTAGTACCTGTCGGACCGGACTCCGACGAGGCCGGCTACGCCTTCCACGTACGGAGGGCCTTGGAGTGTTTGCTGTCCCATGTGTCTCCTTTGATTTTCCAGCCAGAGGTTCGGCACCATTTCAGGACGGACCGGAGCATTCCGAAGCTCTGCTTGACGCCGCGGTCGGAGAAGATGTCTACGACCGGGTCGAGCTTGCCGCGGAGCGGTCGGAGCACGCGCCCCACCGCCTGCACCCACTCAGTGGGTGCGTAAGAGTCGACCGCGAGCGGGGTGGTCATGACCAGTGCGCTGAGCGCGGGGCGGTTGTAGTTCTCCTTGCCGACGTGCAGGGTCGCGACCACTACGTCGTAATCGTTCAGCTGACGTAGACGCTCCTGTGCGTCCTTCTCGTCGCCGGTGATCCCGCCGCACCGGATACCCTCATCCGTGATCAGTCCGACGAGGGTGAAGACGTGGGCCTTCGAGTGGCTCAGGACGTACACCTTGTGCCCTTCACGAGTTCTTCTGACCACGACGTCCACGATCTTGCGGTTCCGCTGGTCGTCCGCCGCCAGCTTCCCGCGCAGCTTCGAGACGTTCGGCATGCCCTTCACGTCGCAGATGTCCGGGTCGTCCTCGGCTATCACCGTATCCGTCTCGTGCAGCCAGACCGTTGGCACGAGCGAGTCATCGGACGGGTCGTCGTAGAGCACCGGGCCTATGTGGTAGAGCACGATGCCCTCGCAGCGGTCCCGTCGCTTCAGCGTTGCGGTCAGCCCGAGACGCTGACCGTTCGTCAGGTCGGACCCGCGGGCGAACCACTCTGCGGCCTGGTGGTGCACCTCGTCGTAGATGGTGAGCCCGTAGTACGAGTGGAAGTCGTGCGGGAGCTTGCCGGCCTCCGCGCGCTTCACCAGCGTCTGGATGGTGGAGAACACCACGTCTCGCCGATAATCCAGCCGGTCTCCGAGCACCCAACCGACCTCTCCATCCATGTGGAAGAGCTCGCGAAGCTCGCGCTCCCAGTTCCGCAGGTGCGCCTCCTGGGCAGAGACCACGAGTACGGGCGCGCCGATCTCGCAGGCGTAGCGGAGCCCCAGCACGGTCTTCCCCTTCCCGGTGTCGAGGCGTAGGACGCCGTCCTGGCCATCCGCGGCGGCCTGCTGCAGCGCAGCCCACGCCGGGATCTGGTTAGGTCTGAACGCGAAGGAGTCCCGCACACGCAGGGTGCTGGCGCGGAAGGTCTGGGGCCGGAGATCGACTACCGAGTCGACCCCCAGCCGAGGCAGGTCCACTCGCCGCACGTAGTTGCGCGGTACCTCCAGGTGGTGCGGGTGCCGCCGTACCAGGATCCTGGGCTCCATCCCGGCCTCGATCCCGAAGGTGAGGGCGCGCACGATCGGCGCCTCCGTTACGGCACTCCGCGGCAAGAACAGCGACGCGCCGATGTAGGCCACGTCTGGATCAAGAATGGGCAGGCGGAGCCGCATCGTCAATCTTCCTCCTCCTCGTCCTCGTCGCGGTGCCGAGTGCTGCGCTTCGGCTTCCGTGCCCGTTCCTCGAAGACGTGCTTGAAGGGATCCCGGTAGGGCGCGCGCGGGATCTGGTCCATCGCGAAGATACCCTCGACCATGCCTGCGCGGATCCCTGCCAGGGCCCCGTTGAACATCAACGCCTCGAAGAAACCCAGCGCCTCGTCGTTCCGCTCCACGAAGCTCTCCGGGTCCGGCGTGACTGCGATGCTGTTCCCCGGGCCCTTTCGTCCGGCGGAGCGGCGGTCATCCCTGTCGTCCCGATCGTCTCGCCGACTATCCCGCTCCCGCTTGTCCCGCAGGTTGTTCTTGACGATGACGGCGCACGTCGCCTGCCAGCGGCAGTTGCGGCAGATGCGGTCGTTCTCGTCGTGTTCTCGTTCATCTCCGAAGCAACTGGGCCTGCGGAGCGTGTTTTCTTCATAGCGAGCCACTTAGTGCCCTCCTGGTTCGACTCTCTTATGCCGGGGTATGTTACGGTCTGCACATCGACCCCTTCCGTCGAGGTAGAGATGCGTGTTCTCGATGTTGCCGACGACTTCGGCGCCTTCCTCAAGGCGGCCATGCCGGTCATGCAGATGGGGCTGGTCAAGACCGCCGCCTGGCGTGAGCCCAGCGCGCTCCGACCTCGGGACGGTGCGCTCATCCTCATCGACACCGACGGCAAGGAGTACGTGAAGTACGCGTGCTTCGATCCCGGGAATACGGCGGTCTCCATGCTCTACCTCGAGCACGCGCGACCGCACCTCAACCCGGCCGCCATCAAGGTCGCGGCCACCACCCTCGCCGCGGCCGCGCAGGACTGGGGGCTCCCCGTACCCTCCGAGATCGCGAAGATGGCCAGCATTGAGCTGAGCCCGGAGGACCAGCGCCACGTCGTCGATGCACGGCGCGTGCATTACCACCCGCCGAAGGTGGCGGCCGCTCCGCGGAAGTCGGAGGGGCCGTTCGCGAAGCTCGCTGGCGCGAAGCTGCAGTGGGCCGACATGGACCCGTTCGCGCGGCGCGAGGTTGCGTTGGAGCTCACCAAGGCGGCGTCGGCCGTCCCGCTCTCGATCCCGGACCACTTCTACCGGTACGCCGGTGAGCGTCTCAGCGGGAAGTTCGCGTCCTACATGCGCGAGCGGCTCGACTATGTGAGCGACCCCGAGGTGGCCGAGGGGTACCAGACCTTGGCCAAGATCGCCGAGGCATGCACGCCCGACTCCGTCGTGCAGTCGCTGTACGCGCTCGACGAGCTCGCAGGGCTGCGCTGGGGCGGCGGAGACCGCTACGGCGAGAAGCTGGCTGACCCCGTGCGGTGCGTCTACGACTGCAACAAGATCGCCAGCTTCTCGTGGAACCACGGGGCCGAGGCCACCAACGAGAACGAGCTCTACGACATGGTTCACGACCCGCGCCGCCTGATGCGGCTCAAGGGCACCTTCACGGACGAGCTGTGTGCCCGCATCGAGAAGGACCCGGTCGGTACGTTCAAGGCCATGCCCCACGAGCAGAAGGTGATCCTGTCGCGCATGGCTCGCGAGGTGTAGGCATGCCGACGCTCGAGGCCCTACTTGGAGATCGAACTACATCTCCGCTGGCCCTTATGCGCGGTCTCACTGCGCGTTTCGGGCTTGACTGGCTGACCTGGGAGCCGGACGCCCTCCAGATGACCCTGGAGCGCGAGCTCGGCGTGCAGGTCCTGCCGGCCGTGATGAGCCTGGCCCTGGCCGGGGCCGCCGTCGCGCAGCACGACATGTTCTGGCAGAACTGGGAGCACTTCCACTTCCTGACCCAGGCGCTCAACGGGCAGGTCCCCGACTTCAAGAACCACCAGGAGCTCTCCGTCGGGCAGATGATGCGCGCCGTTCGCGTGGCGGAGCAGATCCGTGAGGACCTCGGAGGCCTGTCGTCGCAGGTCCCCTTCTCGGAGGAGGTCGCGCGGTACGTCGCTACGCAGGCGCTGCAGGCGGGTGTCTGGTACCTGCCTCCGCCCCTCGACTTCGCGACGCGCCATGCGAGCGGACTGCGCTACCGGTGTAAGGACTGCGGCACGGTCTCCGAGGTGCTGGTGGACGACGGCATGTGCGACGTCTGCGTCGACCGCTTCAACACCAGCAGGCTCGGTGCCTGGCGCCCGGATCCAGAACGACTCGCGAAGGGCTGGGGGAGCAACATCGAGTACTTCGAGGCGAACCCCACGGCCCCAGTCGCGAAGCGCCTGAAGGAGTTGACCGAGCACCCGGGACGCACGTTGCAGGAGACGCAGACGGACATCTGCGTGAGCCGGCTCCTCGCCGCGATAGAGTACGCCAACCAGCCTGGTGCAGGTTTCACATGAACGCTGACGTCTACAGGACCTGCTTCGCAGAACTCAGCAAGGCCGCCTCGCTGGGCGGCGCCGCCCGCGCCGTAGGGAACTTCGCCCGCGATGCCGGAGAACTCACACTGCGTGGGTTCACACCTTCCGGAATCCGGGAGGGCTTCCAGGCCGGTAAGCAGCAGCTCCTGCACGGGGACGCATTCTCGCGTATCGGGGTGGGCGTAGCGGTTCCGTTCACGGCATGGGACACGGCGAACACCCTTCGCACCAAGACGGACCCTGTGAGCGGCAAGCCCATCGGAGTGTTCGAGCGCGGTGCAACCGCCCTGGGGAAGGTCACCTCTGGGGTGGCAGGCATGACCGCGTTGAACCATGGAGGTCTTTTTCGCGGGCTCGGGGTCGCGATGGCTGCGGGGCTCGGCACGGACATGATTACGCGGCACGCGGGACGGTTCCTTGATCGGAAGTTGATGCCGACGGCGCCGCAGGGCGGCGCCGCGATCGGGCGCATGAGCAGTATGTACACCGCGCGCCCGACCGGGCGCATGGGCAGTATGTACGCCGCGCACCCAGCGACTGCCGCTGGCGGTACACCCGTCGCTCGGGGGGCGTGATGAGCATCGGTGTCCTCGGCGGCGACGCCAGCCGCTTCACCCCGCGCCAGGCCACGTCCTACTGGACGAGCCGCGGGTACGGCGTCCGCTACCCGTCTCCGTTCTTCGACGTCGCTCAACAGTTCCTCCCCGAGAACGTCCACCAGCTGCACACCTGGTGTCGGTACTACTTCCTCACGAACCCGGTGATCAACGTCGCCTGCCAGAAGATGGCGGAGTACCCGGTGACGCCGCTGGTCTGGGAGACAGACGACGACCAGCTCGGGAAGCTGTACCTCGACCTCGAGGAGCAGTTGAAGCTGCGGCAGTTCCAGGTCGAGATCGGCCTGGACTACTTCGTCTACGGCAACGCCTTCGCCAGCGTCTTCTTCCAGCTGGAGAAGTACCTCATCTGCAGACACTGCCAGGAGCGGGTGCGTGCCTCGAAGAACCGGAGCCGCTACAAGTGGCGCGGGGGCCGGTTCTACCTGCACTGCCCGAAGTGCGCTGTCGAGGATTACGCCGACCAGGCCGACAACTACCCGCGCAACGCGCGAGGGGCCCGCCTCGTCCGCTGGAACCCCGAGAACATCGAGATCAAGTACAACGAGATCACCGGCAACAGCCGGTACTACTTCCGCCTGCCGAGGAGCGTCGTCAACGATGTCCGGCTCGGCGACCCCGAGACGATCGAGACCCTCCCCTACCAGTTCCTCGAGGCGGCGCGCACGAACCGCGCGCTCCTGTTCCACCCCGACAACTTCTTCCACCTGAAGCGCCCCACCATCGCCCAGAAGGACCAGGGCTGGGGGATGCCGCTGATCTTCCCGCTCCTCAAGGACGCCTTCTACATGCAGGTCATGAAGAAGGCCCAGGAGAGTCTGCTTCTCGAACACGTCGTTCCCCTGCGCATCATCTTCCCCGGGCCCACCACCGGCGGCAACGATGGACCCTTCGGCGCGTACAACCTCGTCAACTGGAAGCAGAAGGTCGAGGTCGAGATGGCGATGTGGAAGCGGGACCATAACTACATCCCGATCCTCCCGATGAACATCGGGTACCAGCAGATCGGCGGGCAGGCGAAGGCGCTCATCCTGCACCAGGAGTTCCGCATTCACGCCGAGGCGATGCTGGCGGGCGCAGGCATCCCCGTAGAGTTCGTCTACGGCGGCTTGCAGTGGTCGAGCTCCAATACCTCGCTGCGCGCTCTCGAAAACACCTTCCTGGGCTACAACAAGGAGCGGTACAACCTCACGCGCTTTGTCATCGACAAAGTCGCCTCCCACATGGGGTGGCCGCGCATCCCCTTCCGCTTCGAGAAGTTCCGCATGGCGGACGACCTGCAGCGGGCGATGTTCTACTTCCAGCTCAACCAGGCGAGCAAGGTCTCCGACCAGCGTCTGCTCGAGGAGATCGGCGAGGACTTCGACACCGAGCAGGCGCGGCTCACCGCCGAGATGCGGAAGCAGGTCACGACCCAGCGCGCCACGCAGCTCGCGTCTGCCGACATCCAGGGCGCCGCAATGCTCCGTACGTCGCGGTACCAGGCCAAGGCGACCGAGATCACGATGAAGGCGCAGGCCTCCACGCAGATGGACATCCAGCAGGAGCAGGCGGCCATGGGGATGGTCCCCGGTGCCGCGCCTGCGGGCGATCCGGCGGCAGCGGCAGCCAGCGGTGCTCCCGCAGCTGGCGATCCAGCAGCAGGTGCGCAGCAGCCCGAGGCAGCCCCCGGAGCAGCGCCAGGTGCACCCGCGGGTGCACCTGGGCAGGACGCCGTGCAGCAGACCCCGGGGGTGCCCGAGGGGGCAACGCTCTACGACGAGAACGCGGCGACCCCCAACGCATCCCGAGGGCCTACCCCGATGGCGGGTCTCGAGTCCACGCTGCAGATGGGACAGGGCGGCTTCGACATGCGCTACGTCGCCCAGCGTGTCGCTGCCTACATGAACACGCTGAAGCAGCAGCCCGGCGGCGAGCAGCTGATGTACCAGGAGCTCAATAAGCTGCAGATGGAGAGCCCGCAGCTCTACCAGATGGTCATCCAGCTGCTGAACAGCAGCGGCTCGGCGCGGAACCCGTTAGACCCGCTCAAGTCCCCCATCACGCCACGGTCCGGTGCGCAGGTCGACGCAAGCCGGGCAGTGGGAGGTTAAATGTTCAAGACTGCCTCTGCTGTCTACGATACTTACGCTCTTGCCTACGAGAAGCTGGCTTATGGAAACGAGGAGCACGCGCAGCTCGCAGACATCGCGGCGAAGTCAGTGGGTAGCGGCGCTCCGTCGCCAGCGGTCGCGTCTACGATCCAGCGCGGCGCCCTGAAGGTGGATAGCGGCATTCGTCATCCGTGGCTGCCACATACGGATCCCTTGCACTCCTTTCCCGGGTCGCAGACGCGATCGATGGTCGGCAAGAATGTCGCGCAGAAACAGGACTTGGCAGTGCACGATATCGCCAAGTCCATCGCCACCAAGGGAAGTCCCCTTTCCGGTGCGCGCGCACACCGCGGTTTGATGAACCTTGGAGAGGGGCACCACCAGCTGATGGACATCGGGGCACACATGGAACGTCCCGAGCGGGAGGGCCAGGTGACACGCCTGCGCGGTGTCATGAAGGGGAAGGAGCACGGATACGGGGGCGGACTTATTTCCGGGCGGGAGCACCATCTCTCCGGGATGAAGCTGAAAAGGGACGGACTGCACGCGGATCTCGATCGGCTGCGCCCCGAGTCCTCCGCGGTCGATCGCGCGGCCCTTGCGCGTTCGGAGCGCTTCGGTTCTTCGACTGCTAAGAAAGTGCAGGCCCGCCTGGTTTCGCACCACGGCATGTCACCACAGGCAGCGGCGGCGAACGCCGAGCATTTCTTCCAGCACATGCAGGCCCCGAGCCTCCCCAGCCGAATCGCTGGGGAGGCATCAAGGACATCCCGCTATCTTAGGGGAGAGGCCTCCCGCGCAGGTGGCGCGCTGCGCGCCGCGCTGCGCAGCCTCTACTGATGAGGCGGCGGTCCCTCCTGATGAGGCGGCGGTCCCTCCTGATGAGGCGGCGGTCCCTCCTGATGAGGCGGCGGTCCCTCCTGATGAGGCGGCGGTCCCTCCTGATGAGGCGGCCGCCTCATAGCTCTCAAAACTGTTCTTATGGTCGAGATGGGTCCGGTCGTGAAGAACCACATCCACGTCATCAGGCTGTCCACCATTTCTACCTCCTGATTATCTTATAGCCGTGTTACGCCAGATATTGCTGCGGAGGTCGGACTCGCTCCCCTACCTGGGGGTGGCGAGCATCAAGACCGAGCTCTGGAAGCCACAGGCCACGCAGGCCCCGTCAGTCCAGTACGGCTCGATGTAGAACCCGTCCGTGCACGAGGAGCACACCCACGCGTAGTCGGGCGATCGCTCCTCCAGATCTGCCAACAGCACGGGGCACCTGCCGCAGTTCACGTCCCCACACATCCCGCCGCGGTTGTACCGCCCCGGCGGCAGCCGCCGGCGCAGGTACTGCGTTGCGTGCTTCAGCTTCGGGCAGAAGACCAGCGTCTCTTCACCTGCCTCACCAGGCAGTGTTGGATCTACCCGTAGTGCTGTCGGCGCCCGGCGTACTCGCGGACTCAGCTGATCGCGTAGTTCTCGCAGGGGTGACGCCTTGCGGCGCTCAGGCATACCTACTCCGTCTCTTCCTTCCAATCCGCGGCAACAGCCCGGCCCCGTACTCCGCGAGGCCGGTGGCCACCCCGCTGATGAAGGCGAACAGGAGCATCCACTCGAGCGTGCTCATCTACGACATCCTCCTGGGCCATCGGCCCCGATACCATCTGGTGTACCAAACTCGCGAACTCTGACAGGGTGGACCGGTGCGCCCCCGCCGTCTTGTCATGCAGCGCGCGCTTCCGGGGCGTGGTAGAACTTTGAGTCACAGGCTACCTCCGTCATGGCTCTTATGGCCAGTAGTGGAGCGCTCTTCACAGATGCCGAACCTTAACCCAGAAGCCGCTTTCGAGAGTCTCAAGGAGCGCGCCGCCGAGGCGATCCGCGCGCAGTTCCCGTTCGAGGGGGCGCGGCGGCGGCTGGAGCTGGCTGAGATCGTCTTCGACGACCGCGCGGCCATCTCCTCCGACATCCATCACGTCGACAACCTTGAGGAGCAGTTCCGCGCGCGGACGACCGGTATGACCTGGGGCGTGCCGGTCCGGGCACGACTGCGTCTCGTTGACAAGACGAGCGGTGCCCTCGTGGAGGAGAAGCTCGTCACGCTCGCACGCCTCCCGAAGATGACGCGCCGGTACTCCTACATCATCGAGGGGCAGGAGCGACAGCACGACAGCGTCTTCCGCTCGAAGCCCCGCCCCTACCACCGCATTGCGGGCAACGGCGACCTCCAGGGGCGCTGGAACCTGGCGCGCGGCCGCGGGTTCGACATCGGCTACGAACCCAAGGCCGGCAAGATGACATTCTCGGTGGGGACCTCGAACCTGCCGCTCTACTCCGTGCTTCGCACACTCGGTGTCACGGATGCGGAGATCGAGCACGCCTGGGGGAACGCCGTCTACGCCGCCAACACGAAGGCGGTCCACCTCGACAAGGACGTGGACAAGCTCTTCGCAGCGCTCGGGCTGCGCCTCGAGGACCGGTCGCACGGGACGCCGCAGGCGCGTGCCCAGCGCGTCCGCGAGTACTTCGACAGGGAGACCGAGGTCTGGCCAGACGCGATGAAGTCGGCGTTCGGCAGGGAGTCCTCCAACGTCAACGGCGAGAACCTCCTCGCATCCTCGCGCCGGCTCCTGGACATCCAGAAGGGACGCACGAAGGAAGACCCGCCGCCGTCCGAGCTCCCCGATGATCGACAGGCGCTGTCGGCCAAGTACCTGACCACGACCGAGGACTTCGTCGTGGAGGCCATCCGCCATCACGAGACGCTGCTGCGGCGCCAGGTGCGCGACCGGATCGACAAGCCCGAGTACGGCATCGACCAGATCATGTCGCCGAACACCTACAACAAGGTCGTCCTGGCACCGTTCGCCCACGCGCAGCGGCCCGACCAGACCAACCCGCTCCAGTTCCTCTCGGGGCACATGCGGACGACGATCCGCGGCAAGGACTTTGGCGGCGTCGGCAGTGACAAGATCAACCTCGACCCCGACAAGGAACTGAACCCCACGCACCTTGGGTTCATCGATCCGATCCAGACCCCAGAGGGAGAGGACACCGGGATCGCGCTGAACCTGCCCCTGGGGATCCACATGTCGCGTGCCGACGTGCGCGAGGGCTCGAAGAGCAAGACGTCTTCCGGCCAGGACCTACGCACAAAGGTCTTCGACACGAAGACGGGGAAGATGATCTTGGCCTCGCCGGCGGACCTCGAGCACGCCATCGTGGCCTACCCGGACCAGGTGCGCTGGGTGCGGGGCATGCCCGAGCCGGTGTCGAACGAGGTCGTCTGCTACGACGAGGAGCGTCGCACGTCGAAGCGTCCCTGGGCGAAGGTCCGGTACGTGCTCCCGTCGTCGAAGGCCCTGCTCTCCTTCAGTGCGAACCTCATCCCGTTCCTCCAGAACGACAACGGCAACCGCGCCATGATGGCTGCCAAGCAGCAGGAGCAGGCGCTCGCACTGGTGCACCGGGAAGCTCCGCTCGTGCAGGTGAAGACGGACGGCGCCCAGACCTTCGAGCAGGTTGTGGGCTCCTTCGTCTCGCACACGTCGCCCGTGGCCGGCGTGGTCAGGAAGGTGGAGCCGGGCGCCATCCATGTCCAGACGCCCACGGGCTCCGTGGCGGTCCCGGTCTACAACCACTTCCCGCTGAACGGGGGGAAGAACTCGCTCCACGCTGCACCGCTCGTGAAGGCGGGCGACACCGTACAGAAGGGCACGCTGCTCGCGGACACGAACTACACGAAGGGCGGCGCGCTCGCGATGGGGGCCAATCTGCGGGTGGCCTACATCCCGTGGAAGGGTCTGACCTTCGAGGACGGGATCGTCGTGTCCGAGTCCGCCGCGCAGAAGATGGCGTCGGACCACCTGCACGTCTCGGAGATCACGGTCTACGCGAGCATGCTCGGCGGCACCGGCGGGTCGAAGGCGCGCTGGGCGGACTACGCGACCCCTGCCGCGGCTTCGCCGGAGCACCTGGCCAAGCTCGACGACCGCGGGATCGTGAAGGAGGGGACGCCTGTACACACCGGCGACATCCTCGTGGCCGTCCTCAGCCCGAAGCAGATGAGCGAGGACGACAAGATCGCTGCGCGCATCCACAAGTCCCTCGCGAAGCCCTACAAGGACGTGTCGCTCCTGTGGGACCACCCGTACTCCGGGACCGTAGTCAAGATCATCGTCAACGAGACTCTGAACCGGCGCCAGATCGCGGTCCACGTGAAGACGTCCAAGCCGCTCGAGATCGGTGACAAGATGGCGGGGCGGCACGGCAACAAGGGCATCATCAGCCGCATCGTCCCCGACTCCCAGATGCCCCACACGAAGGACGGGCAGCACGTCGAGGTCCTCCTGAACCCCGCGGGCGTGCCCAGCCGTATGAACGTGGGGCAGGTGCTCGAGACGGCCGCGTCGAAGATCGCGGACAAGACCGGCAAGCCCTACGTCGTGGAGAACTTCGTGCCCGGCGTCGACTACGCCGCGCAGGTCAAGCGGGATCTGGCACGGTACGGGCTCTCCGATACGGAAGAGCTCATCGACCCGGAGACCGGACGCTCGGTCGGGCAGGTGATGGTCGGCAAGCAGTACATGATGCAGCTGCATCACCAGGTCGAGAAGAAGATGACCGGTCGGTCCTTCGCGACCGGCTACACGCACTCCGGGGAGGCCCCGAAGGGCTCCGGCGTCCCTGGCGGCGGGCAGAAGATGGACATGCTCACGACGTACGCGATGCTCGCGCACGGTGCGAACCAGAACCTCCGGGAGGCCTACACCTTCAAGAGCGACGGGGACCAGCACGCCGCCTGGGCCGCCGTGATCTCCGGGAGTCCGCTCCCGCCGCCGCAGCCCTCGCGTGGGATGACCAACTTCCAGCACTACCTACGCGCCATGGGGGTGAACACCGAGAAGCGTGGCGACGATACGTCATGATGCCGATGACGGACGCGCACCTGCTGGGCGACACGAAGCGCGGCATCCACGGCATCTCGAACGGAGAGATCCGGCTCCCGGAGAAGCAGACCGTCGCTCGCGGGGCGCGGACCGTCGAAGAGTCGGGCGGCCTGTTCGACCCGCGCGTCACGGGCGGCCTCCAGGGCAAGTTCTGGAGCCACGTGACGCTCGCCGAGCGCATGCCGAACCCCATCTTCGAGGGGGCCATCCAGAACCTGACGGGCCTGACGAAGAAGGAATACGACATGCTCACCAGCGAGAAGGGGCTGGTCGGCGGGAAGTCAGGGTTCCACATCATCAACGCGCGGCTGTCCGCCATCGACGTGGACAAGGAACTGAAGGCGGAGCAGGCGAAGCTGGCCACGGCGAGCAGGACCGATCTGAACCGCGGGCTCAAGAAGATCCGGTACCTCGAGGCCCTCAAGGCGCACGACATGTCGCCCCTCGAGGCCTACACGAACCAGCACCTGCCCGTGCTGCCGCCCGCGGTGCGTCGCGTGTCCATCGGGCTCGACGGCAAGCAAGTGACCGACGACCGGAATCCCTTGTACCTGAACGTCGGGTACAACAACGGCATCCTCAAGAACCTCGACAAGTCGTCGACGCACGCCGGGGCCCAGAAGGCACGCGCTGAGCTCTACAACAGCATCAGGGCGCTCCGTGTCGAGGGCATGACCTCTCCCGCAGGCACCGGCAAGCCGCGGCACATGCAGGGGCTCATGGAGCTCCTCTCCGGGAAGACGGAGGATCGCGGGGCTCCGAAGGAGAGCTTCTTCCAGGAGGGTGTGCTTGCGCGGCGCCAGGATCTCTCCGGACGCTCGACGATCGTCCCTGAGCCGACGCTTGGGCTCGACGAGGTCGGAGTCCCGCGCCCGATCCTTATGGAGATGTACAAGCCCTTCGTGATCCGCGAGCTCGTGCGGGGCGGGAAGACGCACATCGACGCGCTCAAGTGGGCCACCGAGAAGCGGGACCACCCTCAGGTCCTCGCGGCACTCGAGCGCGCCGTCGCGGACCACCCGGTGTTCCTCAAGCGCGACCCCGGCCTGCACAAGTTCAGCATCATGGCGTTCAACCCGAAGATCGTGGACGGCAGCGCCATCAAGATCCACCCACTGGTGACCAAGGGCTTCAACGCGGACTTCGACGGCGACACGATGGCCCTCTACGTGCCCGTCTCTCCGCAGGCGGTCGACGAGGCCCGGAAGGTCCTCCCTTCCAAGAACCTGTTCTCGCCCACTACCTATGGACTCATGACGGTGCCCGATCAGGACTCCCTGCTTGGGCTCTTCCAGTCTACCAAGTGGGGCGAAGAGGCGAAGACCCCCGCCGGTCTCACGGCCGAGCGGGCCGTCCAGATGATGCACGACGGGAAGCTGAAGCCGTCGGACGTGATCACGGTCGATGGGAAGAAGACGACTCCCGGTCGACTGGCCTTGGCCGCGCACCTTCCCGGCGAGATGGCGAAGCATGAGCAGCTCCTGCACGACCCCGCGTTCCGCCTCGACTCGGGGCGGCTGAAGGCGCTACTCACGCGCGTTGGCAAGGAGCACGAGCAGGCCTTCCCGCACGTCGTCGATGCGTGGAAGGACCTGGGCAACACCATGTCGTTCAAGAACGGGAGCTCCTTCTCGATCGACGACTTCCACGACGGCGCGGCGTTCCGCGACCAGGTCCTGAAGAAGTACCGGGAGCAGGAGAAGAAGCTGCACGCCACGCCGATGTCGAGCCGGAAGCGTGACCAGGAGATCGTCAAGCTCTACCAGGACGCACAGGCCGAGCTGAAGCAGCTCGGGGTGGTCCGCTACAACCAGGGTGACAACCGCGTGTGGGAGTGGGCGCAGGCCGGTGCGCGCGGCAACTGGGGGCAGTTCTCGCAGCTGACCGTCGCCCCCATCCTCGTCGACGACCTGATGAAGCGTCCCGTGCCGGTCCCCATCACCAAGTCCTTCGGTGAGGGACTGTCTGTCTCCGAGTACTGGGCGTCGATGCACGGTGCTCGCAAGGGCACCATCGACCGCGCGCAGGGCACCAAGGAGCCTGGTGCCGTGACGAAGGACATCGTGAACACCACGATGGGCATCCAGATCACGGGCGAAGATTGCGGGGCCACGGCCGGCAAGACGGTCAGCGTGGGCGCAGTGGACCTGGTCGACCGCTTCCTCGCCACCGACGTCAAGCTCCCGGACGGCCATGCCATCCCCGCGGGCACTCTCGTGACGCCGGCGCTGGTCTCTCAGCTGCGGAACGCTGGTGTGCAGGAGGTAGTGGCGCGCTCCCCGCTGTTCTGCCGGATGCCGCGCGGCATCTGTGCGAAGTGCTATGGGCACTCGGAGCGCGGGGCCCTGCACGCCGTCGGGACGAACATCGGGGTCATCGCAGGCCAGGCGCTCGGTGAGCCGATCACCCAGCTCACGATGAAGACCTTCCACACGGGAGGCGTCTCGGGGGCAAAGACCGCTGTCGACTCCTTCAAGCGCGTGAAGCAGCTGTTCATGCTGCCGGACAAGCTCCCGGACCGCGCCACCCTGGCCACGGTCGGAGGCGTGGTCGAGAAGATCTCCACGGACGCCCTCGGCGGATTCACCGTGGTCATTGAAGGCAAGCCCCACCGCGTGGTGACCGGGCACCTGCTCGAGCATGTGAAGGTCGGCGCTCGCGTCCATCGCGGCGATGCGCTCTCCACGGGCCCCACGGATCCACACGAGCTGCTGCACCACACGAAGAGCATCGGGCGCGTCCGGAACTACATCACGGACGAGGTGGCCACAGCCTACCAGGGGATGGTGCGGCAGCGGAACATCGAGACCGTCGTGCGGGGGATGACGAACCTCGCCGAGATCCACGATGCCCCGCACGCCAGCCCGTTCCGTCGCGGCGAGGTCGTGCCGCTGTCTGCCGTCGAGGCGCACAACGCGGAGGCCGAAGCCGAAGGGCACGAGACGGTCTCGCACGCACCGGTGCTCCGCGCCATGACCCAGGTCCCGCTCAGCGGCACCGAGGACTGGATGGCGCGCCTCAACTACCAGCGCCTGAAGGACACCTACACCGAGGGTGCCGCCCAGGGCTGGAAGTCCAACATCCACGAGCACCCGATCCCGGGGCTCGCGCACGGAGCGGAGTTCGGAACACGCCCGCCGCGTGCTATCTCTGCACCCTCACCCGCCGCTGGAGTACGTCGATGAACAAGGTCGCCCACGTCTACGAGATCTACAAGGAAGCGGGTTTCGACAAGGAGGCCATCAGCTTCGCGCCCGTCGGCGAGGCCGTCACCAGCGGTGCAAAGTGGGTGGGACACCAGGTTGGGCGCCTCGGCGGTGCGATGCAGCGCACGGCGTACCAGGCGAGCCAGGGGGTTCCTACGCGGGGCACGACGTGGCTCCACGAAGCGGGCCAGGGCGTGCGCAACCTCGGCAGGGGCATCGCGGCGAACCCCGGCACGGCCGCGGGCGTCGCGGGGCTCGCTGGCGCCGGCATGATCGGTGCCGGAGGCGCGGGCGTCCTCGCCGGCCGCATGACCGCACCGCGGCGCCAGCAGTAGGCCTGCATGACCACCGCGAGGCGGGCACACCGCGGGAGCTCCAGCAGCGGACCTCCCAGCGGCGCGATCATCCTGGCGGGGAAGATCATCGACGTCGATCCCCTCCGCTGGACGTGCATCGTCCGCACGGAGGGGACAGACGTCTCCAAGGTCCTGTACGACGTCCCGCTCGGCGGTAGCTACCTGCACCTGCTGAACGGGGAGGGCATGTATGTCATGCCCGACATCGGCGCGCTGGTGCAGGTCTGCGAACCGAGCGAGGGGGACTCGCCACCCTTCATCGTCGCGTACCGCCCCTATCCGAGCCGCTCCGTCGCCACCTCGAGCGACGAGAACAAGCCGTCGGCGACGAACAACCGCCCGCGCATGGGCCCCGGCGACATGGCCATCTTCGGCCGAGACCGGAACGGCCTGTTCGTTCGGCGTGGCCAGGTGACGGAGATCTTCGGCGGCCCTCTCGCGCGCACGCTTTACCTCGGACGCACGAGCACGATCCACTCGATCTGCCAGGTGGCGAAGCTCGACGTGTTCGGCGGGTCTGCCCGCTGGGAGGTCGACCGCCCGGAGTCGGACCCGGACGGTCACCAGGCGACGCGACTCGACCTGAAGATGAAGGAGTACGCGGACGACCGGGCCTACGCAGCGCGTCTGCAGGTGGGTGGGTCCCTCGACGCCACGACTGAGGGTGCGGTTGATGGAGAGGCCGGCGAGAGCGGCGCACCTCCGGACAGCGTCGAGCTCGCGGGCCCGGTTGTCCGCCTCCGCGTCTACGAGGACGGGGACGTCGAGGAGGCGGACCTCACAGCAGCCTCGTCCCTCGCGATCAACAAGGGTGGAGAGATCGAGCTCACCACGAAGGGCAAGACCGTCATCAAAATCCTCGGGAGCAGCACCGTCACGCTGACGGTCAACACCGATGGTACGGTCACTCTGGACGCGGACACCTCCGTCACCACCACGGCAGCGGGGCTGGCAGTCACGCACACCGGAGACAAGGTGAAGGTGGGGAACGGGACCGCGCGCGCTCTCTTCGACCTGAGTTTCAGCGCCGACGCAGCGGCTGCCTGGACCGAGGTCTCCGCGCTGGCGAAGGCGCTCGGCCTGCCCTCCACGAATATCGACAAGCACGCTGCCTCCCTCGGCGCGCAGGCCTACACCGCGCAAAAGCTGGAGACGGACTGATGGCGGTCAGCGAGAACTCCCTGCGCAAGGCGCTGATCGCGGCGATGGAGCAGTACACTCCGGGCTTCGCCGAGTGGAGCGCGGAGGAGAAGCGCCGGTACAGGACCGGCTATGCGCAGGCGCTCGCCACGTGGCTCTTCGACGCGATCAAGGAGGCGCAGGTCCCCGTGACCGCGGCCCCCGTGACCAGCGTGTTCAGCCGCTCAGGCGACGTTTCCGCGCAGTCAGAAGACTACGCCGAGTTCTACCAGCCCCTCGGGGAACCACAAGTTATCTACTACGCGAGCCTGGAGTGGAAGTCTGCGGACCTGTCGGCGCAGTGCGACGGAGCGACAATCACCTTCGACCTGCCCGAGACCCCGGCCGCCGCGACCACGGTGCGCCTGTACTGGAACGGACAGCGGCTGATCCCCGGGCGAGACTTCACCGTCGCCGGGGCGCTGGTCACGCTGGACGCATTTTCGTTCATCCCCGGCGCGGGGCAGGCACTGGAAGCCGAGTACGGGATCACCGGACCGAACGCGGTGCTGAAGTCGTCCGACCTGTCCGAGCAGTGCGACGGGGAGACGCAGGTCTTCGTGCTACCCGAGCCCGCTGTCACCGGTTCCATGCGCGTCTACCGGAACGGTCAGCGGCTCCTAACCGGCGTTGACTTCGCGGAGGCAAGCGCATCGACATTTGAGCTACTGGAGGGCTTGACCCCTTCCGCCCTGGAGAGCATCGAGGTAGAATACATCGTCGCCGTGACGTAGGAGTCGGAAGCGGCACGCTCGCTTTTACCCCTCACGCTCGGAGCCTACCGTGCCTCTCCAGTTTGTCACCGACCAGTACACCGACAGCAGCGTCACCACCAGCAAACTCGCCGACGCCTCCATCACGGGCGCCAAGCTCGCCGCCGACGCGAAGGCCAGCGCACTCCAGTCGAAGCTGGTGGGCCGCTGGGTCCAGGTCGCGGAGCAGGCGAGCCCTTCCGCAAGCACGATGAACGTCAAGACCCTGCTGGGCTTCGACAGCGCCGCGGGCGTGGACCCCGAGGGTGTCGCCAAGGGCAAGGATGCTCTCCTGGAAGCGGCGAACGGCAACGAGTTCAACACCACGACCGGCAAGGTCGGTGCGAACGCTCGCGCCCGCAGCAGCAAGGTGCCCATCATGGACGCGAGCGGCGATGCCATCGTGGACAGCGTCGGTCGCGAGGTCTGGGGCGTGATCTCCTGTTCCGCCCGCACCACGGCGGGCAGCTACACCCTCCGCTTCTTCAGCGGCGAGTTCGGCAGCGGGACCGAGATCGCCTACACGATGGCATCGCCGTTCGTCTTCGCCTACGCGCAGATTTTCGACCTGAACGACATGCCGGTCTGGGATGACGCGACCGTCGCCATGGTTGACAAGTCGGCCGCGCAGCTCGCCGCCGGGCAGATCGTCACCAGCCTCCTGGCCGCCGACGCCGTCACCAGCGCCAAGCTCTCGTCCTCCGCTGCCGATGACTCCGCCCGCGCCGTGTCCACGAACCACGTCAAGGACTCCGCGATCTCGTCCACGAAGATCGCGAACGGCGCGGTCGTGGCCGGGAAGTACGCGGCGGGTAGCATCGCCAACGCCGACATGGCCGACTCTGCCGTGAGCGGCGCGAAGATCGCCAACGGCGGCGTCAGCGCCGGGAAGTACGCTGCGGGCAGCATTGCCACGGCTGACATCGCGGATGACGCGGTGGACGCGGGCAAGCTGAAGGACAGCGTGGCTACCGATGCCGACCGCGCCGTGACCACGAACCACATTCGCAACCTCGCGATCACGAACGATAAGATCGCCTCGAGCACCATCGGCGCGGGTAAGTTCGCGGCTGGTGCCATCGCGACCGGCGACCTCGCCAACGACGCCGTGACCCTCGCCAAGATCGGTGCCCGCGCGAAGGCCGAGTCGCTGGACGGCGGCAACGCCACGAAGCACGCGCTGGTGAACGTGGTCCCCGCCGCACACTACCCGGGTATCCATGCCTTCCGCAACGGGCAGCGTGCCAGGTTCGTCACGGGCGTCCCGGCCAGCATCGACGAGTACCGCGTGATCGAGGAGGGCGGCGCCACGAAGATCGAGTGGGGCGCGTCTATCCCCGCCGGGCAGACCGTCCAGATCGACTACATGGTATAGCGCGTGGTCGCCGTCCGTCTGCGTGCTCCGGATGGCACCGAGAGTGTCCAGCTCGCGGAGAGCATCGGACCCTGTCCGTTGCTCTCCGACAACGTGCTACTGCGCGGCATCCAGGGGGTCGTCGAGGAAGCCTTCCCCCGGCTTGTCGTGCGCGATTGGAGCATCCGCCGGTCGGTCGTTGTCTCCTACAGCGTGGGCGACATGCTGCCCCTGCGCATGAGCGTCCCCGGCGGCTGGGAGCCCGGCGGCCCAGAGGCCCCGGGATTGTCGCCCGGCGTGGAGACCTCCACGCCGGGCGCCCCCGTGGGCATGAATACGCCCGTGCAGGGAGGCACGGGTGAGAAAGGCAGACGCCGAGAACGTCGCTGACGCGCGTAGGATCGTGAGCAACTGACAGTACGGGCGCGAGTGCCCGGCGTGGTCCCGTCGTGGGTCGCGACGCTCGCGGATCACATCTCGTCGGGTAGGATGGGCGTGGAGACTGCTTTGACCCGCATCGCTGGGGCGAACCGTTTTTCTGGCTCTGCGCGCCTGTCCAGGAGTAGTCCCGTGCTGATCGTCGCCTTCCTTGCTTGCGCCCAGCGTTATGCCGTTCGCGACGCGACCACCTACGCGACCGAGATCGCGGCACTGCGGGCGCTATAGTGGGCCGCCTGACCCTGACCCTGAAGACCGGGGAGGCGATCCTGTTGACGGGCCCCGACGGTCGCCTCGTGGAGGTCTTTGTCGCGAGGGCCGACTCGGGGCGGGTCTCGCTCGCCGTGACCGCGCTCGACGACGTGAAGATCCAGCGCCGACCCGCGCCCCAGACCGAGCCCGGGAAAGGATAGGCGACCTGCCATTGCCGCCCGGCGATCACCTTCCCTGAAAAAGTGAACCAGCTCGGGGAGGTCGGCTACTACTCCAGGGTGAGCACGGAGGCTCATATGGAACTTGAACGCGATGGCATCGAACTGTGCGCTGACTGCATGATCGCCGCCGTGAACGGCGACTTCCCCGTTGTCGCCGGGGAAGTCGCCGAGGGCACTGCGGGGCTCCAGCTCCTGGTACGATGGGCGGGCGGGTGAAGGAGATCGTCCAGAACGCCGCCCTCGTCCCCGCCCTGGTGTGAGCCAGAACTGCCCCCTCCTGTTATCCTGCTGCTTGCTACGCGAGGTCCCTCGATGCATGAACCCCTTCTGATCCAGCTCAAGACCTCCGACGACCTCTTCGCCACGAAGGTCGCGTCGGCGATCTCGCGTATGCCGGACGACGAGAAGAAGTGGCCCGCGCACATCTTCTCCGAGCTGCAGAAGGAGAACCCCTTCCTCACGCGGTACGACATCGAGATCGTCCTCGACCGGATGGACCCCGAGGCCGGCGGCGCGCTGGGCTACGCGCAGGTCCAGAACCGCACGATGTCGCGCCCCCAGGACAACCTCCCGAACGCGGGCAACGTCCTCCGCATCCCCATCGTCGTGGAGAACCGCCGCCTTCAGAAGTTCTACATCTTCGAGGCGGGCGGCCAGGTCTACCCGCTGACCGAGGAGCGCATCCAGCAGGCCATGCTGAACCCGGCGATCTTCGACACCGACGCCACCAGCATGCCGAGCTCGCCCGGGCTGCTGGACTCGCTCTACCCGCCCTACCAGCAGCGCAACGGCTTCGGCCGCGTCACCGAGCCGGCGATGGGCCTCAACAAGATCAGCGCGGCGCCCATCCCGCTGGCTGGTGCCGCCACCAAGGTCGGGGGGCCGGCACTTGTAGGTACGCCGAGACTCGTAGGCTCCATGACGCGCGAGGAGCTGCTGGCCGAGAAGGAGCGTGTCGAGCAGCAGCTCGCGAGCCGCACGGCGACGCTTCCGGGGGCTGCGGGAGGCGCCTTGGGGATGGGCATCGCCTCTCACTTCGGTCCGCGTCTTGGCGCGGCAGACCTTCCGATCGCTCTCGGCTCGATGGCACTGGGTGCGGCCGCGGGACACTATGGGTTCAGGTCAGGCTTGAAGTCTCGACTGGGGCGGATCGAGGAGCGTCTTCGAGAAGCTGGGCCGGAGAAGGCCGCCGAGCACACCCCGACCCCCGTGCCGGACGCCGTCGCATCCTCACTGGCCCCCGTACTCTCGACGCTCTTCGCGCTCCACCAGCTCTACTACTTCGCCCACTGGACCAGCCAGGGCGAGGCGTCGTACTCAGACCACCAGCTCTTCACGCGCCTGTACGAGGGTGTGCGGGAGGAGTTCGACAGCGTGGCGGAGCGCATCGTCGGGCACGGTGGCAACCAGAGCCTGGACCCCGGCACGATCTTCGCCGAGGCCTCCGCCCGCTCCCAGCAGTGGATGCAGGGCGCGGGCAGCATCTTCGAGGCGGCGCTCATCGCTGAGGGAGAGCTCCAGGCAACCCTGTTCGAGGCCTACAGCTCCCTCGACCAGGGCGGCGGGCTCTCCCTTGGGATCGACGACCTGCTGATGGGCATCGCGAGCACGCACGAGACGAACCAGTACCTACTCAAGCAGCGCGATCCGTCCGCGGCGGCCCCGCCTGCCGCCACGCAGGAACAACCAGTTCCCCAGATCGCCGATGCGATGCAGCCCGCACCGACCGCTCCGGACCCACAGACGGTCCCGGCAGCGCAGCCCATGCCGATGTCACCGGCGATGCCCGCTGGCGAGAAGGGCGCCGCGGTCTTCGGAGCCAGCCACCCCGGACGTGACTACCTCGCCTCTGCCGCAGTCAGCCAAGGTGATCGGGAGAAGGCGGTCATCGACTACGGCAGGAAGAAGGCGAAGGAAAAGCAGACTGATCTCGGTACCGCGCTGACGACCGGCGGGGGTGTCGGCGGTGGACTCGGCCTCCTCACGGGAGCTCTCGCAGGAATGCACGGCGGGCGCGGGCACGGGCTCCGCGGGGCCGCGCTGGGGGCTGTGGTGGGCGGTCTCGGCGGCGCGCTCATCGGCGGGGGCATGAAGGCATCCGATGACGCGGCCATCGCAAAGTGGAAGCGAGTCAACACCGCAGGACCGGCGGCGGAGAGGGACGAGGCACACCAGGCGATCCGGCATGCGATCGAGGGCGTCGCTGGCGAGGAGCGGCGCCACCGGCATGCTCTCCAGGCCGCGGTCATCTCCAACGCGCTTCGTCCTGCACGGACGGAGCACCACCACTACGGCGACCGCTCGTCGTCGTCGTCGTCCCCGGCCGCCCCGCAGAAGTACAAGTGCGCGTACTGCGGTACGGGTACTGTCGGGAACACCGGTCACTGCTCGAGCTGTGGGGCGCCCATGTCCGAAGCATCCAAGATGGCGAGCATCCGTGCCTTCTTCGTGAAGGAGGCGCTCACCGGAGCAGAGCTGCAGGCACGGGAAGCGGCCCGTCGTGCGGCCCAGGCGCCTGCGGTTGCCGTAGAGAACTCGCAGAGGCTGGCCCCGGCGCAGCTGGCGCGTGCGCAGCAGGCACAAGCAGCGCAGGAGGCGCAGGCGGCGGCACAGCACAACGCTGCGCAGGAGGCTCGGCGTGCACAGGTCTCTCGAGCTGTGAACGAGTGGGGGGAGCATGTAAAGAAGAACCCTTCTCCGGCGCACATCAACACGGGTCAGGACATCGCGGCTGCCTATGACGGACATTGGACCGCGGAGCCCACGGCACCTCGACCGGCTGCACCGACGCCAGCCGCTGCGACCCCGCAGATCTCTCACGCACCAGCGGTGCAGCAGGCCGCGGATGCGGGTGCCGCGCAAGTCCGGAGGGGCAAGACGGTCATTTCCGCGAGGGAGCTAACAGGTAGCGCGAAGGAGCTACGTGCACACGCCGCCGCCGCTGCTGCCGCAGGCGATGCTGACAAGGCGCAGCGTCTGAACCGCGTGGCCGATCGATACCAGAAGCTCCAGGACCGTGTCCACAGTCGGCAGCCGGCTGCGACCCCGCAGATCTCCGACGTTGCACCTGCAGCACCGTCTGCGCCTGCAGCAGCACCTCCGAAGCCGGTACCACCGCCTGCAGCACCCGTGCACACGCCTGCGCCCGTTCACACGCCTGTGCCGGCAGCGGCGGCGTCGCACGCGGCCCCGGTTGTTGCGGAGGCCGCGCACGCGGCGGCGCCTGCTGCAGGTGGGTTCGCCAGGCACCTGACCAGGCGCAATGCCGTGCTCGGGGCTGGGGTCGCGGCTGCTGGGGCTGCCGGGGCTCTTGGCATCCGTCACTTCCTCAAGAAGCGCAACCCCGAGCCCGCGCCGCAGCCGACCCTGGGAGGTCGCTGATGTCCGAGCTCACCACGGACCAGCGCAACAACCTCGGTGAGGGTGCCTTCGCGCTTCCTGGGCGGCGCTACCCCATCCATGACGCGGAGCCGAGGGTTATCATCTCCATGACTTATGGAGGTGGTCGATGTCTGGCGACTACGCAGTGGTCAAGGCATGGCGGAAGCAGAATCCCGACAAGGTCGCAGAGCAAGCGCGTAGGTACCGAGAGCGCCACCCGGACAAAGTCAGGGCTGCTCGCGATCGACACCGGGAGCAGAACCAGGAACGAGTTCGAGATCTCGATCGGGAGGCGCAGCGTCGCCGCCGCTCGGCCGACCCTGAGGGAGCACAACGCCGGCAACAGCAGTTCAAAGCCCGGCAGGAAGCGGCGCGTGTGGCTCTTGCCGGGCGCCCGCGTCCAGCCGCTTGTGAGCTGTGCGGAGAGTCCGGTAAGGTCGTGTTCGACCACTGCCACGCAAGCGGGACGTTTCGTGGGTGGCTGTGCAATCGGTGTAATCGGGTGCTCGGGTCGATCCGAGACAGCCCCGTGCTGCTGAGGAAGATGATCGCGTATCTGGAGACGTCCCATGGATCTGACAACGCAACAGCGGAATAGCCTCTCAGATGGGGCGTTCGCCCTCCCCGAGAAGAGGAAGTACCCCGTGCACGATCTTGCTCATGCCCGCAACGCGCTCGCCCGCGTCGCGCAACACGGCACACCCGCGGAGAAGAAGCAGGTCCAGGACGCCGTCCACGCCCGCTTCCCAGACATCGGGAAGGAGGCCTCTGCGGAGGTGGACAAGCACGCCGGGATCGGTAGCTTTCTTACCAGGAAGCTCATGGAGAGCGAGGCCCCCTCCGCCTACGTGGCCCAGGTCTCAGCCGCCTCGGGCATTCCGGAAGATCAGGTACGCCCCTACGTCCGCAACATCCGTCCGCACCGGTTCATGGTCGACGCCAAGCAGTTCGCCAAGGATCTGCACCCCGTGTGGGAAGTGAAGGAGAAGAAGTACAACCCGTTGCAGCAGCAGTTGATGCGGCACGCGGAAGGCTCGGCCGAAGAGAAGGCGTTTCTGCAGCAGCACAGCGCCGAGCTGGACAGGCACTACATGAACTGGATGCACGGACAAGCCGCGATGCGCGCAGCCTACTGCGGCGGAGACAGCGTTGGGTCCTGGGGCCCTCTTCAGCGTGCGTTGGAGCAGCAGCACGGTCCGGACTGGCACCACAAGTCCGTGATCGGCCACATGCCCCATGCGTACTCGGAGCGGCAGAAGGAGGCCTCCGCCGGCACCATCGCGCTCACCAGTCTCGGGGGCTCCACGCTCGGGGGCATCGGGGCGTACCTCAAGGAGCGTGAGCGCCAGCACGTCGGGCGCATGGGGATGGACGACCTTGTCCAGCGCGGCCTCATGAAGAAGGAGGACGCCGATCGCAGCAAGGAACTCGGCAACCAGCTCGCGCGTCACCGTGCACTCGTCGGTGCCGCGAAGGGTGGCGTGCTTGGTCTCGGCGCCGGCGCAGCAGCCCACTACGCACCTGCCGCTCTCGGGCACCTGGACGACTTCATCAAGACCCGCGCCAGGATGGTCGGAGACGAGTACGCCAACGCCACGGTTAAGGCGCTGGCCCCGCACATCGCCCCCCTCTCCCGAGAAGTCGGGAAGAACATGGCAGACGCCGCGGTTGCCGCAGTGGCACCTCACGTGACTCCCTTGGCGCAGGAGGCAGGACATGCCGCGGTCGCAGGTGGTATGAGCGCGGCGAAGTCGGAGGTCGGTGCTGCACGTGACCGCGTACTGTCTCCGTTCCGTCGTGCAGCCGGCCACATTCGAGACTTCATCGTCAAGGAGAGCTCCGTGAACCTCTCGACCAAGATCGCCGGCACCGTCCGCGCGAGCGACTTCGCCGTCTTCGAGGAGATGTACAAGGACGCGGCGGTCGCTGACCTCCTGCCCATCTGCCCCTCGACCATGGCCGCGCTGAACAAGATCGCCTCGAAGGGCGTAGGCACCCGCATGACCGTCCAGGGCGCGACGAAGCTCGCGTCGCGTGGCCGGTTCGACGTCGTGCAGGTGCGCCCCACCGAGTTCGGCTACCTGGTGAAGTGGGCCGCGGCGCCGGATGGCGTGCAGCCCCAGCAGCAGGAGATGTCGCAGGCGCAGGCCCAGCAGACCCTCCCGCCCGAGGCCCTCCAGACCGCCGACCAGCAGGGCGTGGCCACGATGACCGGTGTCGAGGCGGAGCCCGACCCCCTCGAGGAGCAGGTGCAGCCCGTCGAGGGCTTCGGTACCTACAAGGTCCACGAGGCCAGCACCGGCAACGAGCTCGTCGGCTACGTCATCCCGACGCTCTTCGACCCGCGCACCGGGCAGACGACGCCGACCAAGCTCTTCACCAACGGCAGCGCCTTCGCCCTGCAGCCGGACATCGCCGGCGTGCTGGTGGGCGTCAGCTACAACCTGCCTGGCGGGCAGTCCGAACCCCGCGGCCTCGGCGTCTTCTACAAGACCGACGGCAAGGGCATCATCGCCACCATCCCGTTCACGGTGATGACCGCGGTGAGCGTCGAGGGCGTGCGCTACTACGCCGCGCAGACGATGGAGGGGATGGAGGTCCAGATCACCCCGAGCGACGGCATCCGCCGCCCGATCGCGACCAGCCCCACCGAGATCGCGATGCCGGCCGACTACGTCTGGATGCCCCTGAACGGGCAGGTCGAGCTGATGGGCGCAGGCGCCGATCCGATGATGCCCGCCAAGATTGCTTCCTTCTCCAGCTCCGCGGTCATCCGCGCCTGGACCGACGGCTACGGCGGGCTCCAGGGCGCGAAGCTCACCGGCCCCGTCTTCGAGAAGGTCGGCTCGGGCGACTACGGCGTGCCGGACGCGATCTTCTACCTCGCGGCCGCGGGTGTGCCCCAGAACCTCTCCGTCGCCCTGATGGAGAAGGCGGCCATGACCGGGGAGCCTGTACGTATCTACGGCCTGCGCACCCTGTCGCCCGACCCGGCCATCGTGAAGGAGGCCTTCGCCGACGCGGTGGCGGACATCGCCACTACCAGGGGGCCGGTGCCCAAGCCGGTGTGCCTCCTCAAGGAGGCCATGGCCATCGAGCTGTACAAGGAGGCGAAGGCCCTGGCCGGCGTCGACTCGCTCGACACCCTGCTCTCCCTCGGCTTCATCAACGCCGAGAACGTACAGGACTTCGTCAACGCGATCCCCGAGCTCGAGGAGACCCAGAGCAAGCTCGCCAGCTTGGTCTTCGCTACCCAGCTCGGCCTGCAGTCCATCCCCAAGACCGCCGCGGTCCGCGCGATGACGTCCCTCGAGGAGGTCATCACCGGGCTCAAGGGGCTCAAGACCTACAAACTCTGAGGAGGTTCACCATGTTCAAGACCGCCAGTGCGGGAGTGAACCCGGTGCGCGCGGCCGCCACCTTCGGCGGACTCGGTGCACTCGCCGGTGCCGCGTACGGGGCCGCCACGGAGGAGAAGGGGCACCGCCTCCGCGGCGCCCTCACGGGGGCCGGGATCGGCGGGATCTCGGGCGTGGGAGGCATTGCGCTGGGCCGCGCGCTTGCGTGATCCTGCCGGGCGTGTGTACAGGAAGTAGCCATGACCAACAACGTCTTCGTCCACCCCGCAACCTACTACGCCAGGTACCTGGTGCTGGTGCTCGACAACCCCCGCGAGGAGTTGAATCCGGCACTTGGGCGCTACGGGGTGGCGGAGCTGGACGACGCGCAGGTCGAGGAGGCGATCGCGAGCGTGCGCGAGCAGCCGATCGACTTCCGCCCGTGGGACGCGACCCATCTGCCGTCGTCTCGGTGGCTCCGCCAGCGGAAGATCTACTCGGTCCTGCACCAGGACGCGGCGACCACCGAGATGATGGCCATCGTGGCCCACCGGCGCCTGCGGGAGGCCGTGGAGCGCCTGCTCATCGGCAACGTGCCGCACCAGGAGGTAGCCTTCCGCCTGCAGGAGCTGGGCTACCGGGTGAACGAGTCGGCGGTCGCGGACTTCCGGCACTACTTCTGGAACACCGAGATCATGGGTGCGGGCGACTGGGCGCACTACTACCGCAGCGACAACCGCGGCCGCACGCGCGACCTGCAGGAGCAGTACGACGCGGCGCGCATCTCGGGCCCGCAGTTCGCGCTCTACCGCACGGGCATCCGCGTCGAGATCGACCGGCGCAAGACGCTCGAGGAGATGCACCGCGAGCTCTACTTCACCTTCCAGGAGGTGCGTGCGCTGCCTCTCTCGGACAAGAAGGTGGAGATGCTGTCGAACATCTCGCGCAGCGTCGTGCGGATCGAGGAGCGCCTCGAGGCAGGCGACACCGCGCTGGCCGACGTGCTCCGGAAGTTCGAGCGCTTCCGTCTTGTCTCGGCACCCGGCGAGGTGCCGTCGATGCGTGACCTTGCTCCCACCGGCACGATCAGTGATAGGGGGCGCCAGGTGGCGCAGATTACTGCCAAGGAGACTGCATGACCCCCCAGACCGCCGACATCTCGTTCACCGACAAGGATCGTGCACGCCTCCTCGGCCAGTTCGAGCGGGGTCTCGAGTCGTTCAACCGCACGCAGTTCGCGATCGAGCCGCGGGAGGAGTTCGAGGGGAAGTTCTGCGACATCACCGTCGTCTTCCGCGAGAACGGCGACGTGGTCTTCCAGATCTTCCCCAAGAAGAAGTGGCCCAGGGACGTGGGGGACGGGCGCGCCTTACTCACAGACATGGTCATGATCTACTTTGGGGGCCTCGATCGCTTCTCGGCCTCGTACATCTCCGAGCTCTCGAGCTGGGGGCTGATAGCTCGCGACCTGACAGGGATGATCAGCTACGACAAGGAACATCACGTCGCCGGGTTCGCTCGCTTCGTCAACCAGGCGCTCGCTGACCTGTAGGAGCTCTTCATGGCCATCCGTACCAACACGTTCCCCCACGCGCACGCGCTATCCACCTGGCTGGTCGCGAACGACATGGGTCCCGAGGACATCACGATCTTCGGTGGGTCGAACCAGTCTGGCCACATCGACATCATGTACGACGACGCGGACCCGACCGGCATCGCAGCCGGTGCAGGAGCGGCCAACGTCGACCTCGCTGACGGTGCACGCCTCCACCGCATCCGCGTCACCGCCTCAGGCGGCAACACCACTCTGAACATCCTCAACAAGGGGTCGTTCACCATCCTCAGCGGCGACACCTTCGAGATCGACTGGGAAGGGCGGTACGAAGGAGACGGCACCGCGACCGCGGCGAACCGCATCGCAATCGGTGCGAACAGCCTCTACTTCGTGAGCTGGCTCGCCCGATAGGGCTAAGAGGACCGCCTCCTACGAGAGGGCGGTCCTGCATGCCTGCTTCCGGTGGTGCACGGTGAGCCCGTGCTTCCGCAGGGCTGCGATGTGCACGCTCGTCAGCTTCCCTCCGCCGGCGTACCCCATGTTGTTCGTCCAGTCGTACTGCGGGTACTCGCTGGCCAGGTCGCGCATGAGCGCGTCCCGGTAGACCTTCGCGATGATCGACGCTGCCGACACGACCCAGTAATCGGCGTCTGCCTGCGGGATGACGCGGCACTCCCGTACACCGGGGAGGTCGCCGACGCCGACGGACCCGTCGACGATCAGCAGGTCCACGGGAGCCTCCGCGGTCAGCACCTTCAGTGCGTCCTGCTTCGACCAGAGCAGCGCCTTGCTGTACCCGTACTGGTCGATCGTCGACGGCGGGATCTCTCCGATCCCCACCGACGCGTGCTGCTCGACCAGCCAGGGCATCAGCCTGGACATGATCTCCGCGCGCTGCGCCGGCGTGGTCTTCTTCGAGTCCCGCACGCGGTCGACAGGCCACCAACGGCGGAGTCGCTCGAACGACAGGTCAACGTCGACCGCCACCGCCACGGAGACCAGGGGCCCTGCCAGGGCCCCGTACCCGACCTCGTCCACGCCGGCGTACCTCACAGGAGCCTCAGCAGACGCTGTCGCGCCTGCTCGGTATCCTGCTCCGACGTGCCGAGGAGCAATGACCAGAGGAGGCCATGCCACTTGGTCAAGTCCGCGCGAACAGCCTCGCGATCTGCTGGCGCGAGCTTCGCGATCAGATCACGCAGGTGAGCCTCGCTGTCGTTGTGGGAGTCCTTCATCTGGGGAGATCACCCGGTAGGAGGAGCTCGTCCCCGACGCGTACGATGCGCATCGGCGGTGTGCTTACGTGCGCCTCGATGCGCCGCCACTCGAGCGTCTGAAGCCAGACCTGCCTGGCGTGGGCCATCTCAGCGGCGAATCTTGGGTCGCTGATGGAGTCGACGGGCCGCGTTGCGAGCTGCATCGCTGTCCTCCTCGTAGGGGTTGATCGTCTTCTCGGGGCCCAGCCCCTTGATGAGTATGAGTGCAGACCATGTCGTCGCAGGGGTACCGATACCCGCGCGGTCGAGCACCGCGTCGTTCGCTGCGCACCAGGCCTCCAGCAGACCGCGCATGACTTTCGAGGTCATGGCGGTCCACTGGAAGCTCGTGGTGAGGACCAGAACCCACTGGAGAGGGTCGGTTCGCTGACTGATCTTGGCGTCGAGGATGTCACCATCCAGGGCTCTGTTCGCCGAGGCGGCGAACAGGGGTACCCAGCGCAGCGATGCCGGCAGCTCGGTCACGCCGTACCGACCTTCAGCGGCGCCTCAGGGAAGGCCCGGTTGTCGAGTCCGGCGCCTTTGACCGCGGCGCCCATGATCGTGTCGGGGGCCACGATCCCTTCCAGGTAGTAGTGCGGCGTGGGGTCCTTCCGGACGTGCACGGTCAGCGACGAGCCGATCCTCGCCCGGTCCTGCATGCGCCGCACGATCTTGGGGAGGAACACCGTCAGCGGCTCGTCGTCCTCCACAAGCCGCGTCTTCTCGTCCCACGGAGCCATCCAGCGCACGGGCACGACGATGGGCACCTTCCGCCCGTCCTCGAACTCCTCGTAGACCAGCGTGGCGTAGTACGGGGCGAGGAAGACCGCCCGGTTTCCCTCGACGTCCCGGGTGTCCTTGCGCGTCTCGAGCCCGATGCCGAGTCCCACGACGGTTCCCGTCACCTCGACCACGTCGTACCCGTCGCTGAAGATGTCCTTCGGAGGCACCCACAGGTGGTAGTCGCGGAGTTCACCGCCGGCACCGCGCAGCCTGCCGCAGACGTAGCGGCCCTGCACACGCAGGTCGCGCCCGTCGAGCGGGAACGCGCGCGCCGCCTCGTGAAAGAGCGGGCGCAGCCCCTCCGGGTTCTCGCCGCGGTGGACGAGCCCCGTATCCGTGGACCACATCCGCACGACACCGCGGGGATCGACCCCGCCGAACACGGCAAGGATGGTCCAGTGTGCCGGGATGAGGACCGGCTGGCCGTTCACCTCCTCCGTGTGTTCGGGGAGACGACGGCCCTCGAGGGCGAGCGTGAAGACGGATTTCATGGTAGGGAGCCTCTTGGTGGTAGAACTGGCGTGTTTCGCCAGCAAGGGTCTTATGGCGAGGCAACGTGAATCTTTCAGATCGTCAGGATCCCCTCGACGTCTTCCGCCTCGTCAAGCAGGAGTGCGAGGACACGACGCTCCTGGACTACGCGGAGCCCTGGGACTACGAGCCTCCGACCCCTGACGCGGCGGACTGGGAGTTCAGCGAGGCACTGAAGGAGGCGCGCTCCCTCCTCGCGGTCTCGCCCTCGCAGTTCGTCGAGACGTCGGTCATGATGCCGGACGCGGAGACGAAGTCCCTCAGGAGCTTCGACTTCTCGGAACGTCCCTACCTCCGTCGGATCTACGACACGCCGCACAAACGGATCCTGTTGAAGTGTGCGCGGCAGGTCGAGAAAAGTTGGGTAGAAACTACCTTTCTACGAAGCGCTGATGGGACCTTCAAGCAGGTCAAGGACGTCGAACTCGGTGATGAGCTCGTGTGCCTCAAGACGGACGAGGCGGAGCCCGGCGTCGAACGTGGGTATGGTCACCGTACGACAACATCTGAGGTCACGTGGAAGTCCAGGCGCTATCAGAAGCCCTGCGTCCGCGTGCGCACGCGCCAGGGCCACGCATCCGAGATGGCGACCACGCACCCCGTGCGCGTGTGGGCCGGTTGGCGGGACGCCAGCGACGTCCGTGTGGGCGACCGCATCGCAGTCGTGCGCCAGGCCGGCGTCTTCCTCGCCGAGCCGCAACCCGAGTCCCGCGTGAGGCTGACGGCGTTCATGATCGGGGACGGTTCCTGCGCCGCCAAGGCCCTCCGCTTCACGAACGCCTCGTACGCCGTGCTCGACGACTTCGACCGCGCTCTTTGCGACGAGGGCATGAGCTATACGTTCCAGGACGACCCTCGCTCCAGGGCCGTCGACTTTCAGCTCCCCCGCTACAGCGCTCAGAAGCTCTACGACTGGTTCGACGAGGACGGCCTCCTCGGCACGAGTTCGTACACGAAGTTCGTCCCGGACTGGGTCTTTCAGCTCTCCCGCGAGCAGACTGCGCTCTTCCTGAACCGCCTGTGGTCGACCGACGGCCATGTGAAGATGAACCACGCGACGAAGTGGTCCATCGAGTACTGCTCGATGTCGCAGAGGCTCGTCCTGCAGGTGCAGTCGCTGCTGCACAAGTTCGGTATCCCCTCGTGCATCCGCGAGAACTGGCCGAACATCTACAAGAAGCGCGGGGAGAAGAAGCTCGCGTACATCCTGCGTGTGGAGACGCAGGAGGGCATCCGCGCCTTCGTACGCGAGATCGGCGCGCTGGACAAGATCGAGTGCCAAGAGCTCGAACCATGGGAGTCGAACTCGAACACCGACACGTACCCACCCGAGGTCACGCAGCTCGTCCGGGAGGTCTACGCGGCGGTGCAGCCGAGGAAGGGAGACCGCACCCTTCGGTCATGTGGCATCGCCCGTCTGCCCCCTGACGAGTACTGCCTCACGAAGGACAAGCTCGCGCAGTTTGTCGAGTTCTTCCGCGGTGACGAGCGATATGACCAGGCCCACGTGGACCTGCTCGAGGCCCACCTCGACTCCGACGTGTACTGGGACGAGGTCCAGGCCGTCGAGGACCTCGGCGAGCAGTGGTGCTACGACCTGACCGTCGCGGACCACCACAACTGTGTCGCCGGCGCGATCGTCACGCACAACAGCACAACGCTCGGGAACCGGATCCTCGCGAGCAGCTGCCTCATCCCGCACTTCCGAACGCTCTATGTCTCGCCCTCCGCGCAGCAGACGCAGGAGTTCTCGAAGACACGCATCCGCGAGACCCTGGAGACCTCGCCCGACCTGCGGAAGTGGTTCCCCATCCACCTCACCGACAACGTCTTCGAGAAGAAGGCCATCAATCGCAGCACGGTGACGCTCCGGTACGCCTTCCTCAACGCGGACCGGTGCCGCGGGCTGCGCGCGGACCTGGTTGCCCTCGACGAGATCCAGGACATCCTCCTCGAGAACATCCCCGTCATCGAGGAGGCCGCCTCCCACTCCCCATACAGGTACTTCATCTACTCGGGGACGCCGAAGTCCAACGACAACCCCATCGAGCACTACTGGTCGAACTTCTCCACGCAGAACGAGTGGGGCGTCCCCTGCGAGCGCCACGGCACGCCGAAGGACCCCGGGTCCTGGCACTGGAACATCCTCGGCGAGTTGAACATCGGCAAGCTGGGGCTCATCTGCGACAAGTGCGGCGGTCCGATCGACCCGGCACACCCGCTCGCGCAGTGGGTTCGCACGGGCTCTCCCGACCCCACGCTCAGTGTGTACGAGGGCTACCGCATCCCGCAGCTGATGGTGCCGTGGATCGACTGGAAGGACCTGTACACCAAGTACAACGACTACCCGCGCGCCATGTTCTTCAACGAGTGCCTCGGGCTCTCGTACGACAGCGGCCAGCGCCCGTTGACGGCGGCCGACATCCAGATCAACTGCGACGAGCAGATGCGCCTCCTCCCGGAGATCGTGAAGCTCTGGCGGGAGAAGCTGAACGGCATCCCACTCTACGGCGGGATCGACTGGGGGCAGGACAGCACGAAGTCCCACACCGTCATGAAGATCGGCGGCTACTACCAGGGGCGGTTCCGCGTCATCTACGCGTACCGCTTCATCGGAGCAGACACCGACATCCGCGTGCAGATGGACAAGATCTGTCGCCTCATCGACACCTTCCAGCTCGCTCGTGTTGGAGTCGACTACGGCGGCGGGCTCCACCCCAACGACGAGCTCCTGCGGAAGTACGGCTCGCAGCGTATCGTCCGCTTCCAGTACTCGACCCCCAGCGTCTTCATGAAGTGGGACTCGCAACTGGGCCGCTACATCATCCACCGCTCGGAAGTGATGTCTGCGATCTTCAACGCCATCAAGCGCGGCACCGTCTACAAGTTCCCCGCCTGGAAGGACTTTGCAGCTCCCTACGCCGCCGACATGCTCTCGATCTTCTCCGAGTACAACGAGCACATGCACATGACGCAGTACAAGAAGTCGTCGAACAACACCGACGACTCCTTCCACGCGCTGCTGTTCCTCACCTGCGTGTCGATGCTGGACACCCCGCGCCCTGACATCTTCGTGCCGAGCGCGGCGATCGATCGGAGGCTCGAGAGCTAAGCGAGCGGCCGCGGGAGAGAGGGGTTGCCCCCATCTCTCCCGCGATGCTCATGGCCATCAGGCCGCGGCCGCCTCCTTCTTCCCGCCCTTCTTGGCGGGGACCGCCTCGTCGGCGGGGGCCTCCGCCGGCATCACGGCGGGACCGGTCTGGACCACCGGGGCCGCGACCGGGGCCGGGGCCGCCACGACCGGGGCCGGGGCCGCCACGACCGGGGCCGGGGCCGCCACGACCGGGGCCGGGGCCGCCGCGGCGGCCAGCTTGGCGACCTGCTCCTCGAGCGCGGTCACCTTGGCCGCCAGCGGGTTGACGTGGCCCCCGCTGATGAGCATGGCCGCCAGCTCCCTGACCTCCTCCGGGGACTTGCCGCGGAGGAGGGCGTAGTCGGCAAGGAGCTGCTCGTCGGCGAGGAGCTCCCTGCCGAAGCTGGCCCAGGCGTCCGCCTGGGCCTTCGCCACGGTGGTCTCGTCGTTGAGAACCCACCAGATGCCCTCGACCATGGCGACCGTCGCGATGGTGCCGCCGATGATGGCGGTCATCGAGAGGACCATGGGCGACCCGCGGAAGTACATCGTCACGCGGGGCACCCCCCAGGTCAGGATGGACGCCGCGACGGCGCCCTCCGCCGCGGGGCGGGCCACGGCGGCGAGGAGGGAGGTGAGCCCGAGTCGGAACTTCGTGACACTGGACTTGAACGACATGGTTGACTCCTGGTAGTTGTGGACACACGGGGGCTTGGGAGCTTCCGTAGGCTCCTTATGACTGGGAAAGTGCCTGTTTTTAGGGCATTCTGGCCTGCGCCTACCCGGTGCTGCGCACATAGTGCACGTGGGTCGTGCACAGCCGGTGGAGATCGTCGAGGTGCGTTCGCATGACGCGGAGGTCGTCCCGGAGCTCCACGTTCTCCGCCTCGAGCGCGGCGACCTTCGCGGCCAGGCCCGTGTCCTCGTGCACCTCCCGGGAGGAGGGACGCCGGGTCGGTGCCCTCTGCCTCGGGTTTTCCGTGACCGGGGGTGCCTGTACGGGCTTCCCCTTCCCGCGTGCGGCGGCGTCCACGCCGTCCGCCGCTGATGTGCCCCGGACGCGTTGGCTGCCCCTCTCTCCCTCATTCGTATCCATGGAACCTCCAGCAGGTTGTTGACTGCCGAGGTTCTTATGCCGTCCTTAGGTCTACTTTCGGCGTGCCCGCGCTACCAGGGCCTCCCGCACCGAGGTGGGTGTGTCGAGCAGGGCCGCGCGCTTCAGCTCCCGTTCCATCTCCCTGCCGTACATGTCCTCGTAGCAGAGCGCGGCGATCCGGAGTCGACGGCGTGCTTCTGTCAGTCGCCGGTGCATCACCTGGAGGTCGAGCGACGTCTTGTAGTCTGGACAGCCGTGCACGTAGACGATCAAGTCCACGCAGAGGCGCAAGAGCACACTCCAGGGGCGCTCTCCTGCCTCCGCAGAGATCACGTGGAGGTCCTCTTCGTTGATGCGGAGGAGCACCTCCGCCCACTGGGTCAGCTCGTCCAGGGCCCAGTTCGTCTTCCGGAGCCCCGCCTGTGCGCTCTCGTAGATCGTGTGTGCACCAGCGGCGTCGAGCCGCAGCGGCGCTTCGTGGACGTCGAGGATCCGGAGCACCAGGTCCATCTCGGCCCGCAGGCGGCGGACCGTCGCGCGCAGCTCAAGGGTCTCGCGCTTTCTGGCACCGGGCGTGGCTGCGCAGTGCTCGATCTGATCCTTCCGGAGCTCCTCGACCTCTGCAGGGTCGAGCCACTTCCGGCGGCTACCCTCACCCTGCCGGGTAGACAGGAGGTGCTGCGCGATGTAGGAGCGGATAGTTCTCGTGCTCACCCCGAGGTGCCGAGCGCTATCTTCGATGGTCATCAGGGTCGTAGACACTTACTCCTCCCGTGCGCAAGGTCGAAGAAGGGTATATTCTTGCGCAAGCACCCCTGCAGGTACTCAAGATGCCACACTTCAGCGAAGTTACTGAGACCGACCTCCGCGCCATGGCTCGCGAGGCCGCGTCTTTGTACCGCGAGAGTGGGGGTGATCTGTCCGCAACGGACGCGGTCATCAAGGTCGCTTCGACCTCGGAGGAAGGGCTCACCAGCGAGCACATCCAGCGAGTCTGCGAGATGGTCTACCACGACGTGTTCGAGCGCGCGTTCCGCGAGAACCCGGGCCCGGACCGCCTCGTCAGTTTCGATCCACCGGATGCCGTGAAGGCGGCGTCGGCCGTGCGCGCGCATCGCATCGAATCATTCAGCGCGAAGCTCGCCAGCGCTCCGCGCGGAGGCACCTCCATGGACAAGACGGCAAGTCACTCGGTGTCCCGGGGACCTCCTCCTGCGCAGAACGCGTTCGTCGCTGCCATGTCGCGGACCGTTGCGGACATCAGCGGGATGAAGAAGGAGGCGCGGTACCAGCTCCTCAGTACGCGGGACACCCTCAAGGAGGCCGCGCGCAAGCTCTCCCTCGACCTGGGGTCTGCCGCGGGCGCCGAGAAGATCGCGTTCCTCGAGCTCCTCGACGGGGTGGTCTCCTCGGTGCGCCAGGGCGTGGCACCGCTGCACGCCGTCGAAGCGTGTCTGGAGTTCGGGAAGACGGCCGACGCCTCGGACAACGTGCTCGACACGATCGCGACGGATCTGCTGCGTGCGCTCCCGCGCCGTGGCGTCCCCCTCGACAACGAGAAGCTCGCTCACATGGGTGGCTACGGGCTGAACGTGCGGCACCCCCTGCGGGCCCAGGCGGTCAAGGTCGCCGAGCTCCGCGAGTACCGTGTGCATGGAGGGGTCGCGCTGCAGGACATCCAGACGCAGCTCGGCCGGGTCGAGCGGGAGCTTAAGGATGCGCTCTACCAGTAGTCTGGGTGGTCCGCTCACCGAGTGGTGCAAGCAGGCCGGCTGGCTCGGTACCACCGTCAAGGCCGTCGGGCAGGGAGTCGGACTACTCGGGAAGGGCATCTGGCACGGCGCCGGTGTCGTTGCCCCGAACCCGATCATGCGCGCCGGACTCCTTGGCACGATCGGGGTCGGTGCAGCTACCCAGGTCCCGCAGATGGCTGGTAGGCTGGCGCAGGACGAGCGCTTCGTCCGTGGTACTGGACCCACCGTGAGAGGTTTCTGATGGATGCAGTTCTCGTCAATGTGCTGGAAAAGCAGGCGGCTGGGAGGATCACGCCGGCGGATACGGCGTCTGCCGTGAAGCTCGCCGGGCTGCTTGGGATGAAGAAGGAGGCGCTCTTGGTGCCTCCGGCCGTACGCAATGCCCTCGGGCGTCTCACGCTCAGCCCGGCGACGCAGCAGGCCATCACCACCGGCCTGGCGTCGAGTCTCGGCATCGGTCTGGCAGGCCTCGGCGTGCACGGGGTCGCCAGCGGTGCACGTGCGATCAACGAGCGACTCTCTAAGAAGAAGGACCTGGAGCGCATCCTCGAGGTGTTCCCGCGCCTCAAGGAGTACCCGCCGAACGAGATCGAGCTCGCCTACAACTCCATCCGCCATATGAATCCGCACATCGCGAAGGACCCCCTCGCAGGTGGGTCGCTCCTCGGACAGGTCCTCCGCCAGCGGGACAACCTGGACCCCAAGACCATGCGTATGGAGACCGATCTCGCCGGCAACCTCCTGCGCCTGCGCCCGGAGGAGCGGCATACCGGCGAGGAAATCATGCGCGACGCCATGTCGGTGGGCATGGGCATCGGCTTCAACGAGGCGTCCAAGCTGCGCAGTGCGCAGCATCAGCAGAGCTGGCAGGCGGCGCAGAACGACGCACAGATCGCGCAGCGCAGGGATGAGCTGGCCGAGGCGAAGGCCGAGCGGGTGCGGAAGGAGCGCGGCGAGGAGGCCAAGGAGCTGGACGCCTATTTTCGCCGGCAGCAGGACCTCAAGCTCAAGCGCCAGGAACTGGGCATGAAGGCGCGGCAGTTCTATGCCAGTCGCCGGGACCGCGCCGACGACCGCCACGAGAAGAAGCTCGACCGGGAGGCGAACGACCGCCGCGTATTCGCCCAGGCGATCCTGCGCGACGCAGTCAACCAGGAGTACCTGGATCCCGTGACGGGGCAGAAGACCCCTCCGACCATCGGTGACGTGCTGCATCTGTACCCGAACCTGCGCCGCCACATGCCCTGATGGACAAGCACTTCCAGCTCCACGGGAAGACGGCCGAGGGCCGTCCTCTCATCCACCTGGTCGAGCCGAGCACCGGCTACGGCCTGGGTACGTCCGCGGGACTGGACAAGGTCGCGAGTGGCGAGCACCTGCCCGAAGTCCTCGAGCTCATCGAGTCGATCCAGCCCCAGCCGGGGCGGCTCTACCTGGTGAACTCCGCTCTCGGCGCAGGGGAGTTCGTTGGCTTCAACCTCCGGGGCGACTGGTTCACCGAGCGCGGGCTGCTCCACACGCCGCCGGGCTGGGACACGATCCCGGTCTGGGACATCGAGGGACGTCGGCGAGCTGCCAGCACCACGGAGACCGTCAAAGACTGGGGCTCCCTCGCGTGGGGGTACCCGACCTTCTACAACGCGCACCGTTTCCGCCACCACGTGAACAAGGACCCGGAGCGCGCCTACGGGTACATCCTCGGGGCGTTCTGGGATGCGCGGATGCGTCGGGTCGTCCTCGTCTCGGAGCTGGTACGGGACCTCTGCGTTCGCCTGGGTGCGGTCGACCTCTACGATCGGATCGCCGCGGGGGAGTTCCCGGACACCTCGATGGGCGCGAAGGTGCCTTACGACCGCTGCTCGATCTGCAACCACTACGCGCGGTCGCCCGAGCACTACTGCGAGCACGTCGTGCGCGGGGCGCTTCCTCCGTTCGGGATGCGCGCCATCCTCCCCGACGGGAGGATGTGCGGCGTCTACAACGACTACCCGCGCTTCTTCGACGACTCCTACGTCTTCATCGGTGCGGAGCGATCGGCGAAGGTGATGGCGAACGTTACCTCCAGGGTACGCGGGAACCGCCCGTACACGGAGAGGCTCTTCGCCCCCGGCGGTATTGGTCTCTCGACTCGTGAGGTCTCGGCCGACGCGCCTCTCCTGCCGCTCGACGAACGGCATGCGCGTCTCGGGAACGCAGTTGCCAATGTCCTCAACTCCCGCGTGCGCGGTCCCGCGGAGTCCCGCGTCGGCGCGAACATTGCCAGTGTGCTGTCCGCGCTCCCTGCCGCGCGTTCGGACGCCGAGGCGAAGGCGATGGAGCACGCGCAGGAGACGTTGCGACGTCGCGCCGGCGTGCGAGACCGTACGATCACGGACGAGGAGCAGCGGTTCTGGGAGGGGCGGAGCGGGCAAGATCTGCACGCTGCCTCGGTCACGCCTGCGCAGCAGGACCGCGCGATCGCTTTGCTTACCAGCCGCATGAATGCGCTGCCGGTCGGGGAGAAGCTGGGCTCTCTGGCCAAGTGGGCGGAGCTCGTGAAGCGGATTCCGGCTCCGAGCGAGCACCAGCGGGCGCTGCTGAGGGATCACATGGGGCGCCTGGTCCCGGTGCTGCCTCGTGAGATCTACGACGAGTGCGGTGCTGGCCCCTCCAGCATGCACGACATGCTGTCGCACCTGGGCGCCCTCGGGGTCGTTCTCCGCCCAGAGGAGTTCCAGTACTGCTCGTTGAGCTCCATGGGGCAGTCGGCCAGGGCGCAGGAGCTGGCTGCGGAGGGCAGCTGCTTCGAGCGTACGCCGCTCGACCCCTACCACGAGCCGCGGTGGCTGCCTGGTGCCTTGCGCGGCGACACGATCTCTCGACTCGTGAGCGCACTCGGCCCGGTGCTTCTCGGGCGGTCGTTCGCACCCAGGGCCGTCGCGATCCGCATTACGATGTGTCCCGCTCCGCAGGACGGCGGAGTCAGTACACTGCTTTCCGACCCGCTTCTTGACCAGATCTCGCAGCAGTACAACGACTATCGGACGGGGCTGATGACGCGTCCACCCGATTGGAGTTATGTGCCCGCGATGTCCAGGTCTGCTACTCTCTTCAGTGACAAGACCGCGGATGCCCCGAACTTGATCTCCTCCCTTCTTCTCCACCTTGCCTACTGGTAGGACTACAACATAGGATAGAGTCCTCCCTGCAGGGCGAGCGGCGTCTTCATAGAGTCCCCTCGGACCTCCCACTTCATTGCTACCTCCAACGGAGCCCGAATCGCATGTCCATCAAGCTCGCCGAGACCCTCGCCCAGCACAACGTGACTCCCGAGGACCTCGAGAAGGCCGCCAGCGTGCGTATCTTCCAGAAAGTAGCCGCGGCCGAGAGCATCGACCTCGACCTGCTGGCCCCGGAGCAGGTCGAGGAGCTCTACGCGCACTTCGAGGCGAACGTGCTCCCCGCGTTGCTCGACGCACCCTCCACCGAGCAGAAGATCGCCTCCCTGACCCAGGAGCAGGCCTTCGCGCTCTTCGACAAGCAGGCGAGCGCCGAAGGCCTCGACCTGTCGGGCGCCACCGACGAGCAGCTCGGCGCGGCGTTCGAGTACTTCCTCGAGAACGTGCTCCCGGTGATGGCCGAGAACGGGTTCGAGCCGGTCGTCGTCGACGTCGAGAAGCAGGCCCAGGTCGAGGAGGCCCAGGCCAAGCTGGCCGAGGCCGACATCCTCGGACGGCAGATGGCGCGCAGCTACGTGGACGAGATGGGCAAGCTCGGGGCGTGGAACGACACCCCCGAGGACTTCGTTAGAAGGCGCCACCGGAGCAGAGCTGCAGCCGCCGCCGCCGCCGCAGTACCCGTCGCCGCAGTACCCGTCGCAGCGCCTGGGGAGCGGGCCCTCGCGCTCATCCCGAGGAAGGAGGGGCTCACGGACCGCATCTTCGGCGCGGCGCGCGCGGCGGGTGGCAAGATCGACTCGAGGGCCCTGGACCTCGGCGCCAACATCGCCCACCGACTGGGGCGCGGACCGATCAGCGACCGCGCCGCTCGTGCGATCGGCTACGGAATCCCGGTGGCCGGAGCCACCCTCCTGGCGGGCGGGGCCATGGCCGCCAAGAAGCGCATGAGCCGTGGCACGCCGCCCGAGAACGACGGCGAGAAGACCAGCAGCGCGATCGACCTCACGGTCGACGACGTCCTGATCCTCAACAACCTCGCCGCGGCCGGCGATGCCGAAGGCCTCCAGAAGGCGGCCAGCCTGATCGTCGAGGCGGCGCTCGAGAAGGAGGCATCGGTCCGAGAGACGCTGATGGACTTCGCGTCGGCCGCGGGTCAGCGCGGCAAGCAGCTGCTCACCGGCAACGAGTTCAGGCGCCGTACGTCGCTCGGACTCATGGAGGCTGCCCGCGGCTCGGGCCCGTACGCAGTCGAGGCCCGCAAGATCCTCGGTGCGCGCGCGGTCGCCGCGGCGGGCACAGCGGGCCTCGGCTTCGGTGGGTACAAGGGCGTCAAGGCCCTGCGCAACCGCAGCAAGACCGCGGGCAGCGAGAAGAACAGCAGCGCGATCGCCCTCACGGGCGAGGACGTCCTCACCCTGGCCGAGCTCGCCAACGCTGGGGACGGTGCTGGGCTGCAGAAGGCGGCCAGCATGATCGTCGACGCGGCGATCGAGAGGGAGGAGGGGGAGGAGAAGTCCGCCGATGCCGCGCTCGACCTGCTCGTCCAGGACGCCGCCGAGGATCTCGCCGCCCAGTGGCTGATCGACAACGGATACGCGACGGCCGAGTGAGGAGCCCGTGATGCCGAGAGCCCAGCTGGAAGCGTTCTCCGAGGAGCTCCGCAAGCACGCGGCGTCACTCGGGAGGAACCCGGCCGGTGCTGCGGCCCATGGCAACGCGATGCGGAAGTTCCCCTCATCCCAACCGGCAGCCGGGTCTACCCCCTCCATCTCGCAGGCCATCAAGGCGACCTCGCCGGCCTCACTCCCACCTCCCAACATCAGCGCCTGAGGCATCACCCATGTCGGTACAGCACATCATCGACGCCGCGCTCAACAAGGCGCGTGCTTCCGCCGGGGGGACGAAGACCGCGGCCGCCCCGGGCGGCGATCTCGTGAAGCTCGCACACGAGTTGGCAGACGCCAACGAGTTCATCGCCATGAGTGCCGTCGACGACGGCTCCGTCGCCGGGGCAGTACGCCGGAGCGTGGTCGAGCAGTTCTTCAAGGGCGCCGACACTTCGGCGATCCCGGGCCCGGCCCGGAGCGTGGCACCGACCGGAACCCAGGCAGTGCCGCCCCAGTCCGGCTCGAAGAAGATCCTCCCGACCGGCCATCCCTGTGGCGAGTCTCCTCCGGAGAGCGAGGCCCCGACTGGTACCCAGGCCACCCTGGACCAGACCGGCACCAAGAAGGCCGGCGCCCCGATGACCCTCTTCGACCTCATCACCAAGCGGGCGGACACCAGTGCGATCCCGGGTCCCCAGCAGAGTGTGTCCGGCGAGAACGCCGCCGCACCTCCGGCGAGGAACGAGAACACGAACATCGAGATGCTCCGCTCGGTCCAGGACATCGTCAACGCCACCAAGCGCGAGGCGAAGCTCCCGACCCGCGCCCGCCTCGCGCAGCTCTTCGCCCACGCCGATGACACCGGTGCCTCCCGCGCGGCGGCCGAGGCGGCCTTCCCGATGGCCACCGCCAAGGGTGGGCTGAAGGTGGCCGACGCGGGCGACCCTCCCAAGCACGACTGGTTCGGCGGCGAAGCGCAGATGTCTCGTGGGAACACGCAGATACGCGCAGCGCGGGAGTCTCTGGGGATGTCGGCGCCCGAGCGGGAAGACCTGCTGCGTCAGGGACTCCAGAACCGCGCGGAGGGTTCCGACAGAGCACGACGTGGCAACACCGCGCTCGGCTCCCTCGTCGGCGCCTACCCGGGAGCAGCCGTTGGTGCCCTGCTCGGGTTCCAGCACGGTATCGCCCGCGGGGCCGCTCTGGAGGCCGCCCGGCGCGCAGGGCTGTCGGGCGCCGCCGCTGGCGCCCTGACCGGTGGCGTACTCCTGGGCGGGACGACGTACGGACTGAGCAAGCTACGTGCACGCCTGGCCCGCGAAGAGGCGGCAGACCCTTCGGCCCTCCACGCCGACGTCGCGAGCCACCTGTACAACAAGCGGCACATGCGGCAGGAGCACGCCGCGCTCGCCGACCTCGTGGCTGCGCGCGAGGGGCGTCGCGCTGCCGGCAGCGGCATGTTCAACGTCAACATCAACAAGGGCGGCTCCCCGTACAACGTGGACACCAAACGCTCGCCCTTCCTCCAGGAAGAGAAGCGCGCGTCGCTGGCTGACTACGCGGCGCTCGCCGACCTCGCCGCCGCCGGGCAGCTCGGCGAGGACGCCCTGAACGTCATCCGCTTCGCCGAGGAGCTGTCGGTCTGATGCGCGAACTGGTCGCCATGATCGAGAAGCGTGCCTCCGTGTCCGAGGATACGCGTGCGCGTGCGTTCAAGGCATGTGCGACCTTTCCCAAGACCGCCACTGTCGACGACCGATCTGCCGAGACCAGTGAGGAGGCGCGACTGCGTCGCGTGGGCGAGTTCCTCCGTCGCCGTGCCCCCTCCAGCCTCGAGAACGGTTCCGCATCCCCCACCCCTCCGAAGGACGCCACTCCATGAGCACCAACATGAATGACGGCGTCGCCGCCGTCGCCGCACAGTCGGCCGCGACCCTGCGCCAGCTCGCGACGAAGCTCGCAAGCACCGAGGCCGAGAACGTCCAGCTGCGCGCGAAGGTCGCCAGCTACGCGCGCGCGGACGAGGTGCGGGCCCTGGCTCGGGAGATGGAGTCCCGTGGACTGTCCCCCGAGCTGACCTTCGAGGAGAAGGTCGCCTCGGTTTCTCGATATAGCGACCTCGGCATCGTCCGCGAGTCCATCAAGCTCGCCGGTGGCGGCAAGCTCGACCTGGCCAAGGTCGAGGAGGGAGCCCCGCGGTCCGATACCGATGTCAGCACGTCCTCTTTCGAGGCGTTCTGTCTCACGGGCCACTCCTCGTAGAGGCTCTCCTTCTCCAACCCACTTGACCCTTCGCGCATCGCAAGGGCAGAATCTCCCTCCAGAGGAATCACATCATGGCCGGCAAGTACGTCACCATCCTGAACCCGGGTTACAGCCTTCTCGTCACCCGGGATCTGCCCTACACGGCAGGGTCCGGCGAGTCGGGCGTGAACCCGTTCGACCCCAGCGACACCCGCGCCCTCGTCGAGGGCGAGTTCCTCGAGCTCGTCTCGAGCGGGTCCTCCGCCAAGTACACCCGAGGTGGCAACAATGCCGTGGCCGTGGAGGGCACGCCGGACGGCGAGGGCACCAACCCCGCCTTCATGTACTTCCTCGAGGAGGGGCGTTACGACGCGCAGATGTCGCAGCAGGCGCACTGCATCCGCGGTCCCCTCGGCTTCGAGTTCCGCACTAAGATCTGTCGCTCGTCCGGCCTCTCGGTGAACAGCAAGGTCTCCGTGTGGGACTGGGACGGCGGCAGCAACGCCTGGGGCAAGGTCCGCCGCGCCCTCGCCGTCTTCAGCGCCGGCTGGGTCGTGGGGCGCGTCTCACGCATCTACGGCACGGACGATATCAGCGTCATCTACGGGCTCCAGTAGGCGTCCCGGGTACCCCCTCTCCTACTCCACCCACCTTCTCAAGGATCTGTCATGAACACGATCGACGGCAGCAGCGCCCGGGATCTCAACGCAGGGTTCGTCGAGCGGCTCGAGACCGACGGCACCACTAAGACCGCGGCCGAGTCCCTCAACTTCATCCGAGATCGTATCCGTGAGGCCAGCTTCACGGACATGATCGTCCCGAACGAGCGCGTCGTGCGCGGCGATCTGCAGCGGTCGGTCGAGCACGACACCCTCGTGAAGATCGTGGACATCGAGCCCGGGTCCCGCGCGATGGCGTTCACCTTCCGCGGCCAGCCCGACGCCCAGTACGTCACCGGCAAGCGCTTCGCGATCGGCTTCTTCACTGTCTCGAGCCTCAAGTTCGAGATTGTGGAGCAAGAGCTGATGGCCTACGAAATGCCGGTGACGCGCATCATCGAGGAGAACAGCCTCAAGGACATGGTCGAGGTCAAGGACCGCAACTTCCTCGTGCACACCGAGACCGCGGTCGAGGCGATGCAGGAGGAGGCCAATGGCTCCGTGGTCGGCTTCAACACCACGAACGTAAATGCCGGCACCTGCCTCGAGGTCTCGAAGGTCAAGGGCTCGCTCGCCCTGCAGCAGGCCTCGGACAACTTCGTGGTCAAGGCGATCCAGCGCCCCGACATCGTCAAGATCAAGCGCCTCCTGAAGCGCGTGATCACCGACGGTTCGGGCAACGTGGTCCGCCAGGGCCGCTTGCGTCCCGAGGTCATGCTGGCCTGCGAGTCGGACATCGACGAGTTCGACTCCTGGACCCACGAGGACCTGGGCTCACGGCTCCAGAGCGAGACCGCGGTGAACGGCTGGTCGTACAACAAGGCCGTCGGCCTGCGCATCGTGAAGACGATCAAGAACGACCTGCTCCGCGAGGGCAACGTCTACGTCTTCACCAGCGCCCAGTACTTCGGCCGGAACTACACGCTCAACGACGTGAAGTTCTACATCGACAAGATCGCGAACCGGATCTACTGGCAGGCCTGGATGGACATCGGGCTGGGCATCGCGAACATCGCCTCGGTGGTGAAGCTCGAGCTCTACTCCGGGTCCGTCACCGCGGGCGACACCGACTCCGGCTACGCGGCCGGCATCCCGGTCGAGATCGAGGACATGGGCGGCGTGAATAATAAGGTCGCCGAGGGCCTGACCTTCCCGCACATCTCGCTCTTCTGAGACTCGCGGGCCGACAGGTCCACGGGCCTCCCACCCTCTGTCGGCCCCGGTCCACAAGATCGGGGCCGACCTGTTTCAGGAGCTGCACATGCGCCTTCTCGTCATCAACACGGTCATGGACCCTGGTACGGCGCGTCTGCGCGCCAGGTTCCCGGGCAAGGTACTCCAGCGGCCGACGATCGCCGGGCAGCCCCTCCCTCCCCGCGGCCGCCGCGTGATGCCTGTCGATCTGCTGCTGCCGGCGATCGTCGACCAGCTGGAGTATCTGGTCAGCATCGGCAACATCGAGGTCCGCGAGTTCGGGTCCTCTCGCCAGTCGGTGGACTTCGCCGAGCTGCGCGTGCGCCTGGGCATCACCCCGGGTCCCGAGGGTGATGCAGCAGCGCAGGCCGTAGCAGCCGAACCGCCGACTCCTCCCGCCGACACCAGCCCTGCAGTTCCACTGGGGGGCGCGGAGGGGTCGGTGGTCTCCCCTGAGGGCGATGTCACCCCCGAGGAGGAGGCACCGCCCCCGGTCGAAGCGTTCCTGGACCCCGTGGCCGAGGAGCACACCGATCCCAAGGCACCCCCGGTGGCCGACAACGAGACCTTCACGCTCCCGCTCGACATCGACGAGCTGGTGCGCGATGCCAAGAACAAGGTGCTGGGCGGCGTCCTCGCGCTCTTCGAGAAGCCGTGGCTGGGTAAGAACAAGGCCACGCTCATCGAGGAGGTCAACGAGTGCCTCTCCGGTGACCCCGACCCGGTCATCGCCAACCGCGCGGTCGCTCTCCTGCGGACCGAGGAGGTCTGATGGGCAAGATCCTCGTTCACAACGTCTCCGACCGGCCGAACACCCCCGGTGAGGGTGTCGCGGTCAAGATCGGCGGGCAGAGTGTACGCCCGGGGCAGTTCGTCGAGGTGGACTCCTCCACCATTGGCGCGAAGCACCGCGAGATGCACGGCACCCTCCTCTGGATCGGTGACCTGCCTGCTCGTTTTACGCGCACGAGCAAGGCGGGGCTGCGCGCCGCACGTGAGCAGGCGGAGGCCACGGCCCCCACCGCGCTCACCCTCGAGCAGGTACGCGTCTACCTGAACGACCTCACGCTCGAGCAGGTACAGAACCTGGCCACTCGGGCCCTGCCGTCGATCAGCGTGCCTGCCTCCAAGGCGGCGGCGGTCATGCGACTGAGCCGCGCGCTGTTCCAGGAGGGTCGCGAGCTCGACCCCGAGGCGTTCTTCTGGCTGGGGCGCTGGACGCGTACCCGTGGCGGCTTCATCCCGACGGAGTGACCTGTGGCTACTGCTCTCCCATCAGCGTCGGCGCGGATGAACGAGATGATCGCGTACGTGCGCCAGTACATGCGCGACTACCCGGAGTTGAACCGACTGACGCAGGGCTATGAGAGCTCGCCCCGCATGATCGCGTGGGCCATCGTCGACGCGCTCGATGACTGGAACACGACGCCACCCTTCCTGGGTACGACCACCATCGACAACTTCCCCTCGAAGCACCTGCTGTGCCGGGCGGCCGCGATCTCCCTCCTGGAGAGCATCGCCATGCTGCAGATGCGGAACCATATCTCGTTTAGCGACGGCGGGATCTCCGTCTCCGTGAACGACAAGGCGCCGATGATCATGCAGTGGGTGAGCATGCTCAAGTCCGGTTACGAGGACAAGAAGGTCAGGATGAAGTCCTCGATGAACGTGGAGGCAGCCATGGACGGGATCGGCGCGACTTCGGAGTACTTCGTCATCAACGGCGTCTACCTCAACGGGTTGATGTGATGGAACCGCACTGGGACGTCCGCACATCCGCGGCCCGGCAGGCTGCCGCCGCTGACCTCTGGATGGAGCTCACCGGGCGGAAGCAGGCAGCCGCGTTCGAGATCGCCAAGGAGGCGATGGAGAAGCGTGCCTCGGTAGTCGGGGGGCTTGTCGGTGCCGGCGTCGGTGCCGGCGTCGGTGCCCTGACTGCTGGGAAGGGCAACCGTCTGAAGGGTGCGGCTATCGGCGCCGGCGTCGGCGGACTTGGTGGTGCTGCGGTTGGCCACCTCGCTGCACCCTCGATCGCTCGTAGGACCCGGAGTGTGGTGGGTGATGCGGCCGAGGCGTTCGCGAAGCAGCATGGGCGCGTCGCGCACCCACAGGAGCTGCGCGACGCAGGGACCCTTGTGTCTGGTCTTCAGCACGGCGCAGTCGGAGCTGGTGTGGGTACTGTGGGCGGAGCCGCTGGGCTTGCTGTACGCGGCTCAGGCCAGAACAAGGCTGCTTCGGCTGCTGGTGCAGCCATTCGCGAGTACGTGCGTGCGCACCCCGCTGCAGCTCCGGCCATCGGCGCGGTGCTCCTGGGTGTACCGGCGGCCGCTGGTGGGTACCTCTACGAGAAGAGCAAGCTCACGCGAGGTGAGAGCGGCAAGTCGTCTCGTGAGATCAAGGAAGAGGCAGCTCGCGCAGCTCACCAGGTCCACGCAGCGCACAGCAAGGACACGGCCATCCAGCGGCTGAAGACGAAGTACCATGACATGCGGGCAGAGCTTGCCGCGGAGGGCAGCGAGAACCCTCGGCGCTCGGCAGCGGTGGCGGCACTGCCTTACGGGATTCTCGCGGGGTTGGCCGCAGCCGGAGTCGTACCGCGCGTGCTGCGATGATCTCCATCACGCAGGTCCGTGTCACGGGGTTCGACCGCCGGTACCTCGACGTGGACTGGGAGATCGCGCCCACCCACGACGACATGCAGGAGTGGGAGTTCTTCGTCGAGCGGTCTGAGTCCGAGGCCGGGCCGTGGGATGTGATCGCCGGGCCGATCATCGACCGCTACTACGTGCGGGACAACTCGACTCCGCAGTTCGCGTTCAACCGCGTGCTCATCTACCGCATCCGGGCCGCGAACACGCTGCGCAGCGTCGAGGTCGTGTCCGGGGTTGCCGATCGTGAGGGGGAACTGGACCTCATCGGCGCCGAGATCGTCAGTCTGGAGCATCTCCTCTTCACCGAGTTCGCCGGTACACGGGCATGGCTCTTCCCGCGGCGCACCTTCGGGCAGCGCTGTCCGCAGTGCTGGGACGACGCCCTCGCAAAGCGCCTGGACGACTCCTGCACGGTGTGCTGGGGGACTGGGTTCTCGGGGGGTTACCACTACCCCGTCGAGTGCTTCATCCAGTTCGACCGGAACCCGACCGTCGAGATCTCGTCCACGTACGACCACTATCAGCAGAACACGCTGACCCTGCGCACCACGGCGTCGCCGCGCATCACCCCGCTGTCCTTGATCATCGACCACCGGAACCAGCGTTTCCGAGTGCTCAGCGTCTCCGCCACCACCCGCCTCGGGGTCTCGGTGCATCAGGAGGCGCAGGCTGTGCAGCTGTCTCCCAGTGCGATCGAGGCGGCGATTCCGTTGCAGGTCGACCACCGGGAGGTCACGCACGCGGCGTCGCGCAACTACACGAACCCACACACGATCGAGGCAGCGAGTTCGACTCCCGCGGACGAGCTGGATCGGCTACTCGGTCGGTACGGATACCGCGATGATGCGTGACCCTGTCGCCGAGATGAAGAAGCAGCCCGGGTACCAGGAGTACCAGGAGCAGGCTGCGCGTACGCCCCCATCGTCGTACCCCTGGGGGTTCGTCCTGGCGAACATGGGCGGAATCGCGGCTGCACACGCGCTCGGGTACTACGCAGGGGTACCGGTCGCCGACGCCCTCGCCCGTTCCCGGTTCGGTGCGCGCTTCGCGCGGCTCCACCCGGACGTTCAGCGTCGGGCCATCACACAGGCCGTGGGGGCTCTCGGCTCCGTGGCCACCGTCAGCGCTGGACTCGCGCACATGGCCGGTCAAGTCCGTATCGCAGAGGAGGTCTCTCGACTGGAGAAGGAGCGCAAGGCTGCTGGGTCTGAGAAGGTCGCCTCCATCTACGACGTGTACCACCAAGCCCTCCTGGAGCTGTCCCGTGAGTGAGGTTGCCACCCGCTCGCGACGCGTCTCGTTGGAGCGCGGGGACAACCCGTTGCTCTATGCGCAGAAGCTCTTCGTCCGGTTCCTGCAGGGACTCTTCAACTTCAACGCAGAGGGGAAGTTCCACTGGGAGCCGGATGCCGAGCGGACGGAAGTGATCATCCGCGCCGAGGCCCCGCTCGACATGAAGACGGTGGGCAAGAAGCCTGCGGTGACCGTCGTCATGGGCCCTGTCCAGTACCAGGGGCTCGGTATCGACCAGCTGATGTACATGAACCTCACCACCGGGCGGCGGGTCCACGCGGACCTGATCTCCGGCCACTTCGTGGTGTACTGCCTGGCCGAGAACGACGTCGTCGCGCAGTGGCTGGCACACCTGGTCGTGCACGGGACGTACGCCAACCGCCGCCTCCTCGAAGGCTCTGGTGGGTTCCATCAGATAGCGCGCCCGGCGGCCTCGCAGAACTCCCCGAGCCCACCGGGGGCACTGATCCACGGCGACCCGACCGGGCTCTTCATGGTGCAGGTCAACCTCCCGTTCTCGTTCCAGTGGACATGGGCAGAAGAGCCCACTGCTCCCGCAAGTGCTCGGTCGATCGACATGATCAACCAGGAACGACGCGCCTCGGACTACCTCTACTCTTCCCCCAGCGTGCTGGAGAAGGTACAGTTGGCGATGTCTTCGGCGCCCGTCGTGGTACGTCGGATCGGCTCACCTCCCGAGACCCTCCGAGAGGCTGAAGTCCTCCTCGAGACGGTTTTCACCTCCAACAGCTCTGACGAGGCCTGAACATGGCATCCAGCAACCGCCCCGGTGTCGAGATCACGCAGGAAATCGCGTCGAGTTCTTCCACGCCCTCGTCTCCCGCCCTCGTCCCTCTCGTCATGGGCGTCTGTCGTCAGATCATCGAGGTCCTCGACAGCGACGGCGGGCTGAACAGCGATGCGAAGTACCCCGACGCACGCTACAACCAAGCGTCGATGTTCATCCCGCAGGCGGACTTCCCGGACCCCCGCGAGAACATCGACGAGCTCAACATCGACGAGGAGACCGTCGGGGTCTCGCTGTACTTCGGCGGGAGTGTCCGCACGCTCGACCGCGGCAGCAACGACTCGTACGGCTCGGCGTTCCTCAAGCTGATGAACAAGTGCCGCGCCGCGGCGCTGCGCACCTCTGTCGGCGACTCGTTCGCCTTCGACGCCACCGTGGGGGACGCGTTCACGTTCGCCTTCGACGTCGTGAACCCCGTGAACGTCTCCTCCGACATCACCGTGACCTTCGTCGGGACCCTGACGGCAGAGGAGGTCGCGGAGGCAATCAACGAGGCCGTCGGTTCCGAGGTCGCCACGGTGGTCGACGTCAGCGGCTCGGACAAGGTGCAGCTCACCTCGCCGACCTTCGGCGCAACCTCGAGTATCACCATCCGAGCCGGGACCTCGGCCCTCACCATCCTCTTCGGCGCCTCGTTCGACGCCTCCAAGGAGTACCGCGTCGAGGGCGCGGGCTTCCGCGGACAGGACGACGAGGACAGCGACCTCACCACGCCGTGGCTCGAGTTCTACCGTGGCGGCTACTTCGAGGACGACAGCGAGCAGCTCTCCTTCGACGCGGCTCCCACCGCCAACCTCCTCTGGGCAGGCCAGGTCGACCTCGACGAGACCTTCAACACCTCGAAGGCGGCCGCGGTCACCTACACCGGGACGTCCGCCACGGTGCCGCTCGCAGCAGCAACGGCGGCGAAGCCCGGAGACCAGATGTGGGCCGACGGCTCACAGGTCGGCAGCGGGGAGATCACCAAGATCGAGGCCAGCCGGTTCAAGATCGGCAAGCTCAACAGCAGCCTCTCGACGTTCGACGACGACGGGAACCCCACGAACCGCGTCTACGACACCATCGAGGTGAACACCGAGAACCACGGCACCCCATTCGCGCCGAAGTACGCGTACTTCCGGGCGCAGGCGCTCGAGTACGGCTCGATCACCCCCGAGGGCGAGGCCGCCACGCTCACCGGTTCCAACCAGGGGCTCGCGTCCCGCTCGGCCTACGTGCAGAGCACCGGCGCCATCGCCGCCTCGCTGAGCCTGGCCAGCCTCACGCTGATCTTCCAGGTGACTGAGGACGGCGTCGAGGGCGAGGAGGTCACCTACACCTTCGCCGGCGGCCCGTACACGCGCACGGAGCTCAAGGATCTGCTGGCCGCCGCAGACGAGTTCGGCCAGCTCACGATCAGCATCTCCGTCGACAACCGTCTCGTGCTCACGACCACGAAGGCCGGCGCAGACCAGTCTGTTACCGTGAAGTCCACGGGCACGGCCAACACCGCGCTCCTGTTCTCGACCACCGCCGCGACCACCGACACCGGCAAGGACGTCGAGTTCGCGACCCAGGCAGCGCTCACGAGCGACTTCTTCGCCCTGCCCATGGTCGACCTGACCACGAAGGTCTACGAGCTCACCATCGAGGACTCGAAGGGCACCCACACCGTCACCACGGCGGCGGTGTCGCTGGCGACGGACGCGGGGACGCTCGCGGCACTGACCGATAAGCTCTGCGAGGCCTTCGGCTCCACCGATGGAACCCTCGACCCGACCATCTACGACGGCGGCATCCCCATCGCGACGATGACGAACTCCGGCGGGGCGGACACGACCGGCACGATCACCATCACCACGATCGAGGGTGGCGCGAGCGTGACGCTCGCCATCACCGCTGTGGACGAGACCGACGGGTTCCGATTCCTCGGGTTCCACGACGATACTGGCGACGCTCCCGCGCAGCTCGACTCTGTCGGCGGCGTCACGGACTTCAGCGGCCTCGGTGGCATCCTCACCGTGGGAGCCACTTCCGGCTTCGACTTCTCCACGACCGGCGTCGCCGGCGGCAACCCCGCCGCCGTGGTGATCTCGCTATCGACCGGGACGGGCCTGACGCTGAACGAGCTCGCCGCCGACCTCGAGACGCAGCTCGAGGCCGCGATGGTCGGCGCCGGTGCCGCGTCGGGCCTTGTCTCCGTGATCTTCGATTTCGATGACGAGCAGTTCGAGATCACGGTCACGGGCGCGGCGTCGATCACGATCGCGGACCGTACTGGCGGTACCAACTTGCGCGACGTTCTCTTTGATTCCGGCGCGTCCGACGCGCAGGCCGTGGCCACGTGGCTCGGTGGTACTCCCAGTGGTATCACCCCCGCAGACATCGTCTTCACCTGGTCGGACGACGGTGGCGGCACCACTACCACCATTACAGGCACGGCTACCTACGCGATGGCCGGCTCGGCAGATGCTGAGGAGCTCACCGAGCTGCTCAACGCGGCGGCGAACTTCAACGGCATCACCGCCGCAGCGAAGCGTCTCGTAGAGTGGTTCAGCGCCGACAACGACGTCGTGTCCGTGCGCACCATCGACGGTGGGGTCGTGATGGAGCTGGAGGCGGCCGCACTGCAGGCCGGCTTCACAGCGATGGGCTTCGACGTCGACCCCGCGGCGTACAACGACGCGGGCGCAGCCAACGGGACCAACGCGGACGACGGCGGCGCCGACGCTCTCAAGAGCACCATCCTGATCTTCAACCTCGATGACAACCCGTACGACTACGAGATCACGTTCGCGACGAACTCGCTGCAGGCCGCCATCGACGATATCAACGAGCTCGTCGATGGTGCGGAAGACGTGGCTTCCGAGGACACCCGCAAGCTGGTCCTGACCAGCCTGCTCGCAGGCGCCGCGTCGAAGGTGGCGATCGACTCCACCTCTACCGCGGACACGGTCTTCGGCATCACCGGCACCGACGAGGGAGCAGGGCGCCCGGACCCCGACTTCTACCTGGACGGGGACGGTGCGGTACACATCGGCCCCAACATCCTGCGCAACCGGAGCTCTGGCATCCCATTCTCGCTCGCCTCGGCCCTCGCCGACGTGTACATCCCGTACACGGCGCTGCGGAAGGACGTGACGGCCTCGGCGGAGGACCCGGCGCTCCTGACATTCGAGAGTACCGAGATCCTCGAGGCGTCCATCGGACCGATCAGCATCAACAACCCGCTGTGCCTGGGCGTCTTCCTGGCCCTCGCCAACAGCCCGACGCAAACCATCAGCGCCCTCGGCATCGACGAGGAGAGTGCGGCCGCGCCCTACGGGACACTGGACGGATGGAGCCGCGCGATCGAGTACATCGAGAGCAAGGAGGTCTACGCCATCGCGCCGCTCACCGCCGACGAGTACGTGCAGGGGCTGCTGTCCACGCACGTCCAGGCGATGAGCGCCCCCGAGGAGCGCGGCGAGCGCATTCTCTTCATCTGGGCGGCGCTGCCGGACCGTGCGGTCACCGTCACCGTGGCCAGCGGCGAGAACGGGGAGAGCAACGGGACCGAGAACTCGTTCACGCTCGACGTGAACCCGGCGTCGGACCTCATCGAGAACGGCATCGACCCCTCGGACGAGATCTCGGTCGACGACAACCTCTACCTCGAGCTGGTCGTAACGACCCTGGGCGTCTCGGAGCTCCGCCGCTACTCCGTGCAGGAGGTCAACGGCGTGGTCATCGCGCTGCGCGTGACCTTCGCGGACGGCGAGAACACGGACGGGTTCTTCACGACCGAGACCCTTGACGAGGAGCTGTCCGCCGCGGACTGGACGCTCAAGATCCGCGGCGACAGGCTCTACGTGACCGGGACCACGATCCCCGACCTGGCCGCCGAGGCGTCTGCCGCGGCGTCGCAGGCCGCGGCTTTCGCGCACCGCCGGGTTTACTACCTGGCGTGCGACTCGGTCGACACGAGCATCGACGGCGTGACCCAGAACGTGGAGGGCTTCTACCTGGCGGCGGCCATCGCCGGTATGGTGGCGGAGCAGCCCCCGCAGCAGCCGTTCACGAACTTCCCGGTCGCGGGCTTCACCCGGGTGTATGGGACCGACGACACCTACAATGGGAAGCAGCTCGACACCATCGCCGACGCCGGCCGCTACGTGATGGTCAACCTGGGCGGTGTGCCGGTCGCGCGGAAGCAGCTGTCGACCGACCCGACCAGCATCCAGACCAAGGAGCTGTCGATCACGAAGGCGATCGACTGGCTCGCGAAGGGCCTGCGGGCGACGAACCGCGTGTTCATCGGGCGGTCCGTCATCACTAGCGGCTTCCTCGACCAGCTGACCCTCTGCAACGAGGGCTTCCTGGACTACGCGGAGCTGCTCGGCGTGGTCCGCAAGGCCGAGCTCACGAAGCTGCTGCAGGATACCGACGCGCCCGACACCGTCCTCATTGATGTCTCGGTCGAGCCGGTCTACCCCTGCAACAAGATCAAGATCACCATCGTCTCTTGATACACTTCAACTGCCTCAATCTGCGGAGAATCCTCCCATGTCGACCGACTCCAAGGCCTTCTCGAGCGTCACCAACTACGAGCGCGTGAAGGAGCAGCTCACCCTCCGCAGGCACCGCGTGCTGGACGAGCGCGATAACGCCATCTTCGACGCGCTCAAGATCATCGAGGCGCGGTCCGACTCCTACTACCCGGCGGTCCAGTCGCTCAGCCGGGAGATCGGGTGGCTTGCCCTCATCCAGCACCAGGACCTGGTCATCACCGGGACCAACCTCATCGACAGCGCGACGAAGTCGACCGGGACCCAGGCAGACAGCACCGGCCAGGTGACCTTCACCGCGGTGGTCCCCGGCGAGCAGACCATCACGGTCACCATCGAGGACACCAACGCGGCCCTCGCAATCACCGCGGACGCCGCGGCCGGTACGATCGAGATCGTGCACGGCTCCGACGGTGGCGGTGCGGGCGGGGCCTCGACAGCGGCCGAGATCGTCGCGGCGATCAACGCCGATGCGGTGGCGAAGTTCATGGTCCAGGCAACCGTGGGCACCGCCGGCGACATCGACGCCGACGAGACCGTGACGGTCGACGGCGGTACGGGGAGCCTCCCCGTGCTCCAGATCGACACCGTCGCGGTCGACGGCTCCGTCTCGAAGACCGGCATCACCATCTACACCGACACGGCGATCACCTTCGACTTCGATGCGACCGCGCTCGCCTCGGGCAAGGTCTACATGCTCCGCCTGTGGGTGGACGACGTACTCGCCTACGAGACCGCCCTCGTCGCCGACAGCGAGCCCTGGGGCGCCATCGGCGGGAGCTTCTTCTGCAAGTCGTACGACTTTGAGCTCGACGCCGCCGGCACCTTGCCGGCACCCCTCGCCAAGGACCTGCAGACCGCCAACATCGCCGGCGACTTCGTGGCCGATGTCGCCGGCGGCGTCTGGGCCCTCACCCACGACGGCACCTCGGAAGCCCAAGCCGGACAGCTCACCTTCGGCGACCAGCTGGTCTTCGACCCCACGAAGAACCCGATCTTCGAGGCCCGCCTCAAGATCAACTTCGACGGCGCCACCTTCTCCGCCGACCAGCGCGCGGTCGTGGGGCTCTGCTCCGCACACACCAACGCCGAGGACGGGCTCGACGCCGTCGTCTCGAACCTCTGGTTCCGGGTCGAAGGCGCGAACCTGAACATCCTCATCGAGTCCGACGACGGTACCCTCGACGACGACGACAACGACAGCACGCTGGACATCGTCGACAACACCTACACGGTGTTCCGCATCGACGCGTCCGACCTCAACGCGGTCAAGTTCTACGTCAACGGCGTGCTGATCACCCAGACGCTCGACGCCGGCGCCCTGACCAACTCCAACATGCTCCAGCCCATCTTCTGCATCCAGCGCGACGCCGGGGCCGAGGCCGAGGTCATGAGCATCGACTGGTACCGCGTCCGCGCCGCCCGGTAGTCGGCTGTAGGTGGCCCCGGTTAGACCGGGGCCACCACTCTTTCACCACGCACACCTCCTCTCCCTGCGGAGTACCTGATGGCAACGCTTTCCGAATGGAGCCCGTACGATCAGTACGTACAGGGGGGCATGGTCGACGGTCGCTTTCTGAACGCGGCCTTCACCCTGATCGCGGCCGGTCCCCCACGTCTGGCGAACATCGGCGGCCCTTCGTTCCTCGCGGCCGCGCTCTCGGCGGGCAGCAGCAGTAGCGACCAGATCGCCTACCCGGTGGGCGTGGTCCAGAGCTTCCAGCTCGGCAACAACATGCAGCTGGCCCGGTTCTTCGAGATCGGGTCCGAGCGCAGCTACTTCATCCCTGGCCGCGTGATGGGCAGCCTCTCGCTGTCCCGTATCATGTACCACGGGCCCTCGCTGCTCCGGACGCTCTACGCCTACTACCAGGACCTGGTCCCGCCCACGGTCGTCCCCGCCGTGTTCCCGAACATCGGGGCCTCGACGGTGGCCAACCCGCACGACGTCGTCATCCCTCCCGGCTACGAGAACATCTACCTCAATCTGGCCAGCGACCTCTTCAAGCAGCCGATTGGCATCCTCCTCATGCTGAAGGACAGTAACGAGGACACGATGTGCGCCTACTACTTCGAGGCCTGCTACGTCCCCAACCACTCCCTCTCGACCGACGCCATGGGCACGGTCCTGCAGGAAGGTGTCGGGATCCAGTACGAGCGGATGCTCCCGATCGCCACCAGGGTCGTTGGCCTGATCAGCGGTCTGTAGGGGAAGCACCGGATGTCCATGCGAGAGCGGCAGGGCTTCCACATCTTCGTCAACCTGGGGCAGAAGCTCGCGGCCGCTGTGGGCTCGGCCCTGCAGGCTGGCGTTGAGCTCCGTCCGCACCAGGAGGACGCCGTCCAGAAGGCCGTGCGGCAGAACGGCAACCTCATCCTGAGCCACCCCGTCGGTTCCGGGAAGACCGTCACCGCGATCGCGGCGTTCGATCGTCTCCGCCAGAACGGGATGGCCGACCGCGCGCTCATCGTGACCCCGGCCTCCCTGCGGAAGAACTTCACCAACGAGGGCGTGCACAAGTTCACGAAGGACAAGGCCGCGGTGTTCGGCAACGCCGAGGAGGTCGCCAACGGCACGGGCCGTCATGTAGACGACCCGGACCCGTCTGCGCGCTACCACGTCGTCAGCTACGACCTCTTCCGCACCAACCCCGAGAAGTACATCAAGTCCTCGGGGGCGGACACCGTCATCTACGACGAGCTCCACAAGATCAAGAACATCGGGATCACCGGTAAGGCGCTCCGCGAGGCGCGGAAGCATCACCGCAACTTCATCGGGCTGACGGGCTCGATCGTGAGCAACACGCCGGCGGACCTGGTCCCGCTCGTCGACGCGATGACGGACGGGCAGCACCACCTCGGTACGAAGGAGAACTTCGAGCGGCGGTTCATGACCGAGGACGGGAAGCTCCAGAACACCCCCGTCGTGCGCCTGCTGCTGAACCCCTACATCCACCACGTCGACGCCTCGACCGGTGGCGGCGCGATGCCGAAGAAGACCGTGGAGACGGTCAAGGTCGACATGACCCCCGAGCAGCAGGAGCTCTACCAGTACGTCGTCGGGAAGATGGACCCGGTGACGGCACTGAAGTTCCGCTTCGGCTCGTCGAAGCTCAAGACTAACGATATCAACAACATCTTCAACAAGATGACCCAGGCGCGCCAGGTCTCGAACGCCATCCACACCGTCAACAAGTCGGTGACGCTCGCGGAGTCCGCGCAGCGCTCCCCCAAGATCAAGCGGGTGCTGGACGACGTGGAGACGCACCTGAAGGAGACGCCGGACGGGCAGGTCATCATCTACTCGAACATGATCCAGGGTGGGGTCGACGTCCTCAGCCAAGGCCTGAAGGACCGCGGCATCGCGCACGGCATCTTCATGGGCAAGGGGCAGGCGGGCTCCACCGAGCAGAGCCGCTCACAGGCGGTCGCCGACTACCAGGCGGGGACGAAGAAGGTCATCCTCCTCTCCTCCGCTGGCGGCGAGGGACTGAACCTGGGCAACACCACCTTCGTCGCCAACGTCGACGGGCACTTCAACCCCGAGAAGATCCACCAGGCCGAGGCCCGCGGCGTGCGCGCCGGCGGGCAGGCGCACCGTCCCGAGGACCAGCGGCACGTCCTCATCCGTCGCTACGTCACGCGCGTCCCTCTCTCGAAGACGCAGGTCGCGAAGGACACGATGAACCTGATCGCGCCGTCCGGCATGCTCAGTCGCGTCCTCGAGGGCCAGCCCGTCTTCTACAACCCGCTGAAGCGTGAGCGCTCGCCGGACGAGTGGGCCTACGAGGTGGCGTGGAACAAGGACGAGCGCAACAAGCAGCTGCGCGGCAACCTCGACAAGACCGCCGAGGCTCCCTGCGACACCGTCGAGGACATGCTGGACCTCCTCGAGGACGGCCTCGCGGCTCGCGCCGGGGGTGGCGCCACCAAGATGGCAGGGAGTCGTCTACGTGCAATGACTCGGGTGGTCTCTGAAGTAAGCTCGGTGCATCCAGATCGGACACACTGGACGCTCCTGGTCGGTGGGAAGCCCGCTGGGCGGATGGTGACCCGTGATGGGCAGATCATGGGTACCGAGATCGAGAAGGAGTTCCGGAACCTCGGGCTCGGAAGGAAGTTCTACGGGGAGGTTGCGCGTCGTATGCCTGGCGCGTCCCTGAAGAGCGACGGACAAGTCTCTCCGGAGGCCACTCGTCTTTGGAACTCCCTGGGGAAGGGCGGCCACGGGTGGAAGGTGGAGCAGGCGCCTTGGTCGCACCAGTACGAGCACAATGGGATGCTGAGGACCTCACAGCGGATGCCCTGGGAGGGTCTCACTCCAGAGATCAAGGCGCAGATGCTGAGGGAGGAGCGCCCGTGGTCCTACCGCGGGTCCCTCCCAGAGGCGGCGGCGATCAAGACCGCAGCGGACCAGAAGACGAAGGAGCGCCGCCTTGCAGCGCAGCGCCTCCCCATGCAGCCTTACCGCCTGGTGAAGTCCGACAGGCCGATCATGGAGGCCTACATGAAGGAGTTCGCCCCTCACCTCGAGGAGGCGGTGGACCCCACCAAGGTGGTGCTCCCCAAGGAGCTGCAGGAGCGTGAGCAGGAGTACGTCGAGGCATTGCGAGCCTACTACCGGGAGGCAGCGAAGCCCGGGAGCGGAGACGGCCTGGTGTCGAAGGCCAAGACCGATGACGAGCGCAAGAGGGAGATCCTGAAGCAGACGTTGGCGGTCGGAGCACTCGGTGCGCTCATCACAGGCTACACGCAGGTAGTCACCGCGGCCGTCCAGAGCCTGAAGAGCGGCCTTCCGATGAAGGATGCCCTGCCACGCGCCGCGGCGATTGGTCTCCTGGGTGGCGGTGTTCTGGGAGGCATGAACGCGTGGTCGAGCTACAAGGACCCGAAGTTCTCCACGACTGGGGCACGTGCGAGGCGCTCTGCCCGCCTCACGGATGAGCAGATGATCCACCTCCTGCGCGGTCTCGAGGTACAGCAGGAGGAGAAGAAGCTCCACCGGCTCGCTGTGGGCTCGAATGCCCGTGCCGTCTCAGTGAAGTAGGAGTTCTCCATGTTCAAAACAGCCGCAGAAGTCTACGACGTGTACGCCCTCGCTCTCGAGAAGGTCGGGGACGAGGAGCACGAGGGCGATCGGCCGTTCTGGAAGAGGCATCCAGTCGCCACAGGCCTGGGTGCCGTTGGCCTGCTGGCCGGTGGCGGCCTCCTTGCGCGCCACACCCTGCGGTCGAGGACTGGAACCTCAAGCCTCGCGGCTGCATTGCCTACGCCCGACATCAAGGTCACGGTGAAGCCCGCGATTGCAGATCCCAAGGAACGCATGCAGCAGGTCCTCGAGCGTGCCAAGAAGATGAACGCCACTTCTGCAAAGACCGACGCAGGCCTCGACAAGGCCATCGGCGACATGTCCGTCAGTGAGGTACAGGCTAAGCTGAAGGACCCGAACTACGTCTGGGAGCTCTGACTGATGGGTGCGCGTCTATATCGACTCCTCGCGGGGCCGTTGACCAAGGAGGCGAGCATTACCGAGCTCGCAGCAGAGACCGTCCACTGGACCAGCTTCGGGGACGAGCTCCAGAAGCTGGGTGCGGACCGGCAAGAGCCCTCCACGACCGATGATGCCGTTACGGGAGTTGGAGCGCTCGCAGGTGGTGGCGTGCTCGCCAAGATGTCGGTTCCACGGGTCACAGGACGGCAGGCGCTCTACCACGGCACTACGGCGGAGTCTGCGGCACGGATCCGCGAACAGGGGCTCTTGCCGTCAAACCGGGGTGGCGCCGCCGGCGTTATTAACAAGGGCAACTTCCCAAAGGAGTGGGCAGACAAGGCGTACGTGACGACGTCCAAGAACCTGAAGGCGCCAATGTACGCCGCTCAGGCCGCTAAGCTCCGCCCTGGAGAAGGCGGAGCCGCTACGGTCAAGATGTCCGTACCAACCTGGAAGATTCCGCTACAGGAGAACCCAGAAACGGCAGGCGGGTTTCACGCGTGGAGGCAGCGTACGTTAGACCGTCTAAAGGGCGCCCATTTTCTCGACTTCAATGCACACCAGCAGGCAGCGCTGATCAGGGACAACGAGCTCGCTGCGCGCGCACAGCACGGTCTCCAGTCATATGCCGAGCACGCGGTCGACTCCATACCGACAGAGTACATCAAGGGCTCGAAGAACTATCGAGGTGTCGGTCTGCGTGAGATCGCGGAGTACGCACGTGCGCGTCCTGGTAGGTTCGCCGGTGGGGCTGCACTGGCGACAGGAGCCGCGGCCCTGGGCGGCTATGGCGTCAAGAAGCTCTGGGACGCCGTACATCCTGCAGTACCGCAGGCCCCGCCCAAGACGGCCGGAATCTTCCACGCCGCCCACCACCTGGGCGGCTATGGCGTCAAGAAGCTCTGGGACGCCGTACATCCTGCAGTACCGCAGGCCCCGCCCAAGACGGCCGGAATCTTCCACGACCGCCAGAACCACGGCAAGAAGATCGCTGGCTGGACGCCGGTAGAGCGGGGCATCGTTGGAGGGATGGTCGGGCTGGCCTTGGCGAAGGGCCTGTGGGGACATGCGCGACGAGCACAGAAATCCTCCGGCGTGCTGTCGTCCCTCGAGAAGGTCGCCATCTCGGAGGAGGCAAAGCAGAGGGCCAGCGCCCTCAACCGTCTCGGGTTCTCGCAGAACTCTTCCAAGACTGCAGCCAATGTACTGTCGTCCCTCGAGGGACTCGTAGCTACGCCCCTACGCGCACGCATTGCTGGTGGGCTCGGGTTTGGACTTGCAGGTGCTGGAGCCGGTGCTGCTCTTGACAAGAAAAACCGTACTCGCGGCGCTCTTGCTGGAGGATTGCTCGGTGGAGTACTCGGAGCGGCAGTTACCCCTGCGGCGCTCGCAAGGACGAAGTGGGCTGAGCCGGGGGACACCTTCTTGCTCGGGCAAGCCTTGGACAACGAAGGCCCAGGCATCTACTTCAAGAATGGACGAAAGGCCGCTGGTCCCGAAGTAGAGGAAGCTATCAGCAGTGCCTCAGTGTCGGCGGGTGCTTCTCCTGCGTACAGCTCGACAGAACAAGGGGCGCGGAGGTTCCCTCGCGTGCGTGTAAGGCAGCGGGGGCGTCACATGTACGCTGAGGTGATACCTGACGAGCTCGACGTGGTTGGCCGTGCAGCGCCAGTGGTGGTCACGCAGAAGGCACGTTTCGGGCAGTCCTCCGAAGAGTTCGCACGACAGGCACATGCACATGCAGCACGTGTTGTACCAGAGAGGTCGTTCGGGGTCCTCCAGAAGACCGCGGGGAAGTCCAACCTCGCAGAGGTGCCTGTCGGCTCGGCCGTGCTGTCGTCCCTCGAGAAGGTCGCCATCTCGGAGGAGGCAAAGCAGAGGGCCATCGCCGCTCGGTACGACCGTCTGCAGCGCGGAGCGGCCGACGCACTGAAGGCGAGCTCTCCTGAAGAGGCCCTGCGCCAAGGCGCTGCCGTGAAACGGCTGGCCTTCCGTACGGAGCATCAGATCCACAACGTCCTGCAGAACCCGGGCAAGGCCCCCACGGTCCCGTGGGTGGGCGTGGAGCGTCCCCCTCGCCCCGTCGTGGACCCCGTAGCTGCACAGCGGTCGAAGGATCTGGCCGCGCGGATCCCGCACTTCGACGCGCAGGGGCGCGCACGGATCGTGACGCCTCCGCCGCCCGCTGCAGAAGCGGCTACCGCCAATACTGCTCTGGCTGTACGGAACACCGCGGCGCATGCCGATGGAGGAGTTGGCAGTGCTCTGCGGAGCGGGCTCAATCGTGTTGGCGGGTTCGTAGCCGGGAACAAGGGCAAGATCCTCCTTGGGGCTGGTGCGCTGACAGGGGGAATCGCGCTGAAGGCGTACGCCAGCAAGCAGCAGACCCCGATACCGACGCAGCGCCCGCCGGCGCCCACCCTGCAGGTGGCCTCGAGTCCTTGGGCCAAGCAAGGGAGTGTGAAGCTCGCCGCGGAGCTCCCTGGAGTGGGAGACGAAGGGGAGCGGCCGCGCGTGCCTGGCATGAAGCAGCCGCGGCTCGCCGCCCCTCGCCTGAACCCGGATCAGGGCAAGCACATCCCGATCAACCCCTTCCGCGGCAACTGGCAGAAGCTGGCGGGGAGTCGCCTGCGTCGATCAGTGCAGGTCGTGTCCAAAGCGCACGAATATCTTCCGGGGTTGGTCGACCATACTATGCATCTGAATGGGCGTCCGATCGGCTATATGGAGACGTTGAACGGTCGTATCGTTGGTACCCACATCAATGACGAGTTTCAGGGGTTTGGTCTGGGAAAGAAGCTGTATGGGGAGGTCATGCGGCGCTTGCCGAATCAGGAGCTAAAGAGCGGTGAACAAGTGTCGGAGGCCGCTCAGCGGGTGTGGGGTTCACTGGGAAAGACACAGGGTTACACCATTGATAAGGTGCCTGGTGTCGTGAAGACTTATGGGAACCGTACTGCACTTGAGGCGGTCCCGGGGAGAGAAGGACAACCCCTTTTCACCGGCAAGCTACCGCTCGCAGCTGCAATAAAACAGGCGAACCTCTACGACATACTGCACTATGCCTTCGCGTCTCCAGAGGCGCTGGCTGCCACCGCAGGCATCGCCAAGGCACACCTCCTCGGGCGATATGGGACGAAAATCCCAGGCCTGAAGCAGGTATTCCGTCCGTACTACGAGGGGGCAGCGCATGCGGGCCTGGTTGCCGGAACCAGGGGCGAACGCGGCCTGCACCCCGTCAGCAAGGGGATCTTGAGTGCGTTCGACCCCCATGTCGTCGGGCACTACGAACAGGCGCAGGCACTGGGTGCTGCAGCACGTGAGCGCGGGATCCACGGACTGCCGAGCGTGGACGATGTTCGGCAGTCCGTGGGGGTGTTGAAAGCACACGGCGTGCAGGTGCCCATGGGCCTCGCGGAGCACTCTGAGTATGCGGTGGACCCTACGCGTCCGGCAAACCGCATCGCCAGAGCGCTGACCAAGCCCATCGAGTTCCCGAAGCTGTCTCGTCCGGTGCAGGCAGGTGCTGCGCCCGCAGCCACAGGGGTGGTGAAAGCGGCAGGTGCGGAAGACATCCTGCGCGAGCTCGGTACACACTGGAACGCTATCCCTGAGAAGGTCCGCTACGGGGCGCTCGGTACTGGAGCAGTGGGCCTGGGGCTGGCCACCCTAAAGAGAACCGCCGACCAGGCGGTCAATCCTCGTCCCGAAGGCGTTGGCTTAGGTGCTGGAGCGCGAACCGCCCAGAAGGTTCTGAGCCTCGGACTCTCTCGCTCTGGCTCCGAGCCCGTGTACTACTGAGCGACGCCCCGGTCTCGGGGTCGTAGAGTCCCTCGTCCGCGATCGCCAGCTCCACCAGGAGCTCGAGGACATCCTCCGGCTTGAGGCGTCGGCCCGCGTCCCGTGACAGGATGCGGGCTGTGCGCTCCAGGTACCGCTCGGCCTTCGGTGAGACCTCAAGACGCACGGCTGCGCTCTTCGTTGTGGAAGGTGAAGAGCCGCGTGCGTAGCCTGCGGGCTTCCTCTTCTGCCTCCTCGATCGTGTCGTGGTAGCCACCCCAGTACTGCTTGCGGTTCTTCACCACGGCCACCCTGAAGCGGTCGCCGTACCGGTAGATGTTCCTGTACCCGGTGGCTCCGGTACTCCCGCGGTTCTCGCTGTTCAGGATCAAGGTTCCGAGTCGAAGGTTCCCGCGCGTGCAGTTCCGGCGGTCCCCATTCCTGTGGTCGACTTCGTCCCGCTCTGGTGCGTCGAGGATGTAGCGGTGCAAGAAGACGGTGTTCGAGGTCGTGCCGTAGACGTGCGCAGCGACGTAGCCCTTTGCCGCACGGTGCCAGCGGAGACGTAGTACACGATCGAGATCCTCGAGAGACACGCGAGCGAAGCCCTGCGGACTACCTTCGCGGTCCACGAGGATGATGTGCGCCTCGTCATCCACGACGACGTAGCGGTTGGGCTTTCTGCGGTCCTGCAGCGGTCTGAGCTCTTGGCCTTTGCGCTTCTGGGCGTAGTGCCCTCGGCACAGGCCACCGCAGTAGTCGTCCTTCTCACACTCAGGAAAGGAGCACATTCAACCTCCCTTCCTTAGGTATCACGCGTATACCTTGAACGCAAGCTCGTGATGGGGCTTCACACGTCCCGCCTCCACCGCGCGTCGGCGCGCCGTCTGCGCCAGTCCAGGTACAAGAAGAGGGCCCGCACGGGCGCGGTGAGCGCCGTGTGCAGACACCCCTTCAGCCGACTACCCCTCGGCGTGCCCACGCTGGCTCTGCAGGTACGCCTCCTGCTGCTGCTGCAACTCGAAGGCGGCAGCCTTGGTCGACTCGACCATGACTCCGACCGCCTGGTGGAGCTGGAGTCCGCAGTACCGCATCGTCAGCTGGATCAGGGCCTTTACGCACTGCTCCACCATGACTGCTGTCAGGCGTGCCGGGCCGAGGTTCTGCTCGCGGTTGCCCACCACGTTCGCCATCACCGGTAGGTCGGTCAGGTCGCCACCGTCGAAGGTGACGGTGGCGAAGAAGAAGTTCTCCACTTTGGACTTGCCGAGCAGCTGGTACAGCTCACTCTGGAAGACGTCGTAGTTACGGGTGTGCATAGAACTCCTGTGTGCTACCAGAGCACGTCGCTCGAAGACATTCCTCTCGTAACGAAGCTCGCCAGTACGAGATGAACGTCTTCGCTGGTGATGATGACACTGCCGGACCGCCCGCAGGCGCAGCAGTTGACGTGAAAGATGAGGTCGCCGCCGTCGACCTCGCACCGGCTGAACTCAAACTCGGTGTGGTCGCACTTCTCGTGCTCCGAGCTACTACTCATGTACGTGTCAGTCCCTTCTGGATGTGGGCAGACGCGAGGATTCGCACCGCCTTGGGGAGTTCCTTGGCCAGGTCGTCGAAGGTCCCGAGCATGCCATAGCCGCCGGGCCCGAATGCCATGTCGTACTGCTTCACCGCCTGCTCCAGGGCGTGTCCCTGGTGCTGGATGGCCAGTACGGAGAGCGGGATCTTGCTCTCGCGCATCTCGGACAGCACGGCGTGCAGGTCCGTGAGCGGGTTGCCCGTGCTATTCCGCGCCCGCACGCTCGTGGGCCACCCGTCGGTCACGAGCATCACCGCTCGCTTCATTGGAGCCTTCTTGCCCCACTTGTGCGCGACATCGAGCGCCTGTACCGTGCAGGTCGAGCCATAGAGGATCCCGGCCGTCGTCGGCGACCCAGGCTTGTCGAACATGTAGAGCTTGTCAGAGAAGCCCCACATGTACGCCTTCGACCGGATGGCCTGGACCGCGAAGACGGAGTCGGCGATCGCCCGCTCGGAGAGCGCCATCGCCTGGCCCATCGTCATCGACCCGCTGACGTCGAGCACGAAGAGGAGCTCGAACTGCGGGACCCGGACCAGCTTGTCGTACAGCGGGCGATCGAGCTCGCCGGCGCCGATCGCCGAGAGCAGCCGCTCGGTGTTCAGCTCGCCGTCGAAGTCCTTTTTCCTCCGCTTCTGCATGCGGAGCTGCTCGAGGATGCGCCGGTTCTCGTAGCCCACGTGCGTCGGGGGCGGCAGATCCCGCTGCGCCTTGACGTGCACGATGGGGATCCCCGCCTCGCGCGACCAGCCGAGGTGGGCGGCCGCGTTGCTCTCGTCCGGCGTGTCCAGCCGACGTAGCATGGCGGCCCGTGCAGCCTCGAGTCGCGCCTCCATGCTCTCCCCGCCCTGGGCCAGAATGAGGCCGAAGGGCGTCATCCCGGACTCGTCGGTCTCCTTGTCGTCTGCTCCGAGAAGGCGGTCGATGGTGACCAGTCGCCCCTCCGTCCTCTCCCGCCGCAGCTTCTCCCGCTCCGGCGGGTCGGCGATGTCCGCGTCCCCGATGCCCTGGCCCTTGTCCTTCAGGGCGAACTGCCCGCTCCTGGGCACCGCGCCACACAGGAGCTTCAGCAGCCGGAGCGCCTGCTGGAGCTTCTGCTGCTGCTGCTGCGCGGGAGACGACCCCTGCCCACCACCCCCACCACCGGGCGGAGGGGGCGGAGGCGGAGGATTGTTGTCCAGGAGGGCGTCCCCGATCTCGTCGATGAGGCGCGAGGTGATGGCCAGGCAGGCCATCGCGTCCACGCCCTCCACGAGGTTCAGGGCCCGGCGCATCGCCTTCTTGCAGTCCTTGAAGGCCTGCGGCACGTCCGGCTCGTCGACGCCGACGGCGTAGGCGCCCAGGCAGGTCACGAGGTTCTGCTTCAGCGCCTCCTTCGGTACCTCATGCTCCGAGATGTCGTGCCACCGCTGCTGCAGCAGTGCCCCTCCGCCGGGGTACAGGCGGGTCCACGCCCAGCAGCACCGCCAGTCCTCGAGGATGTTCCACAGGTGGTGGACGATCTTCCCGAGGTGCTTCTCGTAGGCCAGGGCAGCGTCCGTGCCCATCTTCAGCCCCGCGGCGTTCAGCAGCCGGCTGGAGATCTTCTCGACGACCTTGGTCGTGGCGACGCAGTCGGTCTCAAAGAGCCAGTGGGAGAGCTCGTGTTCGGTGACGAGGTAGCCTTCCGGGTCCTGCATCGGCACCCAGATGGTGCTGAAGCAGTCCGTCTTCCCGCCCTCGGGGAAGCTGTCGACGAGCTTGATCTCCGGCACGTCGAGCAGGCCCGCGAACGCGCGAACCAGGTTCTCCGCACGCTGGCGGATGTACTCGGGCGGGCCTGTCATCGGTCCGAGGTCGAGGGGTGGACGAGTCGGCGCTACGCCGAGTCCCTGCGTGGTCATCATTGCAGCCGCTCCTTGAGTTGGTGGAAACGCGTGAGGAAGCGCGTCTTGGCGATGGCCGGTACCCACGGGCGAAGTGGCTCCGGGAGCGGGGGAGGGAGCGCGGGCATGCGTGGGTCAAGTGGGTAGAACTCCACTACGTGGCTCGTGCAGATCCAGCCACCGGTGCGGCCGTTCATCACTTCCCCTTCTTCCACGGCGCGTAGCCGAGGGTCACGTAGGCATGGTCGAGGTAGAGGGTGGTCCTCCAGATCGGCTCCTTGCGGAACACCACCACGAGCGAACCTCCCATCGGCGCCGTTCGCCCGCCGTTGGGGTCGATGAACGCAATGCGCGGCGTGAACCGCATCTCGTCGGCGTGCTCGAAGCAGTAGTTCGCCCAGTCCGTGTCCGCCGTCCCAGGCAGGAGACACACCACGTGCTCCTTGTTCTTGGACTCGCTGTGGGCTCGTACTGTCCAGCGGAAGAGCGTACCGCCGTCGGGCGAGTAGGACGGGTTGAGGAACGACCGCAGCCCGGGCCAGGAAGGCCCTCCAAGGGAGTCTCGTCTGGTCGGATCCGGATGATCGAGCCCGAGCCAGTCGCTGCACTTCGCGGACCCCCTCTCGGCCGCGGCGTCCAGGTCGAAGTCGAACTCCTTGTCCAGCTCCTGGAACACGTCTCCGGGCGTGCCCCAGAAGTTCTTGGTGGAGATGCCGTGGCGGAGGACTTTCTCCCCCTTCCTCGACGCTGTCGTTGCGTCGTAATCAGGCATCAACGCTCCTCCTTATCGGTAAGATCCGGTACTGGGCCGACGCCGATCTGTCCGATCCACCCGCAGTTGGCAGAGATGCACACGTAGAACGCGGGCAGGTACGTGAAGTCGGTGGCCAGGAGCATCACCGGCTCACCGCACTCGCCGCAGAAGGGTCCGTCGTCGGGCCCGTGCCGTTGGCGCCAATACAGGCTCTTCGGCTTCTTGATGAGATCGCTCACAGCAGGGTCACCTGCGTGAGGTCCACGCTGAAGACGCTCTTCACGCGCGCCTGGAGGTCGTTGGTGTACTGGGAGTCGAACTTCCCCTCGAGCATCTTGAGCGCCAGCGGGAGCGACAGCAGGGACAGGTAGTCCTCGATCACCTGCTCGAGGTCGCGCAGCGAGAGCGCGTACCCGTACTTCCCGCCGCGGGTCTCCTTCGCCAAGGAGCGGAGGTGTCGGATGAACGCCTCTTCCGCCGCCGTGGGCTTGCTCGGGAACTTCCCGTGGAGCACGGCCGTCTCCTTGGCGTCGTCCATGAAGCCGACCTCGATGAACTTGAAGCGGGACCGGAAGTCCTCGTTCAGGTCGTAGGTGCCGCCGTACCCGGGGTTCATCGTACCGACGACCCAGAGCTGCGGACGATCCGAGAGGGCTTCCCCCTTCTTGACGACGGCGTTCAGCACCACCTCCGGGCGGAGGAGGAGCGTCGCCACTTTCAGCTCATGGACCTCCTCCTCGAGCGCGTTCACGATCACCAGGGAGGTCTGGTAGTCGTTGATGGCTTCCAGCTCGACGACCTTGCCGTCGAAGGGGGACACCTCCTCGTCGTTGAGGCGGTACACCATGCCCACGTGCGGCAGGTCGACCTCGCGCCGGTAATCGGCGATGGAGTTGACGACCTTCTGCGCTTCCTCGTTGAGCGCGTTGATCTCCTCGAGGACCAGAAGGCACCGGCCCGTCTGGTTCGCTACGTCGATGGCGGTGGAGAGAACGCCCAGGCTGAAGTAGCTCTCGGTGAAGCTCTTGAGCGTGTGCGCGCCCAGCAACTGACGGTCACCGGTGTCCGCGGTGCAGCTCTTCCTAAGGAAGGGCACCTTGTTCTCGTAAGCCCACTGCTCGACACCGAGCGTCTTGCCGGCCCCCTTCGGACCCTTGAGGATGAGCGGCGACTTCCACGCCAGCTTGCCGAGGATGTCGAAGAGCCCGGTCTTCTGGTATGTCGGGAAGTGCCGTGCGCGGAGCAGGGCGGTGTCGATGCGGCGGATGTCCGCGATCTCGTGCATGTGAGAGCACCATGTAGTTGTATAGGTTGTAAGCAAACAGAAACGGCCCCGAGTCGCCTCGGGGCCGTCCTGCTGTGGGGTGGATGTGGTCTACGCTGCCGCAGCCAGGTTTCCGTAGCCACTGGCGAGCGGGGTGTAGTTCGGCTGCCCTCGGACATCGAAGTCGACGAGGAAGAGTACTGCCTCGCCCGTACGAAGGTTGACGCCGAGCACTACGCGAGTGCTGAACCACGTGAACATCCTCACTCCTCCTTGGAGTCCTCGGCGTCGTCGGTCCTCTCGTTCCCGCCGGACGGTTCCTCTTCCGGCTCGAACTCGATCGCTCGGGTCGCCTCGTCCTCGGAGCAGAGACCGAGGACGTAGCGGAGGCCCATGGCCGTGCCGTGCGCGTTCCGCTTCTTCAGGTTCGCCGACGCCTGCTCGGCCTTCGCGAGCATCTCGGCAATCTTCTTCTTGCTGGGGCGCGGCACCCTGTCCGGGTCGCCGGCGGTGGTCGCCTCTTCGAGGGTGATGAGCTTCTCCGCGTTGGTGCGAGCCCTCTTCACCCGCTTGTCCTGGTCTTCCTTGGACAGGTTCTTCGCGAGCTCGTACGCCGCGCTGATGGAGATGAGCCCCTCGCGCAGGGCCTGTTTGAGCTCGTCGCTGCCCTTGCGATGCACGGTGAGGCGGAGCGAGACCCACTGCCCGCTACGGTGCATCCGCTCGGCGAGGTCATCCTGGGTCCGGCCCTCTTCCTCGACCATGTGGTAGAGCCAGGCGCAGGTGTCGACCTCGTCGACGTTCTCGCGCTCGACGTTCTCGACGCCGTTTAGGAGCTTGGCGTCCTCGAGGGTGCCGGCGAACTGGGTGCACCGCACCTCTCCGGCGCTCCAGTCCGGGTCGAGGTTCTCGCGGATCCAGCTGATGGCGCGCATACGCCGGGCGCCACACACCAGCTCGATGATCGCCTCTCCGCTCTCGGGGTCGGTGGTCGGCATGACCACCAGGGGGTTCAGCAGTCCGTCGTGGAAGATGCTCTTCGCGAGCTCCACGGTGCTGTCGTCGTTGAACACCGTTCGGATGTTCTTGATGTTCCGCCCGACCGCAATCGTGTCGAGGGGCAGTTCCACGGTGGTGTGTTCGATTTCGTACGGCACTTCGTCACTCTCCGGGTTGGGTGTACGCTGGCGGGGACTGGTCCCTATGGCAGGTCTACGCATAGTTTTCGTGCAGGATCCACTTCCAGTCGACCACCAGGCTGTAGTTGAACCGCTCGTTCTCGTCGCCCGCCTCGAAGACGACGAGCCACCCGGTACGGTTCAGCAGGACATGACAGTCGAGGACCTGGTGCACATTGCGGGAGATAGCATTGACCAGTTCCTGGACGACGTCCGGCGGTGGCGGCGTCTTGCGGCTGACCTTCATCTTGTGCAGGCGGGTCTTGCAGATACTCGAGCAGAGCTCGCGGAGGTACCGCATGTTGGGCGAGAAGTAGGGGTACTTCACGGCCTCCTTCGCGCGTGCCGCGAATATCTCCCTGGCGTCGATGACCCTGTTGCCCTCACCCATGTCGGCCTCCCTTGCGGCGCTCGGCCCGCTGCTCGAGGTAGCGAAGAACCTCTTCATCGGTCCACACCTCGAGCAGCGCTGCGGCGATGTCTTCATCTGGGACGGCGTCCAGGATCCCGGGATTCAGGATGGACACCTCCTGGATCCCTCGGGCGACCAGGACGCAGGCCCCGGACCTCTGCAAGCTGATCTGCACCAGCTCCCCCAGACGCCCCCGGAACTCCTGCGGGGAGGCGGCGCTGAGGTCGATGGGCTGGGTGGACATGGGCAACCTCTACTTCATGTGTACTCACATCGTCAAGGAAGATGTGAGTACATCAGCTCCGGATGCGCCCCTTGAGGATGTGGATGTCCGGGTTCCAGGCCATGTCTTCGTCGTGCTCATAGAGGCGCTCCATGAGCGTGGTGACCATGTCCCGGGCCAGGGCCTGTAGGATGTCGGGGCGCGTGGTACCGATGCTGACCAGCAGTGCGCCCGGTGCCTCGCTCAGAAACCCGATCGAGACGAAGTCCACATACGGGAGCGCGAGGAGGCGGGTCTCGAGGTCAGCGCGAAGTTGAAGCTGTGGTGAGGAGAGAACGGGGCGTTCGTCGGTGCTCATCTGTGGGCTCCGGTACAGGTTCGGCGGCGAGCTCGGTCGCGTAGGCCTCGATGGACTGACCTGGCCGCCAGCCGACGAGGCAGTCCGCAGGGAAGGATCCGAACTCGCGCACGACGTCCACAGTCCCGTCAGCCCAGTCACCGATCACGATGTAGCGCGCATCGTCGCCCGGTACGTAGACGACTTGGGCCAGCTGGGGCGGGGTCAGGTCTCCCACGTCCAGCTGGCCCAACTCCTGCTCCAATGTCTTGAGCGCGGCGTCGATGCGCCTCTTGGCGAACAGCGAGAGCTCCCGGGTCTCGACCTCTGCGATGACGCGTGCACGCAGCAGCATACGCGCGTGCTAACACGGGCACCGTCAATAGGCGATCCTCTCGATTCGAAACTATCCGAGCTCAACCTCGAGGAAGTCCAGGCGCACCTTGTTGTCCACGTGCTGGTTCTGCCACTGTGCCGTGATCTGCAAGGTCTCCGGCTGGTCGGCGGCGAACGTCGGGGAGGCATTCTGCACCGCGGTCCTCGCCACCGGAGACGCCCCGGCCCCGGCCTCCATGAGCTGGCGTAGCGTGCGCGTCCCGGCGGTACCGGTGCTGAGCACGTGGCCGCAGTAGTCGATACTCCAGACGTTGTTGGCGTTGGCGTTGAACTGGAGCGTGAAGAGAACGGCGTGCGTCGGGCCCGCCCCTTCGAGCAGCTTGATGCGCAGGGTGACTTGCTGATTGCCGTCGTTGCCGTTGGTGTCGACGACCGTGCCCGCCGCACGGATCTTCAGCTTCCGACCCGGGACGAAGGTGTTGGCCGGGAACTGCGGGCACTGCTTGTTGAAGGCTGTCTCAACCGCGGTGTTCTGCACGAGGGAGGAGACATCGTCGTTGGCGTAGACGTATCCACCGATGTATGCCTCCACGCCAGAGGCGACACCAAGTTTCACGTACGCCGTTCCATCCACGTATAGGCCCTGCGCCACGTGGACGTTGTACGAGCCGAGCGTGATCCTCTCTGACCCACTCAGGGTGCTGACCTTGATGTAGCTGTCGTTGGTGAGGGTCTTCTTCACTTCCCAAGCAGCTGCGTTGTTGTTGGCGATCGCGAAGGCTGCTGACGACGCATTGACGATGTAGTCGTTCGTCGTGGCGTTGTAGGTGAAGTTGCCGGCAGTCTGAGAGTAGGAGGCACTCCCGGTGAGCGTGAATGCGCCATTAACATCGACCGGCCCAGCAAAGTCCGTCGGTCCGGTCCCCAGGAAGAAGAAATCAGGATTCGTGACGGCGTTACCGAAGCTGATCGCCTCGGTCCCATCGGTGGTATTGAGGGCGAGGTAGTTGTCCGTTCCTTGCTTGATCGTCAGGGGAGCAGCGACGTTGTCCTTGATGTTCCAGGTGTGAGAGGCACCGGTGGTAACGAGTGTGGCTGTGGAGTTGCCCACCGTGACGGTACGTGTACCTGCCGTAGCGATGTTGACGGCTTGATTCACCGCGTCGTTAGCGATGTTGATGGCGCCGGTACTGGAGTTCAGCTCCAGCGCAGCCACCGCGTCCAGGGTCATCCCGCCTGTGCTGGTTGCGACCCACCCACCGAGCCCGCCGCGCGTGTGCAGCTGCGCCGTGGTCACCGTCACAGGGTCGGCGCCCAAGGTCATGATCTCAGCGCCGTTGGAGGTCCGGATTCGGAGGTAGTCGTTGGTGCCCTCCCGAACGCCCCACGCGCCCGCCTGGTTGTCGACGATGACCAGATCGTCGGTGGGCACGCTGGCGAGGAGGACGGCGTATTCCACTCCGCCCGAGTCCTTGATGTACGGGGTCTCGTCTCCGGTCTTCCAGTAGAGGGCGATCTGGCCCACTGCGGGCGTGGCGGCCGCGGCGCCCTGGCGCATCTTGAGGTTGTCAGTGATAATCGAGCCGGGCATGGGGTCTCCGAAGCGTGAAAGTTTACACGGTTAGGAAGAAGAGGTCGCCCCGCACGTCGAGGCTGCCGTCGACGGTGAACTCACCGACCACGAGGAGATGGTCCCCGCGCGGGATGGCGTGGCCCTCGTCGGGGCCGATGTACATAGGCTGTGAGAACCTGGAGCGCCACGTCCCGGTGCCGTTGCTGTAGATGATCAGCTGCCCATCGACGGTGAAGGTCCCGTCGTCGACATCGAGCGTGCTGATGATGAGCTCGTTGTCCTCCTCGATGACGACGTCGTCACCAGTGTCGAGGACCTGCGGCTGCCACCATTTCCGCCGGTATAGTTCCGACGGGCTCCCACCAGCGAGGTAGCCGTGTCGGATCCAGCGCCCGACCCCACCAGTCGGGGCAACGATGTCCGGTAGGCTCTCGGCGAGCGCGGACTGGAGGTCGTAGAAGTAGAGGGAGTTCTCGTCCTCGACGTAGACCCCCTGCTTGTCGTCGGTGTCGGCCGTTGAGTAGAGCGCGAGCTCTGTAAGATCCTGAAGCGCCGGGGCCAGGGTCTCGTTCGGACCACGGTGGGTGATGATGCGCTGGCCCATCAGACGGGCCTTGCCAGGGCGACCCAAGCGTTGAGCGTGGGGCTGGTCCCGGAGACGCCTTCGACGACGAGGGCCAGCCGCTGTGCGCCCTGTGCCTCGATGAGCATGCAGTCGTCCCCGTTCACGACGACCTGGTGCCCCTTGTGCCACTTCCCGGAGACGTCGAAGTACCAGTAGAGGCGGACACGGAACACAGGGCTCGTGCCTCCTACGCCGAAGAGCACGTGCACGTACTCGTTCTGCTGGAGGATGTACCCCTCGGTGGCTGCGGCGGGGGCTGTGCCCGTCGTCGAGACGCTCACAAGAACGCGACGGTCGTTCGCCGTGTTCCCCGACTTGATAGTGCTGGTCTTGACTCGGCGAGCCATGGTGCTCCTGCGGGTGCGCAGTGTGAACAAGGTCTATACTACTCCGCCAGAGCTGCGGATGCTCATGTCTCTCGCACGTGGGCTGCGCGCTACTATCCCCCGAGGATCCGCTCGAGGATCTCGTAGGCATCCCGCGGCTCATCCTGGACTGCCGGATGGGGCTCCTTCCGCGGATTCCTGCCCAATACTTCCACGAGGAGCTGCGCTGCAGGAGACATCCCCGGAGGCGCGGGTGGTGCGCTGGTGTGCCACCTGCCCCTCGTGTCGCGACGGTACTTGGTGTTGAAGCGAGGCCGGAGGGCGACAACCACCTCGGGTTCGCGCCGGTACGCTTCGGCGCCGAAGTAGAACACCAGGCGCAGGTCGCCGGCGACCACCCCCGCGGTGCACATGACGGCCCCGGCAGCGTGGTTGCCTCTCCCGCTGAGCAGGCTGCCGATTAGCTCGCCGACACGCTGCGGCAGGACGCGAGACCTGCCGACGTAGAGAACCTCCACCCCGCGTACGACGACGTAGAGCCCGCGCGCGGGCAAGGCAGTCAGCCCCTCCTGGAGGATCTGGGCCCAGTCGAGGACTCGGTCCGGTGGCACTGAAGGTTGCAACACTATGAACTCCGGCTTCATGCTAACCGTTGTGATTTTCATAGGCAGCAGTCTCGCGGGCCGAGATCTGTAACTGATTACCGCTAAGAGCCAGCGCACACTTAGGATGAAACTCGGCACGCGCTTCACCAGAAATCCCCGTAGATATGCTACCGTCCCTCGCATGAAGAACAAACATGTCCGGATCGGCCGCGCCAACATCTCCATCCCGGTCATCCAGCTCTTGGCTGCCATCCCCAAGGGGGTGCGCGCAAGCATTGAGTCGGGGGCGGACAACCACGACCCGGACAGCCCGGGCGGGGAGAAGGTCACCGCTGGCGAGATTGCCGAGGATGTCGCTGCGTTCTTCAAGGCCTGGGGAGAGGCTGCCATGCCCGCAATCTTGCGGGCGAATGGCGTCCCTGTCCCATAGTTCACAGGAAGCCCATGCCGAACTCCCGCTATGCCTCTGCTGGTCTCGGTGCGATCGGAATGATCGCCCTGGCGCTCGCCGGGTACCTGAAGATCACGACCCCAGAGGCCGTCCAGTGCCAGGTCGAGCTGGCGGACAAGACCGCTCGACTCGAGATGACCGACGAGGCCATCGCAGCCTGCCGCGTCGCTCTCGAATCGTGCTCCGCCATCTCTTCACCTACGCCTACCCCCGGAGGTCCGTGATGCGACTCACTCCCGCCAGCTTCTCCCTGATCGTCGTGACCTTCCTCTTCGGTCTCGGCTTCGGCTCCCAGATGTCGCAGGCGCACGCGCAGGACCCGACCACGTGCCCGCCGTGCCCGGCATGCCCAGCGGCGGTGCCCGCTCCTCCCGCGGCACAGCAGGCCATCGACGACGCGCGCAAGGCGCTCGAGAAGCTCGACGCCGCCCAGCGCGCCCCGCTCGGTTCTAAGGAGTAGGTCTAAGAGCACGCCCCCGGTGAGGGAGGGGTGCCTCGATGTCCGCATCCATCTCAGGTCTACTCGTCCTGCGCCTGGCAAGGCCAGTGCAGGCATTCGCATAGACGATCGCCCTCCGGATACCCTTGGATGCGTTACCGTCCCCAGCGAACAGGTTAACTGCGAACATCAGCACTCCGTACGAATGGGTGGATGACGGCACCTCAGTCCGTGCAGTACTCGTCTTCCCCTTCCATGTGGTGGCACCAGGCCACGGTCGCGCCCTTCTTGAGCTCCTTCGTGGCACAAACGTGGCAGAGGCTGTCGCCCCCGTCCGCCTGCGAGACGTAGAGGTACGGGTAGCCCCCGTCCCCGAACTGCATGAGCTCGCTCCTGTGCATGTCGAGCCCGCCGAGGCGCTCGGCGTAGCCCTCTAAGGCCAGGTTGCGGAGCTCGTCGTAGGACATCTCGCTGCAGGTCCATCCGAGAACCCGGTCGATGTACGTGACCAGCTCCAGCTCGCTCATCTCGTCGAAGCTCCTGTAGTCCTCGTGCATCACGTCTCCGCGAGGAGGATGGCTGGCTCCGTCCCGGTCTGGAAGTTGACCTGCTCGTAGATCGCCGTGTTGTGCCCATCGACGATGAACCCGAAGGCGGAGCTGACGAACGTGAGGTTCTTCGCCACCAGCTCTCCGCCGCCTCTGCCGACGCGTTCCAGGCGGAGCGACAGGCCGGACTCCCCCGCCACGAGGACACCCGCCTCGAGCGGGAGGAGGAGTCGTTTGAGTCGAATGCCCCACAGCTGGATCCCCTGCGGAGTCCCGGGCAGCTCAAAGATGGTGCACGTATCGCCCATGCCAGCGATGACCTCGTCCTCTCTGCAGAGTACGAGGACCTGTCGCTCCGATAGCTGTCGCCGCATCACTGCGCGCCTTGAGGAGTTTTCGCGTCGGTCCAAAGTTCGAGGTGCTTCAGTCCTTCGAGCAGGAAGGCGCATTTCGTCTCGTTCATCGACTACTCCGTGCTCTTCAGTCGTTCGTCCCAGCAGCACTCCCCGACCCAGGTTCCCTGGTGCAGGTGCGCGGTCTTCGCCGGGACCGAGTTCTGGCAGAGCTTGCACATCACGTGCAGCTCTTGTTCGCGCTTTTCCTTCGTCCGCCCGGTCGGCTTCTTGGTGAGCGTGTAGCCGAGTTGGCCCGCGGCGCGCCGCAGCAACTCGACCTGGTCCTCTTTGTTGTGCATCACGTACTCCTGGTTGTTGTGTGCTTCGGGGGACTGCATCGGCTACGATGCTCCCATGGGTTCCATCAACATCGGCCGACTCCTCGGTTCTCCTGAAGGGCGCAAGGGCATCGCCTACGCGCAGGCGCTGATCGTCCTCGTCCTCCTCGGGGTGGCGGCCTTCGTCGACGGGGGGATGTCGGAGAACGAGCTCGACTCCCTGCTGATGGCGCTCACAGGCATCCTCGCGACGTTCTCGGGGACGAACGTCGGCGAGCACTTCGCCAAGCGCCCCAGGGCAGCCATTGCTCCCGCCGTCGAGGAAGACACGGCTACCCAGCCCTGAGTCTTACCACTCCCACTTCGGCAGACGGTCCACCGCGTCGGCGTCCCTGTCGAAGTTGACGACGATGCAGTCGTGCTCGAGGGCGTACTTGATGAGCGGCTGCGCCCACTCGGGAACGGTCTCGGCGTGTTCCCGGCCGGGCACGAACACGATCCAGCCGTGCTCGTGCTTCGCCACGCGGAGGCTGCCCCAGAAGCGCTCCTTCCGGTTCAGCTTCGTACGGTGGCGCAAGCACGCCTTCACGTCGAGCCACCGCTCGCTGTTCTCCCTCGTGACCCTGTCGTAGATCGAAGGCATGACCAGCCCGCGCAGCGGGTCGCGCTCGACCACGTACCGCTCCTGCTCGTCCGGGTTGTACGGCATGTGCGCCGTCGACAGGTCGAGCATGTTCCTGATGCCGTCCATGTCAGTACTCCACGTGGGGGCTTGCGGCGATGCAGTCTCCCCACCATTCCAGTGGCATATCGTCGAGCTGCCCGAGGATCGCGTTGGCGACCTTGGAGTAAAGCTCTCCCTTGCCGTGCAGCGCTTTCAGGCGACGTCCGGCTTCCGCGGGGTCCAGCTTACGGAGTTCGTTCGCGAACTGGCCGACGTCCACGATGTCCACTGCGCCCCTGTCACGGAGGGTGTACTCGCCGAACTCTTCGAGGCCCTCATCCATGGCGCGCACCGCGCGCCACAAAGTCGCTGAGGTTGCCCTCTTCGGGCCCCCGCGCCTTCGCCAGGAGCAGCTCTTTCGTGAAGCCATTCTTCAGCAGGTAGTCCACCTGCACACCCTTGGCGGCGTTGTTGATGGCTGCGGCTTCGTCCAGCTTCACGTCAAGTACGAGTTCGATGAGGGTGTCCTGGTCAAGGGAATCGCAGAACCTGTCGAACTCCTCGCCATCGCGCTTCATTTTCTCGAAGCACGCCTCGGCGGCCTCCTTCGCTGCCTCCCGTACGGCCTCGATGCCGTAGTAGCCCCAGCAGCTGTCGACTTCGTTGTCATCGTCCTCGCCCTCGACGACGCGGTACCCGTACACCTCGCCACCCAGGTACTGGTTCCACTCCTGGATGTGGGCCTCGGCGATCTCACGCCAGTAGGCGGCGTTCTCGGTCTCGCCGCTTACTGGCGCCGGAGGGCATCCCATGCGCTCACGCCACTTCGCCTTGTCGATGAGCAAGACGCCGCAGCGGCTCACGTCCCACTGCTGGTCTGGCATGCGCGCGTGGGCCAGACTGCCCTCCAGCGCGAGGCTCACGCCGCCGTGGATGTACGCGCGGACGATGAAGACGGCCCATTGGTCCTGCATTTCCTGCTTCCGCCGGTGCAAGTAGAGGGACTTGAACTCGGGGACGGGGCTGTCCCACTCGTCATCCTCCCTCTCCTCTCCGTTGTAGCCCCTGTACCACTCGACGAAGCCCGGACCGTCCCGGAAGGGGAGCTCCTTCGGCGCGTGCTGGAAGTCGCGGTGGTAGTGCGCCAACCACACCGGGGCGTCGGTCAGGGTCTCGGGGTCCTCGGCGTGCGTGTCCTGGTAGATCTTCGCGACCAGGCCCTGGACCTGGATGGTCTCGATCGGCTTGTCCATGCGGTCATGTCCTTAGAAAGGGATCTCGGAGTCATCTGGAACCGCTGGAAGCGGGTCCACCTCGTCTTCTTCCGGCGGCTGCTCGACGTGCACCATCGGCACGATCTTCTTCGGCAGGTCGAACAGCGGCTGCTGTGGGCTCCAGTTCTTGTTGAGCTCGAGGAGTTCCTTGAGCCACGGGGGTCGGAACTTCCGCAGGTGCCTGGCACGCCGGCGGAGGTGCGTGGTCAGTGGCGTCGCCTGCTCCTGAATGCGGCGCTTCAGCCACGAGGGACTTATGTCCAGAGCTTCTGCGAAACCCTGCCAGCCACGCTGACGCTTCAGCGCGTTGCACCGCATGCAGGAGCTCACCAGGTTCGTGGGGTCGTTGTTGCCACCATCGGTCCGGTCCACGACATGGTCGAGGGTGAGCCCGTTCACCGACCAGTCCTGGAGGCAGTAGACGCAGCACAGGCCGTCGCGCAGGTAAAGGGCGAGCCTCGTGGTTGGGCGAATCCAACTCGACGAGTACCCGCCTCCCTTGTAGGGGCGCCGCGCCATGCGCTACGGCGTACTGCCGGTGATCCTGCGCACTGACAGCTCTACCAGCTCCTCCTCGTGGGCCAGGTAGTAGTCGGCGAGCATCTCGGCGAGCTCGTGCGCCTCCACACGCAGCGCCGGGGCGAGGGCCTTCACCAGCAGCGCTGCGTGGGTACGAGAGAGCAGGGGGGTGCCGAATAGGGTCTCTGTGGTCTGCTCCTGCGGACCGAGCATCCGGACGAGGTCGTAGGCGTGGGTGTAGGGGTAGCGTGGACCCTTCCGCCGAGGGTCCTGCTGGCGGTGCGCCCTCCGCCAGGCCAGCAGCGCGTCGGCGAAGTTGAAGGTTTCCTCGCCGGCAGTGATGGTGCCAAAGGTGGCGAGCGTGTAGAGCTCGTCGAGCTTCAGCAGCCAGCTGCCGTCCAGGGCCTGCAGCAGCATGGCGTCGTTCTCGACTCGGCTGTGCCCGCCGTTGAAGGTGGTCAGAAAGTCGATGATCTCACGCCCTGTGGCCACCTGCCCATCCATGATCTCGACCGCCGTGCCCTCCAGTACGCGGATGAGATCGGCGGTACCGGGCCCCTCGATCGAGATGGTCGCCTTGGCCGTCTCTCCGTCGGCGCGAGCGGGCGTGTACTTGGTCTCGTAGGTGAAGTCTTTCATCAGCGCCTCACAGGTGAAGGTCGAGCGTTTCGATGTCCTCGCTGGCCGTCTCGATGTACGACAGGCGCATCCGGACGTCTGGGCCGAGGAGGTCCTGCATCATGGCGGCCGTGGCGAGCTCCTGCCCGTCCGGGATCTCTACCCGCTGCAGGCGCCGCTGCTTCGGGTCCATCGTGGTGGCGTACAGCATGGCTGCGGGCATCTCACCGAGGCCCTTGAAGTACGACACCTGCGCCTCCTCGCGCATCCTCCGGGGGAGCGAGGACAGATACGCGTCCCGCTCCGCGTCGCTGATGGCCCAGAACGTGGCCTTGCCGGCGTCGATCCTGTACAGCGGAGGACATGCCAGGTAGACGCGCCCGGCCCGGATGAGCTGCGGCATCGCGCGGAAGAAGAACATCAGGAGCAGTGTCGAGATGTGGTGTCCGTCCACGTCGGCGTCCGCCATGAGGATCACCTTGCCGTAGCGCAGCCCCTCGGGATCGTAATCCGGGCCGAACCCGCACCCCAGTGCCTGGATCAGGTTCGAGAGCTCCTGGTTCGCGTCGATCTTGTTCAGCGAGACGTCGGCGACGTTCAGCACCTTGCCTCGGATGGGCAAGACGGCCTGGATGTCCCGGTCCCGTCCCTGCTTCGCGCTCCCGCCGGCGGAGTCCCCCTCGACGATGAAGAGCTCGGTCTGCTCCGGCTCGGTGGACGTGCAGTCGGCGAGCTTGCCGGGTAGGGTGAGCCGCAAAGTGGGCGACTTCCGCCGCACCTCGAACACGGCTGCGCGTGAAGCTGTCCTCGCGCGTGCGGCCTCGACGACGCGCTCGGCCAGGCGCTGGCTCTGCACGTTGTTTGCCTGGAGCCATGCCTTGAGGGCCCGGCGTATCTCGCCGGACACGGTGCTCTGCACCTCTGGGTTGTTCAGGCGGTCCTTCGTCTGGCCCTGGAACTGCGGGTTCTCGACGAGCACGTGGATGGCACCCACCAGCCCCTCTCGCACGTCATCGGCCTCGACGACGGGCTTGCGCGGCAGCAGGCCGTGGTCCTCCATGTAGTCACGGACCACGGCGGCCACGGTGGTCTTCAGGCCCGCGACGTGCGTGCCTCCGTCCCTCGTCGGGATGCCGTTCGCGAAGGCCTCGAGCATCTCGTCCATAGGACGGGGATCCATGGTCCAGGTCAGTGCCACCTGCAGCCCGTCCACGGAGAGCAGGAAGGGGAACTCGGTCACGGGCACCATCTCCTCCTCGGAGACGCGAGCAGCGAGCATGTCCGCGAGCCCGCCCCGGTAGCAGAACTCCTCCTCACCGAGCACGAACGTCACCCCGGGGGTGAGGTACGCCTTGACGCGGATGCGCTCGCGGATGAGCGCCAGGTCGAACTCCTGCTTCCCGAAGATCTCCGTGTCCGGTACGAAGGAGACCGTGGTGCCGTGCGCGACCCTCCCTGCCCGGGCGATCTTGGGTTTCTTCGGGACGCCCCGGGAGAAGTCCTGCGTGTAGACCTGGTCCTGGCGGGCGACGCGCACCGTGAGGAGCGAGGAGAGCGCGTTCACCACGCTGCTGCCCACGCCATGCAATCCGCCGGAGACCTTGTAGGCGCCCCCTCCGAACTTCCCGCCGGAGTGCAGCGTGGTGAAGATGAGCTCCACTGCGGGCTTGCCCGACGAGTGCGTGTCGAAGGGGATGCCACGGCCGTTGTCCTTCACCGTGGCAGACGGCACGGGGTCGTTCACGACCTCGACCTCGATGCGCGTGGCGTGACCTGCCAGCGCCTCGTCGACTGCGTTGTCGACGATCTCCCAGAGCAGGTGGTGGAAGCCGTCCTTCCCCGTCCCACCCACGTACATGCCCGGACGCTTGCGCACCGGGTCGAGGCCTTCGAGCACCTCGATGGACGAGGCGTCGTAGCCGGACTTCTTGGTCACGGCATTCCCCAGCTGCCGTCCTCAGCCTGGTCGATGATGACGAGGCGGGTGAGGTTGGCGTAGCGGATCGTGACCGCCTTCACGCCCGCCGCCTCGACCTTGGCGCGGTTGATGAGCTGGTCGTCGGGTTGGACCAGAAAGTTCGCGCCCTCGCGGAACGCCCGGATGGCCTCGGCCTTCGACGCGTAGTCGCTGCCGCGGATCGGTGTCAGAGTCATCGTGCATGTTCTCCCAGATATGTAGGGTGCACGACGCTTATGACGACTACGCGACCACCTTCGTCCATGTGGCCGTGGCGGAGAGCTTGCGCAGGCCCTCGAGGATCTTGGCCACCGTGGGGTACGTCGACTGATACTTCTCGCCGAGGGCCAGGGTGAGCGCCTTGAGGGTGCGCTTGCCGACCACGCCGTCGGGCTCGCCGATGTCGAACCCGGCACGGAGCAGGAGTGCCTGCATCAGCCGGGAGTCCGACTGCCACTCCCCGGCCTGCCCGGTGACGAGGGCGGCGCACATCGCCATGGCCTCGTAGCCGTAGTGGTCTCCGACGGCGTCCCAGGACCCGCGGTGGTCGAAGTGCCAGCTCTCGCTCTTCCCCTCCTCAGGCTTGGCGATGATGGGGGTGAAGCCATGCTTGGCCGCGACAGGCCAGAACGCGTCGAGGTACTCCTTCCCGAAGATCTTCTGCAGGGTCGAGATGTCGACGTCGATCGCGCGCCCGGCGTTGTGCATCGACTTGCCGGGCACCGCCACGTAGGCGTTCTTCATGGTCTTACTGTCGAACGTCGCGCTCCTGGCTGCAGGCTTCCCGGCAGCGAGCCAGTTCTCGTACTTCTTGCGCGCTGCGGCCTGCGTCGCCGTGAGCCGGAAGAGCTCGGTGACGCGCAGCAGCGGCAGCTCGGTGCAGAGGGCCAGGAGGGCGTCTGCCACATCCTGCGGTGCACGTCCGGCGTTCCCCACCAGGACCAAGGGCTTGCTGTTGTAGGACGAGAGGATGCGTGCGTCGACGGTGACGAGCGTGAGGTCTGAAGCGGGCATCTGTGCCTCTGGGAGGGTGGAAGTTCAGGCTAATGGGGAGCGCCCCCGTGGGCTACTCCTGTTCCTCCACCCTTTTTATGCCCAGTACACCTAAGAAATGTGGCCTGGGAGCGCGTGAGGTGTGACCCCGCGCGCTCCCAGATCAGGGCGCTCTTACGCCCTACCAGGCGTCGCCGACTGAGCGCTCCGCCTCCTCGATCTGGCCGCCCAGGCCCTGCAGTTCAGGCCGCTGGGGATCGAGGCAGGTGAACTTCAGGGGCTCGATGCTGTCGAGCCGGAGATAGAAGTCGTCCGTGTAGATGACGTCCCCAAGTTCGAGGTCACCCCGCTCGATGAGGTGCTGGAAGATGTCCTTGAAGTTCTCGAGCGTTTTGATGAAGCAGGTCTTCAGGTACAGGTACTCAAGGGTACCTTTCTGGACCCGGCAGATCCGAATGCGCATCATGTTCACCTCTTTGCTGGTAGGTCCAGCACAACCGGGCAGTGATCGCTACCCTCGATGTCATCATGAATCGTGCAGCTCGCATCTCTCAGTGCAGCGTCCACGATGAAGCTGTCGATGCGCCAACCACGATTGCGCTGGCGTGCGCGCGTACGCTGGTCCCACCAGGTGTACTGGCGCGTGTCCGGGTGGGACTCCCTCCAGATGTCGACGAAGTGCGTACCCCTCCGATGTAGCAGCGCCCGAAGAGCCTCACGCTCCTCTGACCGGTTCCCAGCCTCGTCGAGGGTACCGTTCCAGTCGTGCACGTCGAGCTCGTTCTGCACAGCATTGAAGTCGCCGGCCAACACGACGCTATACCCCTGCCGGCATAGCCATGCGCACTCGTCGCCGAGGCGCTCGAAGAACTGCTCCTTGTAGGGCAGCCTCTCGTTCTTGCCAGTGTTCGGGGCATATACCGACAGCAACACGAAGGTGTCGCGAACGAGGGCACCAGCTACTCGCCCCTCGTTCTCGTAGAGCCAGACATCGCGCCGAGGCGCGGTTGCCAGCCTGTTGCCGACGATCGCCGTACCCGAGTACCCGGCCGAGCTGGGATTCGTGGAGTAGAACGCCTCCAGGAACCCCAGCTCGTCACACAGGGCGTCTCCTGCGGGCCCGTCGAGGTCGGCCCGCGTCTCCTGCAGGCAGAGGACATCTGGTTCGAGGGCATCTGCCATGCGTGCAAGCGCCCCCTTTCGGATGCACGCTCTCACGCCGTTGACGTTCCAGGTCACGACGCGCATGGGTCAGCGCACATACCCGACCAGGTCCGACTTGTACCAAAAGCCGCTGCTGTCGTCCCGTTTCTTCTCTCGAGCGACCTGCTCCTGCAGGGCGTGCCCGGGGATCTTGACCCTGTACAGGGTCATCCACCCCCTGTTGTCCTCCTTCACCTCCCGACCAGTGATGATCCCGACCCCACCCGGGTCCTTGCCATCCCGGCTCTCGCTGACCCGCACATGGTCGCCCAGCGAGAACTCGAACTCCTCGTGCTCGTTCATAGAAGCCTCCTTTGTCCATAGAGGGGACTACATCTTTATGACAGAGATCGCATCGTGCTTCTGGAGACGGTATACGGTAGGCTGTTCATAGGAGCTCCCACGTGTCGGAACCTCCTTCCACACCCTCTTCTGATGCTTCGAGAGAAGGCTCCATGGATCCGGTGGCCGAGTGGATGATCGAGACGACGACGGCGCTCGAGCGACTTGCGGCTCGCCTGCAAGCGGTGGAGAAGACGGTCGATCAGCTTCACCCGCGTGTCGATAACGCCACGGCCGCCGCAGCTGCATCCGCGGCCGCGCTGACCCGAATCGCCAAGGCAGAGGAAGACCGCCTGGCGTTCGAGAAGCAGGTGAGCTTGGAGACCAAGGAGCGCGCGAACCGCGAGCGCACGGAGCGCCTGCAGAAGGAGCGCGAGGAGCAGGAGCGTAAAGACGCCTGGCTCACCAGGGTCTGGAGCTCGCAGCCTCTGCAGCTCCTGCTCCTCGGCTTGGTGCTCGTCATCCTCAACCTGCTCGGGCTCTCGTACATCACAGAGCGTTATGCCCCCAGCATCGTCCCCGTACTCCCGAGCGGGAAATAGGAGCGATGTATGCCTTCAGGAACTGACGCATGTCTGGAGCACGGCTGCGACTATGAACGATTGATGGCGCTGGCAGAGCAGGCCTCGAAGGATTCTTACTTCAACAAGTTCCGCACCTCAGACGCCAGTTCGGTGGCCTCTGCGCTGGCGTCGAGGATTCGGCAGATCGCACCCCTCCCCGAGACCGTCGAGCTGCTCCCGGCCCCCAACCGCGCTCATGGCCGGGCCTCCACCGGCCGGTAGACCACGTCGAGGCGCTCCAGCCCTGCCTCATCGCCCGAGGCGGCCAGCTCCAGCAGGCGCCCGACCTCCTCCTCCTCCACCGGGGCGCCCGTGGCCCGCTCCACAAACACGCGGCGCAACCGCGGATGACGGTCGGTAGCGAGGGCCTCAGCAACGACCAGCAGCCGATCTCGATCCGCGTCGCCGCGCTCCGCCAGCGCCATCATCTCGTCGTAGGTGAGACCGCCGTTCTCGGAGGCGAATCGCTCGATGTGGCGCTCGATGCCGTCGCGGGTGAGCTCTGCCGTGCTCTTCGCCGCAGCGGCCTCCACGCGGGACACCAGGCGGGCGAGGGCGGAGTCGTCCTTGTCGAGGGAGAGCTCCTCGGTGAGGCGGACGTTGCTCGTCTCCAGCTCCAGCAGCAGGCGCGAGAGGGCGGAGTCCTTGCGGTCGAGACTGAACTCGGCCAGCACCGCAGTGCGCTGTGCCTCGACGCCGTCCTGGAGCATCTTCTCGATGCGCGCACGCAGCCCGTTCTCCTGCCCGGGGTCGAGCAGACGGAGCAGCGGGCTGCCCTCGCCGATGTAGCGGAGCAGCGTCTGCGCCATCACCCCGCTGCTGCCGACCTGGGCCATCACCGCCCCATTGAGGATGTCGATGTGAGCGACGCTGCCCTCGCGCAGCTTCGCGATGCTCGCCTCGAGCGCCCCGGTCTTCGGGTCGAGATAGCGTGCGAGCTCCGAGGAGGTCGCCTGCTCCACCTGCGCGGCGTGGGCCTGCAGCAGCGCCTGCGTACCCTCGATGATGCGCTCCCCCTCGTTGCGGATCTTTTCCGCGTCCACCTGGCCGCGCACGCTGCCCAGGGCGATGACCCCGCAGCGCAGCGCGGCATACGCGCGCTCCTCGACGCGGTCTGGGCCCGCCTGCTGCAGGTAGTGGAGGACCTGGGGGTCGTCGATGGTCAGGTTCAGATTCATTCGGGCACCTTGGTGAGCCGCACGAGGCGTGGCGGCTGGTTGGAGTAGATCTCGAGGAGCTCGATGTCGGCCACGACGCCCGGCTTGCGGAACATCTCAGCGAGAGCGTGCTCGACGCGCTCTCTTGCGGCGGGATCGTCGGGCGATTGGAATGGAATGGCGATCTTCAGGACGTAGTCCTTCATGCTCACCTCGGATGAGGGCGTGCTTCCACGATGCGGGGGCGCGTTTGAGCCGCCACTCCACCTGAAGGGCGAGGATCTTGTCGCCGACATAGTGGGCGTAGACGAGCACCACGGGGCGGCGCTTGCGGGTAAAACGGGCACCGCCCGTGATCTCACCGTTGTGCTGGCGCAACCTTCGTTCTGGGTCCGGGGAGGTGCCGACGTACAGCCTACCGTCGCTGCACCGCAAGATGTACACCCACCACCCAGGGGACGTGGTCACAGGGTGAAGGGCACGCTCCTGCGCGCGTGCTCCGCGTTCCGCTTCTCGGCCTCGGTCACGGCGCGGTCGAAGTAGTTGCGCCCCTTGTTCCGCGTCGGCCCCACCTTCCGCCAGCCCTTCCTGCTGTGCGACATCGTGGGGCAGTAGAGGTACCAGGCGTCCCCGAGGAGGGCGACGTGCCACGGCCCGTCCCCGACGGTGATCAGGCTGTCGGGCAGGGTACGCGCTGGCGAAACCGCGGGCTCCTCCTTCTCTGCTTTTTCCGCGGCCTTCAGTATCTCCTTCATGCGCTTCTTGATCTCCACCGCGAAGACCAGCACCTCGTGGAACGTGGCCCAGACCTGATCGTTTTCTACGGCAGCCGTGCCAACATCAAGAAGCTCGTCGTCCGTGAGGCCCTCGACGAACTCGCCCAGCTCCGGGTAGTCCTCAAAGTGCTCGCGGATGGCGTCGGGCTTGAACGACACCAGCAGGTAGTTGCTGTTCTTCTCCTGCTCGGAGGTCTCATCGGCCGTCATGTGCATTAGTGGCACTCCTCGTTGCCGAACACGACCACGCTGCCGTCGGGGAGGCGGTGCCGACTCATAGCAGGCAGTTCGCACACGCTTCTTCGCGCGCGGCGTCCCATGCGTCCTTCTCGGGCACGTCGACGGCGACGTACTCTTCGGCGAGGGGCACGGCCTTGGATTCCCTCGCCTCGATGTCTGACGCACTCCAGTACGCCGCGTCGGGCAGTACGGCTCCGCAACTCGCGCTGATGGCTCCGCACTCGCCCATGCAACGCACCTCGTCCATGGTCTCCTCGAGCGTGCCGTTCTTGCACCTGGGGCACTCATCCCCGCCTTCGCCGAGCATCTGGTGGTAGAGCGGCTCCATCCAGATGGATTTCGCTGCCTCACACAGGTGCCACCGCGTACTGTCGTCGTACAGCCACACGACCTCGTCGACCTCGACGACGCGGAAGGCGTATGGGATCTCGCGCGGGGTGTTGAGCTTGCTCATGGCTCCTCCGGAATAGGCGGCTCTTCTGCGCGGGGCTCGTAATCGGGCAAGGTTAGAGCACTGGCGGCGTGCCCAGGAACGACGACGACCCTGGCGACGAGGTCGGTCCCGTAGCACAGGACGCCCTCCTTGTTCGTCCACCGCGAGTACTGGAGCTCGGCCTCCACGAAGACGCTCTCGCCCTTCCTCACGGCCGCCAGACGCTTACCGAGCTCGCCGAAGGCCTTGATGCGGTGCCAGTCCGCGACCTGCACCCAGCCCCCGGCTTCGCGCACGGAGCGGTTCGTGGCGATGCTCACCGTGCCGAGGGCGACCCCGCCCTTGGTCATCTTCAACTCGCCGTCCTGCCCGGCGTTGCCGAGCAGGTACACCTTGTTCAGCGAGGTACTCATCGCTCGCGCCTCGTCTCTCCACGACGGACGTGGATGTAGCAGTCCCCGTCCCCATCATTGCCGCGCTCGCAGCAGCGGCGGTAGGTGCCCACGAGCATGTAGGCCCAGTTGATCTGGTTGCCGATGTCGGGCAGCCGCTCCGGCGGCTCATCCACCTCCAGCTGGGCGGCGTGCGAGCCGAAGGACACGAACTTGCGGTGCCCGTGGTTCGCGCTGTCGAACGCTTGGTTCTCGTAGACGGCGATGCCGTCGTCGCGGTCGACCCAGTGGCGCAGCGTTCGCTCGAACGTTCGACGCGTCTCAGGGTCCATCATCGCCAGGATCTCTTCCAGCATCATCTTCTTGGCCATCACAGTTCTCCGAGGTCGTTGGGGCGGGTGCGGTGCGTCCACCGCTCCACCACGGTCTTCACGTTGAAGGGGTCGCTGTAGATCGCGCCGACCAGGTCGTCGAGCATGCGTCGCAGCTCTGCCTCAGACGTGGCCACCGGGGCGAGCGTGCAGTACGACATGACGTCGCTCTCGTGCTCATCACGTAGTACGGTGATGTCGGCGCGCAGGCGCGGCTCGTCCTCGCTATCCTCTGGGCCGTAGTCGCCGCTGATGCCCTCGTCGCAGTAGGTCCATACGATCCGGACTCCGTCCTTCTCCATCTCGAGGTCGTCCCACTCCACCTCGACGAGCGTAAGGTTCTTCGCAGGCATCAGAACCCCCTGTCCCCTTCGGTAGCTTCAGTGTCCACACCCATGTCCTCGTCATCTTCCTCACCCTCTTCGGGGTCGAGCTCGTCGAAGAAGTCGGGGGCTGATCGCTGCGCTGAGAGGAGCTCTCGCATCCTCGCCCTGCTCACCACCTCGCTCGACTCCGTCTCGTACTCGCCGGAGAGGTGATCGTAGGTGATCATATGGTGGAGGTCGGCGAGGTCCACGAAGACCAATGGCCCGCGGGAGAGTACCTCCACCTTCACGATTGTCCTGTACAGCCTATTGTCGTCGTCTTTCATGTCAGCACCAGGAAAGGAGCAGACCGTTCGGCCCGCCCAGGTTGAGTTTCTCGACCTGCGCCCTGCGATCACGCCTCGCCCACCGAACCAGAACCGAACCCTCGGGCCCGGAACCCTGGCAGCTCGGTCGGGTCGCGCCTGTGGTCGTACGGACCTCTCTCCGTCCCGGCACGCTTCATCGTTTCGATGACCGCGTCCACTACCTTGGCGTCAGCCGAGAGGAGGATGTGCATCGATCGGGGGCAGTGGGTGAACTCCACGAAGGAGCCCGTTCTCCGATTGATCAGGCGGCTGAGCCCCTCGGGGAGGGGCTCAGGCACGTGCATCAGCGTTCCCATCTGCGGCTGTTCCAGCAGCGCTTCGACAACAGCCCACCACGAGTGCTGGCGGGCCCATGAGAGCATTTTCATCTTTACCTCCAGCATCCTTATGCTGTCTTGGTTGCCTCAGTTTCGGGCTGGAGCAGGAGTCGCGCTCTGTCTGGCATCACAAACCCGGTCTCGGTACTGTCGAGCACCTCGTTATAGACCTCGTACCTCGCCGGCAGCAGTAGCAGCGGTGGCAGTACGTGGTCGAGGAAGTACTGCAGGGTCTTGTGCGCCCGATGCGGGATGGAGCAGCAGACGTGCCACGTCTCGACTCCCTGTACAGGTGCGAGATTATTGGCCTGTTCCCATCCATCGGGCTCGTAGGAGAGCGCGCCGTATGGGATGAAGGAAGCTCGGTGCATCTCGGCGTATATGGGGTCCACGACGTGCCAGTCACGTGCGTTGTGAAGCTCGCGTACCCGTCTGGCGCCTTCGGGGTTGAGACCTGCAGTCAGGCGCAGGGAGTAGTAGTCACCCATGTTGATTTCTCCAGGTTGCATAACGCTTATGACGTAAAGACGCGCCCCCGCCGCGCGAGCCTTGCGCGCGGACTTCCTCGCCTCACGTCCACTACCCATGTTTCACCTCCGGGTACTGGTCTTTATGACAGGAAATACCTGGCTAATGGGGCAGTGCCCCAGGGCACTACCACTCCCTCCGCGTTGCAGGCACGATGCGCGTCTCTATGCCTCGGGCGGCCAGATCCTTCTGGGCCTTCTTGGCGTCGCGCTCCTGCCTGTACCGCCCCGGTATGAGTACCCACTTCCCCTCGACCAACTTCTCGATGCTGAACATCACGCTCCTTCCTCCTCTTCCTTGTTCTTGGTGTAGAGATGCTTCACGTCCTGCTCAACGTCGACGGTGGTCAGGTGCACCAGCTCGGTCAGCGAGCTCTCGGGCTCCGTCAGGGCCTTCAGGAGCACCGGCACGTCGGCTTCATCCCGCAGGAGGATGAAGCCCATCCCCTTCCAGAAGAAGGAGATGACCGCGCGCGACTCGAGTAGCTTGACACGTTCGGCCAACACGCGTCGAAGCTCCACGTCTGCCGTGTCGTCCTCGGCGGCGGCCCAGCGGAAGCCCAGGTGCACGGGGAAGGTACGCTTCACCACCTCGAGGACATTGCCCCGAGCGTCCACCTTCACGATGTCACAGTAGCGGTAGTTCTTGTCGAGGGGGCGGTTGTCGAGCATGACGAGCGTGGGTCCGATCTGACGCGCCCACAGGCGTTCCCCGGGGATGGTGACCTTAGTGTGCGGCCAGCGCGCGTCACGCTCCGCGTTGTTCGTCTTGATGTACTCGTCGTAGTCGAACTCGATGGGACTGGACATGTTGACCTCCGCAGCACTTATGTCGGGAGTACGCACATTTTAGGCTAAGCAACGCGCCTTACCTGGAGGTAGGACGCGTGCGCATCTCACTCGAACTCGGTGGCTCCCATGTAGCAGAGCTCGAAGTCGCGATCGATGCTTACGTACCGCTCGACAGATCCGCAGGGGCCCGCTATGCTGGAGGTGTTGCACATCGCAACATCAAGGAATCAGGAGTTATCATGCCTCAACGCGAGTTCCTCCTTCGGCCCGAAGTGATCTGTGACCTGCTCGACCGATTCCACAGGAGCCACCGGAGCTTCGCCGGCGAGCTGGACATCAGCCCTGCGTACTGGTCCCAGGTCCTGAACCGCCATCGCCGGGTCACGCCCAAACTTCGACGGAAGCTCCTCGACAACGAGCTCATCCGGAACTCCCAGCTCAGCGAAGACGAACTCTGGACCATCAACGAGCCCTCGTAGTCCGCACCTTCCACGAGCCCTCCGTCGGTACCCACGGCGCCGGAGAAACTCCCATTCTCCGCGGGCACCCAGTCAAGAAGGAGGGCACCCTGCCCCGAAACATCGACAATCTCGTTCATCGCCACCCCGGGCAGGCCCGCTCTTCTTGTTCATGTGGAACCTCTTCAGTACATGATGCGGCGCCAGGCGGCGGCCGCGGTGAAGTGGGCGACGGCACCTTCGCGGTGCTCGGGAGGCAGCACCTCTGCTGCCTTCTTGATCTCGATGTTCCACGCCGCAGTGAATGCGTCCTTCCCCGCCAGGCGGAGCAGCGCCCTCGAACCTTTGGGCGTAACCACCACCTTTTGCAGCCTCTCCTCGTGCAGCAGGCGCGAGAGGAGCTCGTCGCTCATGGCCTGCGTCACCGCCCCGGACAGGTGGGCGACCATGCCCGCGATCGAGAACTTGGCCATCACCCGTACGAAGCGGTTGAACTCGGGTTCGTCAGTCATCGAGGAATCCGTACTCAATGAGAGTGTCCCGTGGCTCCCTGCTGTCGAGGATCTCCTTCAGGATGTGCATCGTCGTAGGCTCACTCTCGCCCTCGATGTAGTAGTGCACGTCCGACTCCAGGCGCATGAGCAAGCGCTCCCGCGTGACGGTACCGAGGTCCGACTCGGGGTTGACCAGATAGTCGTAGAGCTTCTTCAGCGCGATTGCGAAGTTCATAATGGGTTCTTCAGTTATTGCTTCCTCGAGATGCAGGTTCATGTCAGTGCTCGTCATACCCGTCTTCGCTGGGCGCAGCGACCCTGACCATGTTGCACCAAGGCCTCTTGGACATCTCCTCCGTGAACCGGTCGATCCCGCCCGCGATCACCACTTCGTCCATCTGGTCTCCGAAGCCCACTTTGACGAGGTCGGTAGTTAGCTCGCTGAACACGGCACGCAGCTTATCACGCGACTCGATGCTGCTATCCTGCGCTACCACGTTGAAGAACCGCTTCTCGTCCTTGCTGGTGTTGTCCATGCGGGTGTCGACGTAGTACCGGAAGCGGTACTCGCATTCCCAAGGGCCGTCTCCCTGGCGGAACAGCGTGGCCATCAGGTCGCGCGGGCCGCCGTAGACATAGAACACGCGGTCCACGTAGGTCTTCTCATTGAGATTCATCACGCGCCTCTGGTGTTGTTGTAGTACGCGGCTTCTGTGTTTCGGCTCAGAGCTCGACTACAGCTATCGATCTGCGACCTTCAATGCGCTTATGTCTTAAGAACAGAGGCCCTTTCAGGCTTGTTCTCTCGCGCTCCAGCAGCTCCGCAGTACATGAACTGTTACCAGCTCATGTACTCCTGTAGACACTGGTTGTTCCACCTGATCTCTCGAGAGTGCGAGAGGTTGTATTCTCGCACTGCGGCCTCGGCCTCCTCATACGTGAGGGTGCCAAGGCCCTCCTGCGCCGATGCCTCAAACCGGCACCCACTCCAGGAGTGGGTGCCGAACACCTCTTTTATTCCCCAGATGGGGGCGCGCTTGCGCGCCTCCCGGGCCTCCTCCAGGGCCGCGCGGCGGGCTTCGCGGTCCGCCTCCAGCCGGGCTTCGCGGTCCGCGAGGATGTTCGCGAGCGCCGTATCTGCGGGTGCTCGCCACCACCCCGCCCTCCTCACGGGGGCCGCCGCCACAGCGGCCGCCACAGCTTCGCGCTCTCCGTCATCGAGTTCATATTGGTCCGTCAGGGCTTGCATGTAGAACTTCATTCTTCACCTCTACTCTACTTATGACCTAAACGAGCGCGCTTTTGCGAAACGCGCAACGTCCTCACGTTGGCGATGTCAGTAGAACATCGCATGATACATCGAGCGCTCTGGCGAGTCGCACCAGCGTGCTCACGTGCGCATCTTTCACCCCACCCTCAATGCGGGACAGCGTGGCCTGGGAGATGTTCGCCTCACGGGCCAGATCGCCCTGCCTCCACCCGCGCTCCTTGCGCAGGCGCACGATGTTGCGCGCCAGCGTCAGCGTAGGGTCGTCTCCTACTTTATGTGTCATGAACTCGTCACGTTGAATGGACATGCTTCACCTCAAGCTCCTTATGATGACTTGAGTGAGCGCATTTCGCCCAAATACCATGCGGTCCCGCACCATACGTACACCCTCGGCGGGTACAACGAGCAAGCAGGGCGGACGTGGAGCGTGTGGGGCAAGAATGGGCAAATCTACGAGTGGCTCGGAGTGCGAGAATGTGCCTCGTGGGCATGTTTTTGCACGAATAGGAGGCAAATAGCCCTTCTTGAGCGCAGGAATAGTGCTCAAACGGTCCTTCTTAGGTCTCTGGAGCACGTAGAAAGTGCGTTCTGCTGATGAAATCGCGCTCTTTCCCTCTGTGTGAGCCATCGTCCGGCATCATTTTGGTCAATGCTAAGAAGATGTGTCCTACGAGGGTTCTTGAGAATGCGTGTTTGCGCGCCATTCTCGTGGTTACTGCGAGAACGCCCGTTAGGGGCGCTTCCTCTACGCGAACGGATTGCGTCGTCACGCCACGGCAAGGCCAAGTTCTCGCAAAACCTATGCCCATATATATATGCACGATCTTGCGAACTAAGTGAAAGCGCCCCACGGGGCACTGCACCGAAGCGCAGCGCGAAGGGAATCGAACCCTCAGCCTTCACATCGTGCTTATGACGCACATGCCCAGATTCTCACACAAGCACGCACAAGGCCCTTTCGTAGGCGTTAGCGTGTAGGTGCTTAGGGCCAGAGGTAGTACGCACTGGGCTGAAAGAGGGGACACAGGGGTGGTAATCCCCCGGACCCCATTTAGGTCGATGTCAAGAACGGCCATCTCAGTGGTGGTAATGGTCCGGACCCCATTTCAGTCGCTGCCAAGATGGACACTCTGAGTGGCACTTCTGGCTGGTGGTAATGGTCCAGGGTGCGTTTCGGTTTGCTCCAAGAACGGCCATCTCAGTGGTGGTAATACCCGGGCCATATTTTAGGCCATCTCAAGAATGGCCTTAAAAGGGCGCATCTGCACCCAGTCGGAACCCCCGCTCACTCGTGCGCTTGGAGTCGCACGAAGGCCTGCCGCGCTCGGCCTGTTCCGTCGGGCTTGCTGGCGTCGCCCTCGTGGGCGATCGCGTAGCCCTTGTCCAACAAGCCCCGGCACGCGATCGCACCGATGAACCCGCGACCACTGGGAAGGTCGAACCATCCCCCGGCGTCGAGGACAACCGCATCCACAACGTTGCTGTCGCCCGTGACGAGGTCGGTGATGCGGACTCGCAAGTAGGAAGAACCAGTGATGCTCATGGGACTCTCCTTGTAGGCAGGGGGAGTAGGTCTCCTGCTACCCTCCTTATGCCCAAGAAAGGGGTGTTTTTGCGGCTAAAGGGGGCGGGGGCCCCTGGTGAGGGAGCCCCCGCCGCGCTGGCATCAGACCGCCTGGACCGCCGGGCCTACACTGGCCCACACCATGCGCTTCGCGGTCTCCGCGCGCGCCTCCTCTATGCGCGCCTCGACCTCGAGCAGCCTGACGCGCGCCTGCAGGAGCTGGGTCTCCGCGCCGAATCTAGCCTCCTCGGCCTGCACCTGCGAGGTGCGTGCCTCTTCTTTGCGGGCTTCTTGAACCGCCTGCACCATGGCGGTCAGGCCCGTTATGACCTTCTCGACGAGTTCGAGCTTCTTCAGCTCGATCTCCTTCTGGGAGGCAACCATCTTTTGGATGGTTGCATCATCAATGGTCGCGGTCGTGGCGGTGATGGAAAGCTGGAGCATGAGATTTACCTCGGCGCAGGGGAAGTGTAGGTCCTGCGCAAGTTTCTTATGCTCGGAAAACCAGCGGTTTTCGGCTAAAGGGCGCGCCCTCGCTCTCGATTGCGCTCTCCCAGGACTGCGGGGAGCGCTTTGCCGCGGAGCGCTCCCCCGTTGCCTACGTCCGGGAGAGGCTCCCGCGGAGGGCCACGCGTCCGCGCTCCGCGGCCCACTTCCGGGCCGTCTCGAGGAGCGTCTTCGTCGCCTCCTGCGCGTTCAGCGTGAGCGTGAAGGTCACGCCCCCGTCGACGGCCTTGACGACGACGCGGTGCTGGACGCCGTTGACGACCGGACCGTCCCACGCCCAGGAGGACCTCGTGGTCTTGCCGGTCCGGGTCACCCGGATGTTGTCCTCGTCCTCCTCATCCTCCTCGACGCTGGTCTGGGTGCTGAGCTTCTGGATGCGCGGGAGCTTCTCCGAGCAACCGATGCTCGCGAGGTACTCCTGGCAGGTCGGGCGGCTGACCTGCTCCGAGGCGGTGTAGACGCCGTTGCGCTCGCTCTTCATGGTATTCCGGTACTGGGACACGGGACTCTCCCCGTAGACCACGATCAGCAGCACGACTTCGCGGTCGTGGCGCAGTGCGGAGAGCCTCGTGAACAGGGCGTTGGCGTCGTCGAAGAAGACGGCGCCGTCGGTCTCCGCGAACAGCTCGGTGAGCAGCGGCTCGAGGTGTTCGGCGGCAGGGGCGGTGATACTGACCTGGGTGGTGTGAGCATCGGACATGGTTGGGACATCCTTCGAGGCGATGGTTGAGATGGGCCTCGGAGGCCTTATGCCGCTTTTGCGCACAGTTGCGGGCTAAGGGGACAGCCCCGGTGAGGGAGGCTGCCTACGACGCCTGGTGCCGGCGGAGCCAGTCCGTCAGCCCTGCCAGGCCGTCCTCGAACCGGCTCGTGTAGAGGCGGCTCCGGCACTCTGCCCAGAGCTCGTCCACGAGCTTCAGGTCGAGCTCGCGACCCGCCCACTCCTCGACGATGCGGCTGTCTGCCTCCAGCATCGTCACCCAGAGGCTCCCGCTCTTCGTCCGCCGGAGCTCGATGAAGTGGCTGGCCGAGTTGTCCAGCCCGAGGGCGATGACGTCGGGACCGTCCGCGCTCGGGCGGACGGTCCCGGCGCGGACCAAGCTGCGGAACACCTCCAGCAGGGCGACCATCTCCGCCTTGCCGTTCACGTACCCGGACACGTCAGGGTCCGAAGAAGTAGGCCGCGACGTCCGCCTTGGCCTGGATGATGGCGCGATCGACGTCGTTCACATCGGTGAATAACCAGAATAAAAGGAGTGCCGTGATAACGCTGGACAGCAGGAACTCTACGAACGTGCGCATGTGTTGACCTCCAGGCTACTTATGTCACGAGCAAGCGCCGATTTGGCCGCTAAGGTGACGCCCCCCGCCGGTTGGTGGGAACGTCGTGCCTACGGCGTGGGCTGGGGTGGCATGGAGAACTCTTGGTAGTTGCAGGACCGATGCTGTGCCTGCAACTACCCTATGCCGAGGAGCTACCCGGACTGTTAGTCCTCCTCGTAGTTCCCCTTCTCGTTCCTGCGGTAGCGGACGTGCTTGCCTCCGCGCTCGCGCAAGATGTTATCAATGCTCTTGAGGAACGGAAGGGGCATCTCGCTGTCCTCAAGGGTCTTCGGGATCGGGGTGTCGCCGAACGCGGCCGCCCTGCCGACCAGCAGGACGAACCGGATCGCCTTCCCGGTCTTCGTGTCGGTGTAGACGCCGGCGCGCACGCACTCCCAGGACACGCCGTCCTCTGAGTCGTTCAGGACGTCGCCGGTCCTGGGGAAGAAGGTCTTCTGACTGAGAATACCGATCGCGGGCATGGTTCTGGCTCCTGGGTTCAGTTCCACGGCTCCTATAGCCGATTTCGAATGTAAGTACAAATGCTTGCACGTGTGCTCACATCCGGGTACGACTCCCGGCATGCCGACTATCCACGCGCCGCTCCGAGGAGGAGGCCTCTGTAAGGCAGAGGTCCCGGCAGGCCGCTCGCTGGCGACGGCACTCCGTGATCTCGGTGTGTTCGAGGTGGCCGCGCAGCGCGGGCTGGAGCGGCGAACATCTGTTGGGTGGACGCGAGTCGACGGGTCCCGGGTGCTTCGCGCCGGCGACGTCATCCGCGTGCGCCCCCGCCCATCCGGGGTGCAGGCTCCCGACACGCGCGCGGACGGGGCAGTCGCGGAGCTCCTCTCGAAGATACTGAACGCGCTGACGCGCAAGAAGGTGCCTGATGCAGCTGCTGGAACTGGTGTACGAAGGCGGCGAGGTTCTCGACCTGTGCCTCGACTTCCAGAGGGAAGCCCTCCGCGCTGAGTACCGTGACCGGTTCCAGTCTCTGGACCTGCGGGGGATGCCGCAGCAGGGGCGCAAGAGCGCCCTCCAGCGTCTCGCCGTGGTCGGTGCGAAGAACGTCCTGGTCCGCGGGCTCTCCGGTGTCCCGGAAGCCGCCAACGCCTTCCCGCGTGCGAGTCTGCTCTTCGACGCCGTCGGCAAGACCGAGCCCCCAGCGAGGAGCGAGCTCGCCCCCATGGCCTTCAGGACGAAGCGGGTCTTCGTCTACAGCAAGGAGATGGACAGCGCCATCCGCAGTGCTGGGATCGGCCTGATCTCGCGACACAACGGGCCCTACTTCCCAGCGGTGACCCTCGACGCGGCCCCGGACACCACGATCGGCGTGCTCAGTCTGGGCCGTGGCGCGCTCGAGGTGATCGCGCAGCTGAAGAGGGTGCGGCGCCAGGAAGGGCTGGAGTTCGACATCATTACGACCGAGCAGGTCGCCGAGGTGGTCGTCGCGCGCTCCGCGCTGGACGTGGCTACCCGAGCGAGCCTGCTCGTCGCCCCCTGCGAGCAGATGGACTACGGCGGCGTCCATGAGGCGGCCATCCTTGCGGTCTGCACGGGCCGGGTGCTCTGCACCCCGGTGGCGAGCGCCCTCCGCGACATGCCGATCGGCGGGTGGTACATGCACGCCACGAAGTACACGCCCCGCAGCTACGCAGAGGCCGCGGTAGGCTACAGGGGGCGCGAAGCCTACGCCGCGCTCCTCGACGCGGTGCAGTTCAACCCCCGAACCGTGTCGACCGAGATCATCCAGAGGACCTCCTGATGCCCACCTCCAGCTCCACCTACGATGGCATCCCGGTCAACCTGAACGCGCGCCGGCGCATCATGCGGGCGGCCCGACTCGGGACACGTAGCCGCCCCTCGGAGGTGAACCTGGGTGACGCGGCCAAGGTCGTCGACGCCGCGCGCCTCTACACCAGCGGGTGGGACACCAGCACCAGCGAGTTCTCGGTAACCGTGCGCAACGCCTGGGCGGCGCGGAAGGCGTAGACATGCCCCAGCTCAAGCCCCTCAACCCTGCGACGTGCCCGTACTGCGCGAAGAAGGAGACCCGGAGAATCGGCTACTCCGCCGAGCGCAAGGGCTCCCTCTGGAAGTGCGTGGCCGAGGGCTGTGGGAAGCCGTTCCTGGTGCCGACGCTGTCGCTCGTACGAAAGATGGGTTGACAGGTGTACGCACATGTGAGTACAAGACGCGCATGAGCTGGCCGCTCGACCAGTACCCGATCCAGGACGCAGAGGAGGATCCCCAGCCGCTGCCGGAAAACGCGTCTGCGCCGTCCGTAGTGGCGAGCCCGATCGACCAGCGCCGGACTGCGGCAGACGCCGTCCTCGAGGCCCTCGAGGGGCGCACCCGTCCCGTGGTGCACGACGTCACGAAGTGCCCCCTCTGCGGCGCTCCGACGAAGCGACGCCCCACGGCCATCGGGGTCACGACGATTACGCGCCGCTGCACCAATGGGAAGTGCCGTAACGAGTTCGCGATCGCATCCACGCGGGTGCTGGTCGACGTGCCCCCGCCCCCGCCGAACCCGCTCGTGCTCGGTGGCCCCTACAAGGGTGGACCAGACCGTGGCGGTGGCAGGCCCCCGATCGACCCCAACGAACCCATGAACCGCCGACTGGCGGAAGTGATCCGGAGGATCAACGACGATGACTGACCGCACCAAGGCGGCCACCCCTCAACGTGGTGATGCAGAACAGGCCGCCACTCCGGAGGCCGCGCGCCGGCGTGCCGTCCTGGAGCGCGCCAAGAGCCGCTCCAGGGCTGGTGCGGATGCGCGTCCCGGCCCCATGGAGGGGACGCCGAGCTTCGAGCAGGTGAACAGCGCCAAGACGATGCGTCCGGCCCCGGGCCACGACTCCCCGCCTGTCCTGTCGAAGGAGACGATGGCCGGGCTCGAGGCGGTGGCGCGCGTCAACACGAAGCAGACGACGCCCGAGGAAGAGGAGGCCGAGACGGCTGCCCAGGCAACCGGCCCCGTGCAGCTGACGCGGGAAGACATCGTCGAGATGTTCGGCACCACCGCGGACGTCGCCGCCGCCGTCTACTCGCTCGTCTACCCGGACAACAGCGACGTGCGCCGGCGCATCGAGAAGCGCGTAGGTCCGCTGGACATCGGGCAGTTCCTCATGAACGGGGTCCTCAGCCAGGCCGTACCCGTCGTGGCTCCCTCGGAGGGCTCGAAGGGGCTGGTCATCGCGTACCAGACGGTGCAGGAGTCCGTCGAGGCGATGATCGACCGTCTCCTCGCGGACGAGGCCGCGCGCACCCACAAGGCGCGCGACGGTGAGGGGAGCGTGGACGTCAAGATGTCCGGACGCGAGTACGTGCGCCGGCAGAACGAGTACGCGCTCGCCGTGCACATCGAGTCCTACGGTGGCCAGAAGTGGCCCGGGCTCTACCTCTCCGGCGGAGCAGTGGACGAGAAGGCGATCGAGGCTCGCCTCAGCAAGGTGCGGCAGATGCCCTCCCTCGTCTTCAGCCTGGCCATCGACAACCTTAGCTGGTTCATCGACCGTGTCCAGCGCACCCTGGAGGTGGCCGTCCTGGGAAATGGCTGAAGACCCCGTTGGGATGGGCGAGAGCTCAGCTGATCTATGATCACCTGCCCAAGCTCCCGCCCCTCGGGTCACTCCTCGAGCTCATGTGCCTGGTCGTCCAACGCGAGCGAGCACACCTGGCGGTCCTCGGAGCCCGTGCGCAGGCACAGGCGTCCCTGGGAGGCGACAGCGCCGAGGCCGCGTTCAAGGACTTCGTCAACGCCACCAAGCGTGTGGAGACCGAGGACACCAAGCAGCGCCTGGCCGCTCAGCTCGAGAAGCTCAAGGAGATCAAGGAGATTCGATTCACCCCCATCGGCAGCATCAGCCGAAAGACCAAACTCCCAGCCGTCTCCGCAGACAGCCTGCGGGATGCCGGGATGCTGAAGGACCAGTTCCAGCCAACCGAGGCTGGCCGCCCGCAGCGAGCTCGCACACAGAGGACCACTCGATGAACACCACCTTCCAGATCGTCATGATCGGCGCCGGCGAATACAAGTCGTTCGGTCCCGAGCCGTCGATGTACTTCGCCAGGTTCGCGCGCAGCAATGGGGCCTTCTTCGACCTTGCGCTGACGGAGGAGCAGCTGGGAGAGATCCTCAGCTTCACGGCATCCCAGGAGGAGGAGGAGGCCCCGCCCGCGGCCCCGCCCGCGGACCCTCCGCCCTCCGCGCGGGTCGTGGCGCTTGCGCGGGAGCCGGAGGGGGAGGACAGTCCGCTGCCCCCGGTGCAACTGCGCCGCCCCCTGGGAGGCCCCCAGCTGTTCGCATCCACCGACGAGGACCGTGACCTGTGAGCCCTGAAGCCTCCCTCGCGCTGCTGCGGATCGAGCAGAAGCTCGACCTGCTGCTGCACCATGCCGCCGCGCAGGACCCCGTGCTGCACGCGCTGCTGCAAGCAGGGACCGGCATGGTCACGTACCAGGGAGACCTCTGCCCGCTGTGCAGGCAGCAGATCACCATTCACACCGACTTCCGACGAGAGGAGTACGTCCGCCGCTGCGGCTGTGCCCCGCCATCCACCCCCGTCGTTCCGGGCATCTCTGTCCTGAACGAGCCCATCGTCGAGAAGAAGCCCACCACCCCCGATACGAACGAAGGAGTTCAAGAAGATGTCGAAGAGCAAGATCGTGGCCCTCGCTGAGGGAGCCCTGTTCCAGGCGATCGTGTACGACGCGAAGTCGCGGAAGCGCGCCATCGTCATCTACGCCTGCGGTACGGACGTGTTCTGGGCCAACGACATCCTCGCCCTCTTCGACCGCGACCGTACCAACGCCGCGCCGAAGTGGCTCAAGGAGCAGCTCGCGCAGCTCCCCGCGGAGGTCGTCCGGATGAACTGGAAGGGCGAGCGCGTCGGGCAGGCCACGTTGTTCGCCGTGCCCTCCGACACCGCCCCGACGCTCCACGTCCCTGAAGGGGAGTCCCTCGGCGAGGACGAGGGCGCCATTCGGCAGTCCGGAGGCTGACGTGTACGACGTGAACAAGATCCGGCCTCGGACGGGCTGGGCGCTCTGTCGCACCCTCAAGCCCATCTCGCAGTCGAAGGGCGGGCTCGTCCTGGCTCGCGACCTCGAGACGGGCAAGACCACGGAGGCGGTCGCCGAGGTGATCCGCGTCACCCCGGCGCTTCGCGACGACGGACAGGAGGTCGACCCTGGGTTCGGGCCCGGGGACAAGATCCTGATCCGCGACTTCATCAAGTACGCCCACGCGATCGGTGACCTGGTCGGAGCTGACCGCAACGACCGGGTCTTCCTCATGAACAACAAGGACGCATTTGCCGTCGTGACCGGCTCGGGGACCCTGGGCTTCTACGACGAGTTCGTCCTCGAGTAGGAGGTCCTCGACCATGCCGAAGCCGAAGAAGGAGGAGCGCCTGCAGCTCCGCATGGACCCGGACCTCAAGAACTGGTTCAAGCAGGATGCGGAAGCCGAGGGCGGGATGAGCCGGGTCGTCCACCAGCAGGTAGAGAGCCGGTACGCGGAGAAGACGGGCAAGCCTTGGAGCGGGAGTACTGATGCAGCGACAAGCACTGGTTCCAACGACGGAAGAGAGGGCGATCCCGCGTAACAACGTGGGCGTCCTCTTCGAGGCATTCCGCGAAGCCTTCCTCGGTCCGCACAAGGTCGAGCGTCTTGTCTACGTGCGTGGCAGGCCCACGTTCACGGTCGAGCGCCTCGTGCCCGCAGACACCCTCGCAGAGGGCGGGGAGGGTCTGCCCGACTTCCTGACCCCGTTCCAGATGATCCGCCAGCACGCCGACCTCGAGATCCAGGAGCCGATCGGAGCCCCGCTCGAGGCGATCAGCCGCGCAGTACAGTCCCTCACCTCCCGCGGGTTGAAGCTCACCATGTTCGTCTGCGAGTCCAAGGACGTCGTGCGCGCGTGGCTGGGTCGCGACCTACGCATCGAGGACATCTGGCAGGTCCCCCTCCACGAGGACCCGGATGCTCACGAGTCCGGAGTGTTCGTCGTCGGCTCCAAGGAAGGGGTGCTCATCCGCGACATCGAGGCGGCGATCCTGTGCCGGCTCGATCCGGGAGTCTCATGATCGCCGACCTGTTCGCCTCCAACGTCGTCGAGGTCGTCTCCGAGGATGTCGACGCAGACACCCAGAGCGGGAAGCTGGTCCTGCGCGTACACGACGAGAAGCAATGGATCCGCATGATGCAGGCGCTGCTGATCGCCGCGAACACCGACGGCGCCTTCGGCCTCGAAGCGCACAAGGTCTTCCACAAGGCCGAGGGCGACGTGCAGTACACCTGGGTGCTGATCCTGTGGGGTGACCCGACGGACGTTCGCGAGCCGCTGCGCGCTGTGCTCGCCAAGAACATCCCGAAGCCGCCACCCTTCGCACTGGGGCGGAGCGCGCCCGCCTCTGCGCCGCGCATCACCGCACAGCCCGCCACGCGGGTTGCCGAGCCCCCCGCGACAGCCGTGCTCGATTACGACGGACCGCCACAACAGGAGCTCGTCATGCCTGGCCTGCGAGACAACGGGCGGCACAACATCAAGCTCGTCGAAGAGATCCACAACGGGGCCATCGAGACGCGCACGACCGTGAAGCTCGCGCACCAGCGCACGGAGATGTTCGGTGGGCGCAGGAACCCGCACGAGGTCATCGACCTCCACTCGGGTCGGGGGAAGTTCAAGGCCGTCGTCCAGGGACGCGGCGAGTCCGAGTTCTCGTACCGTCGTGATGGCGGAGGGGGGTCGCTGTGATGGGCACCGAAGAGACCGCAGAGCAGCGCCGCTCGAAGATCATGAGCCTGAGCTCGGGGGCGACTCCAGCCCACGCCAACGTCCCGGAACTGACTGTCGGCGATACTGAGAGCGAGGCAGCTGGCCGGGCAGTCCTGCAGGAGCTCCTGAGCAAGGAGACCCTCGACGACCTCGAGGCCGCCGGCAAGTACTCGAAGGCGCACTGGAAGCTGCAGATCTGGTTCAAGTCCGATCGCTCCATCCATAAGCCGATCACGTTCACGCTCACCTTCTGGGAGTCCGGGAAGCGGCTGCACGGCGGCGGGGATGAGTCGGCCTTCATCTGCCGGCGCAACCCGAACGCCCCCAAGCCGGTGCGACCGCCCTTCCTGGCACTCGGGAAGTCGCCCTTCCCCAAGGAGGCCAGCGTCGACGGCTGCAACACCATCATCCCGGGGGACCAGGCCGTGAACGGCTACGTGATCTGCCCGGGCTGTGGGGTGCGCTGGGACACCGAGCACATCGCCGACTCGCTCTACTACGTTCTGCCGGTGGAGGTCGCGTCGACGGTCATCGCCGAGTGGTTCCGGAAGCTCGACAGCGACTGCGACCTGTACCTGAAGTACCGCCCGGAGGATGTCCGCGCGAAGATGATGGCGCAGACGTACGGTCTCGCCGAGGCGATCCGCAACAAGGGCCTGCTCATCTACCCGCTTCGGAACATCATGCGCGAGCTCGCCGCGGGGGCGACTCTGGAGTCCCGCATCAAGGCGGTGATGTTGGCGTAGGTGGTCACGGCACCAGTGCCAGCCGCGAGGTATGCTCTTCGCCATGCCGACAGTAACGCAGGACACACGCACGGACGTGCCTGGCATCCTCTCCTCCCTCGGACCTCCGGGTGAGTGGTCTGGAGCCGTCGCCGGTACGCTCACCTCCGAGGCGCGTCGGGCGGTCCTGCGTGCCTGGCGGTCCATGTCCGCAGAGGAGCGGAACACCATCATCGCGAAGTGGCGAGAGCGCTTCGACCACCCGGCGGACAAGACCGCCACTGCGAAGGGACTGAAGCTGTTGCGCGCGGCAGCGCCCGAGGCCGTGGCCGCCCTCTCAGCGCGTCTGCACGCGGCCGGGGCCTTGAAGAACACGCCTCTCGGGCATGCCGTGCACCGAGGCGAGAAGTCTGTACTCGGTAAGGGCGGGGAGCAGGTGTCGCATCTGGTCTTCGGCCCCGAAGGCCTGCAGGTCCGTAAGGACATGTTCCATCCGACGGAGGCACAGGCCCAGCACGCACGTGAGCGCTTCGAGACGGCCAAGCACGCTCCCGAAGGGCTTCTGCCGAGGCCGATCCATCACATCGAAGCTGCGCCCGGCCAGGTCTCGCAGGTGTGGGAGTACATTCCCGGCGAGAACGCCGGCGAAGCAGCAGCGCGGGAATCCGCGCAGGTACGCAGCAAGTTCAGGGCTTGGCACGACCACAACTGGGGTGATGCTGGTGCTGTTCGAGCGCGCCGCCGTGCCGACGAGGACGTCGTGTCCGAGATCTATGATCGGGCCCATGCAGAGGAGCAGAAGGCGCACGCTCCCCTGCACGACTGGGCGCGGAGCAAGGGTCTGCACATCGGCGACCTTGGGAAGAACACGCAGAGGACGCCGGATGGGCGCCTGCGTGTCTTCGACTGGGCGCAGGGCGGCAGTGAGGCTGAGGTACAGCAACGCATACGCAACGTCTCCGGACTCGGAGAGTTCGGCCCGTCGTTCACGGGCGTACGGGCGCAGTCGGCCGCCCTGAAGAAGACCGCAGCCCTCCCGATCTCCAAGGAGCAGCGGGAGGCGAAGCACCGCGCCAACACGCACTTCCGGAGCGACGACCCCAAGAAGTGGGACGACTTCCTCGACCACGCGAAGCGGAAGTCCTTCGTCACCGCGGTCCAGCAGGACACCCGGTCGGACGCCAAGCTCGAGCGCCACGTCGACCAGATGAACCGCCTGCTCACCGGCAAGGAGATCGAGAAGGTCCGGGTCGGCGACGGCGGCGAGTACAGCATCACGCGCCTGCGGGGCGGCGGGGTCGGGTGCACGTGCCCGGACTGGCGTTACAAGAAGTCCGTCGCCGGCAAGGGCGAGCAGGACTGCAAGCACATCGTCGCATGGAGGGAGTCGAAGATGTACAAGAAGACGGCCTCGGTGCTGTCCAGCCTCGCTGCACACCCGAAGACACTCTTCGCCGCAGGGACCGCCGCAGGTCTCGGGGCGCTGGCCGTGGGTCTGCATCGCAACGCCAAGAGCACCCAGTTCACCCCTGAGCAGAAGCAGATGCGGAGCCTGGCGATGCACGAGGCCGCTGGACTTGGGATGCTGATGAGCCCGTACGCAACGTCGCTCGCTGCCTCTGGTGCCGAGGTGCTGTCTCGTCGACCTGGTCGCGTAGGCATCGCAGCGCGGGCAGCTCACTCGGTCTTGGAGCCCCTGTCTCATACCATGCACGGTAGTGGACATGGAGCACATCCGCGAGCCCTATCGGACCTGAATGAGCTGGTAGGGCTTGGAATCCTGCTGCGCCCCTCCATCCAGGAGATGCACCACCTGCACGCGAAGATGTCGAAGCACGGGGCCGTCCTCGCAGGGATGCAGAAGGATGCTCGGGTGCAGATCAACATCCCGCACCTGCCAGAGCGAATCAGGGATCGGATCCCCGGGGTGACGCTGCAGCAGGGACACGCCATTACGACCAAGATCCAGAGTGTTCTCGCCCCTCTGGGCGGGCACACAGCTGACCTCCCCTCGGGTCGGTGGAAGCTGAAGATCCCGGGGCACGGACAGCTGGTTTTCGATCGGCTTCACACGGACCGGCCGGGGGTCCTGCGGACCATGCTGCTTCCGGGGGACCAGCACACGGCTTACGAAGGTACCAAGAACCTCGCCCAGGCCTTCCCCAACCACAAGCAGCACGTGGAGGCGGCGGCACAGCAGATCAAGACGCTCCTCGACCAGGCGCAGTCGACGCGTAGGGGCTAAGAGGTCTACCCCTCTCGGGGGTAGACCTCGGCTTCGATGTAGAGCAGCTCCCCCGTGGCCGCCACCCAGATGGTGACGTCGCCGTTGGGGAAGTCGAGCTCCGCCATCTTCCTCGCCCGGTGGTCTACCCGAGGTTCGCTGCCCCCCAGGCCGACCAGGATCCGGTGGTGCGGCCTCTCCCGGCCGGAAGGGACGTGTGCGACCACGACCCCTCCCTCCTGGTAGGTGTAGATCTCTACCGGGTCGGGCCCAGGGCCGACCACGGTGGTCACGAGCTTCTCCATGACTACTCCTCCTGCTGACGACCGCGGCAGGCACTGCGCAGGGCGTGCAGTCGCTGGTTGCGCTCCACCTGGTGCCGGCCACGCCACTGCGTGACCGTACCACCGCCGGCGAAGTGCATCTGCCGCTCGACACCCCGGACTGCGCGGGAGTCCCGAAGGATCCGCTCGGTCCGCTTCTTCTTCTCATTCTTGGTCATGTTCACCTCCAAGCTCCTTATGCCCGGGGCGGACCATGTCTTGCGCGTTCTCCAGGATGTGAGTACAACCAGAGGACTAAGAACTCCTGCCTGCTTTCGTCGACAACCGACTACGCCCAGACAGGGCGCCTACTCCCGCGCGAGGTGGCCTGCAGGACTCGCGCACCCGCAGTTTCAACGCATGACCCTTATCCCCTGGTTCTTCGGAGGTTTACAGTGCCCACCCTCGACGACAAGCTGATCCAGGTGAAGGAGATGGAGGGGCGCATCGCGGTCCTCCGGACCTGCGCCAGCTACCTCCGCACGCGCTTCCTCACGCGAGACTCGGGCCCGGCTGTGGCGAACATGCGCGCCCTGGACGGCAGCCCGGTCTCGGAGCCCGTCATCGAGAACCAGGTGGTCGAGTTCGAGCGGGAGGCCGCCAGCCTTGAGAAGGCCGTGAGGGCCGCTCGCACGGCGGAGGTACGCGATGTCTGATCCCGGGAGGGCGGCTGCTCGTCGCGCACGGCTCCTGGAGGAGATCGGGACGGCTTCTGGGACGGACAACTGGGCCTCCAGCTCGAACCCGATCAAGAAGCGCATCGGGCGCCTTGAGGTCGCCTGGCGCGAGGTCATCCAGTGGCTCCTCGAGGACATCCGCAAGATGTTCGCGAACTTCGAGACGGTCAGCGACGCCTACGACATCCTCGACGTGAACATCGCCGCGGTGAAGAGCCTCTGCATAGAGAAGGGAGTCTTCACCGAGGCCGAGTTCGCGGCCCGACAGAAGGCCATCTTCGGGGCGATCGACGCCGAGCGGGCACGACGCCAGGCAGCTCTCGCGCGCGCTCAGGAAGAGCAGCAGGCCGCGAAGGCCAAGGCTGCGGAGGACGCGCCGGACCCGGAGCTCGTCGAGATGCGGAAGAGGGCGGCTGCCACGAAGGACGAGGACCACATCCCCGCGAGCGCCACCATCTTCGGCGGGTAGTCCGTGTCTCGCGCATTGGTGGATTTCCACGTAGGACTCTGGAAGGACGGCACGCTCTGGAGTTGCGGGCACCCAGCGGAGCACGCACTGGCTGACGAGCGAGGCGCGGTGGTCTGCGGGACCTGATAGGGCTACAGTGTACAGGACCAGGCACGCCGCGATCCTGACCAAAGACAGCGCGGCCCTCCATCCCAATCCTGAACCTGCCCTGGAGGGCCCATGTCTGCAGATCAACGTGTTGCTCGCGCCAAGTTCCGCGTTGAGCGTCAAGCCCGATCTAAACCGACGCACGGGAGGCGGGCCGAAGCCCGCCTCCCTCCGCACCGTAGGCGCCCTACCCGTGGCGCAAGCCGGCGAAGTCGCGGATCAGCTCGCCCATCTGGGCGGGGCTGACCCGCGACCCCGCCTCTCCGACCGTGTTCCCGGATGCCTCCTCGTACCTCTCGCGGAGGGCCTCGCTCGTCAGCTTGTCGACGTCGAGGAGGATCCCGGCCTTGGCCAGGGACTTCCGGAACGCACCGCCGTCGTTGATCTCGTAGAAGAGCTCCCGCAGCGCGTCGGCGTTGCCGTCGGTGAGCGCCACGAACGCGCGCCGGACGTGGTCCGGGACGCCCGTGAGGGCTCCGGTCGAGAGCACTGCCTGCGTGTTGTAGTTGGCCACCTACTTCTCCTTCTTCTGCGGGCGGATTCGCCAGATGCGGGTCGGACCGGGCTCCTTCGGGATGGACATGACCTTCCCGAGCCAGTCCTTGTGGTCCGAGCCGACCATGATGACCGGCACGGAGGTGTGGAGTCCGCGACGGTGCAGGACCTCCGGGGCTTCCTCGCCGCTGAAGAAGTTGACCGTGCAGCCCTTCTGCGCTTCCTCGTTCGCGACGAGGATGAGCATGGTGGTCTTATAGGTCTTCGACGGACCCTTGATGGTGGTGACGTTCTTGGGCATGTCAGCGTTCTCCCGGTGTGACATAGAGCACCCACTTGCCAGGGAAGCCGGTGATCTCCATGTGGTCGAAGACGATCTCGTCGATCCGCTCGAGGTCCTGCCACCACTGGCTGCAGGTGGATTCCTCGTCGTCGTTCCAGGGTACCTGCACCCCGTCACCGTCCTCGGTGATGTGGTCGGGCCCGTCCTCGTACTTCACGCGCACGAAGTGGGCGTGGTGCAGGACGCCCTGGATGTAGCACACGCCGATGAGCGCGCTCGGCTCGACGTTTGCGGGGTCCACCGATCGGATGGCCCCGATGGTCGTGCGGAGGAGGCCGGGGCTGTTCGGCCCCTCGTGCCCGCGCATGAAGATCTCGAAGTCCTCGACCTGCGGGTTCTTGGTGTTCGTCAGGAGGATCGGGGATTGCCTCCACGTCGACAGCTCGTCCTCTACCTTCTGCTTCCAGTCGGCGAGACCCCCACTGACGCGCTGCTCCCTCTCCTCAATGGCCTTCAGCTTGTCCTCGGCCCCGCGCAGGTCCTCGATGATGTCTACCAGCTCGCGGTTCGAGAGGTCAGACGGCGTTTCGAGCGCGGCTGCTGCGCGCACGATCAGGTCGATCAGGTCACTCCTGTTCACGGCATCTCCTTGATCCGGACGTAGAACGCCCCGGATCCCCAGTGGTTGAACTTGTGAACCTCCGACCCCTTCCGGTCGGGCATGTCCTTGGCGCTCACCGCCACGACGAACCAGTCGCTGCGCTCCGGCAGGAACGTGCTGATGGGCGGGTCGAGTGGGGTGGGTCGGAAGTCGCGGACGCGTACCGGCGTCACCGGTGATCCTCCGACCGCACTCGGCAGTACATGCAGAGGGCCTCGTACGTGCGCGTGACCTCCATCCGCGCGAGGTGGAAGTGCGGGCCGAGAAGGTCGAGCCCTGCTTGCATCTGGCCGTAGAACGAGACGGCCCGGTCGAGCTCCGCATCGGTGAGTGCATCACCGCGGTGAACCTTCTCGATGAGGTCGGTGAAGCGCTGGTACGCCTCGTCGCGCAGTCGGAGATGCTCCGAGTAGTCATGGTCCGAAAAGACGGTCCCGTCCCAGTGAGGGAATAGGCGGACCTGCTCAGGTTTTAGGGGCATTGTCGTTCTCCTGGTCGTCGTCTTGTTCGTCGTACAGTTCCCAGTACCGCGGGCCGTCCTCAGACGGCTTCCACCACAGAGAAACCAGGAGCAGGACCGCGAAGCCGAGCATCCCAGCCAAGCAGCAGTAGCCGTCGAGGTGTTCCATCACAGCCTCGGGTTGATGCACTCCGCGACCTTCTTGTCGTCGCGGATGCAAAGCACACGGGGGTAGGTGAGGGCGTCGGTCTTCTCGCCCTCGGACTTGTAGGTGCGGTCGGTGTACTCCACCTGGAGCACGATCGGGTAGTCGGCGGGGTCGGAGTACTTTGCGCGGAAGTCGTCCGTGATACCGCCGCCGCACTCGCAGATGTAGATGAGCTCGCCCTTCTTGTTGTACTGGTAGAGGCTCACCGCCCCGACCATGCCGCGGCTGTTGCCGCTCCCCCACTTGCCCTGGACCCCCTGGCCCTTGGCGTTGTTGGGGTCGAAGAGCGCCACGAAGTCGTCCTCGTAGCAGGGCTTGAGCTTCCCGCAGTACTTGCCCGGGCGGTCGGTCTTGCCGCGGAAGTTGTAGGCGCGGTCGTTGTACTGGCCGTCCGGGTCGACCACGACCCAGCCCTCCCAGCCCAGGAGCTTCGTCACCTCGCGGGCGAAGTCGACATCGTCCTCGGGACTGCTCTTCAGCTTGTGCATCCGACGCAGTTGCCCGACCTCCCAGACCTCGATCGGCAAGAACCAGCTGTCACCGGGCCAGGAGGGGATGGCGTGCCCTCCGGAGTCCTTCACCGTGCCGAAGGTATCCCAGATGAGAGAGTACCGCGTCCCCACCGACACGTGGCTGACCAGGTCCTCGCCGCCCCAGAAGGCGACGTCCCAGACGTAGTAGAACGGGGGCGGCATCGTGGCGACGGCCTCGGGGGTGAGGCTCTTCATGAAGGACGCCACGTTCCAGCGCCCGTCGTCCTTCGGGTCGTGCACCAGGTCGCCGAGCAGGATGGTGCGCGGCGGTACGTCGGCCCGCTGCTCGAGCTCCTTGACCATCTCCTGGATGCGGTCCTTCCACTCGAACTGCCCCTCCTCGAGGTGGTGGTGGCGCAGCATCGTGCGCGAGTACGCGTCCACCTTCCCGTCCGGCCCCTTCACGAGGACCATCATCTCGCCGTCGCGCTTCCGACCCAACCAGGCATCGCACGAGCGGAGCTTCTTCTCGAGCGCCACGCTCAGCGTGTTGTCCGGCTTGAAGAACCGGAGATTGATGGGCAGCGTGGAGTTCCAGTCGATGCTGGTCGCCCGCTCCGTGCCCTCCTCGACGTAGCCGTTGCGCACCTTTGCGAGGATGGCCCTCCCGGCCAGGTACAGCGCGTCCTCCTCCGGGCTGACCTCGTTCGCCTTGCCGGGGTTCTTGCACTGCCCCTCGTCCTCGACGAACTGGAGCTTGCCGCCCTCTTCCCCGTAGGTGGTGCGCACGAAGCGCCCCACGACCTCGATGGTCCAGATGCGCGGCTTGCCGGTCCTGGACACCTGCTTGAACTCTCGCTTCTCCACCAGCTTGTCTCCTTGTACTCACAGTGGTAGGTGTGCCGTATGAGCAGCACGAACGTGGAAGTCACGGGTCCTGCGACCCTCGTAGAGCAGAAGGCCGCTGTCGAGCGCGAGATCGACGCCTTCGACGAGTTCTTCACCCGCTCGCCTTCCGTCGGCGGCGCGGGGAACCAGGACCCGCTCCTCCCGATGGAGAAGGCGCTCTTGCGGACGTACCTCCTCGCCCGCCTGACCGGCCTGATGTCTTCTCGCCCAGCGGGGACGTGAACATCCCCTCCCGGAGACGGACGACGTCTCCGTCAGCGCGAAGGGGCAGCGGTGTCTCGCGGAGATCGCTCTCCGTGCTGCAGTACCTGAGCAGGGTCGTGGTGAGCGAGCCCGGGACACGCCGTCCGGCGTTGTCGACCATCCACTTCGCGAACGAGGACACGTAGCAGAAGAGCTCCGGGCGCCAGGTGCTGTAGACCGCGCTGACGGTGTCACCCTCGACCTCGACGAAGCCGAGCGCCCAGAACTCGGTTGGACCCGCTCCGCAGGTTGGGCACTGGAAGAGGCCAGGGGCGATCTCCACCAGCAGGTGCGTGGGTGAGATCGGGCAATGTAAGGGCATATCTTCTCCGCTAAGAAGAGGATGCCTCGCGAGCCACGTGAGCCCGCACGGAGGCATGCGTACCGGTACAGATTGACCCTTATGTACGGATTTTCGCCGGTTATGGGGCGGACCCCCGTCAGGCTGCTTTCGCCTGACGGAGCGCCACGGTCTGCACGATCACCCGCGCGAGGATGAGCCTCGCGAGGTCGTCGGTCGGCTCCCCAAGCGCAGCCTCCAGGAGTTGCCGCTGCTTGTGGGTGACCAGCAGCTTGCACTCCCCGAGCTGCATCTCGGTGACCTCCGAGGTTGAGAACCCCGGTATGGCGGACGCGAAGGCATTCTCGATCTCGGCGTCGAGCGCGGGGAGCTTCTTCCCCCTCGCCTCCCGCTCGGCCGCGCCGATGAAGCG
>Ga0194131_10000125_pt1 | contig 115777 bp, 107 predicted proteins | sample TA2KigO120mmetaG_FD_148631 | JGI IMG/M metagenome (GOLD analysis project Ga0194131, IMG submission 148631) | Freshwater microbial communities from Lake Tanganyika, Tanzania - TA2015053 Kigoma Offshore 120m | ecosystem: Environmental > Aquatic > Freshwater > Lake | place: Tanzania: Lake... | reverse complement strand
GCGGCCAGCGGTGCGACGCCGGCCCGTGCCGCGGGCGCAAAGCTCATCCACGACGGATTTCCGGCGTCGGTGGCGGCGGGCATCGCCCGGCTGCCGGGCGGCGCAAAGCGGTCCGCGGGCGGGGCAAAGACGCCGACCGGCGCGGCGGCGGCCTGTTGGGCGGGCCTCGCAACGGCGGTGGGCGCGACCGACGCGGTCACTGCGGGGGCCTGTACAGGACGCGACGGTGCTGTGCCGGGTTTCTCGGGCGCCGCGGCAAGCTGCGGAACCTTGCCGCCAGGCGGCAAATTCTTCGGCATCTTGCCGGCCTTGACCAGCTTGGCGCGCACAGCGGCGAAGCGGGCTTCGGCCGACGATTTCGACGGGCCGGCGTGAACTGTGACCGGCGCGACCGCGGCCGGCGCGCCAAGCAGCGCGGACGCCTTTCCATTCGCAGGCGGCAGGCTGGACAGCATGAAGGTCTGCGGCGATCCGGGCTCGCCAGCGTTCGCAACGGTCGAGTCGTCGTCGGCATCTTCCGCCGCCGGCCGCTTGCGGTGCTTGCCGCACATGGCTTCGCGCAGGTCGGGCGGCGCGGCGTCGACCGGCGCCAGTGTCTCCACGGTGCCGAGCGAAGGCGCAAGCCAAGACAGCGCGCCGCGGCTGAAGCCGCGTTCCAGCAGCGCCGCGGTCTTGGCCGCTCGCACTGCACCGGACGGCGAGCCCATCACCACGGCGATCAGGCGCTTGTTGCCGCGCGACGCGGAGGCGACGAGGTTGAAGCCCGACGCGCAGATGAAGCCGGTCTTCATGCCGTCGGCGCCCGGGTAGCGGCCGATCAGCGAGTTGTAATTCCGCATCGTCTTCTTGCCGAGACGGATCGCCGGGATGTCCCAGTAATAGTCGTACTCGGGGAATTCCTGGTAGATGGCGCGCGCCAGGATCGCGATGTCGCGCGCCGAACTGATCTGGTGTTCGGCCGGCAGGCCGTTCGGGTTGACCCACATCGACTGGGTCATGCCGAGCCGCTTTGAGGCGCGGTTCATTTCGTCGGCGAATTTCTCGACCGAGCCGGACACGCCCTCGGCGAGGACGACCGACATGTCGTTCGCCGACTTCACCATGATCATCTTCAAGGCGTTGTCGACGGTGACCTTGGTGCCGGGCTTGAAGCCGATCTTGGACGGCTGCTGGGCCGCAGCGCGCGACGACACGGTGATGAGAGTGTCGAGGGTGATGCGGCGGCTGTTGACCGCCTGCAGCACCACGTAAGCGGTCATCACCTTTGTGATCGACGCCGGATACCACGGCTGCGTGGCGTTCTCGGCATGCAGCACCTTGCCGGTGTCGGCCTCGATCAGGATCGTGGCCTCGGCGGAGGCGCGGGTCGGTGCAGCGATGGCGAAGAGGGTTGCGGCGAGAGCCGCGGCGAGGGTCGGGGTTCGGAGCGTCGGGACAAACGGCACTGGCACGATCCGGTCTGCTGTTGGCGGGCCTCGGAACGAGTGAATTTTCACCCGATGCTTTGGGATATCTAAACCATAGGAAAGGCGGATGGCAAAGCCGGGTCGGCCCCCGGGATCGCCTGATGGTTTACGCAACTCCTGAAGTTTTATGGTTTATCCAGCCTCTGACGTGGTAAATCGCAGAGGAAAGCGACCGAAATGCGACCAGGGAGGCCATCGTGACCGGCTGCATCGTGGGGTGGGCCCACACGCCGTTTGGCCGCCTCGACGGCGAGACCGTCGAGAGCCTGGTGGTAGGGGTCGCGAACGACGCGCTCGCCGACGCTGGCATCGCCGCCAAGGACGTCGACGAGATCGTGCTCGGCCATTTCAACGCGGGCTTCTCGGCGCAGGATTTTACCGCCTCGCTGGTGCTTCAAGCGTCGCCGGATTTGCGCTTCAAGCGAGCGTTGCGTGTCGAAAACGCCTGCGCGACGGGTTCCGCTGCAGTCCATCAGGGATTGAAATCGCTTGCGGCCAAATCGGCGCGCATCGTGCTGGTGGTCGGCGTCGAGCAGATGACCGCGACGCCCGCGCAGGAGATCGGAAAAAACCTGTTGAAAGCTTCCTACGTGCGCGAGGAGGCCGACATCGAAGGCGGATTCGCCGGCGTGTTCGGCAAGATCGCTGGACTTTACTTCCAGCGTTGGGGCGACCAGTCCGACGCGCTTGCCACAATTGCCGCCAAGAACCACAAGAACGGTGTCGGCAACCCCTACGCGCAACTGCGCAAGGACCTTGGTTACGACTTTTGCCGCAACGCGAGCGACAAGAACCCATTCGTCGCGGGTCCGCTGAAGCGCACCGACTGCTCTCCCGTGTCCGACGGGGCCGCCGCGCTGGTACTGGCCGACGTCGAGACGGCGCTGCGATTGCGCAAAGCGATCGCGTTCCGCGCGGCCGCGCATGTGCAGGATTTCCTGCCGATGTCGCGGCGCGACATTCTCAAGTTCGAGGGCTGCGCGCTGGCCTGGAAGCGTGCGCTCGCTGACGCCGGCCTTGCGCTCGCCGATCTGTCGCTGGTCGAGACCCACGACTGCTTCACCGTCGCCGAACTGCTCGAATACGAAGCGATGGGCTTGACGGCGGAAGGGCAAGGCGCGCGCGCTGCCGCCGAAGGCTGGACTCAGAAGGGCGGCAAACTGCCGGTCAATCCGTCGGGCGGATTGAAGGCCAAGGGCCATCCCATCGGCGCCACCGGCGTGTCGATGCACGCACTGTGCGCGATGCAGCTCACGGGCGCGGCCGGCGATATGCAAGTCAAGGACGCCAAGCTCGCCGGCATCTTCAACATGGGCGGCGCGGCGGTGGCGAATTACGTGAGCCTGCTGGAGCGGATCAAGTAGTTCGCCGCAATCGATGCGCGCTACTCCGCCGCGTCGCTTCTGACTTCGGCCTGCGCCGGCTCCTCCGGCAGCAGGAACTGCGCGCGGGCCAGTTCGGCGAAACGCCCGTTGCGGGCCACCAATTCGTCGAACGTGCCGGTCTCGACGATGCGGCCCTCGTCGAACACCAGAATGCGCGTGGCGTTGCGAACGGTGGAGAGCCGGTGCGCAATCACGAAAGTGGTGCGGTCGCGCATCACCTCGTCGAGTGCCGCTTGCACGCGCAACTCGGTCGCGGCGTCGAGCGCGCTCGTGGCCTCGTCCAGAATCAGGATCGGCGGATTTTTCAGGATTGCGCGCGCGATCGAGACGCGCTGGCGCTCGCCGCCCGACAGCATGCGGCCGCGCTCGCCGACGCTGGCCTCGAAGCCGTCGGGGTGGCGTTCGATGAATTCGAGCGCCTGGGCGCGCTCGGCCGCGGCCCGCACCTCTTCGTCGGTGGCATCGGGTTGCCCGACGCGCAGGTTCTCTGCGATCGAGCGGTTGAACAGCAGCACCTCCTGGAACACCACGCCGATGTTGCGCCGGAGCGCGGCGAGCTTCAGGCCGCGGATGTCCATGCCGTCGATCTTCACCGAACCCGACTGCGGGTCGAACACGCGGTGCAGCAGCGACAACGCGGTGGTCTTGCCGGCGCCGGTCGGGCCGACCAGCGCGACGATCTCGCCTGGCAGGGCCGTGAAGTTCAAATCGGCGACGGCCGAGCGCTTGCCGTCATAGGAGAACGACACGTGTTCGAAATCGATCAGCCCGCGCACGCGGCCGGGGTCGATCGCGTCGGGCCGGTCGCGCACAGCCGGCGCGGTGTCGAGGACGTCGAAGAATTCCTTGAGCTTGGGGGCGTCCATGAACAGGCGGTTGGCGAAGCCGACGGCCTGCTCCAGCCGTCCGATCAGCATGCCGGCGAAGCCCGTGAAGGTGACGATCTGGCCGATGGTGGTCATGTTGTGGGTGAACAGCCAGATGCCGACCACGAAGATCGACAGCATGGTGATGGTGGTCGAGGCGCGCGACAGCACGGCGCAGATCGCCCACCACGACAGCACCGGCATCTGCGCGCCGAGCAGCTTGGAGACGACGTTGCGCAGCCCGACCACTTCGGCCTCGACTCGCGAGAAGCTTTGCACCAGCGCGACGTTGCCGAGCGCATCGGACGCCCGCTCGGCGAGGTCGCCGTAGTGGCGCTCGACCGTTTTCTGTCCGGCCTCCGCGCGGCGCAGCACCAGCGTCGTCAGGGCGGCGAAGACCACGCACAGGACAACCAGCAGAAGTCCGAGCCGCCAGTTCAGGAACATCGACAGCGGCAGCAGAACCAGCAGCGCGACGAATGCCGCGAGGTGCTCGCGGAAGAACCCGAGCCACAACCACCACATCGCGTCGGTGCCGGTCAGCATGATCTTCATCAGCCGGCCGGAATGCACGCCGCCGTGGTAGCTGAGCGGGAGTTGCAACAGGTGCTCGAAATAGCCAGTCATCACCGCGTGGCGGCGACGGTGCGCCAGCCGGTCGGAGTGCAGCGCGATCAGCGCGCCGCAGACGATGGTGAATAGGCCGAAGGCGACCCAGGCGCCGAGCAGGATCGCGAAATCGGACCATACCGGCGGCACGCCCCGGGCCTGGGTGCCGGCCAGGGCATCGATGATGCGGCCGAACAACACCGGCTCGGCGAACTGCGCCGTGGCCAGCGCCACGTTGGCGATTGCGAGCGTCCAGGCAAGCCGGGACTCGTTTCCCAGCATTTCCAGCACGCGGACGTACAAACGGGCAAAATTCATGACGCAAGCATCACAACAAGTTCGCTACAAAGACGGAAGTTTCGATCCGAGCCCCGCCGCGGGCCCGGTTTGGCCGCTCACCCGCGTTGCGCTTGATAGCATGTTTCGTACCGGCGTGCCTTTCGGAATCCGAAATGCGGCGAAGGCGGCCTACGGCAAGTCATTGTGACCGCTGGAACAATTATCCCCGCCGTTTCGTCTTCGGATAGCGAGAATCGAATATATAGGCTAGTTTGGAATGGCAACAACGCGGCCGAATGGCCGCTGGGGAGCTACGGCCGCTGGCCGCGCGAGGCGATGATCGGGTGTGATGTCCATATCGTTCGAGTCTTGCCGGCATTGAGGCGGACGGGCGGGATGGTTGTTTCGTGACCAACATACCGACCGAACTGCTGCGAACTCTGATTGCTGTCGTCGACCTGCGCAGCTTCACCAAGGCGGCGCAGTCGCTCGGCGTGACGCAGCCTGCCGTCAGTGCGCAAATCAAGCGGCTGCAGAGTCTGCTCGGCACCGAGTTGCTCGACAAAAGCGCGCCCGGCGTGTCGCTGACGTCCGCGGGCGAACTGGTGGTCAATTACGCGCGCCGTTTGCTGTCGATCAACGACCAGATCCTGGATCTCGCCGGACCGAAGCCTTCGACCAAGATCGTGCGGATCGGCGCATCCGGCGACTTCACGGCGACGGCGGTCGCGCTCGGGCTCGGCTGCTACCGGGCGAGACATCCGGGACAGTGTTTCGAGGTTTACGACGCGCACATCGACACGCTGCTGCGTGACATGCGCGAGGGCGACACCGATATCGCGGTCTGGGTTTCCGGAACCGGTCCGACCATCGACACCAAGCACTTCTGGACCGAGCCGCTGGTATGGGTTCGCGGTCCTTCGACCCGGCTCGATTCGAACCGGCCGGTGCCGCTCGTGTCATACGGCGAAGAATGCCTGTTCAGCCGCAATGCCATCGAGGCCCTGGGCCAGTCCGGACGCGAATGCGAACTGGCGTTCGTCGGGTCGAGCCTGCTGGGATTGGCCGCGGCGGTCACCGCGGGCATCGGCGTAATGGCCCTGCCGCGCGGCCGCGCCAATGTGCCAGGCCTCACGGTCTGGGAGGATGCGCCGCTGCCAAAGCTGCCCGACATCTTCTGCGGCATCTATGTGTGGGCCGCCGCGGGCAACGACGATTGCTCGCGGATCGCGGACGCGATCGCGATTGCGCTGCGCTCCGAACCTCCGGCCGAGCGGGATAGCCGGCCGGAGCTGACCGCGCCGGATACCGCCGCCTGACGGGATTGCCTGGAGCTTTCAGGTCTGCGCGAAGCCGGAGCGCTGCGCCCAGCCGGTCATGCGCGCCTCCAGCACCGCCATCAGCCAGTACATGACGATGCCTTCGACCGCGAGTGCGATCAGTCCGGCGAAGATCAGCGGCACCTGGAACTGCGCCTGAGCCTGCAGCATCAGGTTGCCGATGCCGTAGTTGGAGGCGATGCTTTCCGAGATCACCGAGCCGACGAAGGCGAGCGTGATCGCGACCTTCAGCGAGCCGAAGAAGTAGGGCAGCGTGCGCGGGATGCCGACCTTGCGCATGATGTCGAGCTTGGAGGCGCCGAGCGCCTTCAGCACGTCTTCGAGTTCCGGTTCGATGGTGGCAAGCCCCGTAGCGACGTTGACCACGATCGGGAAGAACGAGATCAGGAACGCAGTCAGCACCGCCGGCAGGAATCCGATGCCGAACCAAAGCACCAGGATCGGAACCACCGCGACCTTCGGGATAGCGTTGAACCCGATCATCAGCGGATAGAGTCCCGCGTAAATCGCGCGCGACCAGCCGACGGCTAGTCCGAGCAACAGGCCGAAGCCGACCGCGAGCCCGAAGCCGATCAGCGTGGTCGACAGTGTGAACAGCGAGTTGCGGTAGATCGGTCCCCAGTACTCGACGATGGTCACGGCAATAGCGGACGGCGGCGGCAGGAAGAATGTCGGAATTTTGAAGATGTGGACCGCCGCTTCCCAAAGCAGGAACATCGCCAGCGTATAAAGCCAGGGCGCAGAGCGGACGTAGAACTCGCTGCGGGTCACTGGCGCGCCCTCACGATGTGGCTGCGCAGCTCGTGCACGATGTCCTGGAAACCCGGCGTGAAGGTCACGTCGAGGTCGCGCGGGCGCGGCAGATCGATCGGCCGCTCGACCAGCACGCGGCCCGGACGCGCCGACATCACGAACACGCGGTCGGCCAGGAACACCGCCTCGCGCAGGTCGTGAGTGACGAGAATGACAGTGATCTTGCGCGCGGCGTGCAGGTCGCGGATCACGCACCACAGCTCTTCGCGGGTGAAGGCGTCGAGCGCCGCGAACGGCTCGTCGAGCATCAGGAGCTGCGGCTCGTGGATCAGCGCACGGCACAGCGACGTGCGCTGCTGCATGCCGCCGGACAGCTCCCACGGGAACTTCGATCCCATGCCGCCGAGGCCGACGGACGCCAAGAGCTTCTCGGCCCGCTCGACGTATTCGCCGCGGCGGCGCCGGATCTGGCTGCGGTGCGGCTCGACGATTTCGAGCGGCAGAAGGAGGTTGTCCAGCGTGGTGCGCCAGGGCAGCAGCGTCGGCGCCTGGAACGCCATGCCGGCGATCTTCACCGGCTGCGTGACGTGCTCGCCGGCGACCTGCACCGTTCCCTTGACCGGGAACTGCAGCCCGGTGGCGAGCTTCATCAGCGTGGACTTGCCGCAGCCGGACGGGCCGACCACGGCCGCGAATTCGCCGTTCTCCACGGCGATCGACAACCCGTCGACGGCGAGCGTTCCGCCCGACGAGCCGCCGCGCGCAGCATAAACATGGCTGACACCGTCGAGCGCAACGAAAGCGGACACGACGGCGTCTCCTTTGCCGGCCACCGTCAGTTGGCCTTGCGGTCGGCGGCAGACGGCAGGAACGACGCGTCGAAGATGTCCGCCGCTTTCGGCCGGTTCTTGAACGTGTAGGTCAGCGCGATCTGGTCGATCGACTTTTCCAGCTTGCCCATGTCGACCGCGCCGAAGCCGTTGGCCCGCACCTCGGGCGTGACGATGTTGTCGCGGATCGCCATGCGCAGGCGCTCGAGCTCGACCGGCTTCTTGGCGACGTCGTTACGCTTGATCACCGAGTCGACCGCCGTCGCGGGATCGCGGACCGTGTCCTTCACGCCGCGGAGGAACGCGCGCAGGAACTTGCGCACGGTTTCCGGATTGTCCGCCGCGAACTTCGGGTTCACGATGATCGTGTTGCCGTAGAGATTGACGCCATGATCGGCCATCAGCATGACGACGATGTCGTCGGCGGGCACGCCGCGGTCCTTCAGGTTGATGAAGGACGAGAACGAGAAGCCCGTGATCGCGTCGACCTGTCCCGCGGCCAGCATCGGCTCGCGCACCGGGAAGCCGACGTTTTCGATCTGCACCTTGGAGGCGTCGATGCCGTTGGCCTGGGTGAAAATCCGCCACTGCGCGAACGCGCCGTCGGGCGCGGGCGCGCCGAGCTTCTTGCCCTCGAGGTCCTTCGGCTTCATGACGCCACGGCTCTTGCGGCCGACGATGGAGAACGCCGGCTTGTTGTAGACCATGAAGATGGCCTTGATCGGCACGTTCGGGTTCGCGTCGCGGAACTTGATCAGCGAGTTGATGTCGCCGAAGCCCATGTCGTAGGTCCCGGCCGCGACGCGGTTGAGCGGTTCGAGCGACCCGCCGGCGGTATCGATGGTGACGTCGAGGCCTTCGGTCTTGTAGTAGCCCTTGTCGATCGGAACCAGGAACGGCGCCGCCGGGCCTTCGAAGCGCCAGTCGAGCGTGAACCTGACCTTGGTCTGTGCGTCTGCGGGCGAGCCGGAGAACAGGGCCGCGGCGGCGGCCGCAACGATCAATCCGGTCCCGAACCGGAGCCTCTTCAGCGCAGTCATGTGGACACCCTTTCTGTCATGGCTTCGGACGGCGCGCGCGGCGGCTTCGCCCCGGGCCGTCGAATTTGGGTTTGCATCAGCAAAGAACATGCCGAATGAAAGAGCAAGGTAAGACCGTGCCGCAGGCGGGCTGCGCCCACACCGGCCAGGATTTCTGCACAACAGAATGTCACCATGCCGCGGCGCTGGGCAGCTCCCGCATAGCGGCTGCCAATGGGCTAGAATTCGCCGCGAGTCGTCCCGGAGGGGACCGATGAACGGACCGTCAGGATCGGACGGGGCCACAGCCCGGCTTCCGGCATTCGCCGCGCCCTATGCGGCTGCCGACGAGACCGTCGCTCCCCGGTTGCTGGCGCAGGCGTCGCGCAGCGACGCGGCCGAGGTCCGTATCGACGACCGGGCCCGTCGGCTGGTCGAGAGCATCCGCGCCAGCGCCGGCGGTCTCGGCGGCATCGAGGATTTCCTTCATGCCTATTCGCTGTCGACCAAGGAGGGGCTGGCCCTCATGGTCCTCGCCGAGGCGCTGCTTCGGGTGCCGGATGCTGCGACCGCGGACCAGCTGATCGAGGACAAGCTCGCGGCCGGGGAGTGGTCGCGCACCGGCCATGCGGACACGCTCTTCGTTTCGGCTTCGGCCTGGACCCTCGGCACCACCGCGCGCGTGATTCAGCCGGGCGAGACCCCGGACAACATCGTCGAGAGTCTGGTCAAGCGGGTCGGCCTGCCGACGGTTCGGCTCGCGACCCGGCAGGCGATGCGCCTGCTGGGCTCGCATTTCGTCCTTGGCCAGACCATCGGCGAAGCGCTGTCGCGCGCCGGTTCGCACCGAGAATTCCGCTATTCGTTCGACATGCTGGGCGAGGGCGCGCGCACGGCGGCCGACGCCGGGCGCTATTTCGAAGCCTACGCGGTGGCGATCGAGGCGATCGGCGCGCGCGCCGGGAATTCGCCGCTGCCGGCGCGGCCGGGCATTTCTGTCAAGCTGTCGGCGTTGCATCCGCGCTACGAGGCGGTGTCGCGAACGCGCGTGCTGAGCGAACTCGCACCGCGCACGCTGGAGCTTGCGCGTGCCGCGAAGCGCCATGACCTCAACTTCACGGTCGATGCCGAGGAGGCGGATCGGCTCGAACTGTCGCTCGAAGTGATTGCTGCCGTGCTGCCCGACCCTTCGCTTGCGGGCTGGGACGGCTTCGGCCTGGCGGTTCAGGCCTATCAGAAGCGCTCGCTCGCCGTGATCGACTGGCTCGCCAACGCCGCTCATGCGCTCAATCGGCGGCTGATGGTGCGGCTGGTAAAGGGCGCGTACTGGGACACCGAGGTCAAGCGCGCGCAGGAGCGGGGGCTTGCCGACTATCCCGTGTTCACCCGAAAGGCCATGACCGATCTCTGCTACACGGCCTGCATGCGCAAACTGCTCGCCGAGCGTCCGCGCCTCTATCCGCAGTTCGCGACCCACAACGCGCTCACCGTTGCCAGCATCGTCGAGGAGGCGGGGGGTGCAGAGGGCTACGAATTCCAGCGCCTGCACGGCATGGGCGAAGTGCTCTATGAGTCGCTGCTCGCCGAATTGCCGGGCGCCGCCTGCCGTGTCTATGCGCCGGTCGGCTCGCACCGCGACCTGTTGGCCTATCTGGTGCGGCGGCTGTTGGAGAACGGCGCGAACTCGTCCTTCGTCGCGGTCGCGGCCGATCCGAACGTGCCGATCGAGGCGATCCTGAAGCGGCCGCAGGCCTGGATCGCTGACGCCGCGCATGCGCGCCATCCACACATCCCGCTGCCGCGCGATCTCTATCGCCCGTCGCGCGTCAACTCGACCGGCATCGAGTTCGGCGAACGCTCGGCGCTCGGTGCGCTACTTTCCGACGTCGGGCGGAGCATGCCCAGAGACGCGCGCGCTACGCCGCTCATCGATGGAGTCGTGCTGCCGGGCCGCTCGCGACCGGTGGTCTCGCCGGTTGACGGCACCAGCGTTGTAGGGACGGTGCTGGATGCAGATGCGGCGTTAACGGCGAAGGCCATGACGGCCGCTGCCGCGGGCTTTTCGGCCTGGAATGCCACGCCGCGGGAGCGCCGGGCGGAAGTCCTGGAACGCGCGGCGGAGATGCTGGAGGCGGAGCGCGGGCGGCTGATCGCGCTGTTGCTGACCGAAGGCGGCAAGACGCTTGACGATGCGCTCGCGGAACTGCGCGAAGCGGTCGACTACTGCCGCTACTATGCCGCCGGAATACGGCGCGCCCTCGCGCCCGAGCCGATGCCGGGCCCGACCGGCGAGTCGAACGAATTGCGTTACCGCGGGCGCGGTGCGTTCGTCTGCATCAGCCCGTGGAATTTTCCGCTGGCGATTTTCCTCGGCCAGGTTGTTGCCGCACTTGCCGCCGGCAATGCCGTGGTGGCGAAACCCGCCGAGCAGACGCCCCTGATTGCGGCTGAAGCCGTGCGCCTCCTGCATCGCGCCGGCGTGCCGGAGCGCGCGCTACATTTCGTGCCCGGCGACGGCGCGGTGGGTGCCGCGCTGGTCGCGGACCCGCGCGTGGCGGGCGTGGCCTTCACCGGCTCGACAGAAGTCGGCAGAGCGATTGCGCGGTCGCTTGCGGCGAAAGACGGCCCGATCGTGCCGCTGATCGCCGAGACCGGCGGCATCAACGCGATGATCGTGGACGCGACGGCGCTGCCGGAGCAGGTGACCGACGACGTCGTCGCATCCGCGTTTCGCTCCGCCGGACAGCGCTGCTCCGCGCTGCGCCTGTTGTGCGTTCAGGAGGACGTTGCGGATCGCGTCCTCGAAATGATTGCCGGCGCGGCGCGCGAACTGGCGGTCGGCGATCCGTGCGATCCGGCGACGCACGTGGGTCCGGTGATTGACGCCGAGGCCAAGGACCGGCTCGGCCGCTGGATAGCCGGCATGGCCGCGCAGCGGCGCGTGCTGTTTCGCTGGGACGCCGGGCGCGCGTTGCCGCAGCGCGGCCTGTACGTGCCGCCGGCGATGATCGCGCTCGGGCGCGCCAGCGATCTCAAGGAGGAGGTGTTCGGACCGATCCTGCACGTCGTGCGCTGGCGCGCAGACGAACTCGACGTTTTGCTCGACGACATCGCGGGCAACGGTACGGGCCTGACGCTCGGCATCCATACCCGCATCGACTCGATGGCGGAGAAAGTGGTGGCACGGCTTGCGAACGGCAACGTCTACGTCAATCGCAACATGATCGGCGCGGTGGTCGGCACGCAGCCGTTCGGCGGCGTCGGCCTGTCCGGCACCGGGCCGAAGGCGGGCGGGCCGAACTATCTGCGGCGCTTCGCCACCGAGCAGACCGTGACCGTCAATACCGCAGCTGCCGGCGGCAACGCGACGCTGCTCAGCGCGGAAGAGTGAAGTGGTATTAATTGCAACCGATCTGCCATTCGCGAACCTGAACGAGCGTTCCGCTACATTACGAAAACATCATTTTCCTGAGCGTCGTTTTGCCGGAACGCGCGCCTAACTTGCTCGTTGGTTCCCCGATGGTCCCAGGGGGACTCCAACGAAAGGTGCGATCATGTCCGTCTTCCGTAATCGCGCCATCGCTGCCGCAGCGGCGGCCGCGATCGCGCTGACCTCGGTGAGCTTCACGCCGGCCGTGGCAGCTCCCGTCAACAAGCAAGGCCCGGCGGTGTCGCAGTCCGGCGACATGGAGTTCAGTTCGCGCCGCCGCGGCAACAGCCACGCCAATCGTGCCGTGCTCGGCGCCGTGCTGGGCGTGTTTGGCACCATTGCTGCCGTGGCGGCGGCGGACGCCGCACGCGACCGGTATTATCGCGGCTATCCGCACTACTACGGCCCGCCGCCCCCGCTGCCGCACTACTATGGCCACCGCTACTACTACTATCGATAAGAGCCGCCGTTCTGGCGGCCAGTGTGACCCACCTCCGGGCGTCGCCGCAGGGCGGCGCCCTTTTGCGTGCGCGTGCGCGGCGTTAACCGACAATTGGCACGGTTGGGTGTATGCCTGTTGCCATGGCTGATTCGCTGGGACGGCTGTACGAGCACGTGGTCGAGGCGCGAAACGCCGACCCGCAGGTGTCTCGCACTGCGCGGCTGATGCGCGCCGGCCGCGAGAAGATGGCCAAGAAGCTCGCCGAGGAGGCGATCGAGGTCGTCATCGACGCCATGAACGGCGAGCGTGAGGCGGTGGTCCGCGAAAGCGCCGATCTGCTCTACAATCTCGTGGTGCTCTGGGTCGAAGCCGGCGTGAAACCGGAGCAGGTCTGGAGCGAGATGGCGCGGCGCGAACGGCTGTTCGGGCTGGCCGAGAAGCTTCCCAAGAAGCCGATGCAGTCGAACGGCCGCCGTAAGGTCGTCATGCTGGACGCCCGCCGCCGGGCTCCCAAGCGGCGCTAGGGTGGCTCGACGCGGCTGCCGGATGGGTGCTAGACCCTCGCGCCGTCGCAGCCCGCCCCCATAACCAATGCTCCGAGCCCTCTACGACTGGACCATGCGCCTTGCCGCGCACCCGCGGGCATCCTGGGCGCTTGGAACCGTGTCGTTCGTCGAAAGCTCGTTTTTCCCGATCCCGCCGGACGCCTTGCTCATTCCGATGGTGTTGGCGGACCGACGCAGGGCTTGGTTCTACGCCACAGTCTGCACGATTACGTCGGTGCTGGGAGGCATGGCCGGCTATTTGATCGGATGGCTGCTGTTCGACGCGATCGGCAAGCCGCTGCTGGAAATCTACGGATATGGCCGGGAATTCGCGCAATTCGCGGGCCGGTACAATGAATGGGGCGCCTGGATCGTGTTTTTCGCGGGCGTCACGCCGTTTCCATACAAGGTCATTACCATCGCGTCCGGCGTGACCCAGCTCGACCTCATCGTGTTCACGGTGGCGAGCGTGCTGGCGCGCGGCCTGCGCTTCTTTCTGGTCGCAGGACTTCTGTACGCCTACGGTCCGCCGATCCGCGCTTTCATCGAACGCCGGCTCGGCTTGGTGGCGACGGTGTCGACCCTCCTGCTTTTCGGAGGGTTCGCCGCAGTCAAGTTCCTGACCTGATTGCCTGTGTTGCCGAACCGCGTCGGCTATAATGCCTTTCGATTCCGCGCCGCGCCCGTCCTCAATTTCGCCATGCTGTGGAACGAAAGCACAACGGTGCGGTTGTGGAGAGCCTGGCGTCGGCATGGTCCGACAGCGTCAACCGGCAAGATGAGCCGCCCGCGATGCGCAGCTTCTGGAAACTGGTGATCGTTGGAGCCATCGCATGCGGCGTTGCGGCCGCGGCGTCGCGCGACGCTTCGGCCCAGGCGGAGCCGGCGCAGCGCCAGGAACAGCGCCAGGAACAGCCGGGAATCTTCGAATCGATCGGCCGCTTTTTCGATCGCGGCGCGGCCAACGTGCGGTCGCATTTCCGCAGCGCCAAGGAGCGCATGGACAATTTCGGCGACGAGGCCGCGGCCAACCGCCGGGAGCTCGGCGACCGCGCCAGAGAGGTCGGCAAAGGCGCTGCGGAGGCGACCAAGAGCGCGGTGGACGCGGTGGTGAAATTGCCGACCGCGCGCGTCATGACGGGCCGCGAGCGCTGTGTGACCGCGCCGAACGGCGCGCCGGATTGTTTGGCTGCTGCCGAGGCGCTGTGCCGCAAGCACGGATTTGCATCCGGCAAGAGCATGGACTTCACGCAAGCCGAGGAGTGCCCGCCGCGCGCGCTGCTGTCCGGCCGGCAGGCGGAGTGCTCGACCGTCACGTTCATCAGCCGGGCGATGTGCCAGTAAGGCAGTCGCGGCACTGGCGAACTATAGCGTTTTCGAGCGAAGTGGATTCGGGTTCGCGTAAAGAAAACGCGCCAAAGTAACAAACCAGAACCGCAGCTTTGATTTCATCAAAGCCGGAAAGGCTCCAAGCTCATCGGGCGCGCGCAGCGGGATGCCGCGCGCGCCCGCGCCCTTACCCACGCTTGCGAACGACGCGCTTCTTCGCTTTCGGCGGCGAGAAGACCTGCCGGCAGCCCGGACTCAGCGCGAAGCGTTTGCGCTTCATGCAGGCGACGATCCTCCCGCGGTCCGGAATGAACTCGCCGCATAACCGCATCACGTCCGGCGTGCAGAGTTCCTCTGCGTTGGCCCGCTGGGCCGCGGCCGGCTGCGCCGCCGCGACCGCGGACAAAACAAAACCGGCCGCGACCGCGATCGGCAACCCCCAACCAAACGACACGAAGCGGCGGATCCTCGACTGACCGATCACTCTCATTCCCCACCCCATTGATCGACTGACAAGAGATCGAACATCCGTATTGTGATCGATTTATGCTGGGCGCGTGCACGTCGCGGGTTACGCACAAGATTTTGCGCCGGTGCACGCAAGTTCCGGTGCAGCTGCGCAAGTTCCCCTGCGGAACTTTGCCTGGCGCGAACCTTCAACGAACTCCGCGCCGTTATCGCGAGGCGATCGCCTTCAGCACGGTCAGGATCGGATAGCCGAGCTGCCGGTCCATCGCCGCAATCGCGTCGCGCAATGCTGTGGGCGCCTGATCGCTGTAGCCGAACAACAAGAACATAAACAACAGCGGTATGGCGACTACGATCCAGAACAGCGCCTTGCGACGCTGGGCGCGCGCTTCGGCGGCGAGCTTCGGTGAATTGTATTTCGGAGCCTGATGCGGCTGCATGGCGCGAGGCGAAGGCTACGATGCCGGTTCGAGGCCCTTGGCCTTGAACACCGAAACCGCCTCGGGCGTCGTGAGGAACTTGAGGAGGTCGCGCGCCGCCGCGGGCTCCTTGGCCTTCGGATTGACGCCGCCGGTGAACGGCAGCCAGCTGTTCAGATTGTCCGGCAGATAGCCGAGCCATTCCACGCCCGGCACGTTCGTAACCGGCGGCAGGCCGATCACGGCGAAGTCGACCTCGCGGCCAGCCAGCAGCTTTGCAGCGGCGCCAGAGGCGCCCGACTTGATCTTCGGTTTGACCTGATCGGCGATGCCGAGCCGGTCGAGCAGGGTGAGCACGTAGCGCCCGCTCGAACCTTCGCCCGACGTGGCGATGAATTTTGCCGCCAACAATGAGCCCTTGAGTTCGTCGGCATTGCCGAATTTCGGCTTCGGCGCGCCCTGCGGGATCGCGATGCCGACGCCGGTGCGCCCCAGCACGGTGCGCGTGCCGGACGCGAGCTTGCCCTGCTTGATCAGCGGTTCGATGTCGTAGGACAGGATCAGCACGTCAAACGGCTCGCCCGCGTCGGCCCTCTTTACCAGCGCGGGCGGCAGGCCGAACTCGGCGATGACCTTGTGTCCGGTGGAGCGCTCGAACCGCGGCACCAGTTCGGTGAACGCCGGCCGCGCCGCGCCCGTGACAAATGCGCGGATTTCTGCAGCTTGGGCGAGGGTGGACATGATCGAGGTGGATCCAATCGCGATTGCCGCAAGCGAAAGGAGTCTCATGGCGCCCTCCCAATCTCCGAACTTCTGGCTGCGGCGCACCCGTTAGATGCGCCGCGGCCCAACGTGGCCCGGCGATCAGTACTTCGCCGAGATCGGCAGTTCCTCGGCCGGGAACAGCGAAATCAGCTTGCAGCCCTTGTCGGTGACCACGACCTCTTCCTCGATGCGGGCGGCCGAATAGCCGTCGGTTGCCGGCGCCCAGGTTTCGATCGCGAACACCATGCCTTCCTTGATCTCGGTGGGATGATCGACCGACACCACGCGCGAGATGATCGGCCGTTCGTGCAGGTTCAGGCCGAGGCCATGGGCGAACTGCAGGCCGAACGCCGAAAGCTCGTCCGGGAATCCGAATTCGGACGCCGTCGGGAATGCCGCGCAGATGTGTCCGGTGCTGGCGCCAGGCTTGATGCGGTCGATGGCGTTGTCGAGCCATTCGCGCGCCTTCTTGTAGGCGTCGTGCTGCGCGGGCGTCGCGCGCCCGACGTTGAAGGTGCGGTAGTAGCAGGTCCGGTAGCCCATGAACGACTGCAGGATGTCGAAGAAACACTGGTCGCCGGGCCGGATCATGCGGTCGGTGAAGTTGTGCGGATGCGGATTGCAGCGCTCGCCGGAGATGGCGTTGACCGCCTCCACGTCGTCGGACCCGTGGGTGTAGAGGAAGTGGTTCACGTCGGCGACGATGTCGTTCTCGCGCACGCCGGGGCGCAGCTTCTCGTTGATCAGGTCGTAGGCGCCGTCGACCATAGCCGCGGCGCGGTTGAGCAGCGCGATCTCGTCGGCCGACTTCACCTCGCGCGCGCTCAGCATGATCTGCTGGCCGTCTTGCACCTTGACGCCGGCCTTCTCCAGTTCGAACATCATCGGCGGTTCGATGATGTCGACGCCGATCGGCATCTTGGCGACGCCGGCGGCCTTGAGCATCGACGCCATTTCCTCGGCGTGGTGCTTCATCAGGCCGAACTTCGGATCGACCGTGCCGCGCAGGCCGACGAGGCCGGCCTTGCAGTTCTCGGGGCGCAGCCAGGGCGAATAGAGCTTGTGGTGGACGGCGGCGGAGCCGAAATCCCACAGGACCGGATCCTGGCCGCGGATCAGCAGCGCCCAGCGCGAAAGCTTGTCGCGCGCCCATTCGCCGATCTTGGTTGAGGTGACGTAGCGGATGTTGTTGTCGTCGAACAGCAGCAGCGCGCCGAGCTCGGACTTCTCCAGCGCCTGCTGGGCGCGGCCGAGCCGGTAGCGGTGCAGGCGGCGGTAGTCGACGCGCTCCTCGAAGTCGACGCCCATGGTGCCCAGCACGGGCAGGTGACGGCCCCAGTTGTAGCGCGGGTTGATGTCTTCGGCGGTGATCTTCAGTGGGTCGCGCTTGGTGATGTCGTCCATAGGGGGCTCCTTTGAATTGGTGGGGCCAGGCGGCCCGGTCGCATGACAGCCTTATAGCACGAGGCCTCCCTCAGTCGTCACGCCCAGACGTCCGCCATTGCTGCAATTGGGTTAGCGGTCAGGCGGTGCGCAATGCGGCGACCTTTGCCGCCACCGCGTCCCGGATCGACGGCCCGTGCAAGCGCATCTCGGACAGTTCGTGCTCGGAGATCAGGTCGTGCAGGCCGCGGCGGAAGCTCGGCCAGGCAGCCACCCGCTCCCACCAGCGCTCTACGTTTGGGCGGCCTTCGGTCCAGCAGCCGAGCAGGCCGAGATTATGCAGCCGCGCGGCATAGGGCATCAGGTTGATGTCGGCGAGCGTTGGCCGTTCGCCGAGCAGCCAAGGTCCGCCCTCGGACAGCGTCTGCTCCATCAGCTTGAAGGCGCGCTCGTAGGCGGCGATGCCGTGCAGCACGTAGGGCGAATGCACGCCGTACTCGTAGGTCGACTTGAAGCGGTCGGTGCGCCTCGGGTCGCCGACATTGGCGAAGCGCTTCGCCCGCATCTCCGGCGTCATCGCCCGCATGCGCTCGCGGAACATGGCCGAGAAGCTCAGTTCGGTGACGCCGTCGTGCAGGCCCTCGTCGACGAACTTGCTCCACAGCCGCATGCGGGTTCGCGCGGCGGCGTCCTTCGGCATCAGCGGCGGGTCGGGGAAGGTCTCGTCGACATATTCGCAGATCAGCGTCGACTCGATGATCGGCACCCCGCCGTGCACCAGCGTCGGCACCACGCCCTTGGGGTTGAGCTTGAGATACTCCGGGTCGTACTGCTCGCTCTTGAACAGGTCGACGCGCCGCGGCTCCCAACTCAGGCCTTTCTCGGTCAGTGCGATCCGGACCTTCTGGCAGCAGACCGAGTTGCCGAAGTCGTAGAGGATGAGGCCGCTCATGCGATCTTCTTGCCCCAAAGCCGAGACGAGGCGATGTCCGCGCCCTCGCGGATCGATTTCAGCTTCAGCCAAACGACGGGCTCGATCACCCACTCGCGCTTGGTAAAAGTGCCGAAGCCGCAGTCGGTCGAGGCCACGACACGCTCGCGGTCGCCGACGGCAGCGACAGCGTCCTCGATCCGCCGCGCCACCACTTCGGGGTGCTCGACGAAGTTCGACGTGGATTCCACCACGCCGGGGATCAGGATCATGTCCTTCGGCAACGGATGCTTCTTCAGCGCAGCGTATTCATGTGCATGGCGCGGGTTGGAAAACTCGATCGAGAGCGCGCCGACGTTGGCCGTATAGAGCGCCGGCAAAATCTTCTCCAGCGCGATGTCGTAGATGTGCGGGCCTTCCCAGTTGCCGAAGCAGACATGCAACCGCACGCGGTCGCGCGGGATGCCCTCGATGCCCTTGTTGATCGCGGCGACGTGGCGTTCGCAGCGCTTGACGAACTCGGCGTCGGAGAGGTCGCGGTACATCATCACGCGGTCCATCGCGAGGTCTGGCGCGTCGATTTGCAGGATCAGCCCCGCCTTGTGCACCGCTTGGTACTCCTTGCTCATCTCGCGCGCGATCGCGTCGAGATAGGAGTCGTGCGAGTCGTAATAGGCGTTGAGCATCGTCGTCGAGATGATGCCCGGCGAGGCCGCGGTCATGAACCGTTCGGAGAATGCGCCGAGCTCGCCGGCAATGCGGTTAAACCGCGCGGTTTCCTCGGTGATCGGCTTCAGGTCGACGTACTTGATGTCGGCCTGCGCTTCCGGCGCGCCCTGCTGGCTTTTGGTGGGATTGGGAAAGCGCGTCATCAGATAGGAGAGCAGTTCCGGGAACTCTTCGAACTCGCGCCCGCGCCGCCGCTTCGATATGCCGGCGAAACCGGTCATGCGCTGCGGCACATAGGTCTGGAAGCCGATGCGGCCCTGCTCGCCGTCGTTGCCGATATCGATCCCGGCCTTGACCTGCTCCTCGACGACATGTCGCACCGCTTTGTCCATCTCGGCGGACAGCACTTTTGCGTCGCCAAGCCTGCCCTCCTCCTGCGCCATCAGCAGGTCAGAGAGTTTCTCGTTGCGCGGCAGGCTGCCGACGTGGGTGGTGAGGATGCGGTCGCGGCTGAGGATCATGCGTTCGGCTCCGGGCGCTCGATTGACTGCTCTCGCTACGACAACCTTGGCCGTGGTCGCAAGGCCGACACAAAGCCAGCCGCGGTGGGCAGCAGCCCCGTTTGCGGTGCGGCAAGCCGGCGGCCTCAGCTCCCGCCGGTCGTGAACACCACGCGGGGCATGGTCGGTCTGTTCCAGGCGCCTTCCACGTCGAACAGCGGGACGGCCTCGGTAGCGAATTCGAAGCGGTGACGGGCTGCGGCCTGTAAAATTTCCGCCATCACGGCAACGATGCGCGGCAGAGGAATGCTGCCAAGCCCGCTGCCGGTGATCTCCACCGCGGCCGAGCGGATCGCCTGCGCCGGCAGATTGATCGCTGCGCCGCTCGAATGGCCGATCTGCACAAAGCGGATCGGCACGCCTTCCTCGCCGGCCTTCACGCCCGCCACGAGAATGCGCTCCGCACTCTTGCCCCACAGGAGATCGAGAACGACGTCGATGCCGCGGGCGAACTGCACCTTGAAGGCGCGATCGAGTTCGTCGGCGTCCTCGGACAGGACGACAGTCTCGTCTGCGCCGAGGCCCTTCAGCGATTCCAGCGCAGACGCGTTGCGTCCCGCCGCAATGACCGTCTTCGCGCCGAGATACTTTGCGATCTGCACCGCGAGGCGTCCCGAGGTTCCGGTTGCGCCGTTGACCAGAACGGTCTCGCCAGGAACGAACCGCGCGCGTTCGCGCAGTGCCGCCCACGATGCGAGGCCGGGATTGGGCAGGGCCGCGGCTGTGATGTCGTCCACGGCGTCCGGCACCGGCACGCACTGCGCCGCAGCGCACACGGTGCGCTCGGCCATGGCCCCGAAAGGCGCGCGCGGCAGGATGAAGTACACGCGGCGGCCGTCGTCCATCCGCCCGACACCGTCCATGCCGGCGATGAACGGATAGGTGCCCGGTGCACTGTAGTGCGCGCCGGAGGCTCGGCCTTTGACGACGGGGCTGAGGGCTGCGGCGCTGACCGCGATGCGCTGCTCGCCGTCGAGGGGGCTCGGCTCCTCGAAGTCTCCGTAGACCGGCAGGCGCCCGCCCTCCAGAATCACCGCGGCCTTCATGCGTCGCTCCCGTTCGCGGCGCTATATGTCGGACCGCCGTGCTGCGTGTAAATACCGGGACGCGGGGCGCACTTCGGTCAGTATGTCTCCAGGTGATAGCGGCCATCGGCGCGCATGTGGGCGCGCAACGCCGCCCATTCGGCGCCTCCATTGCCGTAGATCGCGGCAAGGGCATCATCGACGCCGTTTTCCATTCCGCGCAAGCCGCACAGGTAGACATGCGTCTGCGGATGCCTCAGCAGGATGCCGACCTCGTCCGCTTTCTGCCGCATCAGGTCCTGCACGTATACCTTCGGCTGGCCTGGAACGCGCGAATAGGCGAAGTGCTTGCGCAATAAGCCTTCCGGCACCTTCTGCAGCGGGCCGAAGTACGGAAGCTCCTCCGGCCGCCGCGCGCCGAAAAACAGCATCATGCGGCCGGGCGCGTCCCGCATGACACGCCGCCGGCGCTCAGTGAAAGCGCGGAACGGCGCCGAGCCGGTGCCGGTGCAGATCATCAGGATGTTGGCGGACGGATCGTTCGGCATCAGGAATGTCGCGCCGAACGGCCCCGTCACCTGAACGCGGTCGCCCTTCTTTAGATCGCAGATATAGTTGGAGCAGACGCCGTTCGGCTCGCGTTTGACCGTGAGCGCGAGATTGTTGGCGTTGGGCTTCTCGCCGTCGCGTGGGCTCGCGACCGAGTAAAGCCGGACGCGATGCGGAGCGCCGCTTCCGTCCGCGCCCGGCGCGACGATGCCGATGCTCTGGCCCTCCAGGACGGGAAAAGCGGTGTCGCCGAAATCCAGGATCACGTGGCGCACGTCGTTGTCGGCGTCGGGCGCGGTGAGGCGGAAGGTGCCGGTCACGGTCGCAATCGCCGGGCGCTGGCGGTTGTAGAGGTTGATTCTCGGCTCGGCGGCCGATGCCGGCGCGATGCTCCTGCCGCCCGCGCCGCGATGCGCTTCGGCGATCAGGCGTCCCGCCTCGTCGTCGGCCGCTTCGTCCGGCGCGCCGGCCCGGACCTCAGGCTGGGCGGGCAGTTCGCTCCAGCCGAACTGGTCGTCCAGGCTGTAGGCGGCGTTCACCACGCGCCAATTGTCGATGGCGCCGGTCGGACAGGGCGAGATGCAGTCGAGGCAGAAATTGCACTTGTCGGCATCGACGACATAGTTGTTGTCGTCGTGGGTGACCGAATCGACGGGGCAGGTTTCCTCGCAGGTGTTGCACCGGATGCAGATTTCCGGATCGATCACATGCTGCTTGCGCAGTGCATCCGCGGCAGTTCCCGCATTTCCAGTCGGTTCCATCGCGCCCGCCATCCCGGAATTTCGTCATCCCGCCGATCCGGCGGCGCCTGCGGCGGCGAAGCAGTCCGTCCCGCGACATGCATTATAATGCATGAAACGAGGAGTGGGCAACCCGAGGGCGCAGGTCCGGCGCGCCTTCGGGGTTGTCAGCGCGTCGGCGTTATGCATGATACTGCATGTTGGGAGCGTACGGCATCTCCCGCGGCCGGTGACGGCAACGACAAGAGGCCGTAGCGGGATGGACATGGCCCAGGCACTTGAAGCCGCCGCTTCCGGGCGGACGCTTGACGCGTCCAGCGCGGAAATTCCGCGCGACTACAATTTCGCCGCCGATATTCTCGACCGCAATCTCAAGGCTGGCCGCGCTGACAAGCCTGCCTTCGTCGACGCGGGCGGAACCTGGACCTACGGCCAGCTTGCCGACCGGGTGGCGCGGTTCGCGGATGCGCTGCGCGCGCTCGGCGTGCGGCGCGAGGAGCGCGTGCTGATCTGTCTCCTCGACACCGTCGACTGGCCGACCGCTTTCCTCGGCTGCCTGAAAGCCGGCGTGGTGGCGGTGCCCGTCAACACGCTGATGACCGAGGACGACTACCGCTTCATGCTGTCAGACAGCCGGGCGCGGGCGCTGGTGGTGTCGGACGCACTCTATCCGCGGTTCGAGAAGCTGATTTCCAAAGCGCCGGACCTCGAGACAGTGATCTTGTCCGGCAGCGACTCGCATAGCGCGCCGAAGACGCGCGTGAACGTGCTTATAGACCACAAGCGTTTCGAGGACTTGATCGACAAGGCCAAACCCGATCCGGCCACCGCGCCGACGGTGCGCGACGACATCGCGTTCTGGCTCTACACGTCTGGCTCGACCGGCAAGCCCAAGGGCGCGGTGCACGTGCACGCCGACCTGAAGCTGACCGACGATCTCTACGGCGGACCGTATCTGGAACTGACCGAGAAGGACGTCTGCTATTCGGTCGCCAAGCTGTTCTTCGCCTATGGGCTCGGCAACGCGATGACGTTTCCAATGTCGGCCGGCGCCACGACAGTGCTCATGGCCGACCGGCCGACGCCAGACGGAGTCGCGGCGCTGCTGCGCCAGCATCCGGTGACGGTGTTTTACGCGGTGCCGACGTTCTACGCCGCGTTCCTTGCAAGCCCCAGCGCTCCGCAACGCTCGGAGGTTAAGCTGCGCCGCTGCGTGTCCGCGGGCGAGGCGCTGCCGGCCGACGTCGGAAGGCGCTGGCTGGATCGCTACGGCGTCGACATTCTCGATGGCATCGGCTCCACCGAGATGCTGCACATTTTCCTGTCGAACCGTGCCGGCGAGGTGAAATACGGCACCACTGGAAAGCCGGTTCCCGGCTACGGCGTCAAGCTCGTGGATGACGACGGCCTGCCCGTCAAGAAGGGCGAGATGGGAGAACTGCTGGTGAGCGGCCCGACCGGTGCGGTGATGTACTGGAACAACCGCGAGCAGTCCCGGAACACCTTCCTCGGCGAATGGACCCGGTCCGGCGACAAGTACATCGAGGACGACGATGGCTATTTCGTCTACTGCGGCCGCCGCGACGACATGCTCAAGGTTTCCGGCATGTACGTCTCGCCTTTCGAGGTCGAGGCCGTGCTGCTCACGCATCCTGATGTCCTAGAAGCGGCCGTTGTGGCCTGGCTCGATGCCGACGGGCTGACCAAGCCCAAGGCCTTCGTGGTGCTGAAGTCCCAGGAAAAGGCCAGCGATTCCCTGTCGCGGGGTCTCCAGGACCACGTCAAATCGGCGCTTGCGCCCTACAAATACCCCCGCTGGATCGAATTCCGCGGCGATCTGCCCAAGACCGCGACCGGCAAGATTCAGCGGTTCAAATTGCGCGCCGAGGCGGGGGCGCGTTAGTCTCACCGCCAGTCACGACATCCGGAGGTTCAGTGCCATGAAACACATGTTGCTTGCCGGCTGCGCAGTCGCCGCGCTGGCCATCGGCGTCACGGTCCCGACCGTGGCGCAGCAGAAGACCATCAAGATCGGCTTCGTCAGCACGTTCAGCGGTCCGGTCGCCGCGATCGGCAACGATATGCGCAACTCGTTCGAGCTGGCGCTCGACCATCACGGCCGCAAGATCGGCGGCATGCCGGTCGAGGTGATCTACGAGGACGACCAGATCAAGCCGGAAGTCGGCGTGCAGAAAACCCAGAAGCTGATCGAGTCCGACAAGGTCGATTTCCTCGTCGGCTATATCTGGTCGAACGTGATGCTGGCTTCGCTGAAGCCGATCGTCGATTCCAAGACCTTCACGGTCATCACCAACGCCGGCGCGTCGCAGCTCTCCGGTGAGCTCTGCTCGCAGTACGTGTTCTCGACCTCCTGGAACAACGACCAGACGCCGCAGGCGGTCGGCACCTACATGAATCAGAAGGGCGTCAAGACTGCGTTCCTGATCGGTCCGAACTACGCCGCCGGCAAGGACATGCTGGAAGGCGTCTCCGCGACCTTCAAGGGCAAGATCGTCGGCCGCGAGCTGACGGTGTGGCCGACGCAGCTCGACTTCTCCGCCGAGCTGTCGAAGGCGCGCCAGGCCAAGCCCGACGCGATCTTCGCGTTCTATCCGGGCGGCCCCGGCATCCAGTTCATTACGCAGTACGCGCAATCGGGTTTGAAGGGCCAAATTCCGCTCTACACCGCGTTCACCATCGACTCGCTGTCGCTGCCGCGGCTCAAGGACCTCGCGCTCGGCATTCCCGGCGCGCAGCATTGGGTGCGCGACCTGCCGAACCCGACGAACAAGCGTTATGTCGACGACTATCGCGCGCGTCATAAGGCCGACCCGGCGTTCTACGGTTCGCAGACCTACGACGCGGTGGCGTTGCTCGACGCGGCGGTCAAGGCCGCCAAGGGCGATCTGACCAAGAAAGACGTGATGCGCGACGAAGTGCGCAAGGCGAACTTCCCGTCGGTTCGCGGCAAGTTCAAATACGGACCGAACCACATCCCGATCCAGAACTTCTACCTGCAGGAGCCGGTGAAGGAAGGCAACGAGATCCGGCTCAAGACCGTCGCGACCATCGTCGAGAACGATCAGGACAAGCACTGGCAGAAGTGCCCGATGCGGTGGTGATCGACTGATCTGACGAAGACGGCAGAAGCAGCGTGCTTCTGCCGTCTTTTCTTTTGCGGGGGCCTGTGGCCTCATCCTTGCAGGCACCGGGGCGGGCCGCGAAGCCGACATCATGCTTTATCTCATCGAGCAATCCCTGAACGGCATTCAATTGGGCATGCTGCTGTTCCTGCTGGCGGCGGGATTGACGCTGATCTTCGGGATCATGGACCTCGTCAACCTGGCGCACGGCTCGCTCTACATGCTAGGCGCCTATTTCGCGGCGACGCTCATCGAAGTGACCGACAGCTTTGTTCTCGGAATTGCGCTCGGAATCGTCGCGACGCTTGTCGCCGGAATGGTTATGGAGATGATCGCGATCCGGCCGCTCTACGGCCGTGATCATCTCGATCACGTGCTCGGCACATTCGGGCTTTTGATCTTCTTCAACGAACTGGTGCGGCTGATCTGGGGGCCGGCGGGTCTGACGATTTCGCTGCCGCCCGAGATGTTGACCGCGGTGCAGGTCCTGCCCGGCGTGTTTTACCCGCTCTACCGGCTGGTCATCATCCTTTCGACGCTCGCGGTCGGTCTTCTGCTCTACGTCTTGGTGATGCGCACCCGCATTGGCATGCTGATCCGCGCCGGCGCGTCGAACCGCGAAATGGTCGGTGCACTCGGCGTCAACATCAAGCTGCTCTACACGCTTGTGTTCGGGCTTGGCGCTGCGCTCGCGGGCTTTGCCGGCATGATCCAGGCGCCACTCGCGTTCGTGCAGATCGGCATGGGCGAGAACATCCTTATCCTGGCCTTCGTAGTTATCATCATCGGCGGCATCGGCTCGATCCGCGGCGCTTTCGTCGCCGCCGTCCTGGTCGGCCTGATCGACACCATGGGCCGTGCGTTCCTGCCCGATCTGGTGCGGGCATTCCTGAGCTACAGCGCGGGATCGAGCGCCGGACCCGCGCTCTCGTCGATGCTGATCTACGCGCTGATGGCGGCCGTGCTGGTGTTCCGGCCGGAAGGTCTGTTTCCGGCGTCCAACAAATGACGACACATCTGACAGCCCGCAACGCCGTCGTGGTCGCGATGATCGCGTTCCTTATGCTCGTGCCGGTCTACGCGGCGACGACCGGCAACACCTTCATGATGACGCTGTTTACCCGCATCATCATCCTCGCGATCGCGGCGGTCAGCCTGAACCTGATCATGGGCTTTGGTGGCATGGTGAGCTTCGGCCATGCCGCGTATCTTGGCATCGGCGGCTATGTGGTCGGCATCCTCGCCAAGGAGGGCATCGACTCGGGCTTCGTGCAATGGCCCTTGGCAATCGCGCTGTCGGGGCTGTTCGCGCTCGGCGTCGGCGCACTGAGCCTGCGCACGCGCGGCGTCTATTTCATCATGATCACGCTGGCGTTCGCGCAGGTGGTCTACTATGTGGCCAACGGCCTGGACCGATACGGCGGCGACGACGGGCTGACGATCCAGCGCCGCAGCGAGTTCGGCGGCCTGATCAACCTGTCGAACCGGACGTTCTTCTACTACCTGTGCCTCGCGCTGTTGCTTGCGACCGTCTACCTGGTCTGGCGCATGGTCAATTCGCGTTTTGGAATGGCGATTCAGGGCGCGCGATCCAATGAGCGGCGGATGAACGCGATCGGATTTCCGACGTTCCGCTACAAGCTGATCTGTTTCGTGATCGCGGGACTGATCTGCGGGCTTGCAGGCGTGCTGCTCGCCAACCACACCAATTTCATCAGCCCGCAGCTCATGCACTGGACCCGCTCGGGCGATCTGATCGTGATGGCGGTGCTCGGCGGCATGGGCTCCGTGTTCGGGCCGGTGATCGGTGCCGTCGCGCTGCTGGTGCTCGAAGAAACGCTGCCGCATCTCATCGGCCTCGTCACGCACGTCTTCACCGGCAAGGAGATCGCCGCGGCCAAGGAATACTGGCAATTGATCCTCGGTCCGATGCTGCTGCTGATCGTGCTGTTCGCGCGTGGCGGCATCGATGGACTGATCGCGAGGTCGCGCAATGGCTGAGCCGCTGCTTCGCGTCGACGGCCTGACCAAGCGGTTCGGCGGCGTGGTCGCCTCCGACGACATCATGCTCGACGTAAGTGCCGGCGAACTGCACGCCATCATCGGTCCGAACGGTGCCGGCAAGACCACGCTGATCGGCCAGTTGCAAGGCGAGATTGCGCCGAATTCCGGCCGCATCGCGTTCGACGGCAGGGACATCACCGCGCTGCCGGTCTACGACCGGAGCATGCTGGGGCTCGCGCGCTCGTTCCAGATCACGTCGCTGTTCCGCGATTTCACCGCGCTCGACAACGTCGCGCTGGCGGTCCAGGCGCACGCCGGGCATTCGTTCCGGTTTTGGCGCAACGCCCGCGCCGAAAGCGAACTGCGCGATCCTGCACGCGCGGCTCTCAAGCGCGTCGGACTCGAAGGCCGCGCCGATGTGATCGTGTCCAGCCTCTCGCACGGCGAGCAGCGCCAGCTTGAAATCGCCATGGCGCTGGCGTCGAGGCCGCGGCTGCTGCTGCTCGACGAACCGATGGCGGGGTTGGGCGCGGAAGAGTCCGCGCGAATGGTGCAGACGCTGCGCGAACTGAAGCAGGAACTGACCATTCTGCTGATCGAGCACGACATGGAGGCGGTGTTTGCGCTTGCCGACCGCATCACGGTGCTGGTCTACGGCCGCGTCATTGCTTCCGGCGCACCCGCCGACATCCGCGCCAACGAGGAAGTGCGGCAGGCATACCTTGGCGAACAGGAGGTGGTGCAGGCGCAAGGAGCCGGCCTGGGGGCGACCCATGGCTGACCGTCTGCTGGAGGTCGCAAAGATCGAGACTTGCTACGGACTGAGCCAGGTGCTGTTCGACATATCGCTCGAAGTCGCGCCCGGCGAGATGGTGACACTCATGGGCCGCAACGGCATGGGCAAGACCACGACAGTACGCTCGATCATGGGGCTGACGCCGGCGATGGCGGGCTCGATCAGGTTCGAAGGCGCCGAAATCCGCGGCCTGCCGTCCTATCGTGTCGCCCAGCTTGGAGTCGGCCTTGTGCCAGAGGGGCGCCAGGTCTTCCCCAACCTCACCACGCGCGAGAACCTGGTCGCGACCGCAGCCAACCGGACGGCTGCCGCCGATCCCTGGACGCTCGACAAGGTCTGCGCGCTGTTTCCTCGGCTCGCCGAGCGCTTCGGCAGCATGGGCAATCAATTGTCGGGCGGCGAGCAGCAGATGCTGGCGATCGGTCGCGCGCTGATGACCAACCCGCGGCTGCTGATCCTTGACGAGGCGACCGAAGGGCTTGCGCCGCTGATCCGCGCCGAAATCTGGCAGTGCCTTTCGCAGCTCAAGGCGGCCGGCCAGTCCATTCTGGTGATCGACAAGAACGTCGAGGCCCTGACGCGCATCGCCGACCGGCACTATCTGATCGAGCGTGGCCGGGTGGTGTGGGTCGGGACGTCCAAGGAACTCGCCGCGGCGCCGGAAATCCAGCACCAGTATCTGGGGATATGACGCAACTGTCCGACAAGGGCTTCCTCGAACTTCCGCCATTGCGGCTGGAATACCGTTTTGCGGGTCCGGAACCCTACGCTGCGCCGACGCTGGTGCTGCTGCACGAAGGTCTGGGTTGTTCCGAGATGTGGGGCGACTTTCCCGAGCGGCTGTCGGCTGCGGCCGGCTGCGGCGTTTTCGCTTATTCGCGCGTCGGCTACGGCCGCTCCAGCCCGGCGACACTACCTCGCAAGCTCGACTTCATGCACGTGGAGGCGCGCGAGATACTGCCGCGGGTGCTCAACGCCATCGGTTTCCAAAAGGGATTGCTGGTCGGTCACAGCGATGGAGCATCGATCGCCGCGATTTACGGCGGCAGCGTGCAGGACCATCGCGTCAGCGGGCTCGTGCTGATGGCGCCGCATTTCATCGTCGAGGATGTGACCATCGCCTCGATCCGCGAGATCCGGCACAGCTACGACACCACCGACCTGCGCGCGCGATTTTCGCGCTGGCACGACGACGCCGACGCGACGGTGCGGGGCTGGACCGACGTATGGATGAATAATGACTTCCACGCCTGGGACATTCAGGAGGAACTTGCCTATGTCCGCGTGCCGATCCTGATTGTCCAGGGCGAACACGATCATTACGGCACGGCGCGCCAGATCGAAATCGCGCGCGAGGAATGCTACTGCCCGGTCGACGCGCTGCTGGTGCCGGACATCAAGCATGTGCCGCACCGCGAGGCTCCGGAGATCACGCTGAAGGCCATCGCCGAATTTGCCGGGCACCTGCTGCGCGAACGAGAGAGCCTGCGGGCTGCAGGCGGGCGGTAAAGCAGGGTCCGGACGGACTTTTCCGGGCGGGCGTCCTTCGGCCTTGCCTGCACTATCACACATGAATTATAGTGCAGAATACCGCAGAGGGACGTCATGGCCACAGGCAGGACCATCGAGCGCGAGCGGACGGACGCCGCGGCTTCGTCCGCGGAGCGTGCCGACGCGGCGTTTGCGGCCGAGATCGGCCGGCTGGTGCGGCAGGGCCGCGCCAAGCGCGGCATGTCGCGCCGCCAGCTCGCACAGGAGTCCGCCACGTCGGAGCGCTACCTGGCGCAAATCGAAAGCGGCACCGGCAATCCGTCCGTCCTGGTGATGCGCGCAGTCGCGGACGCGCTGGAACTGCCGATGACCGACCTTCTGCCGCTGTCCGGCGCACGCTCGGCGGCCTACGCGCGCATGGTCGACTTGCTCGGCCGCCTGCCGCCGGAAGAGCTGCCGGCAATCGCCGATCTGATCGAGCGTCAAACCGGCCGCTCCGCCGCAAGCGACCGGGGACGGCGCGTCGCACTGGTCGGCCTGCGCGGCGCGGGGAAGTCGACGCTGGGCAAAATGTTGGCGGACAAGCTCGGTTGCCCGTTTGTTGAGCTCGACCGCATGGTCGAGCAGGCCTACGGCGCGAGCGTGCCGATGCTGATCGAGATGTCGGGGCTCGCGACGTTTCGCCGTTACGAGCGGGAATGCCTCCAGCGCGTCGTCGACGAACACGACAAGGCCGTGATCGCAACGGCCGGCGGGATCGTGTCGAACCCGGATACCTACGGGCTCCTGCTGCGACGAACGCATACAGTCTGGGTGAGCGCGCGGCCCGACGAGCATATGAGCCGCGTGGTCAAGCAGGGCGATTTCCGCCCGATGGCGAAGAATCGCGAGGCGATGGCCGATCTGGTCGCGATCCTCGAAGCACGCCGCGCCGACTATGCGCGCGCCGAGGCGACGCTCGATACTTCGGGTGCGACCGTACAGCAGAGTTTCGCAAAGCTCGTGAAACTTGTGACGCCGTGGATGAAGGGATGAACGCCATGGCCGAAGCCCGGCACAAACTTGCGAACGGTGCGTCGCGGATCGACTTCCGGACCGAACCGTCGCGCTACCGGCACTGGAAGCTCAAGCTCGACGGAGAGGTTGCGACGCTCCTGATGGATGTCGACAAGAACGCGCCGCTGTTCGAGGGCTATCAGCTCAAGCTCAACTCCTACGATCTCGGCGTCGACATCGAGCTTGCCGACGCGCTGGAGCGGCTGCGCTTCGAGCACCCCGGCGTGAAGGTCATCCTGTTGCGCTCGGGCAAGCCGCGGGTGTTCTGCGCCGGCGCCAACATCCGCATGCTCGCGGGCTCGACCCACGGCCACAAGGTCAACTTCTGCAAGTTCACCAACGAAACCCGCAACGCCATCGAGGATGCGAGCGATAATTCCGGCCAGCGCATGATTTGCGTCGTCTCCGGCTCCTGCGCCGGCGGCGGCTACGAACTGGCGCTCGCCGCCGACCATATCATCCTGACCGACGACGGCTCCTCGACGGTGTCGCTGCCGGAGCTTCCGCTGCTCGCGGTGCTGCCCGGCACCGGCGGGCTCACCCGCGTCACCGACAAGCGCAAGGTGCGCCGCGACCACGCCGACGTGTTCTGCACCACGGAGGAGGGCATCAAGGGCAAGCGCGCGGCCGACTGGCGGCTGGTCGATGAGGTGGTGCCCAATAGCAGGCTGGAAGACGCGGTGGCCGCGCGGGCGCGCGAGTTCGCTGCGAAGTCCGACCGGCCCGTGGATGCCAAGGGCGTCGCGCTTACGCCGCTCGATGTGCGCGCCAACGGCAAGGGCAGGGCGTACCAACACGTGACCGTCGAAATCGCCGACCGCGTCGCCGCCGTCACGCTGCGCGGTCCCGAAGCAGCGCCGCCCGCCGATGCAAAAGCGATGGAGGGGCAGGGCGCGGCGTTCTGGCCGCTGGCGCTGGCGCGCGAGCTTGACGACTCCATCCTCGATATCCGGCTGAACGAGCCCGAGGTTGCGGTGATCGTGTTCAAGTCGGAGGGCGATCCCGCCGCGGTGCTGGCCTATGACGCGTTCCTCGAAAGCAACAGGGCGCACTGGCTGGCGCGCGAAATCCTGCTCAAATGGAAGCGCGTGCTCAAGCGCGTCGATCTCACCTCGCGCTCGCTGGTTGCGCTGATCGAGCCGGGCTCATGCTTCGCCGGCACGCTGGCCGAATTGATCTTCGCCTCCGACCGCAGCTACATGCTGGATGGCACGCTCGACGGCGACAATCGTCCACCGGCGCCGGTCGCGCTGTCCGCGCTGAACTTCGGTTCCTATCCGATGTCAAACGGGCTGACGCGGCTTGCGACGCGCTTCCTCGCCGAGCCGCAACTGGTCGAGCGCGCAAGCGCGATAGTAGGCGAAATGCTCGACGCCGAAGCAGCGCTCGGCCTCGGCCTCGTTACCTTCGCGCCCGACAACATCGACTGGGACGACGAGATCCGGGTGTTCCTGGAGGAGCGCACCAGCTTTTCGCCCGATGCGCTGACCGGCATGGAGGCCAACCTTCGCTTCGGCGGGCCGGAGACGATGGAGACGAAAATCTTCGCGCGCCTGACCGCTTGGCAGAACTGGATCTTCCAGCGTCCGAACGCCGTCGGCGAGGCGGGCGCGCTGCGGCGCTACGGCACCGGTCAGAAGGCCGCGTTCGACATGAAGCGCGTCTAGCAAGGAAAAGAACAAGGAGATTGCGATGAACGACATCATCGACGTCGACTACCGCGAAAAGATTCCGAACAACGTCAACCTCTCCGAGGACCGCCGCGTGCTGCGCGCGCTGGAGAGCTGGCATCCGGGCTATCTCGACTGGTGGAAGGATATGGGGCCTGAGGGCTTCCAGGAGTCGCTCGTTTATCTCCGCACCGCGGTGTCGGTCGATCCCAAGGGCTGGGCCAAGTTCGACTATGTGAAGATGCCGGAATACCGCTGGGGCATTTTGCTGGCGCCGCACGAGGAAGGGCGCACCGTTCCGTTCGGCAAGCACTACGGAGAGCCGGTCTGGCAGGAGGTGCCGGGCGAATACCGCGCCTTGCTGCGCCGGCTGATCGTGATTCAGGGCGACACCGAGCCCGCCTCGGTCGAGCAGCAGCGCCATCTCGGCAAAACCGCGCCCTCGCTCTACGACATGCGCAACCTGTTCCAGGTCAACGTCGAGGAGGGCCGGCATCTCTGGGCGATGGTCTATCTGCTGCAGAAGTATTTCGGCCGCGACGGCCGCGAGGAGGCCGAGGAACTGCTGCGCCGCCGCTCCGGCTCCACCGACAAGCCGCGCATGCTCGGAGCTTTCAACGAGGCGACGCCGGACTGGCTGTCGTTCTTCTGCTTCTCGTTTTTCACCGACCGCGACGGCAAGATGCAGCTCGAAAGCCTTGCACAGTCTGGCTTCGATCCGCTGTCGCGCACCTGCCGCTTCATGTTGACGGAAGAGGCGCACCACATGTTCGTCGGCGAGACCGGTATCGGCCGCACCGTGCAACGCACCTGCGAGGCGATGAAGGCGGCCGGCCTCGAGGACCCGCACGACATCGAGCGCGTGCGCGCGCTCGGCGTCATCGATCTGCCGACGATCCAGAAGAAGCTCAACCTGCACTATTCGCTGACGCTCGACCTGTTCGGCTCCGAGGTCTCGACGAACGCCGCCAACGCCTTCAATGCGGGGCTCAAGGGCCGCTTCCGCGAGACCGCGATCGAGGACGACCACAAGCTGGAGAGCGCGACCTATCCGGTCCTGAAGATGGTCGACGGTCAGATCAGGCGCATCGACGAGCCGGCGCTGACCGCGATCAACATGCGGCTGCGCGACGATTACACCGGCGACTGCCAGAAGGGCATCGGCCGCTTCAACAAGATCATCGAGCGCACCGGCGTCCAGTTCGAGCTGAAGCTTTCGCATGTCGGCTTTCATCGCCACATCGGCGAATTCCGCGACGCGCATGTGACGCCGGACGGGCGGGTGATCGACAAGGCGGCCTGGGACAAGAACCGCGACAAATATCTGCCGACCGCGGCCGACGGCGATTTTATCGTGTCGCTGACCAAGCCGGTCGCGGAGCCCGGCAAGTTCGCAAGCTGGATTGCGCCGCCGAAGGTCGGCATCGACAATCGGCCGGGCGAGTTCGAGTACGTCAAGATCGCGGCGTAGCCGCTCGGCGGCTACAGCGCCGTGTCGGGCAGGTCGAGCGGTGGCGGCGCGAAGCGTCCGACGCGTTCGGTTGCGCTCTGCACGGCTTCGATGAGCTCGTAGTACAGCGTCTTGTAGGTGACGAGCACGACGCCCGCCGCCTCCAGCCGCGCGATCGCCGCGCTGGTGTTCCGCGAGGACGAGAACAGCAGCTCGTCCACCGCAAACACGTCATAGCCGCGCTCCAGCAGGCCGAGACAGGACTGCAGGATGCAAACGTCGGTCTCGCAGCCGGCGACGATAGCCTGCTTCTTCCGAAGGCGCGATAAATACGCTGCGATCGGCCGCTCTCTGGTCAGGTCGAAATAGTCCTTCTCGAAGATTTTGGCTTTGCCCAGGTGTCTGACGATCTCCTGAGGGATAGGGCCTTTCACGTCGACGGGTCGCTCCAGCGTTGCGACGATGGGGATATTGTAGTGGCTCATTAGCCGCGCGAAGTGGGCCGTGTTGGCGACGAGGTCCGGCCGCTCCCGTTTGCCGAGCGGCTTCAGAAAGAACTCCTGAACGTCGACGATGGCGCCGAAGCAGCGTTCGCGGTCGATGCGCTTGGGCTTGGGCATGGTGCCGGCCGTCAGCTTGATGCCTGCCGGATTGCCTTCCACACCCGGTACGGCGTGCACGGTGTGTCGATGTGCTTGATCCCCAACTCCGACAGCGCGTCGACGATGGCGTTGGTGCCCGCCGACAGCGATCCGACGGTGCCCGCTTCGCCCGCGCCCTTCACGCCGAGCGGATTGGTCGGCGTCGGCACCGGGTTGTCCTCGATGACCACCGGGCAGAAGTGCTCCGCGCGCGGCATGGCGTAGTCCATGAACGACCCGCTGACGACCTGGCCCTGCTCGTCGTAGGCCTTGTCCTCCATCAGAACCTGGCCCATGCCCTGCGCGATGCCGCCCATGATCTGGCCCTTGACCAGCATCGGGTTGATCACGGTGCCGACGTCGTCCACCACCCAATAACCGACGACCTGCGTCTCGCCGGTGTCGGGATCGATCTCCACTTCGCAGACATGCGCGCCGTTCGGGAAGTTGCCCGAATTGGCCTTGTAGGTTGCGGTCTCGTAAAGGCCCGGCTCCATACCGCGCGGCAGCTTCTCCAGCCGGAACGCAGCCTTCGCGACCTCGTGGATGCCGACGCCGCGGTCGGTGCCTGCGATGGCGAAGCGCCCTTCCTTGAATTCGATATCGCCTTCGGAGGCTTCGAGGATGTGCGCTGCGAGCTTCTTGCCCTTGGCGATCACCTTGTCCGCGACCAGAACGATTGCGCCGCCGCTCATCGTGGTCGAGCGCGAGCCGCCGGTGCCCATGCCGAAGGCGACCGCGTCGGTGTCGCCCTGGATGAAGGTGATGCGGTCGGGATCGACGCCGAGCCGGTCGACCAGCATCTGGGTCTGCACCGTTGCGTGGCCCTGGCCGTGGCTGATCGAGCCGGTGACGAAGGTCACGCCGCCGAGAGGATCGAAGCGGATTTCGGCGGTCTCGATGGTCGCGTCGGCGGCCTGCTCAATGGTGTTGGAGAGGCCGATACCGCGCAGCTTGCCGCGCTTGGCCGCCGCCTGCCGCCGCTTCTCAAAGCCTTTCCAGTCCGCGAGCTTGAGCGCGCGGTCCATGTTCTCCTCGAAGCGCCCGCTGTCGTAGGTGAACGTGAGCGGCGTCTTGTATGGCATGGCCGTAGGCGGAATGGTGTTGCGCCGCCGCAGCTCCGAGGGATCGATTCGCATTTCGTCGGCGGCGATATCGATCAGCCGCTCGATCATGTAGGACGCTTCGGGCCGCCCTGCGCCGCGATAGGGCGACGTGCAGTGCGTGTTGGTCAGCATGCCCGAGATCGCTACGTATGCCGATGGCGTCGTATAGACCCCGCACACGGTGCCGATGTTGACCACCGGCGGCATCGCGCCGCGGAACGACACGAAGGCGCCGAGATTGCCGAAGCTCCGGATCTTCAGCGCCAGAAACCTCCCGTCACCGTCGAGCGCCAACGCTGCGTCCACGATGTTGTCGCGCGCATCGTCGTCGCTGATGTGGGCTTCGCTGCGGGTGCAGATCCATTTCACCGGTTTGCCGACACGCTTCGCCGCCCACAGCATCAGGATGATCTCGGGATAGACCGATCCGCGCAGGCCGTAAGAACCGCCGATGTCGCCGGTGATGAGGCGCAGGTCGGCCTCGGGGATTTTCAGCGTCGCCTCGGCGATGGCGTTGCGGAACAGCCATGGCCGCTGGAATCCGCAATGCAATGTGTAGCGGCGGGTACCTGGGTCGTAGACGCCGGTTACGCCGCGTGGCTCCAGCGTGTTGGCGGTGACGCGGTTGATCACAAGCCGCTGCTGCACCACATGCGCGGCTTTGGCGAAGGCCGCTTCGGTCGCGGCCTTGTCGCCGGCCTGATAGAAATAGGCCTCGTTGTTCGGGCAATCCGAATAGAGCTGCGGCGCGCCGGATTGGAATGCAGCTTCCGCCGACACCACGGCCGGCAGCGGCTTGTAGTCGACGACGACCCGCTCGGCGGCGTCGCGCGCGATGTCGAGCGTGTCGGCGATCACCACTGCGACCGGATAGCCGACGTGCATGGCTCGGCCGACCGCGATCGCGGGCCGGTGCGGCAGGTACATCGCCGAGCCGTCGCGGCGCTTGTAAGGCGCCATCGACGGCATGGTGCCGATGCCGTCGGCCTGATAGTCCACGCCGGTCAATACCGCGTGCACGCCAGGCATCTGCAGCGCCGCGCGCGCGTCGATACTGCGGATGTCGGCGTGGGCGTGCGGCGAGCGCAGGATCGCAGCGTGAAGCTGCCCATCGAGCTTGAGGTCGTCGTAGTAGCGCCCGCGCCCCATGAGGAGGCGCGGGTCTTCCCGGCGCGTGACTGACTGCCCGATGGAAAACTGGCCCATGCACTATGGTTCTGAAGCAATTCGCGAAATGCGGCTAGTCAAGTTTCGGGATCTTTGCCTGCTCGATGATCCTGGCGTAGCGTTCCACATCGGCTTTGAAGAATTCGGCGAATTCGGCGGGCGTGTTTCCCACCGGCTCGGCGCCGAACGACCGGAAGCGTTCCGCCACCGCTGGATCGGCCAGTGCCTTCGCCACTGCCTGCTGGAACGTCGACACGATCTCAGGCGGTGTGCCGGCAGGCATCCAAATTCCCGTCCAGGTGCCGACTTCGAAGCCTTTGACGCCGGCTTCCAGGAGCGTGGGGGTATTGGGCAGTTGCGGCGAACGCTTGGTGCCGGTAATGGCCAAACCCCGCATGCGGCCGTCCTGGACCGCACCCTGGCCGGTTGCCTGAGGCAGAAACGCCATCTGGACCTCGCCCGCGATCACAGCAGTGATCATCGGTGCATCACCGCGATAAGGAATGTGCACGATGTCGACTCCCGCAGAGACTTTTAAAAGCTCCGCGAACAGATGCAACGTCGAGCCGCGCCCGCTCGAAGCGTAGTTGAGCTTGCCGGGGTTGGCTTTGGCCTGGGCGATCAACTCGGGAAGCGTGGAAGCTGTGGATTTGAGCGAGCCTGCCAGGATCAGTTGCGTTGCGACCACATTGGTGACGGGGGCGAAATCCTTCAACGGATTGAACGGCAGCGACTTGTACAAAGGACCGGCGCTCGCCAGCGCGGCGGTGTGGATCAGGACGGTGTAGCCGTCCGGCGGCGATTTCGCGACGGCCTCGGAACCGATGTTGCCGCCGACGCCGGGGCGATTTTCGATCACCACCGGCTGTTTGAGGATTTCGTTGAGCTTGTTGCCGATCAATTGCGCGTAGACGCTCACGCCGCCGCCGGGCGCGTAAGGCACGACCATTCGGATCGGGCGGTTTGGATATGTCTGCGCGGATGCGGTCTCTGCGAGCGCTGATACGGCAAGCGCAACCGATAGTGCGACAGCCAGGTGTTTCATGATTGTCTCTCGCTCAAAAATGGCGCTTCGTCCCGCCGCGGCGAGCGCAGGCCGTTCAATCGATCTTCGGAATCTTCGCCACTTCGATGACCTGGGCGAAGCGCGCGACCTCGGACTTGAAGAACGCCTGGAAGTCCGCCGTCGGACTGCCGACCGGCTCCTGCCCGGTGGCGCGGATGCGGCCGCTAACCTCGGGGTCCGCAAGCGTTTTCGCCATCGCCTGCTGCAGCGCCCGCACGATCTCGGGCGGCGTGCCGGCGGGGACAAACAGGCCGTACCAGCTGCCTTTGTCCATGCCCTTCACGCCAGACTCCTCCATGGTCGGTACGTTGGGGATTGACGGCCAGCGCTTGAGCCCGGTCACAGCAAGACCTCTGAGCTGCCCGCCCTCCACCTGCTTCGCGCCGGTGCTCTGCGGCATAAAGGCGATTTGGACGTCGCCGGCCAAAAGCGCGGTCAACATCGGGGCGTCGCCGCGATATGGAATGTGCAGGATCTCGAGACCGCCTGCAGAATGCTTGAAGATTTCCGCTTGCAGGTGCAGCGGTGCACCGACCCCGCTCGAAGCGTAGTTGAGCTTGCCCGGTGTGGCGCGTGCGAGCGCAATGACATCCTTGACGGTCTTTGCCTCAAATTTCGGCGAGCCGGTCAGCACGAACTGCGTTGCCGCCACCTGCGTCACGCCGATCAGGTCCTTGAGCGGGTCGAATGGCAGCTTGCGATAGAGCGATGGGCTGATCGCGATGCCGTTGACGTTGAGCAGCATCGTGTAGCCGTCGGGCGCGGACTTGGCGACGAAGTCGGTCCCGACGTTGCCGCCCGCGCCCGGCTTGTGCTCGACCAGCACAGGCTGTTTGACGATGTCGGTCATCTTATGGGCCAGGATGCGCGCCATCGTGTCCACGCCGCCGCCGGCCGGGAATGGCACGACCATCCGCAGCGGGCGATTGGGATAGTTCTGCGCAAGAGCCGTCGAGGCCGAAAGCGCCGCGAACGCAATCGCAATCAGCAAGCGATTCATCGAAGTTCCTCCAGTCGCGCCCCGGCCGTTTCCGGGCATCCAATGTTGCCAGTCAGCGACCAGCAAAACAGACGCGAAAGGCCGGCACAAGGCCGGCCTTCGTGACGTTTGGACGCGCGGAGGTTGCTATTCGGCCGCGGCGCGCTTCGGCCCGGCGTGTGCCGACACGATGTAGTCCATCGCCGCCTGCACACCGCCCTTCTTGTGCGGGATGCCGGCCAGCGCCAGCGCCATCTCGGTAATGCCCAGCGCGCCGATCAGCGTGCCGTCGTTGATGTCGCCGAGGTGGCCGATGCGGAAGTACTTGCCGCTGTAGGCGCCGAAGCTTGCGCCGTAGGCGATGTTGAAAGTGTCCAGCGCCAGCGCGCGGAACGCGTCGGCGTTGTGGCCCTCCGGCAGCATCACCGCGGTGATGGTCGGCGAGTAGTACTTCGGGTCCTTGCACATGATCTCGAGGCCCCAGGCCCGCACCGCGCGCCGCGTCGCCTCCGCGAGACGGTCGTGGCGGGCGAACACGTTGTCGAGGCCCTCCTCGTGCAGCATGTCGACGCCCGCGACGAGGCCGTGCAGCATCTGGGTCGCAGGCGTGTAGGGGAAAAAGCCCTGCTTGTTCATGTTGAGCATATCGTCCCAGGACCAGAACGACTTCGGAAGCTTCGAGGTCTTCGATGCCGCCAGCGCCTTGTCCGAGACCGCGTTGAACGACATGCCGGGCGGCAGCATCAGGCCCTTCTGCGCGCCGCCGACGGTGACGTCCACGCCCCATTCGTCGTGCCGGTAGTCGGTCGAGGCGAGCGATGAGATTGTGTCGACGAGCAGTAGCGCCGGATGGCCGGCGGCGTCGATCGCCTTGCGGATGTCGGCGATCGGGGACAGGCAGCCGGTCGAGGTCTCGTTGTGCAGGACGCAGACCGCCTTGATCTCTTTCCTGGTGTCCTTGCGCAGGTGGTCCTCGATCGCGGCCGGGTCCGCGCCGATCCGCCAGTCGGTCTTGATGAACTCAGGCTTCAGTCCGATGCTCTCGGCCATCCGCTTCCACAGGGTCGCGAACTGGCCGGTCTCGACCATCAGCACACGGTCGCCGGCGTTCAGCGTGTTGACCAGCGCGGCTTCCCAGGCGCCGGTGCCGGTCGCGGTGTAGATGATCACCGGGTTGGTGGTCTTGAAGATGGTCTTGATGCCGTCGAGGCATTTCTTGCCGAGCTTGGCGAACTCCGGACCGCGGTGGTCGATGATGGGCGTGTCCATCGCCCGCAGGACGCGGTCGGGCAGCGGGGTCGGCCCCGGAATCTGCAGGAAATGACGCCCCACGGGGCGCGCGGAATTCTGGGCCATCGGCGAAGCTCTCCGGCTGCGGGTGGATTCCGGCCGGGACAAACACCGGATGCTGCGGCGCGGTCAAGCCCCCAATCGGTATGGGGCGATAGAAGCTACCGAACGATGCCGAGCTGCGCCTATAACATCCGGCGGCCGGCAAACGCCGGCCCTCGGGAGACCCTCGTGGCCGAACGCCTGCTGCCCGGACTGGAACGCCGCCTCAAGGCCGAGGTGACGGGTGAGGTGTGCTTCGACCGCTTCACCCGCGGGCGCTACGCCACCGACGCCTCCCACTACCAGATCGTGCCGCTCGGTGTGGTGACGCCGCGCACCATGGACGAGGCCGAGCGCGCCATCGCACTGGCGCGTGCGGAGGGCGTCACCGTGCTGCCGCGCGGCGGCGGATCCTCGCAGGCCGGGCAGACGGTGAACGAATCGCTGGTCGTCGACTGCTCCAGGCACCTCAACCGCATCCTCGATCTCGACGTCGCGGGCCGCCGCGCCCGCGTCGAGCCGGGCATCGTGCTCGACGACCTCAACCGCGCGCTGCGGCCGCACGGGCTGTGGTTTCCGGTCGATGTCTCGACCTCGTCGCGCGCCACCATCGGCGGCATGGCAGCGAACAATTCCTGCGGAGGGCGATCGCTCCGCTACGGCAACACGCGCGAAAACGTCATCGCCATCGACGCGCTGCTGCCGGACGGCGCCAAGGCGCGATTCGGGCCGGTGTCGCCGGACCTTTCCGACCTGCCCGCGAGTTCGCCGCTACGGCCGCTAGCGCGCGACCTGTTCGCCATCGGCGCGCGCGAAGCGGACGAGATCGCCGCGCGCTTCCCGACGGTGCAGCGCCGGGTCGGCGGCTACAATATCGACGCGCTGGTGCCGGGACGCAACGACGTCAACCTGGCGCACATTCTCGTCGGCTCCGAGGGCACGCTGGCGTTCTCGACCGCGGTCGAAATCAAGCTGTCGCCGGTGCTCGGCAAGCGTGCGGTCGGCGCCTGCCACTTCGGTAGCTTCCACGAGGCGATGGCGGCGGCGCAGCATCTTGTGAAGCTCGCGCCCATCGCGGTGGAGTTGGTCGATGCCACCATGATCGCGCTCGCCCGCGAGATCGCGATGTTTCGTCCGACGCTCGAAGCCTTCGTGCGCGGGCAACCCGCGGCGCTTCTGCTGGTCGAATTCGCCGAGGAGCCGGACGAGAACGAGCGCAGGCTCAAGCGATTGCACGAGACCATGGGCGACCTCGGCTTCGATTGGCGTAACAGCGGCGCGAAGTGGGGCGGCGTCGCCGACGTGCTCGATCCGAAACTTCAGGCCGCGATCGCCGAGCTTCGCACCGCCGGCCTCAACATTATGATGTCGATGAAAGACGCGGGTAAGCCGGTGTCCTTCGTCGAGGACTGCGCGGTGCCGCTCGAACATCTCGCGGATTACACAGCACGACTGACCGGCGTATTCCATAAGCACGGCACCGCCGGCACCTGGTATGCGCACGCCTCGGTCGGCTGCCTGCATGTGCGGCCGATTCTGAACCTGCGGCTGGAGAAGGACGTCAAGGCGATGCGCGCCATCGCCGAGGAGGCCTTCGCCTTCGTGCGTGAGTACAAGGGCTCGCATTCCGGCGAGCACGGCGACGGCCTGGTGCGCTCGGAGTTCAACGAGCCGATGTTCGGCTCGCGGCTCGCGCGCGCGTTTGAGGAAGTCAAAGACCGCTTCGATCCCCAGGGCCTGTTCAACCCCGGCAAGATCGTGCGCGCGCCGAAGTTCGACGACCGGACGAACTTCCGCTACGCGCCGGGCTACGCCGCGCAGGACATGACGACGCGGCTCGACTGGTCGGCCTGGCCCGGCGCGGGCGGCGGATTCCAGGGCGCGGTCGAGATGTGCAACAACAACGGTGCCTGCCGGGCTTCCGCCGGCGGCGTCATGTGTCCGAGCTATCGCGTCACCCGCGACGAGCGCGATACGACGCGCGGGCGCGCTAACACGCTCAGGCTTGCGATCACCGGCCAGCTTGGCTCTGACGCCTTCACATCCGACGAAATGATGGAGACGCTCAAGCTTTGCGTCTCCTGCAAGGGCTGTCGCAGAGAGTGCCCGACCGGCGTCGACATGGCGCGGATGAAGATCGAGGTGCTGGCGGCGCGCGCGGAAAAGCAAGGGCTCACGCTGCACGACCGGCTGGTGGGCTACTTGCCGCGCTACGCGCCATACGCTGCGAAGTTGCCGTGGCTGATGAACCTCCGCGACGCCCTGCCGGGCGCGGCGAAGCTGTCGGAAGCGATTGCAGGGTTCAGCGCGCGTCGCTCGCTGCCGAAGTGGCGTGACAACGTGTTTGGCGACACAGAACAGGCGGGCGAGGGAATGGCCGGCGAAGTTGTTTTCTTCGCCGACACCTTCAACCGCTATTTCGAGCGCGAGAATCTCGATGCCGCGCTCACCGTTCTGCACGCCGGTGGTTATCGCGTGCATCTGGTGAAGCCCGCCGATGGTTCGTCGCGGCCGCTGTGCTGCGGCCGCACGTTCCTGTCGATCGGGCAGGTCGAGGAGGCGCGCTTGGAGGCCGAGCGCACGCTTGCGGCGCTGGCCCCCTTCCTCGCGCGCGGCGTGCCCATCGTCGGGCTGGAGCCGAGCTGTCTCTTGAGCTTCCGCGATGAAATCCCGGCAATGGTGAAGGGCAGGGGTGCGGCTGAGGCCGCCAAACTCGCCGTGACCTTCGAGGAATTCCTTGCGCGCGAAGCCAAGGCCGGGCGGCTGAACCTGCGGCTGAAAAAGATCGCGGACCGAGCGCTGGTGCATGGCCATTGCCATCAGAAGGCGTTCGACGCTTTCAGCCCGGTCGAGCAGGTGCTGAAGCTCGTGCCCGATCTCAAAGTCGAGCCCATCGAATCGAGCTGCTGCGGCATGGCCGGCAGCTTCGGCTACGCCGTCGACACCATCGACGTGTCGCTCGCAATGGGCGAGCTTTCGCTGCTGCCCACCGTGCGCAAGGCCGGCCCAGAAACGCTGATCGTCGCCGATGGCACGTCGTGCCGGCATCAGATTCACGACGGCACGGGCCGCGACGCTCTGCACGTCGCCCGCGTGCTCGCGATGAGCCTCAAAGCCTAGCCCGCCAGCTTCACCTTGCGCTCGTAGAAATTCCACAGCAGCGGGAACAGCCGCGGATTGAACGTGCCTTCGGCGCAATCGCGGGCTTCCTCGTCGCTGAGCGGAATGGCACCGCCCATGATCTCGGCCTGAAGCTGGATTTGCGCATTCTCCTCCAGGAATGTGCAGGCGAAGAACGCCTCCTCCGCACTCGCTCCGACCACGACCGTGCCGTGACCCCGCATCTGGCAGCAGCGCGAGCCGCCGAGCGCCTTCGACAGGTCGGCGGCCTGGGCGTCGTTGACGACCAATCGCGGATTGTCCCAGGTCGGGACGCCGGTGCACAGGAACGAGCCGTGCAGGAACACCGGCTTCAGCTCCTTGCGGGCGACGCCGAGCGCGCGGGCGTGCGGCGCATGCAGATGCACGACGCACATGGCGTCCGGCCGGTCGCGATGGACCTGGGTGTGGATGCGCCATTCCAGCGGAATGAGGCCGCCCGGATGCTCGATGATGGTGCCGTCGATATTGTAGACGAACATATGCTCCGCGCGCACCACGGTCTTGTCGGTCGATGCGCCCGGACTGATGAAGCATCTGTCCGTGCCTGGCACGCGCACCGATACGTGGCCGAACATTCCGATCGTGCCCTGCCAGTTCAGCATCCGCGTCAGGGTCGCGGCCTTCTCGCGCAACAGCGCTTCGTCGCTCATGGAACGGTTCACTTCCCTTACTTGCAATGACGGCAATGGCCTCGCGCTACTGCGACCTGGCCAATCCTGCTTTTTCGATCAGCCTGCCCCAGCGGTCGATTTCCGACGCCAGGAACTTCTGCAGTTCCGGCGGCGGGGCATTCTCGGCGACCGGAATGGTGCCGAGCTTGACCATCAGCGCGCGCATCTCCGGCGATTGCGCGACTTCGGTGATGTCCCTGTTCAGCCGGTCGATCACGGACTTCGGCGTTCCCGAGGGCGCGCAGATCAGCGTCCAGCCGACCGCGTCGAAACCGGGCACGCCGGCCTCGGCGATTGTCGGCACGTTGGGAAGCGCCTGAACGCGCGTCGTCGAGCTGACTCCAAGCGCACGGACCTTGCCTGAGTTGATGTGGCCCACGACGCTGCCGGCATCGGCGAACATGACGGAGACGTGACCCGCCATCACGTCGTTAAGCGCGGGCGGCGCGCCGCGATAGGCAACGCCGTTCATCTTGGTGCCGGTCATGGTCTGGAACAACTCGGCGGCCAGGAAGATCGCCGCGCCCGCGCCGCTGTGGCCGAACGAGATTTCGCTGGGCTTCTGCTTGGCGAGCGCGATCAGCTCAGAGACCGATTTTGCAGGCACACCGGGATTGACCACCAGCGCGAGCGGCGTGCGAAACAGAAGCGACACCGCCTGCAGGTCCTTCAGCGTGTCGAACGGCATGTTCTTGACCAGCGCGGGGTTGGCGGCGAGCGAGCTTGCCGGCGCGAGCAGCATGTGGCCGTCGGGCGCGGCCTTTGCCACGACGGCGGCCGCGATGTTGCCGCCGGCGCCGGCGCGGTTTTCGATCACGACCGGCTTGCCGAGCCGTTCCTGAAGCTTCGGCGCCATCGCGCGCATCACCACGTCGATGCTGCCGCCGGGCGGGAACGAGACGACAAATGTAATGGGACCGGTCGGGAAGCTCTGCGCGGCGGCGTGTCCACCAAGCGCCAGGAACCCGGCCAGCACCGGCGCAATGAGAAGCGTGCGGCGTGCAATCATTGTCCGTTTCCTCCCTTTGCCCATGAGACTATACGCGCGTCCGGCGCGCGTATACGCAGCGGCGCGCAATGCCGCATCTGCCGTTTCGCCGGCTGGAATTTTCCGATCGCGCGCTTGCTCCATCCCGGATGGCGGCGGATTATGATTGTCCTGCCGGGAGACGACGTCATGCCGTTGCCGCTTCTGCCCACCTCGCTCGTGGGCTCCTATGCCCAGCCGGACTGGCTGATCGACCGCAAAAACCTCGCCGGACGCTTCCCGCCGCGGGTGCGCGCCAAGGAGCTTTGGCGTGTGGCGCCGGAATGGCTCGCGCAGGCACAGGACGACGCGACGCTGCTTGCGATCCGCGACCAGGAGCGCGCCGGCCTCGACATCGTCACCGACGGGGAGATGCGGCGCGAGAGCTATTCCAACCGCTTCGCCACCGCGCTCGAAGGCGTCGACATCGACAATCCCGGCACGGCGCTCGACCGCTCCGGCCATCCAAATCCGGTGCCGCGCGTCGCCGGTAAGGTGCGGCGCAAGCACCCGGTCGAGGTAGAGGACGTGAAATTCCTGCGCGCGAATACAAGCCGCACGATCAAGATCACGGTGCCCGGCCCCTTCACCATGTCGCAGCAGGCGCAGAACGACTTCTACAAGGACGAGGAGGAGATGGCGCTCGACTACGCCGCCGCTGTCAACGCCGAGATCAAGGACCTGTTCGCGGCCGGCGCCGACATCGTGCAGATCGACGAGCCCTACATGCAGGCGCGGCCGGAGAAGGCGCGGCAATACGGGCTCAAGGCGTTCAATGCGGCGCTCGGCGGCGTGAAGGGCACGACTGCGGTTCACATCTGCTTCGGCTACGCCGCGGTGATTCACGTGCGGCCGGAAGGCTATTCGTTCCTCCCTGAGTTCTCCGGCTCGCCAATCCAACAGATTTCGATCGAGACCGCGCAGTCCGGGCTCGATTGCTCGGTGCTGGAGAAGCTGCCGGGCAAGACGGTGATCCTCGGCGTACTCGATCTGTCCGACATGAAAGTAGAGACGCCGGAGAAGGTGGCGGAGCGCATCCGTCGCGCGCTGAAATACGTGCCGGCCGAGCGAATTGTCGTGGCACCGGATTGCGGCATGAAGTACCTGCCGCGCGATGTGGCGTTTGGAAAAATGTGCGCGATGGTCGAGGGCACGAAGATCGTGCGCAAGGAACTCGGTGCAGCATGAGCGCCCTTCCGCTTCTTCCCACCGCCCTGGTCGGTTCCTACCCGCAACCGGACTGGCTGATCGACCGCGAGCGCCTGTCTAAGCAGGTGCCGCGCGTCGTGGCGAACCTGTGGCTGCCCGGTCCGAACGAACTGGAGGCGAAGCAGGACGAGGCGACGCTGCTTGCGATCCGCGACCAGGAAAGTGTCGGCCTCGACATCGTCACCGACGGCGAGCAGCGGCGCGAAAGCTATTCGAACCGATTCGCGACCGCGCTCGATGGCGTCGATCTGGTCAACCACGGCACGACCCTCAACCGATCCGGCAAGCCGATCCCGGTGCCGCGGATCGCCGGCAAGATCGCGCGGCGACGGCCGGTCGAGGTGCGCGACATGAAATTCCTGCGCGCCAACACAAAGCGCGTCACGAAGATGACCGTGCCCGGTCCGTTCACGATGGCGAAGCAGGCGCAGGACAACTTCTACAAGGACGAGGCGGCGATGGCGCTCGACTACGCAGCCGCCGTCAACGCCGAGATCAAGGATCTATTCGCGGCCGGCGCCGACATCGTGCAGATTGACGAGCCGTGGATGCAGCAGCATCCGGAGAAGGCGCGGCAGTATGGGCTGAAGACGCTGGAGCGCGCGCTCGATGGCGTCACGGGCACCATCGCGATCCACCTGTGCTTCGGCTACGCCGCCGTCGTGCACGACAAACCGTCGGGCTATTCGTTCCTGCCTGAGCTTGAAGGCACCAAGGTGCATCAGGTGTCGATCGAGGCCGCGCAGCCCAATCTCGACCTGCGCGTGCTGCGCGATCTGCCGTCGAAGACCATCATCCTCGGCGTCATCAGCCTTGCCGACATGACGGTCGAGACGCCGGAGATCGTCGCCGCGCGAATCCGCAAGGCGTTCGACCACGTGCCGCCGGAACGGATCGTGGTCGCACCCGACTGCGGCATGAAATACCTGCCCCGCGACGTCGCCTTCGGAAAGATGCGCGCGATGGTGGAGGGCGCAGCAGTCGTGCGGCGCGAACTCGGGCGGTAGCGGCGATGCCGAAGCCGCAGCTTAGATCGCCGCGTGGGCCTTGCTGATCGCGATATAGTTCTCGACGCCGCGAACGCCGGGTGTCAGTTCTGCCGCGACGCGGAGTGCGTCCTTTTCGGCCTGCGATTCAACCGCGCCCCAGAGCTCTACCGTGCCGTCGTAGACGACCACGTTGATCTGCAGGGCGCTCTCCCGCAGGTTCGTTCTGATCTCGGACTGTACGCGCCGGCGCAATTCCAGATCTCCGATATTTCCTTCGTGCGGAATGTCGCGGCGCAGGGCGGCCAGCGCCTGAAGCAGGTTGGCCCGGCTTATAATTCCGACCAGCTTTCCGTCCGCGACGATCGGCACACGCTTGATCCGGTTCTTCTCCAGCAACGACGCCACTTCGCCGAGTGGCATGTCGGGCGGCGCGGTGATGACCGGCTTCGTCATGACGTCGGCGGCCTTGATCGCATGCGACTTGAGGAAGTCGCGCGCCATGTTGCCCTTGTCTCCGACAAGCTTGAGCCACCAGGAATACTGGCGTTCAGTCCCCGCTTCGACGCGGTGCATGAGATCGCCTTCGCTGACGATCCCGACGAGCTTTCCGCCGTCGACCACCGGCACGCCGCTGATTCGGTTGGACAAAAGGGTGTTGGCGATCTCCTGCACGGTCGCATCGGGGCCGACCGTGATGACCTGTGTCACCATGACGTCGGAGGCTCTCATCGCTTGCTCCTATCGCGCACGAGAAATATTGAGTTCAAAAAATATCGAGCGCCGTCCAATCCGGGTTGATCGAGATCAACCGGGTGGCCCTGAGCATGTGCAAATATGCAATTCCGACGTGCGCTGGGCGCGGCCGACGGAATGACGGCGGGCAATTGAGGTGCAGCGGCAAACCGGCCGCCGTCCGAAAACGGTGCGTAAACGGCGGCCATTCTCTCGTAAACACAGCGTAAATTCTTGCGCCTTCAACACGATAGCCTTGCGTTCGTTGCTCGCGACCGCAGCCCAGCGTGCTAGTGCTCCCTGAAGCGCGAACACGGACGGGATGCCATGCTGGTTGCCGAAATCTTTGTCGGACTGATCCTGTTCGCGATCGGTTCGTATGTGTTCTGGCGCATCGGCCAGCCGGACGGCGTGAGTCTGCGGCTGCGCAAATTGCCGGGCATCGAGTCGCTCGTGGTGATGACGGTGCTTGGCGGCTGGGCCGGCGGCGCAAGCTTTATCGTTCACGCCGTCGCGATGATGATTGCGCCGTAGCGCCGGCGCCGTTTCATTTTAACCCCGACAGAAAGTCGAAGTCGCAGCCGTTCTCGGCCTGCGTCACGCGTTCGCTGTAGAGCCGCAGGTAGCCGCGCGCGGGCAGCGCCGGCGGCTTCCACTGCGCCCTGCGGCGCGCAAGTTCGGCGTCGTCGACCTTCATGTCGATGCGGCGACCCCTGACGTCGAGTTTGATCGTGTCGCCGTCGCGAACGAGCGCGAGCGGACCGCCCGCCGCGGCCTCCGGCGAGACATGCAGTACGACGGTGCCGAACGCGGTGCCGCTCATGCGCGCGTCGGACATGCGCACGATGTCCTTGAGGCCCTTCGAGCCGAGCTTCTTCGGGATCGGCAACGCGCCGGCTTCCGGCATGCCCGGCGCGCCGATTGGGCCGGCGTTGCGCAGCACCATCACCGACTCGGGCGTGACGTTCAGCGCCGGATCGTCGACGCGCTTTTCCAGGTCTTCAAGCGAGTCGAACACAACCGCCGGCCCCTCGTGCTGGAACAGCGCGGGCGTCGCCGCGGCGAGCTTGATCGCGGCCCCGCCCGGCGCAAGATTCCCGGTGAGGATCGCGATCGCCTCGCTCGGTGTCAGCGGGTTGTCGAGCGGGCGGATCACCTTATCGTCGACGTAGCCCGGCCAGCGCGCGATCACGTCGCCGATGGTCTCGCCGCTGACAGTCTTGGCAGAGAGGTCGAGGTGGCTCTTGAGCCGCCGCCACAGTGTGGGCAGGCCGCCCGCGGCATGGAAGTCTTCCATGAAGTTATTTCCGGCCGGCTTGAGGTCGAGCAGCACCGGCGTCGAACGGCCGACGTCGTCAAGCTCCTTGAGGTCGTAGGCGATGCCGGCGCGGCCTGCGATGGCGGCGAGGTGAACGAGGGCGTTGGTCGAGCCCGAAATCGCCTGCAGCACCACCGAGGCATTGCGCAGCGCGGCCTTGGTCAGAAGCTCGCTCGGCCGCGGCCCGCCGGTCTTGGCCATTTCGGCGGCGCGCTTGCCGGTGGCTTCCGCGAAGCGCCAGCGGTCGGACGACACCGCGGGCGCAGAGGCCGTGCCCGGCAGCATGAAGCCGAGCGTCTCGGCCAGCACCGCCATGGTCGAGGCGGTGCCCATCACCATGCAGGTGCCGGACGTCGGCATAAGCTGGTCGTGGGCGCGGTCGAGGTCCGGGCCTTCGAGCGACCCCGCGCGATAGGACGCCCAGAGTCTCCGGCAGTCGGTGCAGGCGCCGAGACGTACGCCCTCGTGACGGCCGGCGAGCATCGAGCCGACATTGACGACGATCGCCGGCATATCGGCGGAGATCGCGCCCATCAGCTCGGCGGGGATGGTCTTGTCGCAGCCGCCGATCAGAACCACCGCATCGAGCGGCAGCGTCTTGATCATTTCCTCGACGTCCATCGCCATGAGATTGCGCAGCAGCATCGAGGTCGGAAACGAAAACGCCTCGTGCAGCGACACGGTCGGAAACACGAACGGCAGCGCGCCCGCCGCGCGCACGCCGCGCGAGACGGCTTCCGCCACCTGCGGCGCGGTCTTGTGGCAGGGGTTGAAATCGGAGGCGGTCGAGAGGATGCCGACGATCGGTCGATCGAGTGCGTCGTCGGTGAAGCCCGCTCCCTTGAGGAAGCCGCGACGCAGGAACAGTGCGAACTCCTCGTCGCCGTATTGCGCGAGGCGCGACCGCAGGCCCTTTTTCATCGAGCGACTCCGAATGCAACGCCGCCCGCGGATGCGGGAGCGGTGGCGCGCATTGCTCCGGTCGCGGGCCGATGGAGTCAAGGTCTGTGAGGAGGAGCGGAAACTGGGGCCAGGAAAAGAGTGGCCCGCCCGGAGGGGGACGGGGGCCGGGCGGGCCGAGCAACCGGCGCGGGGGAAGGGGGGGCTTCGCACGCCGATCGTTAGGAGCGGCGAGGATGGTGAACTCGCCGGATAAGCATTGGTCGCGCCGATGCGGGAAACGGTTCAAAGATTCTTCAGGATTTATTGTTCTGTAAATTCAATGACATATGAGATTTTCGCAGTGCAGGCCGAATTCGATGGTGGGTCGCGGGTTTCGATATGGTGATAGCGGCGGCAGAATCCCGCCGCCGATTCCCTGCGGCCGAGACCCGCGAGGCACGATGAAGCGCGCAACCGCCATTCTGACCGCCGTCTTCTCCGTCGCAGCGCCAGCGGCCGGCCAGCCTCTCGACAAGGTCACTTTCGCGACCAACTGGGTGGCGCAGTCCGAACATGGCGGCTTCTACCAGGCACTGGTCGACGGCACCTACCGCAAGCACGGGCTGGAGTTGACGATTCTGCCCGGCGGCCCGAACGTGACGCACCGGCTGCAACTGCTGGCCGGTCGGATAGAGTTCTACATGAGTGCCAACACGCTCCAGGGTTTCGACGCCGTGGCGCAGAACATCCCCACGCTTGCGGTCGCGGCGATCTTCCAGAAGGATCCGCAGGTGCTGCTCGCGCATCCTGGGCAGGGGATCGAGAAGTTCGAGGATCTGAAGAAGCTGACGTTGTTGATCTCCAAGGAAGGCGTTGCGTCTTACTATCAATGGATGAAGCGCGAGTTCGGCTTCGACGACAAGCAGGTGCGGCCCTACACCTTCAACCCGCAGCCATTTCTCGCCGACAAGCGCACCGCGATGCAGGGCTATGTGACGTCCGAGCCCTATGCGGTGGAAACGCTGGGCGGGTTTAAGCCACAGACCTTCCTGATCGCCGATCACGGCTTCAACAGCTATTCGACGCTGATCGAGACGCGCCGCGATCTGGTGGAGAAGAACCCGCGCTTGGTCCAGCGCTTCGTCGATGCGTCGATTCTCGGCTGGTACAACTATCTCTACGGCGACAATGCCGCCGCAAACGCGCGTATCAAACGCGATAATCCGGAAATGACCGACGTCCGGATCGCCTACTCCATCGCCAAGATGAAGGAGCACGGCATCGTCGATTCGGGCGACACGCTGAAGCTCGGCATCGGCGCCATGACCGACGCGCGCATGAAGAGCTTCTTCGACAAGATGGCGTCGGCCGGCGTGGTGAAGCCCGGGATCGACTACAGGCGCTCGTACAGCCTACAATTCGTCAACAAGGGCGTCGGCCTGAACCTGCGGCCCAAATGATCGCCGCAAGATCGGCGGTCGACCGCGAGCCGCGCCCTGCAACGCAAGAGACGGGGTGGCGACCATGCGCGCGCTGTTGGCTCTGGTGCTTTGCGCCATGCTGTCGGCTTCGGCCGCGGCCTCTGACTATCCGAACCGGGCGATCCGTCTGCTGATTCCGTTCCCGCCCGCGGGCATCACCGACCTGTCGGGCCGGCTGATCGCCGAGGGTCTGCGCGAGAAGTTCAACCAGCCGGTGATCGTCGAGAACAGGCCGGGCGGCATGGGTGTGATCGGGCTGCGCGAAATGCTGCGTGCGCCCGCCGACGGCTATACCCTCTTGGTCGGCAACGTCGGCTCGGTGGTGCTGAACTATGCGATCGACAGCAAGGCGTCGTTCGATCCGATGAAGGACATGGTGCCGATCGCCAGCACCGCCGAATACGCGACCACATTGGTGGTCAACAAGAACGTGCCGGCCAACACGGTCAAGGAACTGGTCGACTACATCAAGGCGCGGCCGGGGCAGATCACCTACGGCTCGACGGGCGAAGGCTCGATGGCTAACCTCGTCACCAACCTGTTCATGCGCCAGACCGGCTTGAAAATGGTGCATGCGCCGTACCGCGGAGGCAATCTTGCGCTCAACGACCTGATCGCGGGACACATACAGCTCATCACCGAAGTGTCGCCGGTGGTGGTCGAGCAGGTGAAGGCCGGAACGATCAAGGGTCTGGCGGTGTCGAGCCCGTACCGCCAGCCGACGCTGCCGAACGTACCGACTTACGCCGAGGCCGGCATTCCGGGCGTCGTGGTCACGGGCTGGCTCGGCATCTACGGCCCACCGGGCCTGCCGGACAACGTCCGCCGGAAGCTCAGCGAAGCGATCATCGAGGTCGGCAAGCGGCCCGATATCCAGGCCAAGCACCGCGCCATCGGCTTCGAGCCCACGAGCCAGGACGTGAAGGCGTTCACCGCCCACCATGCCGCCGAACTGAAACGCTGGCTTGCGTTCTATACCGAGATTGGACTGCGAAAGTAGCGGGCGATGGCGTCATCCGCGTCAGGGCCGCCCATCGTTTCCCTGCGCGGCATCGGCAAGACGTTCGGCAATGGCACGGTCGCGATTGACGGTCTCGATCTGGACGTGCGCGGCGGCGAGTTCGTCTCGCTGCTGGGGCCGTCGGGCTGCGGCAAGTCGACGGCGCTTCGCATCCTCGCGGGCCTGAGCGAACCGAGTCGCGGCCACGTCGCGTGGCGCGTCAGCCACGCGCCCCGCGACGTCGGCTTCGTGTTCCAGGAGCCGACGCTGATGCCCTGGGCGACGGTATTCGCAAACGTATTCCTGCCGCTCAAGCTCGCGGGCGAGGACCGGGCCGCCGCCGCGCCGCGCATCGAAGCGACGCTCGCGCGCGTCGGGCTTGCCGACTTCGCCCAGGCCTATCCGCGCGAGCTCTCCGGCGGCATGCGGATGCGCGTGTCGATTGCGCGCGCGCTGGTCACGCAGCCGCGCGTGCTGCTGATGGACGAGCCGTTCGCGGCGCTCGACGAGATCACGCGCTTCAAGCTCAACGACGACCTGCTGGCCCTCTGGCGCGAGTTGCGCATGACAGTGGTGTTCGTCACGCATTCGGTGTTTGAGTCGGTCTATCTCTCCGAGCGCATCGTGGTGATGTCGCCGCGGCCGGGGCGGATCGCAAGCGAGCTTGCGGTCGACACGCCCGTCCGCGATACGCAGTTCCGCACCTCGGCGGACTACGCCGCGGTCTGCCGGCGCGCATCTGAGGCGCTGGCGATTGCGATGGCCGGCGAAAGGACGCCGGCATGAACGAGCACGCCCGACGCCTGGTCTTGCCGCTCGCGGTGCTGGCGCTCGCCGTTCTGGCTTGGGACCTCGTCGTGCGGGTGAACGGGTTGCCGCCCTACATCCTGCCGGGGCCCGGGCTCGTCCTTTCGACGCTCGTCGCGGACTGGCCGATCCTATGGTCGTCGCTGCTGACGACGCTCGAAATCACCTTCGCAGCGCTCATGCTCGCCGCCGCCGGCGGTATCGGGCTTGCACTGCTGTTCAACCAGTCCCGGCTGATCGAGCATTCGCTTTACCCTTACGCCGTCATCCTGCAGGTGACGCCGGTGGTGGCGATCGCGCCGCTGCTGCTGATCTATCTGCCGCAGCCGGCAGCGGTACTGACCTGCGCCTGGATCGTTGCGTTCTTCCCGGTGCTGGCTAACACGACGCTGGGCCTGAACTCGGTCGACCACAACCTCGCCGATCTGTTTCGCCTCTACGGCGCCTCGCGCTGGCAGGTGCTGTGGGAGCTGAAGTTGCCCGCGGCGCTACCTTACATGCTGGGGGGCCTGAAGATCGCGGGCGGGCTTGCGCTGATCGGCGCGGTGGTCGCTGAAATCGCGGCCGGCTCGGCCGGCGCCGGGTCCGGTCTTGCCTATCGCATCGCCGAATCGGGCTATCGCCTCAACATCCCGCGGATGTTCGCGGCACTGCTGCTGCTGTCGGTCGCCGGCATCGCGATCTTTGCCCTGTTGTCGTGGCTGACGCATCTCGCGCTGCGGCGCTGGCACGAGAGCGCGGTGACGCGCGAAGGGTGATCAACCGCCAAGCAGCGGGCGTGCGATCAGCGGCACGCCGGACAGGAGTAACAGAACGAGGGTGATGCGCCGAAATGCAGCCGCATCGATCTTGCCGTAGAGCGCGAACCCCGCCCATGTGCCGGCGGCAAGCGCCGGGAGGCCGAACAGGAACAGCACAGCCGTGTCGCTCGAGATCGAGCCGGTGAATCCGAGCGCCAGGCCGCACATCAGCAGCATCGCCACGCTCGCCGGCTGGAACACGCCCCGCTGCTCGTCCGGCGTCCAGCCGCGCAGCCCGCTCCAGATGACAATCAGGATTCCGGCAAAGCCGGTCACCGCTCCCAGCGTACCGCTCAGGAATCCGACGAAGATGTCGGCGGCCGTTCCACCTTGCATAGGCTGCACGGTGGGCCGCAGCAGGCTGTATAGCGAGAAGAGCACCAGGAACGCACCCACCCCTGCACGCAAGTGGTCAGGATTGGCCCATCGCAGCACGATCACGCCCACAGCCACGCCCGGCGCGCCGCCAACGAGAAACGGCCAGATGCGCGACCACCGGATGGCATGGCGCAGCTTCCAGGTGCCGTAGCCCTGCACCATCAGGCCGTAGCCCGCGATCAGGGTCGCGACTTGAATCGGGTTCAGCACATGCAGCCAGACCGCCGCCGCAATCAGCGCGAAGGCAAAGCCGGACACGCCTGCGACCACGGCCGCGACGAATGTCGCCGTCAGAAATACGGCCAACTGCAGGACATCGAATTCCATCGATGGCAACCCGGATACGCCGAAAGTCCGGCATCGCGCCGGTTCCGGCGGCGTCGGCCTGCTTGAAGCAATTCGCCGCCGTTCCCGACAAGTCCGGTCGCCGCAACATTTCGCTCAATGCACATGAAATTTGCTTTAGGTTGGCCCGCCATGACCGACCCCACCCAAATTCAGCAATACGAGCAGCGCCGCCAGCGCCTGATCGGCATTGGCCTGATGACCGTCGCGGTGCTGCTGTTTGCCGTGCTCGACGCCACAGCGAAGTATCTCGGCGGTCATCTCGACACCTTGCAAGTGGTCGCGATGCGCTTTGTCACGGCGTTCTTCGTGGCGCTGATCTTCTCCAATCCGATCCTCCGGCCGGGGATGCTGCGCACGGCCCGGCCGGGGCTCCAACTCGTGCGCGGCCTGTTCCTGGTGTCCACGACGATCTGCAATTTTTTCGCGTTCCGCTATCTGCAGCTCGACGAGGCGCTGGCGATCCTGTTCGCGACGCCGTTCCTGGTGGCGGCGGTTGCGGGCCCGATCCTCGGCGAATGGATCGGTTGGCGGCGCTGGACGGCGATCGGGGTTGGCTTCGCGGGCGTGCTGGTGGTGATCCGGCCGGGGCTCGGAGGGATGCAATGGGCGGCGCTGATCTCGGTCGGGGCCGCGATCTTCTATGCCGCCTATGCCATCGCAACCCGCATGGCGATGCGCCACGAGTCGAGCGAGACGACGCTGTTCTACGCCAATCTGGTCGGCCTCCTGACCATGCTGCCGGTGCTGCCGTTCGTCTGGACGACGCCTTCCCCGCTCGATTTTGTCATGCTGGTCGGGGTCGGCGCGCTCGGCACGCTCGGCCACTTCCTGCTGATCCTGGCCCACCGCCGGACGCCGGCGTCGACCTTGTCGCCGTTCATGTACACCCAGCTGATCTGGGCGACGGCGCTCGGCTATCTGGTGTTCAACGACGTGCCCAACCGCTGGACCTTGATCGGCGCCGGGATCGTCGTGGCGTCCGGCCTTTATCTCCTTTACCGCGAACAGAAGGTGCGCGGCGCGGTTGCCCCGGTGGCGCCCCGTTGACAAAATGCCCCGGCCCCGCCTGATAACGACCGACGACAAATCCGCCCGAGGAACCTATGAACGACGTTGCCCGGCCAGCGAATACCGCCCTAAACGACGATATCGGGGAGGACGTCCGGCTCAAGCTGTTCGAAACCCAGGTCGTCATCCGGGAGGCCGAACAGCGCGCCTATGACCTTTTTCTGCAAAATCTGGTGAAAGGCACGAGCCATTTGTCTCTGGGCCAGGAGGCGGTGGCCGCGGGCTTCGCCGTCGCCATGAAGCCCGGCGACCTGTCGTTCTGCACTTACCGGGGCCACGCCCATACGCTCGCCCGCGGCGTGCCGGTCGAGAAGGTGCTGGGCGAGTTGATGGGCCGAGACAACGGCCTGATGCGCGGCAAGGGCGGCTCGATGCACCTCACCTCCGAGGAACACGGCGTGATGGGCTCCTATGCCATCATCGGCGCGCACCTGCCGATCGCCTGCGGTGCCGCCTGGCGGGCGCAATACAAGGGCCAGAAGGACGTCTCGGTCTGCTTCTTCGGCGACGGCACGACGAACATTGGCGCGTTCCATGAAGCGCTGAACTTTGCCGCGGTCTGGAAGCTGCCGGTGATCTTCGTCTGCGAGAACAATTTCTACATGGAATACACGCCGATCGGCGACGTGACGGCGGTGCCGCATCCGGCGGCCGACCGCGCCTCGGCCTATGGGCTGGAGCGGATCGTGATCGACGGCAACGATGCCGACGCGGTCTATCGCGAGGCGATGAAGGCCTACGACAAGGCGCGCGCCGGCGGCGGCCCGTCGCTGATCGAGTGCCTGACCTACCGCCACAGCGGCCACTCCCGCGCAGACCCCGCGAAGTACCGCCCCGAGGGCGAGCTGGAGCGCTGGAAGGAGCGCGACCCGATCAAGATTTATCGCGAGCGGCTGAAGCAGTTCGGTATTGCCGACGCACAGATCGAGAAGATCGTCAGCGGCGTGAAGGCCACGGTCGACGACGCGACCGAGAAGTGCAAGGCCGCACCGATCCCGCCGCTGGATATCCTCACGACCGACGTCTACGCGGATGGAGGCTGGGCATGGCGGAACTGACCTATCGCGATGCGGTGATCCGCGGCATCGCACAGGAGATGGAGCGCGACCCGGACGTCGTGTTCCTTGGCGAGGACATCGCCAAGGCCGGCGGCGTGTTCAAGGCGACCGTCGGCCTCTACGAGCAATTCGGCCCGCTGCGCGTCCGCGACACCCCCATATCCGAACAGGCGATCCTCGGCGCCGCCATGGGCGCGGCGATGACCGGCCTGAAGCCGATCGCCGAGATCATGTTCTCGGACTTCATCGCGGTGTGCTTCGACTACATCGCCAATGAGTTTCCGAAGAGCCGCTACATGACCAACGGGCAGACCAAGTGCCCGTTGGTGGTCCGCACCGGCAACGGTGCGGGCTCGCGCTTCGGCGCGCAGCATTCTCAGAGCGTCGAGAACTGGTGCATGATGATTCCGGGGCTCAAGGTGGTCGCGCCGTCGAGTCCTGCGGACGTGATCGGGCTCTTGGCCGCCTCGGTCAGAGACCCTGACCCGGTGATTTTCCTGGAGCACAAGTCGCTCTACCCGACCAAGGGCGAGGTGCCGGACGGCGAGATCGTCGACAAGCTCGGCACCGCGAAAATCCTGCGGCCCGGCAAGGACGCCACAATCCTCGCGCTCGCTTTGATGGTGCCGCGTGCGCTCGCCGCGGCGGAAAAGCTCGCCGCCGAGCACGGCATCGACTGCGAGGTGATCGACGTGCGGTCCCTCGTGCCGCTCGACACCCAGACCATTCTCGGCTCGGTCGCCAAGACCCACCGCGCGTTTTCCGTCGAGGAGAATCCGCGGCTGTGCGGCTGGGGCGCGGAGATCATGTCGATCATCGCCGACGAGGCGTTCTACGATCTCGACGGCCCGCTGGTCCGCATCACCACGCCGCACTGCCCGCTGCCGTCCGCCGACGTGCTGGAGGACGCGATCCTGCCGAACGTCGACCGGATCGTGGAGCGGGTGAGCAAGACGTTGAACAGCTAATGCCTAAGGTACGGCATAGGAGGGAGGAAATTATTGTTGAGCGTCATGCGCTCGATTCGCTTGTCATCTTTGATGTAAGCGAACACGAGCTTGACGAACTAGAGCGGGAAACGGGCAGCATCAGCGACGACCTGACGTTCGGGGTGGCAGGGCTTTCGGTTGGGCTTTCACTTTTGGTTGTACTTTTAACGGTCGATATTCAGTCTGACCGTATCTACTACTCCTTCCTCCTAGTTGATGTCGTTGGGTTCCTCGTTGCCCTTTATTGCGGCATTAGATGGTTTAGAGGCCGCAAAAAATTCAAGGGTGTAGTGCAGCGAATTAAGGCCAGGGTCGGACCTTTGGGTGAGGAGGGAAAGGAGATCGATTCAGAACAGCTTGAGACTCTTCCACCAGCAGAGGTCGCGAACCAATGAAGCGCATCTTGCTTGTGGTGGTCGACCTCTCCCGCTCAGTTGGAGATACCAAGGCGCTGTTCGAGGCGATCAAGGAGCAAGGCCGTTGGTGGCATTACATGAAGCCTATGTGGCTCATCTATACCGATAAGACCCCCAACGAAGTCGTAGAAGCTTTGAAACCGCATATTCAGGGTCGAGGCCGATTGATGGTCACGTACCTTAATAGGCCCTATCAGGGACTTCTCCCTAAGGACGCCTGGGAGTGGATTCGAAAGCGGGTTGATGCTGAGTAATCCCAGGTAGCGCCTGGATGACCGTGGAGAAAGTTATGGGTCGGTGCCTTGATGAAATGGGACGCCAGTACATCAGGGAACTCGTTAGTGATGACAAGCCTGATGACTATGTACGCCGAGAGATTAAGCGCCTTCTGAAGCCATGTGAGTCGAATTTTCAATATGAGAAGAACAAAGAACTCATCAGATGGATGCGCAATCAGAAATGGCCGAAAACTGCAGAATATCTTGAAAACTACGTGACAGCAGAATAGGTGCCTCATGGCCGCATACGACAACCTGCTCGCCAACGTGCCAACCGATCTCTGGATCGGCGGAAAGTGGAAAAAATCCTCCGACGGCGCGCGGTTCGACGTGATCGATCCCGCGACCGAGCGCAAGATCGCCGACGTCGCCAGCGCCAGTGTCGACGACGCCAAGGCCGCGCTCGACGCCGCGCAAGCCGCCTTCGCGCCTTGGGCCGCGAAGAAGCCGCGCGAGCGCGGTGAGATTCTCCGCAAGGCCTACGAGCTGATCATGCGCGATGCCGAGCGGCTCGCAAAGCTGATCACCATCGAGAACGGCAAGGCGCTGTCGGATTCGCGCGGCGAGGTGGCCTATGCCGCCGAGTTCTTCCGCTGGAACGCGGAGGAGGGCGTGCGCAACCTCGGCCAGAACGGCATGGCGCCGGCCTCGGGGGCGCGCATGTTCGTGCATCACAAGCCGGCGGGTCTCGCCGTGCTGGTGACGCCGTGGAACTTCCCCGCCGCGATGGCGACCCGCAAGATCGGGCCCGCGCTCGCCGCCGGCTGCCCGGTGATCCTGAAGCCCGCGTCCGAGACGCCGCTCACGATGCTGGCGCTGATGCCGATCCTGGAAGAGGCCGGCGTGCCGGCGGGCGTCGTCAACGTGCTGCCGTCGCGCCGCTCCGGCCCGGTCGTGGACGCGATGCTGCACGATCCGCGCGTGCGCGTGGTGTCGTTCACCGGCTCCACGGAAGTCGGCCGCAAGCTCCTGCACAGCGCCGCAGATCAGGTGCTCAACACCGCGATGGAACTGGGCGGCAACGCGCCGTTCATCGTGTTCGAGGACGCCGACATCGATGCGGCGATCGACGGCGCGATGATCGCCAAGATGCGCAACATGGGCGAGGCCTGCACGGCGGCCAACCGCTTCTACGTGCACGAAAAGGTACAGGACGAATTCACCAAAAAGCTCACTGCCAAGATGGCGGCGCTGAAGATGGGCAACGGCCTCGACGACGGCGTGGCGCTCGGTCCGCTGGTCAACCAGGAAGGTCTCGACAAGGTGATCGAGCTTGTCGACGACGCGGTGAGCAAGGGCGCGAAAATCCTTACCGGCGGCAAGAAGCCGGAAGGCACGGGCTACTTCTATCCGGCGACCGTGCTGTCGAACGTGCCCGACAACGCCAAGATGCTGAACGAGGAAATCTTCGGACCGGTGGCGTCGCTGCAAACCTTCACCGACGAGTCGGAAGTCATCCGCCGCGCCAACGACACCGAGTACGGGCTGGTCGCGTATCTCTACACCAAGGACCTCGGCCGCGGCCTGCGCGTGTCCGAGAAGCTCGACTTCGGCATGATCGGCCTGAACCGCGGGCTGGTTTCCGATCCGGCGGCGCCGTTCGGCGGCATGAAGCAGTCGGGCATCGGGCGCGAGGGCGCGCACGAGGGGCTGATGGAATTCCTGGAGACGCAGTACGTCGCCACGAATTGGTGAGACGGATTCGTGTCCCGGGCGCGGCGCGTCACAAAGTGATGCGCCGCTGACCCGGGACCCAGCTTACGTGCCGCTTGAATGAAACCGGGGTCCCGGGTCTCGCCATAGCGCGTCGAAGACGCGCGTAAACGCGCTAATGGCTCGCCCGGGACACGAGAGGGTTGGAATGGACGTCCTGATGCCGCAGCTCGGCGAGACCGTCGCCGAGGGCAAGATCACCAAGTGGTTCGTCGCCCCCGGCACGGCGGTCAAGCCGGGCGACAACCTGTTCGAGATCGAGACCGACAAGGTGTCGATGGAGGTGCCGTCGATCGCCGCCGGCACGCTGTCGGAAATCCGCGTGCAGGTGGGCGAGGTGGCCAAGGTCGGCGCGGTGGTCGCGGTGATCGCGGGCGCGGGCGGGGCTACGGCGAGCGCGCCGGCTGCTGCGGCAAGCGCAGCCCCTCAGGCGCAGCCTGCGGCCGCTCCCGCAAGGGCGGCAGCGCCTGCACAATCGCGTCCGCGCTCGCGCGGCGACGAGCGAAGCGCCGCAAGCTTCGCCTATGGCGATCTCGATCCCTTCTTCGAGGTCCGCACGCCGGCGCGAAACTTCGGCCCGGCGCGGCAGGCGGGCGGTGCGACTGCGACGCCCCTGGCGCGCAGGCTCGCCGGCGAGAACGGCATCGATCTCTCCAGGGTTCGCGGCTCAGGCCCGCGCGGGCGGATCGTCGCGGCCGACGTTGAATCCGCGTTGTCGAGCGGCGCAGGCCGTGCGGCGCCGGCCGCGCCGGCCGGCATGTCCGCCGAGCAGGTGAAGGCGCTCTATCAGGGTGCCGCCTTCGAAGAGGTGCCGCTCGACGGCATGCGCGCCACCATCGCGCGGCGGCTGGTCGAGGCCAAACAGACCGTCCCGCATTTCTATCTCACGGCCGACGTGACGATGGACGCGCTGCTCAAGCTGCGCGAGGAGGCCAACGCGGGCGCGCCCAAGAATCGTCAAGAGAGCGGCGGCGAGCCCGCCTACAAGCTCTCGGTCAACGATTTCGTCATCAAGGCTCTGGCGCTGGCGCTGCAACGCGTCCCGGCAGCGAACGCGGTGTGGGCTTCCGACCGCATCCTGCGTTTCAAGTCGTCGGATGTCGGCGTCGCGGTGGCGATCGAGGGCGGGTTGCTGACGCCGGTGATCCGCAACGCGGAGAGCAAGTCGCTGTCGGCGATCTCCAACGAGATGAAAGAGCTCGCCGCGCGCGCCAAAGACAAGAAGCTGAAGCCCGCGGAATATCAGGGCGGCGCGTCGGCGATCTCCAACCTCGGCATGTATGGCGTGCGCGAGTTCTCCGCGATCATCAATCCGCCGCACGCGACCATCCTCGCCGTCGGCGCGTCGCAGCGCCGCCCGGTCGAGGCGGCCGACGGCTCGGTGAAGTTCGAGAGCCAGATGACGGCGACGCTGTCCTGCGACCATCGCGTGGTCGACGGCGCGCTTGGCGCGGAGCTGCTCGCCGCATTCAAGGCGCTGATGGAAAGCCCGGTGCGGATGCTGGTGTAGCCAAACGCTGGCACGCATCCGGGACACGCGGCGGTGCCTAGATTCGTTGGGCGATTTCCCATAGGAATCGGATGAAACGACCGCCAGGGAGCCGCCCCATGTCCTTTGCGAGCCTCAAGCTCTCCCTGATCCTGTTCGGCCTGTCGCTGCTGATGAAATTCCAGGCCTGGCGGCACCCGGCCTATCGCGCGCGGCTGAAGGAGAAGAATCTTACCGCGCAGTTCATCGCCCGCGACGAGGAGATCGGCCGCTGGTTCCGAATCCAGGACGGGCGAATTTCGTCCGGTACGGGCGTGCGGAAAGACGCCGATATCACCGTGGCGTTCAAGAATGCTGCACTTGGAGCTCGGCTGCTCACGCCGCCGATCAACTGGCTCGACCAGATCAACGCGCAAAAGGAATTCGCGCTCACCGTCGAAGGCGACGACGGTCTCGCTAACTGGTTCGCGCAGACTGTGATGATGAGCCAGACCGTCGGCCTGAAGTTCGGCACGCCGATGCCCGACGGCTCGATGCGCTACTGCAACATGACCAACGGCGGGCCGGTGTTCGTCCATGTCAAGGACGGCAAGATCGTGCGCATGACGCCGATCGAACTGAACGAGGACGACGGCGCGTCCTGGACCATCGAGGCGCGCGGCGAGCGGCTGACGCCGCCGCGCAAGACGACTCTTGCTCCTCATGGTCAAAATGCCAAGTCCATCGTCTATTCGCCGGACCGGCTGCTCTATCCGATGAAGCGCGTCGATTTCGATCCGCACGGCGCGCGCAATCCGCAGAACCGCGGCAAGTCGGGTTACGTCCGCATTTCATGGGAAGAAGCGCTGACCATCGTCGGCGACGAGATCAAGCGCCAGAAGCGGGAGCACGGCCCGGGCAGCATCGCCGTCTCGCACGGTTCGCACCACACCTGGGGCAATATCGGCTACTATCTCTCGGCGCTGTTCCGCTTCATCAACGCCGTCGGTATGACCCGCGTGCACCACAATCCCGACTCATGGGAGGGATGGTACTGGGGCGCAGTGCATCACTGGGGTCACACGCTGCGCGTCGGTCAGTCCGAGACCTACGGCACGGTCGAGGACCTGCTGCAGAACTGCGACATGGTCGTTTTCTGGGCCGCCGATCCCGACACCACGTCGGGCTCCTACGGTGCGCAGGAAGGCACCGTGCGGCGGCAGTGGCTGAAGAACCCGAAGCTCGGCATCAAAGTCGTCCACGTCGATCCGTTCTACAACTCATCGGCGCAGTTTGTGCCGGGCAAGTGGTTTGCACCGAAGCCGACTACTTCGCCCGCGATGGCGATGGCGATCGCGTACGTGTGGATCAAGGAAGGGCTCTACGACAAGGACTACGTGAAGACCCACACCGTCGGCTTCGACTCCTGGAAGGCGTACCTGCTTGGCGAAGAGGACGGCATCCCGAAGACGCCGGAATGGCAGGAGAAGGAAACCGGCGTTCCGGCCAAGGACGTGCGCGCGCTCGCCCGCGAGTGGGGAAAGAAGCGCGTCTATCTCGCGCCCGGTGGCTGGGGCAACGGCCACGGCGGCGCCTGCCGCAACCAGACCGGCATCCAGTGGGCGCGCGTGATGGTGTGCCTCTCGGCCATGCAGGGCCTCGGCAAGCCCGGCTGCAACATGGGCAACCTGCAATGGGGCTGCCCAGTCGACTTCCAGTTCTATTTCCCCGGCTACTCCGAAGGCGGCATGTCGGGCGACCTGGAGAACACCGCGATCCCGGTCGCGCTGTATCAGCGCATGCCGCAGCTTCCGACCATGAACTCCAACGGCCAGCAGATTCCGCGCATCTGGCTGCCGGAGGCGATCTACGAGGGCAAGGCCGAGGGCTACCGCTGGGTCGGCAAGTCTATCGAGCACCAGTTCGGCAAATTCATGTATCCGGCGCCCGGCCATTCGCCGGTACGCATGATGTACAAGTACGGCGGCTCGATTCTCGGCACCATGAACAACTCCAACCGCCATGTGCGGATGTACCAGTCGGAGAATCTGGAATTCGTGGTCAACCAGTCGATCTGGTTCGAGGGCGAGGCCAAGTTCGCCGACGTGATCTTGCCGGCCTGCACCAACTTCGAACGCGTCGACATTTCCGAATGGGCGGCGCTCGGCGGCTACGGCCATCATGGCCAGCAGCAGCTCAATCACCGCGTGGTGATCCTGCAGTCGAAGGCCATCGAGCCGCTGGGCGAGTCGAAGTCCGACTACTGGATTTTCACCGAAATCTGCAAGCGGCTGGGCCTCGCCAACTATTTCAACGAGGGCATCAACGAGATCGACTGGGTGTACCGCACCTATCTCGCCTCCGACCTGCCCAAGGTCATCTCGTTCCGCAAGCTGCTCAAGCGCGGCTACTTCGTCATTCCGGCGGAGAAGGAGAAGTTGCGCGCGCCGGTGTCCTTCCGCTGGTTCTGGGAAGGCCGCAAAAAGGACGTGCCGGAGGCGCAGCCGCTGCCATCCGACTACAAGGAATTCCTGAGCGGGCTGCAGACGCAGTCCGGCAAGCTCGAATTCGAATGCAACAGCCTGAAGCGTTACAAGGACCCGGAGCGCCCGCCGATCGTCAAGTACGAGCCGTCCTGGGAAGGCCCTGGCTCGCCCGAGTTCGGGCGCTATCCGCTGCAACTGCTCACGCCGCATTCCAAGTATTCGTTCCACACTCAGGGCGACGGCAAGAGCTCATTCCTCAACAACATCGCCGACCATCGCGTGAAGGTCGGAGACTGGTACTACTGGGTGATCCGGCTCAATCCGCAGGACGCGGCCGAACGCGGCATCAAGAAGCACGACCTGGTAAAGGTCTACAACGAGCGCGGCGCGGTGATCTGCGCGGCGCTGCCGACCGAGCGGCTGGTGCGCGGAGTTTGCCACGGCTACGAGTCGTCGGCAGTCTATGCGCCGCTGGGCGAGCCCGGCAGGTCGGTCGACCGCGGCGGATGTCTCAATCTGCTTACGCCGCACAAGACGCAGACCAAGAGCACGCATTCTCTCGCCGGCGCAAACTCACTGGTGCAGGTCGAATTGTGGGATGGACGCCCCGAGCACGTGTCGGAGGCGTTCGCCGCGATGGAGCAGGATCGCGAGGTCCGGCGCACACTGAAGGAAGCGGAACTGGTGCCGGCCAAGTGATTGAGTGACCGCATGTCAAAATGGAACCTCATCGTCGACGTTGCCGAGTGTACCAATTGCCAGCTCTGCACTCTCTCGGCCATGGACGAATATGTCGGCAACGATTGGCCGGGCGTCTCCGCGCCGATGCCGCGTCACGGGCACCGCTGGATCGACATTCTTCAGAACGAGCGCGGCCAGGCCCCGACCATCGACATCGCCTACGTGCCGGTAACGTGCAATCACTGCGACAACGCACCCTGCGTCGAGAAAGGCAAAGGTGCGGTGCGAAAGCGCGACGACGGCATCGTGATCTTCGATCCGGCGAAGGCCAAGGGCCGCAAGGATCTGGTCGATGCCTGCCCCTACGGGCACGTGTGGTGGAACGAGGAACTGCAATTGCCGCAGGCCTGGCCCTTCGACGCGCACCTCATCGACCAGGGCTGGGACAAGACCCGCGGCCATCAGGCCTGTCCGACCGGGGCGATGCGCGCCATCAAGGTCGAGGACGCCGAGATGGCGCGGCTCGCGCGCGACGAGCAGCTTGAAACGATGAAGCCCGAGCTCGGCACCAGGCCGCGTGTCTATTACAAAAATCTTTGGCGCTATTCGAAATGCTTCATTGCAGGCTCCGTGGCTGCGGAGGCGAACGGCGCCGTCGACTGCGTGGAAGGCGCGCGGGCGCGGCTCCTGAAGGACGGCGCCGAAGTCGCAACCGCGCTCACCGACAACTACGGCGACTTCAAGTTCGACAAGCTCATTCCAGAGTCCGGACGCTACACAATCGAGATTTCCGCATTTGGCCGTAGTCGCACGGTCGATGCCACGCTCGGCAAGAGCGTGAGCCTGGGGGAGATCAGGTTGTAGTTCATTCCGCGACTCGCAGCAGGAGTCGTCGAGCCCTCTCCCCCTTGTGGGGAGAGGGCGGCAGAAGCGAACGCCGAACTCGCGGCGTCGTCAAATCTGCGTGTTCCGCTTACCGCTTCGTCAGCACGACCTCGAGATACTCGCCGGCCGCGGCGACAGTGCCGTCGTCTGCGCGGTTGAAGCGCGCGACCAGTTCCAGCAGGTCCTCGGCCAGCGCCGCCTGGCCCGGCTCCGGCAGTGCAGCAAAGGTCTTGAGCACAGGGCCGTAGTAGGTCCGGAACACATCGAGCCAATGTTGCGGCGAGCGGTAGCGGAACACGTACATCCGCGGCTGGGCGCGGGCCACCGTCGCCTGTGCGCCGAACAGTTCGGCGATGCGCGTGCGCGTGCCCCAGAGCGCGGGGGACGCTGCTCAACGCGTCGCCCGATCTGCGCGCGCAGATTCAGGCAACGGCGGCGCTTCGCCCGTCGGGCGGGCGGCGCGGCAGCCCGATCGCCGCGGTGCTGCTCACCGGAGCGGAAATCGACCAGACGGCCGGTCTGCTCAGCTTGCGGGAGCGATCGCCGTTTGCGCTGATCGCGACAGCGTCGACGCTCGCTGCCGTCGCGGACAACCCGATGTTCACCGCGCTCGCGCCCGATGTGGTTTTGCGGCGTGCGGCCGTGCCGGGCGCGAAAATCGGCCTCGAAGGAGGCCTTGAGGCCGAATTGTTTATGGTGCCTGGAAAGGTGCCGCTCTATCTCGAAGGCGACGATCCCGAGACCGCAAGCGAGACCGGAGCCAACGTCGGCGTGGAGATCACGGACGGAAAGGTGCGGCTCGCCTACGTGCCGGGCTGCGCCGCCATGACGCCCGCGCTGCGCGAGCGGCTCAATCGCGCCGACGCGATCCTGTTCGACGGCACGCTTTTCACCGACGACGAGATGGTCCGGACCGGCACCGGCGAGAAGACCGGCCGCCGCATGGGCCACATGCCGATCGATAGCGAGGGTGGCTCGATTACGGCGCTCGCGGGGCTTTCCGCGCGGCGCATCTTCGTGCACATCAACAACACCAATCCCATACTGGTCGACGGCTCGCCCGAACGCGTCCGCGTCGAGGCCGCTGGCTGGGAGGTGGCGTTCGACGGCATGGAGATCGTGCTGTGAAGCTGATGACGCCCGACGAACTGGAAGCCGCGCTCCGCGACATCGGCGCGCGCCGTTATCATCGGCTGCACCCGTTCCACAGGCTCCTGCACGGCGGGCAATGCACCAAGGGCCAGGTCCAGGCCTGGGCACTCAATCGCTACTATTACCAGGCAAGCATCCCGATCAAGGACGCGGGCCTGATCGCGCGTTGCGACGATTCCGCGGTCCGCCGCGAATGGCGCTCGCGCTTGGTTGACCACGACGGCGAGGGCCCCGATGACGGCGGCATTGCGCGCTGGCTCCGACTCACCGACGGGCTCGGGCTCGATAGCGCCTACGTGACTTCGCTGCGTGGGCTTCTGCCGGCGACGCGGTTTGCGGTCGATGCCTATGTGCGGTTCGTGCGCGAAAAGACCCTGCTGGAAGCCATCGCGTCTTCGCTGACCGAGCTGTTCTCGCCGCAGATCATCGGCGAGCGCGTCGAAGGGATGCTCGCCAATTATTCCTTTGTCACCCGCGAGACGCTGGCCTATTTCGACAAACGGCCGCCGCAGGCCAAGCGCGATTCCGACTTCGCCTTGTCCTATTGCAAGGCCAATGCGCGCACGCCCGAGCAGCAGCAGGCGGTGCTCGCGGCGCTGGAATTCAAGTGCGGCGTGCTTTGGGCGATGTGCGACGCGCTGCACCACGCATACGTCGATCCGGGACACGTGCCTCCCGGAGCGTTCATACCTGAGGACAAATGACCGCTCCCGCACAAATCCCGCCCGATTCCAGGCCGCGCCTGCCGCGCGGCGTGCGGCTCACAAACAGCGAGGCGCACGGCGGCTGGGTGCTGCTGGCGCCCGAGCGCATTTTCAAGGCCGACGCCATCGCCTATGAGGTGCTGCGGCGCTGCACCGGCGAGGCGACCCTGACCGAGATCGTCGACGATCTGGCCAGGACGTTCAACGCGCCGCGTGAGCGCGTCGCTTCCGACGTGACGGCGCTGCTGGCTGGGCTGGCGGAGAAGCGGCTTCTGGAGTTCTAGTGTGGCGCAGGCCCAACCGTTGCACACGCCCATCGGACTGCTCGCCGAGCTGACGCACCGCTGTCCGCTGGGCTGCCCGTATTGTTCCAATCCGCTGGCGCTCGAACCGCGCGACGACGAACTCGATGCCGCGACCTGGGCGCGGGTGTTTAAGGAAGCCGCCGCCCTCGGCGTGTTGCAGGTGCATCTGTCCGGCGGCGAGCCCGGCGCGCGCCGCGATCTGGTGGACATCGCGGCGCACGCGCGCGAGGCTGGGCTCTACACCAACCTCATCACCTCGGGCGTCGGCATCATCACGCGCACCATGCGCGACCTTTGGGAGGCCGGCCTCGACCATGTGCAGGTCTCGATCCAGGACTCGGACGCGGTGTCGGCGGACCATATCGCCGGCTATCGCGGCGCGTTCCAGCGCAAGCTGGCGCTCGCGGCGGAGGCGGTGCGGCTCGGGCTGCCGTTGACGGTCAACCTCGTGGTGCATCGCGCCAACATTGAACGCATTGGCGCGATGGTCGATCTGGCGCTGAAGCTCAATGCCGCGCGGATCGAAATCGCGCATGTGCAGTACTACGGCTGGGCGCTGAAGAACCGCGCCGCGCTGATGCCGGAGCGAAAACAGGTCGACCGTGCGGTCTTGGAGGTCGAGGCGCTGCGGGAAAAGCACAGGGGCCGCATCGTCATCGACGCCGTGGTGCCGGACTATCATGCGCGCTTTCCCAAACCCTGCGTCGGCGGCTGGGGCCGGCGTTCGCTCAACGTCACGCCGACCGGGCGCGTATTGCCGTGCCATGCCGCCGAAACCATTCCGGGGATCGAGTTCTGGAACGTGCGCGATCGTTCGCTGTCGGAAATCTGGACGTCGTCACCGGCCTTCAATGCGTTCCGAGGCACCGATTTTCTGCCCGACCCGTGCCGAAGCTGCGACCGGCGCGAGGTCGACTTCGGCGGCTGCCGTTGCCAGGCCTATGCGCTGACAGGCGATGCGCGGGCCACCGATCCGGTCTGTCACCTGTCGCCGCACCACCAAAAAGTCGCAGCCCTGGCGCAGCAGACCGCGGACGAACCCTATGCCTACCGGCGCATGTCCTGAAGGCTTGTGCCGCCAACCCATTGCAAGCGGGCCGGGAAATGTCGGAAACTACCCGCCCAGAACAATGACCGGCGCCGAATACAAACCGGTTCCGGCAACGAGACTACAGCACCAGGGAGGAATTGCATGACCAGCCCATCGCTGCGCCGGAGCGGGTTTGCCGTCGCCGGCACATTCGCGCTTCTTGCCGCCGCTTCGTTCCCCGCCGCGGCCCAGCCGCCGGGCTTCAGCAAGATGGACCTGACCAAGCCTGCCGCGAGCGGGCAGGACGCCAAGCTGAGGCCGCACGCCACTCCCAACACCGTGACGCCGGGCGACAAGATTCCGGTCGACAAAGTCAAGCTGCCGCGCGGCTTCAAGGCTGAAATCTGGTCGCAGGGCCATCCGGGTGCACGCACCATGGTCGAGGGCGCCAAGGGCACCATCTTTATGGGCACGCGCCTGATCGGCCGCGTTTATGCGATCACCAACAAGGACGGCAAGCGCGAAACGAAGGTGCTGCTGCAAGGCCTGACGCAGCCGAACGGGCTCGCGTTCAAGGACGGCGCGCTCTATGTGCTCGCGATCAACCGCGTGCTGCGCTACGACAATATCGAGGACAAGCTCGACAATCCCGGCCAGCCGGTCGAGCTGACCGACAAGTTCAATCTGCCCGACACGATCCATCACAATTGGAAGTACGCGGCGTTCGGTCCGGACGGCAAGCTCTACATTCAGGTCGGCGCGAACTGCAACGTCTGCGAGATCAACAACGGCACGCACGGCCAGATTCGCCGCTATAACCCCGACGGCACCGGCATGGAGATCGTGGCGCGCGGCGTGCGCAACACGGTCGGCTTCGACTGGCACCCGGTCACCGGCGAGCTCTGGTTCACCGACAACGGCCGCGACTGGGCGGGCAACGCCGGGCCCGAGGACGAGCTGAACCGGGTCGCCAAGGGTCAGGAGGGCGCGTTCTACGGCTTCCCGTACTGCCACGCCAACGGCGTTCCCGATCCGGATGTCCGCATTCCGAATGCCTGCCGTGGTGTCGTGCTGCCCGCGGCTCTGACCGGCCCGCACTCGGCCGGCCTCGGCATCAGGTTCTACACCGGCGATATGTTCCCGGCGCGTTACAAGAACGTTGCCTTCATCGCACGTCGCGGCTCCTGGAACCGCGAGCAGAAGTTCGGCTACGACGTCGTCATCGCACGCACGTCGGGCGGCAAGGCCCGGCTGTCACCGTTCCTGACCGGCCTGCTCGACGAAGGCAAGAACGAGTTCCACGGCCGGCCGACCTATGTCCATCAGATGAAGGACGGTTCGCTGCTGGTCTCCGACGAGCAGAACGGCGCGACCTACCGCATCTCCTACCAGGGCAGGACCGCCAAGAAAAAATAGCGGAATGGCATCAGCCCGCAGATTGTTGCGGCCGCCGGTTCTCGGATTGGCGGCCGCATTCTTTTTCCCCGCCGCCGCAGCCGCGCAGACGCCCACGCTCGCCGAGCGCATCGAGGCCTGCGGCGCCTGCCACGGCGTGGACGGCAATTCGCCAATGGAGAAAATCCCTTCGCTCGCTGGTCAGCCGGAGCTGTTCATCGCCAACCAGCTGATCCTGATGCGCGAAGGCGTGCGGCCGGTCGAGGCCATGACGCCCTTCGTCAAGGATTTGAAAGACGACACCGTCGTTGCCCTCGCAAGGCACTATGCCGCGCTTCAGCCTAAGCCGAGCGGAGAGGCTGCCGATCCTGCGCTAGCAGCCCGGGGCGCGGAAATCGGCAAGACCAAGCGCTGCGACTCGTGTCACCTTCCGACCCTGGCCGGCAGCGCCCAAATTCCCCGCATCGGAAAGCAGCGGATCGACTATCTGATCCATTCGCTGAAGCAGTTCCGCGACAGTCCGCATCCGGGCGCCGACACGATCATGAGCGGCGCGGTTGCGGGCCTTTCGGACGCCGACCTCGCGGCGCTCGCGCATTACGCGGCGGCGCGCTAGCCTTGGTCCATGGCAGCAGCGAAGGGGTGAGGCGCACATGATCGGCAAGCGCATTTTTTCGGGGCATCCGAACGAGGAGAAAGTCGGCTACGCGCGGGCGGCGGTGGTCGACGGCTGGGTGTTTCTGTCCGGCACCACGGGCTTCGACCCCGATACCAAGCAGTATCCGCCGACGGTCGAGGCGCAGTGCGAGAACGCCTTCCGCAATCTCGAACGCGCGCTGAAGGAGGCCGGTGGCAGCCTCGCCGACCTGGTTCGCGTTCTGATCTTCTGCGCCAACGAAAGCGACTTCGAGAAGGTCGCGCCGATCATCCGCAAGCACTGCTATGCGGCACGGCCGACCAACACGCTGGTGTTCGCCAAGATGGTCGCGCCGCACATGCTGGTCGAGGTCGAGGCGACGGCGAAGCTCGGGTAGTGGCGGCGTTTTCGGCGGCCACGCGGCGCAACCGGCATGGCCGCGCCTGATCCTTCGCTCGCAGCCCAGCTCAACGGGCTGCTCGCCCGGCAGTGCGGCTCAATCCCAGAACGCGAACGTGCGCGTCTCGATGCTTTCGCGCGGCGGCGCGTCGGGCGCGGCGCCGGGATCGTCGAACGCCGAATGCGCCGTGAAGCGCGTCGGCACGCTCGGGTCGGTGTCGAACACTTTGAACACCAGTGCCTCGTGGCGCTGCATCTTCGGAAACCAGTACCAGACGTGCTCGCGGTTATGCGCGATGTGGTACACCTCGCCGGTGCGGTACTTGTAGCGGCGCTGCACCAGGATGAATCCCTCCTGCGGGATGGTGCGGCCGTCGCAGATGCCGAGCGGGTCGGTCAGCACCGTGCCGCGGATCGGCCGCCAGACCTGGATGATCGCCCAGCGCTTCTTCATGCGGCGCTCGGCTTCCGCGTCGCCGACGATCTCGCGCAGGCGCACCGGAGCGGAGCTCTCGGTGTAGTCGTTATGCACGCCCTTCACCGGCGGCCGTGCGCCGGCCTTCTGCGCGGCCTCGTCGCCGATGCGGATCGTGTGATCGAACACAAGCACCTCGGACGCGCCGGAGTGCTTCCTGATCAGCGCGGCCACCTCTGGGTCATAAACGCGCTTGCGCTCGGACTCGTCGGTGAAGTCCTTCATTGCCGTGCGGTGGTCGACGAACACGAAGCCGTGGGTGTCGAGGTCGAACGTGTCGCGCAGCGGCCGGCCGTTGCGCACCGCCATCTCGCGCAACTCGTAGGTCGGCGGGATTTCCTTGTCGGCCATCTCCGGCCAGTCGATGTAGCGCACCGGCGGGACGCCGGTGTCGACGATGTAGTTCATCTTGGCGCGGATGGTTTCGGTCGCTGGGCGTTCGGCGACGAACTGCATGGCTCGCTCCCCGGTTCGGTCGCGCGTTCAGTAGAATATCGGCTCTGGACGTACCGTCCGCAATGCCCGGAGGCGCCCGGCCGTCAATTCTTCTCGCTCGCAGCTTCCGCCTCGGCGAGCTTAGCGCGCCAATCGCGCCGCTGCGAAAGGTAGGACATGACTGCGAGTGCGAGCATCAGGAGGCAGATTGCCAGCAGGATTGCTGCGATCGGCCGCTGCAGGAAGATCAGCCATGTGCCGTCCGACATGATTAGCGACTGGCGCAGGCTCATCTCGAAGATCGGCGCGATGACGAGGCCGAGCACCAGCGGCGCGGGATCGAATCCGAATTTCTTGATGCAATAGCCGACCACGCCCATGATCAGCATGATCCAGACGTCGACGATGGAGTGGTTCACCTCGTACACGCCGATCACGCAGAACATGATGATCAGCGGATAGAGGTAGGCGTAGGGAATCCGCAACAGGTTCACGAACAGCCCGACCAGCGGCAGGTTGAGCAGCAGCAGCATCAGGTTTCCTACGTACATCGAGGCGACAAAGCCCCAGAACACGTTCGGGTGGTCGTTGACCAGCGTCGGGCCGGGTGGCACGCCGTGGATGAGGAGCGCGGCGATCAGAACCGCGGTCACAGGCCCGGTCGGAATGCCAAGCGCGAGCATCGGCACGAACGCGCCGGTGGAGGCCGAATTGTTGGCGGACTCGGGCCCGGCGACGCCCGCGACCGCGCCCTTGCCGAACTCCTCGGGGGTCTTCGAAACCTTCCGCTCCACCGCATAGGACATGAAGCTCGCGATGATGTGCGCGGAGCCCGGAATGATCCCGATCATGAACCCCAGCACAGAGCCGCGCGCGATCGGCGCCGTCGATTGACGCCATTCCTCGCGGGTCGGCAGCAGCTCGCGCAGCTTCGGGCGCATGATGTCGGCCGCGACCTGGCGGCTCGGCGTCGCCAGCAATTCGCCGAGACCGAACAGGCCGACCGCAACCGGCACGATGCCGATGCCGTCGCCGAGCTCGGCAATGCCGAAGCTGAAGCGAAAGTGCCCGGTCATCACGTCGATGCCGATGGTGCCGAGCAGAAGGCCGATCGCGGCCATCAGCAGGGTGCGGATCAGCGACGTGGTCGACATGTAGGCGAGGAAGATCAGGCCCAGAACGAGCAGAGCGGTGTATTCCGGCGGGCCGAAGCGCAGCGCGAAAGTCGCGAGCGGCGGCGCGATCAGCGTCAGCATGACGATGCCGAATGTGCCGGCGACGAAGGAGCCGACCGCGGCGATGCACAGAGCCGCGCCGGCGCGGCCTTTCTTGGCCATGGCATGGCCGTCGATACACGTCATCACTGACGACGCCTCGCCGGGTATCCGCATCAGGATCGACGTGGTCGAACCGCCGTACTGCGAGCCGTAGTAGATGCCCGCGAGCATCACGATCGCCTTGGTGGCGTCGAGCCCGAAAGTCAGCGGCAGCAGGATACTGATGCCGGCGAGCGGGCCGATACCGGGCAGCATCCCGACCAGCGTGCCGACCAGGCAGCCGATGAAAGCGAACCACAGGATGTCCGGCCGCAGCGCGACCGAAAACCCAAGCGCGAGACTGTTGAGAATGGTTTCCACGAACTAGAACCAGAGCAGCCCGCGTTCGAGCGGTGCCTTGAGCGCCATTCCGAACAGCCAGTAGGCGAAGAGCGTCAGTCCGACCGCATAGGTTGCTGCGGGCAAAATCTTCTTTCGCTCGACCACCACCAGCAGGCTGAACACCAGCAGCGTCATGGTGATGATGAAGCCGAGCGTCGTATAGATCACGGTTGCGATGGCGGTGATAACCACCAGCAGCAGCGCATGCCCGCGATCGCTCCAGTCGATGGACGACGCGGGCGCGCTCTGCTTACCGGTGATGAAGATGATGGCGGCGAACAGCATCATCAGGCCCGCCGTCAGCTTCGGCATCATGCCCGCGCCGGGCGCGGACACGGTGCCGAACGGCAGGTCGGCGCTGATGGCGAACACCAGAACGCCAAAGGCGATCAGGGCGCCGCCGGCGACGTGGTCCGCGCGGATCGTCATGGGCCGGGACGCAGGCTCATAAGCACACTTTCCCCGCCGCGTGGCGGCGGCACATGCGGCGGGGCTGGGTCCTAACCTTGCACGCGCCCGATGGAGATCACGGCGTCCGCCGAGCGCTTGGAGTCCTCGTCCCAGAACTTGGTGAAGTCCGCGACGGGCAGGAAGCCCGGCTCGAGGCCGATCTTGGCGATGGCGTCCGAGAACAGCGGCGTCTGAGCGGCCTTGGCGATGGCGCCGGATAGCGTCGAGACGGCAGGCGCAGGAGTACCCTTGGGCACGAACAGTCCGACCCACAGATGATAGGTGACGTCGATGCCGCGTTCCTTCAGCGTCGGCACGTCGGGCAGCGACTTCGACCGCTGCGCGCCGAATGATGCCAGCGCCCGAAGCTTGCCGGCCTTGACGTGCTGCAAGGTCGCCTGCACCGACTGGGTGCTGGCGGCAGCGTTGTTGCCGAGCATCGCAGTGATCGCGGGGCCGCCGCCCGCCGTCGGCAGGTGCCGCATCTTCGACACGCCGATCGCCTTCTCCAGCATCGCCATCGGCAGGTGGCTCGCGCCGTAGAGGCCGCCGGAGCTGTAGACAATCTTCTCCGGCTCCTTTTTGGCCGCGGCGACGAACTCCTCCAGCGTCTTGTAGGGCTGCTGCGCATTGACCAGGAGCAGGACCGGGTCCGCGCTCAGCCGCGCCAGCGGGATGAAGTCAGCGCGGGTAAACTTGGGCGTGCGGCCGAACAGCTTGTCGACCTCGGCGTAACCGGCGAGTCCGTTGTTGTGCGACAGCAGCGTGTAGCCGTCGGGCTTGGCGCTGACCGCAACCTGCGCGCCGACGGCTCCGGCGGCGCCCGCCTTGGTATCGACCACCACCGGCTGCTTCAGAACCGTTTCGAGTGCCGCCGCCATCGGACGGGTGACGAGATCGTTCGCGCCGCCCGGCGGGAAGGCGTTGACGATAGTGACGGTGCGAGACGGAAACGCCTGTGCGGACGCCGCATGAGGCAGCGCGGCTGCCGCTGTGGCAGCCGCAGTGCCGATGACGAATTGCCGACGATCCATCGATGACTCCCCTTGTAACTTACACTTTGCCGATCAGTTGCACGGCCGCCTCGACGCGCTTGGCGTACGCGTCCCAGAACTTGGCGAAGTCCGGCTGGTCCTGATAGTCGAGGACGTCGCCGACATTGGCGATCGCCTTCTTGAACTGGTCGGTCGCGGCGGCGTTCTTGGTTTCCGCGCGCAGCTTGGCGATGATCGCACCCGGCGTGCCCTTGGGTGCGAACAGCCCGACCCAGATCGAGAACTCCACGTCGTAGCCGAGTTCCTTCAGCGTCGGCACGTCCGGCAGCGCCGCAGCTCGCTTCGGAGAGAAACAGGCCAGCGCGCGCAGCTTGCCGGCCTTCATCTGGGCGGCCGCCGCAGCAATCGAGGACACCAGCACCTGCGCGTTGTTGCCGAGAATGGCCGTCAGCGCCGGACCGCCGCCGGCGGTCGGCAGGTGCTTCATCGTTATGCCGGACGCCCTCATGAACAGCGCAGTCGGCAGATGCAGCGCGCCGTAGAGGCCGGAGGACGAGAACGTCAGCTTGCTGGGATTCTTCTTCGAGTCCTCGACCATTTCTTTCAGCGTCTTATAAGGCTGCTGGTCGTTGACCACCAGGACCATTGGGCCCTCGGTCAGGCGCGCGATCGGAACGAAGTCCGCGCGGGTGAACTTCGGCGTGCGTCCGAAAAGCTTGTCCACCGACTCGAAGCCTGCGAGCGACGGCAGGTGGGCAATCAGCGTGTAGCCGTCGGGCTTGGCACTGGCGGCGAACTGAGCGCCGACAGCGCCGGCCGCGCCGGCCTTGGTCTCGATGATGACCGGCTGTTTGAGTAGCGGCTCCAGCACTGCGGCGAAGGGGCGGGTGACCACGTCGACCGCGCCGCCTGGCGGGAATGGATTGACGATGGTGACCTGGCGCGTTGGATAGGCTGCCTGGGCATGCGCCTGTCCGCTGGCGAGCGCTGCGGCGGCCGCGGCCGAGCCGACGACGAAACTGCGTCTGTCCATGGTGTCCTCCCTGAAGGCAGCGGCGCGCGTTGCGCCGCACTCGCGCCGGCTCGATGACCGATCGCCTTTGTTGGTGCGGCGGGATGGTAGCGAGTATGAAAGCGCGGGGTCAACCTGCGATCCCGGTCACGCCGTCGCATGGCGCAGCCGAAGTCCCCGCCGAAGGGCGGCCTCAGCCCTGGGCACTGCCTACCGCTGTGGCAAATCGCGGAAACAGCGTCAGCGCCTTGCCGGATTCGATACCGCGGCGGGCCGCTGAGTCCCAGCCCTGGAATGTTTCGAAGCCGGCGATGGTGTTCCGGACGTCCTGGGCCGGATTGAGGTGGCGCGAGAACGGGAAATCGCTGCCAAACACGATGCGGGCCGGGTCGGCGACCTCCATCAGTGCCCTGAGCGGCGCCGGGGCGCAGATTTCGGCGACGTCGTAGTAGAATGTGCGTAGCGTGGCCGCGACCGTGCCGCCGATCAGCTTGTCGGCGCGCTTGTGATCCATCTGTCGCAGCCGGTAGGCCAGAAACGGCACCGTGCCCGCGCCGTGCGGCATGATCCAGCGGATGTTGCGGAATTTTGCGAACGTGCCGTTCCACAGCATGTTGTGGACCGCGCGCGTGGTGTCGAGAACGAGTTCGGTCATGCCGGCGGGATAACTGTAGGCCGGCACGTTCTGCGCCTGGTTCCGAAGCGGATGCAGGAACACGACGGCATTGCGGCGGTCGAGTTCGATATAAAGCTCGTCCTCCTCCGGGCGGCCGAGATGGTGCGGCCCGGCATGCGTCAGCAGGCAGATGCCGTCGAGCTTCAGCGTGTCGAGCGCGTATTGCGCCTCGCGCGCCGCTCCCTCCACATCCGGCAGCGGCAGCAGCGCAAACGCGCCGAAGCGGTGCGGGCGATCCGCGATCAGCTTCGCCATCCCCTCGTTGCATTCGCGCGCGATGCGGCGCGCCTGCTCGTTGTCGCCGAACCAGCAGCCGGGCGAGGCGATGGACTGCACGGTCGCGGCGATTCCAACCTCATCCATCAGTTCGAGCTGGCGCGCGACGCTCCATTCCGGCCAGGCGTTCTCGCCGCTGCCCGCAATGCCGACTGCGGCCATGGCGCGGACATAATAATCCGGCACCGGATGCTGGTGGGTGTCGATCAACGGGCCGTGCGGCATGGCCGAAATCCTAATCGATGATCGCGATGGCGCGTGTCCAGCCCGCGGACGCTGCGCGAATCTTCACCGGGGAGCAGGAGATGGTGAAGCCCTTGGACGGCAGCTGGTCGAGATTGTGCAGCTTCTCGATATGGCAATAGCCGATCTCGCGGCCGGCGCGGTGGCCTTCCCAGACGATATTGGGATCGTGCGTTTCGGCGTAACGCGCCTTGGTGTAAACGAACGGCGCGTCCCAGCTCCATCCGTCGGTGCCGGTGACGCGCACGCCGCGTTCGAGAAGATAGAGTGTCGCTTCGCGGCCCATGCCGCAACCTGAGGCGACATAGTCGGGCTGGCCGTATTTCGCGCCGGCGGATGTGTTGATCACCACGATATCGAGCGGCGACAGCGTGTGCCCGATGCGCTTGAGTTCGGCTTCGACGTCCTTCGCGGTCGCGACATAACCGTCGGGGAAGTGGCGGAAGTCAAGCTTCACACCGGGATTGAAGCACCATTCCAGCGGCACCTCGTCGATGGTGGCGGCGCGCTTGCCGCGGTCCATGGTGGAGGCGAAATGGTACGGCGCGTCGAGGTGGGTGCCGTTGTGGGTGGACAGCTTCACCCACTCGATGGCCCAGCCTTCGCGGTCGGGCAGGTCCTCGACTGTGAGGCCGGGAAAGAACTGGCAAACCTCCTCTGCGGTTTTCTTGTGATCGAAGTAGCGGATGCTCGGCCCGTAGCCCGGCGGATCGGCCGCGATGTCGTTTTCGAGCGGCACGGAAATGTCGATCAGTCTGCGAGCCATGAACGCAGTTCTCCTCCGCTATCCTAACCATAGCCGTCCGAAGGACGGCGTGGAAATCCGTTGGAAGTGCCGAGGTCATATTTCAAATGTGTTATGCTGAGCTAGGAAAATTGAGGCAACCATGCACGCACCGGACGACTACAAGGGATTGAAGCTCAAGCTCGACGGGATGGTTCCGCCCGGACATGGATTCCACCGCAACCTGCTGTTCGATGCGATGTATGCCTCACTGCCGCGCGACCCTCAGGTGAAGGTCCAGATCTACAATGCCGAGATTGTGCCAGGCGGCTTCACCAACTGGCACTGCCACAACGGCGCTGCGTTCTTCGTCGCGCTGCAGGGCCAGTTCGAGGCGCATTTTCAAGACGGTGTGCTGGTCAGGGCCAAAGCCGGCGATTGCTACTCCGAGCCGATCGCCAAATTTCACCGCGGCCACAATCCGCATCCCGATCTGCCCTATCTGTGCGTCGGTCTCTGCTTCACTGCGCCCGACCGCGACCATGTCACCAATTCGGTCGGGTGCCCGTGGTGACTTGTTGGCGCGCCGAAGTGTAGATGACGACGATATATCGCGAGGAACCGATATGACGGAATGGAAGGCGGCTGAACTTGAGTGGGGGCATGGGCCCCGCGTCTTTGAGATGTTCCTGGAGCCGACCTGTCCGTTTTCAAACCGGGCCTTCGGCAAGATCAGGGAGCTTCTGTCGACAACTGGTGAGGACAAGATCACCGTCAAAATCCGGCTGCAATCCCAGCCGTGGCACATGTATTCCGGCGTGATCGTCCGGGCGATCCTCGCGGCGTCGACGCTTCCCAACGGCCGTGACGCCGCGTGGCGCGTCATGGAAGCCGTAGCCGCCCACCGCGACGAGTTCGAATTCGACAAGCACTGCACCGGCCCCAACCGCACGGCCACACCCAACGACATCATTGCGCGGATCGAGGGCTACAGCGGCATCAAGCTCGCTGCGGCGTTCGAGATTCCCGATCTGGACAAGGCGATCAAGATGCACTGCCGCTACGCCAGGCAGAACGGCATCCATGTCAGCCCGACCTTCATGATCGACGGGCTGGTTCAGCCAGACATGAGCAGCGGAGACGCCGCGCCCGTCTGGGCGAAGCGCCTCACCGGCGGCTGACAAACGCTCTCGCTGTTGTATATCTCGTGACGGGGGCTCTGCGGCCTCTTTTATTCTGACGCGTTTTCTTCACGCGAACCGGTTTCCACTTCGCTCGAAAACGCTATAGAGGTCCGGACGCGAGGGGATAGATAATGAATGCAGCCCAGCCGCACATTCCGCTGGAAGTCCATTTTGACTGGCTGGGGACGATCCCGGTCCGCTGGGATTACCACGCCATTCTGATGGTCTCGATCTGGTTCGTGCTGGTGCCGTTCTGCATTCTCGTGATCCGGTTCGGCAAGCCGAAGCCGACGGAGACCGGCCTGCATCGCAAGGTCAGCATCTGGCATCTGGAGTGGTGGTGGTTCAGCATCCACAAATACGGGCTGATCTTCGCCATCACCATGGCGCTCGCCGGCGCGGTCGTCGCGATCGCGGTCATCGGCGGCTACAGCGGCACGCTGCATTCGATCTTCGGCATCGGCACGATCGTGCTCGGCTGCCTGCAGATCATGGGCGGCTGGCTCCGCGGCAACCACGGCGGCAAGAACTACTTCACCGCCGACCCGAACGATCCGAAGACCTGGTTCGGCGACCACTACAACATGACCACGCGCCGGCGGATTTTCGAGGCCTATCACAAGACCGCGGGCTACTTCGTTTTCATCTTCGCCTTCGGCGCGGTCCTGACCGGGGTCATTCAATATCCGATACCGTGGCTCCTGGAATTCGTCGTCGCCATGGTGCTGATCGCCTTCGTCGTCGCCATGGTGCTCGAATACAAGGGCTACCGTTACGACGGCTATCGCGCCGCGCACGGCTACACGATGGACTCACCGTTCAACAAAGAACGCGAGTTCCTATAACACATGCGGTCGCGCAATTTCGGGAATGTCGCCATGAGCAGCCAGGACCTACCGAAGCCCGATTTCGTCCGGAACATGAAGCTGATCGGATACTCCGATCAGGGCGGGCGCGAGGACGGCGTGCAGGTGATGGTCAACAAGGGCCATGCCTTCGTCGGCCACATGTTCTCCAAGGGGTTCAGCGTCATCGACGTGCGCGACCCGCGCAACCCGAAGCCGGTGAAGTACGTGCCCGCGCCGCACAACACCTGGACCATCCATCTGCAGACCTATGAAGACCTGCTGCTGGTCATCAACGCGCGCGACATGTTCGCCGCGCCGGAGTTCCAGGACGAGCGCAAGTACTACATCGGCTCGCACAGCGACCAGGCGAGCGAAGCCGAATCTGCGTCGACCGAGAAGCGCGACTGGACCGCGGGCCTTGCCGTTTACGACATCAAGAATCCGGCCGAGCCGCGCCGGATCGGCTTCATGCCGGTCGAAGGCGGCGGCATTCACCGCATCTGGTACACCGGCGGGCGCTGGGCCTACGTCTCGGCGATGCTCGACGGCTTCACCGACTACATCTTCATGACCGTCGACGTGGCCGACCCGACGAAGCCAAAGGAGGCCGGCCGCTACTGGCTGCCCGGCATGAATGAGGCGGCCGGCGAAAAGCCGGGCTGGGGCGCGAACCGCCGCTTCGGGCTGCACCATGCGATCGTCAACGGCGACACCGCCTACGGCGCCTGGCGCGACGGCGGGCTCGTCGTGATGGACGTCACCGACCGCAGCAAGCCGAAGCTGATCAAGCACCACAACTGGTCGCCGCCGTTCGGCGGCGGCACGCACAATTGCCTGCCGCTTCCCGACCGCGACCTGCTGGTGGTCGCCGACGAGGCGGTGCTCGACAATTGCGAGGATGGCATCAAGTACATCTGGATGTTCGACATCCGCGAGCCGACGAATCCGGTCAGCATCTCGACCTTCCCGACGCCCGACGAGGCGGACTACTGCAAGAAAGGCGCGCACTTCGGCCCGCACAATATCCATGAGAACCGCCCGGACACGTTCGTCAGCTCGAGCCTCATCTTCTCGACCTATCAGAACGCCGGCATCCGGGTGCACGACATCGGCAATGCGTTCCAGCCGAAGGAGGTGGGGGCGTTCGTGCCGCCCGAGCCGAAGCGGCTGGTCGACGGCCGCCTCAACCGCGCCAAGGTGATCCAGTCCTGCGACGTTCTGGTGACCCGGGACGGCGTGATCTACACCACCGACTTCAACGGCGGCATGTACATTCTGGAATACAAAGGCTGATGCCGGCCTACGGATCACTTCTTGAAGACTTCTCGGGCGATCGCCACCGCCCCGACCGCGTTCGGCCAGCCGGAATAGAACGCAAGATGTGTGATGGCCTCAACTAACTCTTCTTCGGTCAGACCGTTCTGCCGTGCAAGAGCGAGGTGAGATCGAAGCTGGTCTGGCCGATTCATCGCGATCAGCGCGCTGACCGTTACCAGACTGCGATCCCGCCGCGAGAGCTGCGGACGCGCCCAGACGTCGCCGAACAGTACAGTATCGGTGAGGTCGGCCAGCTTGGGCGCAATGTCGCCCATCAATTGTTGAGCGCGTGATTGTGTGACCGCAGCAGGAGGTGCCGGTGATCCCTGCGCCAGCGCCGAGGTCGATACTCCGGTCAACATGATAACTGCTGCGAAGCGACAAGCGATCAGCCGATTCATCTACCTCTCCTCTGTGATCAATCCAGATTCTTTCGTTTCAGGAACTCCGACATCAGGTCTGCGATCTGAACATTGTTGAGGTCGGAGAATGGAAAGTGTGTGTTGCCGCGGATTCCCATTTCCGGCAGGTGCACTAGCGTGACATCGCCGCCATGGCGATTGACCGCATCGCGCCAGAGCCGGGCCATGGCTAGCCGCACGCGCCAATTGTCCTCCGTAGGGCTCGCGGTCGGCTGGTCGGGGATATTGTCACCGTAGTAGATGACGATGGGTATCCTGGTGAGTTGCATGAAGTCGGAGAGCGGCACCGGGACACCTTCAAGCGGTCCCATTGCGCTCGGCATGGACGCTGGAACCTCGCCCTCGGGGAAAACGAAGCCGCTGCCTGGCTCATAAGCCACGATTGCCCGCACATTGCGGTTCTTGATCGCCGTGACCCAGCCGGGGCCGCCGCTCTGCGAATGTGTGACGAGAATTCCCGGGCCGATCTTGTCGAACAACGCCGCGACGGCGTCGGTGATCACCTTGACGTCGAACGGCCCGGTGTTGGGCGTCATCGAACGGAAATATTGATTGAGGGTTTCCGGGTCCTTCGAGAACTGCACACCCGGGAAGTAGTTCGGCCAAAGACCGACCCTGAACATGCCGAACCACAATTGCTCGTCGGGCGTCGGCGTAATGGTGCTTTGGACCATGCTGCGCCCGGCGTTACCGCGGCGCGGCTGATTGATCACGTAGACGCCAAAGCCGCGGCGCAGAAAAATGTTCTGATAGCCGTCGCGACCGTCAGGTGTGGTTTCCCATGTCTTCGAGAACTGTCCCGCGCCATGCCACAGCACCAACGGAAGCTTCCGAGGGTTTGGCGGGATTTGGTAAAAGACGTAGGCGTGATCGCCGCGGTACGTCTGGCCCCCGGGCAAGGTGGGCTTGAAGGGATCAAAGGCGCCGGGATTCTGGGTCATCGTTCCGCCAACCGTAAAGCTGCCCTGATCCTGAATGACCAGCGGTGCGGGCTTCGTCGTTTCGGCGATCGCGCCCGGTGAAGCCGTGATGCTGGCCGAGACGAGCAGCAATACGCTTGCTAAAATCCGGCACTCGCGTTCGAATTTCTCTCGCATTTCGGCTTTCTCCAAATTGAGCGCGCATTGTCGCGCAAGCTAGCTGCGAATGCTCACGCCGTTCAGCCATCGCGAAACTTGTGTGAGCGTCCGTCGTTCCTGATCTGCTTCCAGTACGAATGGATTGATGACGCGCGCGCGGGAAGCGTGCTCTCTTACGACGTTCATGCTGCGGCCTTGGCCATAGCCGCCGTGCGTGATGAAAGGCACGATCTTCTTCCCGGAAAGATCGTGCTGCGACAGGAAAGACCGGATTACCGGAGGGGTGGTTTCTCCCCAAATCGGAAAGCCAAGGAACACAACCTCATAAGACGCGATCCCCGGCACGGTAGCCTTAAGTGGTGGGCGATAGCCGCTGTCACGTTCGCGCGCAGCCCGGCTCACGGTCTGCTCGTAGTCTTCCGGATACGGCTCGACCGACTCGATCTCAAACAGATCGGCTTGCAGCGCGCGCCGTATCTGCCCCGCGATCACGCGGGTGTTTCCGGTGCGCGTGAAGTAGGCGACGAGGGCCTCGGAATCTTGCGTTTGCAGGGCACGCGACTGTCCCGCGGTGCCTGTGGCACCGGCCGCAAGCGCCATGGAGGCAATCGTCCCGAGCAGTTGCCGCCGACCGACAGGTCGTTGGTTCGCTGCTGATATCTGGACCATCGGCAATTCTCCTGGCTGCGTGCGATCATGTGGCAGGGCCACACTCTTGCGACTAGGTGTTCAATCATGCATGTAGTGTTGAGCAGAGTTCACAAATGGCCCGGGAAAACCTCAACGACCTGACTGCCTTTGTGGCCGTGGCAAGCGAGCGCAGCTTCACCAGAGCGGCGGCGAAGCTCGGCGTTTCGACGTCGGCGCTCAGCCACGCGATGCGCGGCCTCGAAGAGCGAATGGGACTTCGCCTGCTGACGCGCACGACCCGCAGCGTCTCGGCAACCGAAGCGGGTGAGCGCCTGCTGCGTATCGTAGGTCCCCGCTTTGACGAAATCGATGCGGAACTCGCCGGACTGACGGAGCTTCGCGAAAAGCCGGCCGGAACCATCCGCATCACGACCAGCGAGCATGCGGCGGAAGCGATCCTCTGGCCCACGGTATCGAAGCTGCTACGGTCCTATCCGGATATCCATGTCGAGATCGTCATCGATTATGGCCTTACCGACATCGTTGCAGAGCGTTACGACGCCGGTATCCGACTGGGCGAGCAGGTTGCCAAGGATATGATCGCGGTGCGCATCGGCCCGGATCTGCGCATGGCGGTCGTTGGCGCTCCATCCTATTTCGCAAACCATCCCAAGCCAAAGACACCGCAGGACCTTCCTGCCCATGGCTGCATCAACATGCGGTTGCCGACTCGCGGTGGCCTTTCGGTCTGGCGATTCGAGAAACGAGGGCGCGAACTCAACGTTCGGGTCGAAGGACCGCTGGTGTTCAACAATATCGCGCTGAGACGCAATGCGATGCTTGCCGGCTTCGGGCTCGCGTACTTGCCGGAAGACCAGGTACAGCGCCATCTCGCCGACGGGCGGCTCATCCGCGTTCTTGACGACTGGTGTCAACCGTTTTCAGGCTACCACCTCTATTATCCGAGCCGCCGCCAGGCGACGCCGGCATTTGCCTTGCTGGTGGACGCGCTGCGGTACCGCAGCGCACCGGATAAGAAGTGAGCAACGTGGTAGATAGTGCTGGGTCTGACTGTTGGCCTAGCAGGCATCCGGCGCCAGCCAATGCGGCCGACCGGGTTCGCAAACGGCGCAATAGCGCCTAAAATGCCGGCACCTATTTGCGTTTCGGATCGCCGCCGCCACGGCTGGAGAAACAAGCATGTACGCGCCGCCTGGAGTGAAGACCAGCAAGGACTTTCTGGTTCCCGACACGATGAAGGCGTGGGTGCTGGGGAATCCCGGCGAACTCAAGCTGACGGACAAGCCGGTGCCCGTGCCGAAGAAGGCGGAGGTGCTGGTCCGCATCGACGCGGTCGCGATCTGCGCGACCGATCTGGACGTGATCTATCACGGCCCGCCGGCGCTCATTCAGGGCGGCATGCCGCACAACAAGAACTTCACGCCGGGACATGAATACATGGGCACGGTGGTGGCGACCGGCCCGGGCGTCGACGAATACCGGATCGGCCAGCGCATCGCGGTGGAAATCCACGCCGGTTGCGGCCAGTGCAAGCGCTGCCGGATGGGCATGTACACCTCGTGCCATAACTACGGCTTGAACTACGGCGACGTCGACAAGGGCCATCGCGCCAACGGCTTCACCACCGACGGCGCGTTCTGCGAATACCAGGTCAACCACATCAACACGCTGGTCGCGATCCCCGACGACATGTCGGACGAGGAGGCGACCTTGATCGTCACCGCGGGCACCGCGATGTACGGGCTCACCGAGCTTGGCGGGCTGGTCGCCGGCGAGAGCGTGGTCGTCACCGGCCCCGGGCCGATCGGGCTCTTGGGTGTCGCCGTCGCCAAGGCGCTCGGCGCGCAGCCGGTCATTCTCACCGGCACGCGCGACAACCGCCTCAAGATCGGACTCGAGCTCGGCGCCGATCACGTCATTAACATCCGCAACGAGCCGGACGTCGTTGCGGCGGTCAAGAGGCTCAACGGCGGCAAGGGCGTCGACTATGTGCTCGAGTGCTCGGCGGCGCCGAGCGCGCTCAACGACGCCATCAGGATGGTCAATCGCGGCGGCTCGGTGTGCCTCGCGGCCTTCCCGCACGACGAGGCGATGGTCGATATCGCGCACCTCGCCAAGAACAACATCTACGTTTACGGCATCCGCGGCGAAGGCCAGTCGGCGACCCATCGCGCCGAAGCCTACATGCGGCAGAAGCGCTTTGACGCCACCAAAATTCACACCCACACCTTCCCGTTGGAGAATCTGCCCACCGCGATCCGCTACGCCAAGGACCGCGTGGACGACGCCATCAAGGTGGTGGTGAAGGCGAGGATTTCCGCGGCGCAAAAGACTGCGGCGGAGTAGATCATGCCGGCTTATTGGGTTGCTCGCTCGAAAATCAACGATCCGGTCGAGTACAAGAAATACACCGACCTCGTGCCGGCGATCATCGCCAAGCACGGCGGCAAGGTTCTGGCGCGCGGCGGGCGCTTCCAGATCATGGAAGGGCCGGACAAGTTCCACCGCTTCGTGGTGATCGAGTTTCCGACTTTTGAGCAGGGCGTCGCCTGCTTTCAGTCCGACGAATACAACAAGGCCGCGGCGTTCCGGCGCGCGGGTGCGGGCGAGGTCGAGACCATCGTGGTCGAAAGCGGTGACGCCACGCGATAGCGCCGCGTGCCGGTCCGTCTGCGGCAGCGCCACGGGTGGGGCCGCGGGTGGGCCAAAGCCACGGACCAAGCCCCCACGGTTCCCGGTTTGCGCCGGCCCGGCCCTAGCGTTTCGGCGCCGATTACGCCTATGATGCCGCAAAACTATTTGCCCCAGGGAGGATGCACGATGCTTCGTAGCTGGAAGCTGAAATTTCTCGCCTTCGCTGCCGTATGCGCGCTGGCCATGCCGGCCGCGGACCAGGCGGCCGCGCAGTCCAAGGAGCCGATCAAGATCGGCTTCGCGATGTCGCTGACCGGTCCGCTGTCGCCAAACGGCAAGCAGGCCCTGCTCGGCATGAAGATCTGGGAGGAGGAGACCAACGCCAAGGGCGGTCTGCTCGGGCGTCCCGTGCGGCTCGTGTTCTACGACGATCAGACCCAGCCTTCGACGGTTCCCGGCATCTACACCAAGCTGCTCGACGTCGACAAAGTCGACCTCGTCGTCGGCCCCTACGCCACCAACATGATCGCGCCGGCCATGCCCGTGATCATGCAGAAGGGCAAGGTGTTCATCATCCTGTTCGGTCTCGGCGTCAACGCCGAGTTCAAGTACCCGAAATACTTCGCGATGATCCCGTCAGGACCCGATCCGAAGCCGTCGTTCACCGCCGGATTCTTCGAGATCGCGGCCAAGCAGAATCCCAAGCCGCAGACCGTGGCGCTGGTCGCAGCCGACGCCGAGTTCGCCAACAACGCCTGCGAGGGGGCGCGCGCGAACGCCAAGAAGCACGGCTTCCGCATCGTCTATGACCGCCGCTATCCGCCGGCGACGACCGACTTCGTGCCGATCGTGCGCGGCATCCAGGCCACCAATCCCGATATCGTGAACATCTGCTCGTATCCGCTCGATTCGGTCGGCATGGTGCGCGCGGTCAACGAGGTGGGCTTCAAGCCGAAGATGATCGGGGGCGCGATGGTCGGCCTGCAGGCGACCGTGTTCAAGAACCAGCTCGGCCCGCTGCTCAACGGCTGGGTTAACTACGAGACCTGGGTGCCGGCCAAGAACATGATGTTCGAAGGCACCGAGGAGTTCTTCAAGAAGTACCAGGCGCGCGCCGCTGCCGAAGGTGTCGATCCGCTCGGCTACTATCTCGGCGGATGGGGCCACGCCTACATCTCGGTGCTGGGCGACGCCATCCGCGGCACCAAAAGCCTCGACGACAACAAGCTCGCCGAATACATCCGCGCCAACACCTTCAAGACCATCCACGGCAACATCAAGTTCGGCGCCAACGGCGAATGGGAGAAGTCGGGGATGCTGCAGGTGCAGTATCACGGCATCAAGCAGGGCGCGGGCCTCGATACTTGGCGCGGCATGAGCTACCAGACCGTGCTGACGCCGGACAATCTGAAGACCGGCGACGTGATCTATCCGTTCGAGAAGGCACGGCAGTAGCCGAACCTCTGCTGCGGGACAGCCTTCCCGCTGCTACAATTCGCGCCGCGCGGGGTTCGCTCCGCGCGGGGCTTTTTTTCTGGAGGGAGTTCGTCATGCAAGTCGCCGGACTGTTCCACGTCGCGATCAAGACCAACGACCTCGACGCCACGGTGAAATTCTACACCGACGTGCTCGGCATGAAGCTCGTGCACCGTCCCGACTTCGGCTTTCCCGGCGCCTGGATCGGGCAGGCCGACGGCACGCCGATCATCCACATCTATGCCGGCGGGCCCGCGCTGGTTGACGGCAGGACGCCCTATGGGACCGGCTCGGTCGACCATGTGAGCCTGACCGTCACCGGCTGGGACGAGTGCCTGAGCCGCGTGCAGAAGCGCGGCTATGACTGGCGCGCGGCGATCGTGCCGGGCACCACGCTCTGGCAGATTTTCGTGCACGACCCGAGCGGCGTGATGATGGAGCTGACGTTCGACGGCAAGGCCGAGAACCGCCCGACGCCGGAGATTCCGGCCGACCGCGTCTATCAGCCCGGAAAACCGTTCGGACAGCCCAAGGCCAAGGCGGCGTAGCGCACGAGGTTTACAGGTCCAGCCGCTTCCGCGCCACCGCCGGGTCGGTCGAGATCGCGCCGTCGGCGATTTCCATCGGCTTGAACTCGCAGCGCGCGAACCGCGCCTTCTCTTCGAACGGCACCGTGGCGTCGATGCCGAGCTTGGTGCGCATGCCGCGGTCGGAGACGCGGACGTATTCGTGGCCGCGCGCCGCCGGCACCGTGAACAGATCGCGCGAAGCCTCCATGCGGGTCGCGAGTGCATATTCCACGTCAGCCGGATCGCGGATGTCGATGTCGTCGTCGACCACGATCACCATGTCGAGGTCCTTCAGCGCGCCGAACGATGCCATGATGGCATTGCGCTGCAATCCGTCGTGCGTCGGGCTGGTCTTCCTGACCTGCACGATCGCGTGAAAGCGGTGCAGCCCTCCGGCCGTCATCTCGGCGTCGGTGACGATCGGAACCGCCGTCTGCAGCACCTTGAGCAGGCTCGCCTCCAGCACATATTTCCGCAGCACCACCGTCTCGCGGCCGTAGCCGTTGATCGCGTGGTAGATCGGCTTGGCGCGGTGGGTCACGGCCGTGATCTCGAAGATCGGCGCCGGATCGGCCGGTGCGAGATAGCCGACGAACTCGCCGAACGGACCCTCCACAACCTCCTCGTCGATTCGCAGCACGCCTTCGAGCACGATCTCGCTCTCGGCCGGGACCAGGATGTCCTGCGACACGGCCTTCACCACCTCCAGCGGCCGCCCGCACAGCCCGCCGGCGACCGCAAGTTCGTCGGCGTGCTCGGGCATCTGCGAGCCCATGGTGGCGGCGGTGTAGTGCAGGGCCAAGTCGGAACCGATCACTGCGACGACCGGCAGGTGCTGGCCTTTCTTCTGCGCGCGTTCGAAGGCGTTGCGCAGATGGCGGCCGAAGTCGAGCTGGATCGCGGCGCGATTGCTCCCGCATAGCATGAGTCGATGATAGGACGCGTTGTAGACCCCGGTTTCCGGATCCTTCGCGATCATGATGCCAGCAGTAATGTAGCGGCCGGCATCGGCGGCGGTGTGATAGAGCGCGGGCAGCATGCGGCCGAGGTCGATGTCCTTCGTTACCACGCGCTCCTGCACCGGCGCGCGCTGGACCAGCACCGGCGGCTTCGGGTCACCGAGCGCCCGGCTGACGAACTGGCGGACGCCGCGGAAATCGATGCCGAAGGCCGCCTCGACGTTGGGCTGACACGACAGGAGATTGCCGATCGCCGGCATGTCGTAGCCGGCGATCTTGGAGAACAGGAGCGCGGGCCCGCCGTCGAGCTTCTTCATCAGGCCGGCGATCTCGAGGTGCGGATCGATCGGCTCGTTGTAGGTCACAAGCCGTCCGCGTTCCGCCATGCGGCCGAGGGCGGCGCGAAAGCGCGTGTCCAGGACGGTGTTGGTGAGGCTCAACCTGATCTCCCGCTCGCGATGCCATTCGGTGGGCATCCTATACCAGCGAGGCGCGGTGTCGCCCCTCGCGGCCGTCATGCCGGTGCGCCGGGACATGGGAGGGCCGCCGCTGGATCGCAGCCGTTGCGACAGCGCCGGGTGGGGGATTTACTGCAGGGCCGCGGTGCGGCGCGGGTCGAAAGTCACGGTGGCCTGGAACACCACCGCGCTGCCGCTGAAGGCTTCGGCGGTCATGCCGAGATGCGGGTCGTGGGAGAAGGTCATCATCACGGCGGTGCGCGGCTTCCACAGATACGGGGTCAGCGTACGGAAGTCCGGGTCGCCGAACACCGTCACGACCATGGAGTTCTGCACGCTCGGCGCCATGGCGATGCCGCGCAGCCACGGGTCGTTCAGCTTGTCGGCGTTGCGGGCCGCATTGCCGTTCGCAAGAGCGAGCGCCGGTTTGACCGCGATCGAAGCCGTGCCCTTGGTCGTGACCCGTGCCGCGGGCGCGAGACCGACGGTCTGGCCGCGGGCCATTGCGGGACGGGCGGTTGCTGTCGTTTCGGGCTTGCCGTCGGCTTCCGCGGCGTAAGCCAGCGCCATGTCGGCCGGCACCCGGTCGGTGCGGGCAAACGGTCCGACGGTGGCGGTGATGTCAGACTTGGCGGCCGCGAGCGAGTTGGCGAGCATTCGGCGGGCGCTGGACAGGTCCTGCGCCGTCGGTTCCACAGCCGCAACCTTCGGCAAATCGCGCGGCGTTTCCGGCAGGCCATGCCAGAAGCCGCGGGCGTTGATGATGTCGTTCGGATTCAGGGCGGCGACGCTCACCGGATCGGAGACGCGCCGCGGGGCCGGCGCCGGAGCTGGACGGCTTTCCGCCGCCGCCAGCTGATACACCGGCCGGCTGCGCGGCAGCGGGACGTTGTCGATCTTTGGCTCGGGCGCGGCAGCAACCTGGACCGGCGCGGGTGCGGGCGGTGCCGGGCGGCGTGTGACGGTCGCGGCCGGGGTCTGCCGGGCCGTATCCTGATCGGAGACTTCCTCGACGTCCTGGCCGGCGCTGAACAGCGAAGCGATCAGGCTGCGCTGACGCGGCGGCGAGGAGCGGCGGAGATTGCCGCGCTCGAGATCGGCCAGCGCCAGTTCGTAGCCGGGGAGGGGATTGCCGTCGGTCGGCACGTGGACGGTGCGGCCGTCCGGGAACACCTTGGCCAGCTGCTCGCGGGTCATGCGCGGCCAGTGGCGCACCGTGCCCACGTCCATGTGGACGAACGGGATGCCCGAAGTTGGATAGTAGCCGACGCCGCCGCCTTGGGCGCGAAGCGCCGCGGCGCGGACGTCGGCGACATTGGCGCTCGGGATCGAGAAGTCGATGGCCTTGCCCTGCATGTGCAGGGATGTCTTGGCGACTCCACCGCTGCGCCGGCGCAGCATCGAGTTGGTTTCGGGCGAGCGATAGCCGCAGACGACGTGAATGGGGCCGGAGGCTTTCACCTCCCGGTGGACCTCCCACAACATGTCGAAAAGCTGCGGTTCCATTTTGACTTCCTGCTCCTTGCGCCAGTCGCGCATGAAAGCATTCAGTCTCTTGAGTGCGGCTTCGTCGAATTGCCCGCCGCGCTTGTAGGCGATGGTCAGGTTTTCGTGGGTGTGGATGTTGTAGAGATGCAGGGTTCGCGTTTCGGCCTGCGCGGCCTGGATCACCAACGGGGAAACAGCAAACAGCCAAGCGGCCAACCCGACGCGCCGCGCCACGCTGAGAGAGAGCAATGCTCGTCCGGCCTTTTGCGCGGAACCAACTCGCACGTGCGATCTCGCGTTCAGGGCTCAAAAAACGGGATGCTTCCACGGCAGACCTGCCGCGGCAGCGTGGCTAACGCAGTCTTGTCAGGTTGGGTTAATGCGGAATTAACGTCCCCCCGCCCTATCCACCGGACAAACCTTCTTAATTGGAAAGTATGGCGAAAAAGGGCCTCGATAATCCAGCGACTTCGCCGGGGTGGACCAGACCGGTGGATAACCGCTCCGATGCCTCGAAACGAGGGAGTTTCCGGGTAGGGTCAGCGCCTCTTACCTGAAAAGCTGCTCGAACACCGCGAACGGATTGGGAACGCCGCCCCGCGCCACGCTCTGGAGGCGCTTGGCGTCATCCGGCGTCGGCTGATAGTTCGGGTCGGCCGGCCGCTCCATGATGACATCGGCCACAGCCCGCTCGGCACCCCTCAATTGCGCCAGGAGCGCCTTGTCGAGGTCGTAGATGTCCTCCCGGAAGACGAGCTTGCCGGCGTCGTCCACGAAGGCGGTCTGATAGGAGACATGGACCGGGATGTGGTGCTGGAAGTCGATCTGCCGCTCCTCGTCTCCGAACATGCGGGACAGCGAAGCCTGGGTGTGGTTGCCCCGCGGCGCTCCATAGGTCAGCAGCACCTCGGCATATTTCAACGGGTCCTGGACGCGCATGCAGCCGTGGCTGTGGGCGCGGCGCGAGTGGGCGAAGTATTGCCGCTCCGGCGTGTCGTGCTGGTACACGAGGAACTTGTTGGGGAAGTTGAAGCGGAGGCGGCCGAGCGCGTTGCGGTCGCCCGGCGGCTGGAACACACGGATTTCGCCGTTCTGGCGGCGCTCCACCTTCAGGCCCATGCGCTCGAAGATCTGCCGGTCCGTCGACTGATAGAGCGGCATGATCTCCTGGTGGATGATCGACTGCGGCACGTTCCAGATCGGATTGACGGTGATGTACTTCATCGTCTCGGTGATCAGCGGCGTGGCATGGGTCGGCTTGCCGACGACGACGCGCGTCATCCAGACCTGCTGGCCGTTGTGCATGACGCGCAGGTGGTAGTCAGGGATGTTCAGCGCCACGTGCGTGCGGCCGAGATCGCGCGGCATCCAGCGCCAGCGCTCCATGGTGGCGAGGATGGCATCGAGCCGCTTCTGCCGGCTCGGACCGTTGAGCGCCTCGATCGTCGCGGTGGTGAGTTGCCCGTTCGGCTGCAGGCCGCGCGACTTCTGGAAGCCGGCGACCGCCGAGGCGAGTGCGGCATTGTAGTGTGTGTTCTGTTCGGGCTTGACGCCGAGCCGCTCGCGCAGCTGCGGCACGCGGGGGTCGGACATGACGAGCGTGCGGCCATTGCGGTCGCGGGTCAGGCGCAGCACGGGGCCGCTGGCGATCGGCGCGGGACCCGTTTCGGCGGGCTGCTGGCGGAACTCGGCAAGCTTGGCCTTGAGCGCCTTATAGGCGGGCTGCTGCGGCTGGAACGACGCCAGCGTTCGCGCGACGTCGTTCGATCCGGCCAGGCGGTTGAGCACGTCGTTCTCGTCGAACGCCAGCTTGTAGTCGATGTTCGGGCTGACGCGGCTGAAATGCACGCGACCGTTGAGCGCGTGGCGTGCATACGACAGCACGGTGGCGGTGAACCGCAACTCGGCTTCCGCAATCGCCTCGGGAGACGCGGCGTTGAAGTTCGGCGCCTGATAGTCGGCGGGGTCGAGGCCGTCGGCGTCGACGCCGCGCAGGAACTCGATTGCGGCCTTGGCGCGCTCGCTCGGACCGCCGGAGGCGATCCACAGCGGCTGATGGTTGCGGCCCTTCTGATAGAGCGTGGCGATGGCGTCACGCTCCGACTTCCGCGAGGTGATCCGTTCGATCGCGCGGCCGGCGACGAGCTGGCGCAGCGCATCGGACACCGCAGGGTCGCTTGCAGGGGCCGCGGCGGTAGGGCGCGGAGCGGGCTCGACCCGCGGAGCCGGTGGTGCGGCGACGGCGGCCGGCGGTGCAGTAGGCTGGGTGCGCGCAGCGGGTGCTGACGGCTGCGCGGTCGCGGGCTGTGACGGTGCGCCGACCGCGGCGGGTGAACTCGGAATCTCGGCGTTGGCCGGACGCGACGGCAGCGCCTGCTGCTCGCGCCGGGGCTGGACGGTCGCCGACGGTGCGGAAGGATTGTGGAAGCGCGAGCCGCCGTCGGACGGAGCGGTCACGGTCGGCGGCTTGGGCATACTGCCGGGCGTGCTGAACGCGCCGGGAGGCGACATCGGCGCAAGCTGCGCGGCCGCACTCGCCGCGCTTAGAACCAGAGCGGTGCCCGCGAGCAGACCAAGCCGTGCAGCCGATCGAGCGCCAGTTCGCGCGCTGTGCATTGTCGAGTCTCCCAATCCATTCGCGCCGGACGCAAATGACGCGATACCGCCGATGGAATGGGGACTTTTTCAGCTAAACAAAGTCGCGTCCACGCGACTTGGAATTAAGAGTAAACGCCGCCGCTTTGATCACGGTGGCGTGACCCGCAACAGGGTTAATGCGCTTCGGCTGGCTCTTTCCGGGGTTCTTGTGCGGTTCGCTCGGCCAAGCCGAACTGTTCCAGCTTGCGGTAAAGCGTCGAGCGCCCGATCCGCAGGCGCCGCGCGACCTCCGACATTTGGCTTCGGTAATGCGCGATGGCGAAGCGGATGGCGTCGGCCTCGATCTCCTCCAGCGGCCGCACGTCGCCGCGGTCGTTGAGGAGCGCGATCGCGCCCGACGCCTGCGGCGCGCTCGCGGGCGCCGCACCTGGGCCGATGTCGAGAAGCTGCCGCGTTTCGAGCGGCAACGCCTCGGCTTCCGGCTCGCCCGCGGCCGAGCCTCGGTCCGCGATCTGCGCCGCGACCTGGGGAAATTCGTTGGCCCCGATGGCGTCGCCCTCGGCGAGCACCACCGCGCGGAACACCGCGTTCTCGAGCTGGCGCACGTTGCCCGGCCAGCGATGCGCCGAAAGCAGCGACAGCGCCTCGCCGCTGATGGCGCGGATGCGCTTGCCTTCTTCCGCCGCGATCCGCGCCAGGAAGTGCCGCACCAGTTCGGGAATGTCCTCGCCGCGCTCGCGCAGCGGCGGCACGGCGATCGGAAACACGTGCAGGCGGTAGAACAAATCCTCGCGGAAGCGGCCGTTTTTGACGTCGTCGATCAGGTTCCGGTTGGTGGCGGAGATCAGCCGCACGTCGACCTTCACGGACTTGCGCGCGCCGACCGGCTCGACTTCGCCCTGCTGGATCGCGCGCAAGAGCTTCACCTGCGCAGCGGCAGGAAGCTCGCCGATCTCGTCGAGGAACAGCGTGCCGCCGGACGCTTCGACGAACTTTCCGGTGTGCCGCTCGGTCGCGCCGGTGAAGGCGCCCTTCTCGTGGCCGAACAGGATCGACTCCACGAGATTGTCGGGGATTGCGCCGCAGTTGACCGCGACGAAAGGCTTCGCCCGGCGCTCGCCCTCGCCGTGGATGGCGCGCGCGATCAACTCCTTGCCGACGCCCGATTCGCCCTCGATCGACACCGGGATCGCGGAGGTGGCGGCCTTTTCCGCGGTGCGCAGCACGGCCAGCATCTTGGGGCTGCGGGTCACGATGTCCTTGAATGTCAGCGTGCCGCCGCGGCTGCGCTTGATGCGGTTGAGCTCGTCTTCCAGCGCGCTCCGATCGAGCGCGTTGCGCAGCGACACCTGCAGCCGCTCCGCGCCGACCGGCTTGACCACGAAATCGACCGCGCCCGCGCGCATCGCCGACACCACGTTGTCGATGCCGCCGTGCGCGGTCTGCACGATCACGGGCGTCGCTACGCCGGCTTCGCGCATCCGCGCCAGCACGCCGAGGCCGTCGAGGTCGGGCATGACGAGATCGAGCACCGCGCAATCGAAACGTTCGGCGCCCGTCAGCAATACAAGAGCCTGATCGCCGCTCTCGGCCAGCGCCGGCTCGTAGCCGAACTTGCGCACCATGTTGTCGAGCAGGCGGCGTTGAACCGGATCGTCGTCGACGATGAGAATGCGCGCGGCCATGGCGGGACTCCAGACGCAACTGTGCCGTTTCGAGGCACCATGCGCCGGGGAGCCTTAAAGGGCTGTTAAGGTCCGGCCGGCGGCCCGTTAGGCGCGGCTGCGGCGCTTTGCGGGCTTGCGCGTCTGCGCCGGGGAATGGCCCTGAGAATGGCCATGGTCGTGGCGGTGCGCGTGACCGGATGGCATGCGACCGGGCGCCGGCAGATAGACCACGTGTCCGTGGCGAACGCCGCGCTCGGCAATGACGCGGTCGGCGAACGCCTGCACCTCCGAACCTTGTCCCTTGAGTACCGTGACCTCCATGCAGTTTTCGGCATCGAGATGCACATGCAGCGTGGCCTGCGACAGGTCGTGGTGGTCGTGGAAACCCTGCGTCAGCCGCTTGGGCAGATCCCGCGCGTGATGGTCGTAGACATAGACCAGCGCGGCGACGCAGCGGCGTGCAGGCGCCGTCTCTGCCGCGGCCTGCTGCAAGCCGGCGCGGGCCAGATCGCGGATCGCTTCCGAGCGGTTCTGATAGCCGCGCGCCGCGATGATGCGGTCGAGGTCGTGCATCAGGTCGTCGTCGAGGGTCACAGTCACGCGCTGCATGGAATGCTCCCGGCGGTCGGCCGGACCATTCTAGACCTTGCCGCCGCGCGCGTATGCCGCAGCTACTTCACCGGTTCAACCGTGAACAGGCCTTCGAGCTTGATCACCGCGTGGTAGCGCGCCAGCGGATTCTGGATCGTCTTGTTGATCTCTCCGAGTTGAGGCAGGAACGAATTCGGCACGGTGTACTTTAGCCCGTCGCCGCCCTTGCGCGGGCGAATGACGGCGACCAGGAACGTGCCGGGCGGCGGCTTCTCCGCCTCGACCCGCACCGAACTCTGGCCGGGGCTCGCGATCAGCGCCAGCATGATGCCATCGACCGAGCAGGGGCACGGTACGCCGTCGCCGCTGTAGTAGGTCACTGCAAGCTCGCGCGGCTTGGCGTTGAGGCGCCTCATGGCGTCCTCGCCGATCCGGATATCGACCGGAATGAAGGCGCCGAAGCCGCCGTGCACGCGGGCGCCGAGCTTGACCCATTCCTCGGGGGTCTCGGCGCTGGCCGTGGATGCGCCAGCCGCGACGGCAATCGCGAAGAGCATGGCAAGGACGTTGTACGGCATCGCGGCTCTCCCGATCTCAGTATGCGAATTTTATCGATTCATCATACTGATGGGAAGTCGCAGCGGTGTCCTTGTCGGGACCGCACGGCGGCGGGTCTTGGCGTTGCCTGGCCCCGCAGGGCGGTCAGCGCAAAACCATCACCGGCACCTTGGCCTTGGCCAGCACCTTCTGCGTGACGCTGCCGAGAAAGAAACCGCGCAGCCCGCCCTCGCCGTGGGTTGAAATCACGATCAGGTCGCACTTCTTCTGCTGCGCGACCTTCAGGATCGCGTCCTCGGCGAAGTCGGTGGTGAGGTGAACGCCCTCGAATCGGACCTTCGCCTTCTTGGCCTCGCGTTCGACGAAGCCGAGATGCTTGGCGGTGGTCCGTTCGATGATCTTCTCGTGCTCGCGCGGCGTCGTGTATCCGGCCGGAAGATGGTTGCGGTACACGATCGGAGTCGCGGGCGGCGCCGCATACACCGCAGTGACCTTGGCGCCGAGCGACTTCGCCAGCGCCACGCCCTGCTTGACGGCTTTCTCCGCCAGAGGCGAGCCGTCCGTCGGGATCAGGATGTTCTTGAACATGGCGACTCCTTTCTCAGTTGGCGTAGGGGAGGACCCAGATCAGCATCGCGAAGACGTAGCAGACGAGCGAACTGATCAGGCAGAAGGCAAGGCTCCACGACAGGAATTCGCGGAGCGACACCTTGCGGTCCTCCTCCTTCTCGGCGATCCGCAGCGCGACATAGAGCGCAGGCGCGCCCGCGACCGTCAGGTTCGAGCCGAGCGTGCCCGACCACAGCACAACCCACCACAGCGGCCACGGTGGAATGCCCTGGCCCCCCATCTCCTTGATCATATTCAGGAAGGTGAGGATGTAGGCGTCGTGCTCGACGATGCCAACGATCGGGATCGTGACCCAGTACAGCACCGTCGCGCCGAGCGCGTAATTCTGGGCGAACATCGGCCGCATCCAATTCGCCATGATCTCGAGGATGTGGGTCTTCTCAAGGCCGCCGACGAGCGCGAACAGCGCGATGTAGAAGAACACGGCGCGCCAGTCGAGTTCCTGCACGATGTGCTCGAAGCTCGGCGCTTCCTTCAACCTCTCGCCCATGAGCTCGACGATCAACACGGTGATGATGCCGCCTGTCAGCGCGATGAAACCGAGCTTGACGCCGAACTGTTCTCGAAACGCCATTGCGATGACGGTCAATACGAACATTCCGCACACGATCCATGCGAACGTCGGATCGGGGATCTCGGCCTTGATGCTGGCGGCGCCTTCGGCCGACGGCTTGCCGATCTTGCGGAAGCCGTAGACGTACATGAACGCGAGCGTGATCACGAACGTGATCATCAGGATCGGGAACGACGACGGCCGGCCGTGTTGCCAGACAAAGTCGAAGAACTCGGCGCCGGCGACGCTGTGCAGCATCTGCGGCGGCAGGTCGCCGAGCAGCAGCGCGGTGCCCATGAAATTGGCGGAGAAGCCGATCATCAGCACCAGCGGCGTCGCCGGAATGCCGAGCGCGCGCGCCAGCGGCAGCGCGACCGGGGCCATCATCAGGATGCAGACCACGTTGTCGATGAACATCGACAGCAGGCCGGTCAGCATCGATAGCACCATGATCAGGAGCCCCGGCTTTCCGCCCGATAGCTTGAGCGATTGCACCGAAAGCCAGCTCGGCACGCCGGTCTTGCCGAAGTAGCCGGCGATGATCCAGATGCCGACCAGGATCGCCATGACGTTCCAGTCGACGAGCTGGGCGGCCTCGACTTCGTTCATGGTCCCCATCCAGACCATGACCACCACGCCAAGCAGCGCCGCGACGGTGGCGTCCAGGCGGTTAATGACGACGGCGGCGATAGTGACGGCGAATACGCCAAGGGTGAGCCATTGAAGCAGACTCATGACACGCGTCCTTTCATTGCGTGAGAGTTGACGGCGGCCCATGCGGCGCTCGCACGCGCGCCCGCGCCATTGCCGGCGCGGCGTATTGCGGCGCCGACGGCATGGGGCAGCGCGCGCAGAAGCGCGATGCGATCTTGGCGATCGGAATTGCAGCGCGCTGCGCTGCAAGGCTGCGAAGACAACGGGCCACTCCGGCGGAGTTCCAGTCCGACATCGCAGCTCGGGTGAGCTGCCAGAGGGGCCCGGCCTGGGAAAAGCGAGATTAATATCGAGACGTCAGTTCAATGCCGTCTCGACGCGCTCTGTACAGCGCCGGAAAATTTCGTTCAAACGAACATTGGATAAAAACCGGCGCGGCCCGCGTAAATTTTTGTTTATGCGGGCCGCGTATAAATTTTCATTTACGCGCACGTCGCCGTCGGCGCGTGCACGCTTTCGTTACGACAGCACTTTGTCGACACCGTAGTACTGCAGCGCCGTGTAGGCGGTGAACAGCACGAGGAACAGCACGCCTACAGGTCGGCTGGCGCCGCCGCGCAGCAGCAGGAAGGCGAACAGCAGCGCAGTGACGCCGATCATGACCCACAGATCGAACACCAGGATCTGTGCCGGGATCGCGACCGGCGTCACGGCGGAGACGAGGCCCATGATGGCGAGCAGGTTGTAGATGTTGGCGCCCATGATGTTGCCGACGGCAACGTCGGAATGGCGCTTGAGCGCCGCGACCACTGCGGTGGCAAATTCCGGCAGCGACGTGCCGACCGCGACGATGGTCAATCCGATGACCTCCTCGCCGACGCCGAAGATGCGGGCGATGTCGACGGCGGCAGCGACGAGCAGCCGTGCGCCGACGACCACGCTGACTAGGCCGCCGATCACCGACAGCACGGCAAGCCAGGTCGGCTGCGGAGGATCCTTGAATTCGTCGGCCAGTTCTTCGGGCAGGTCGCCCGGATCGTTGGCCTTGCCCTTCTTGCGCTCCTGCATGAAGGCGTAGCCCGAGAACGTGAACAGAGCGAGCACCATCAGGACGCCCTGCCAGCGTTCGATCCAGCCCGACAGCGCCAGTGCGGTGAACAGAAGCGCCGATCCCATCACCATCGAGGCATCGCGATACAGCGCCTTCGGTTGGACGGCGATCGGGTAGATGACGGCCGCTGCGCCGAGGATCAGAAGGATGTTGCAGATGTTGGACCCGACGACATTGCCGACGGCGATGCCCGGATAGCCTTCGAATGCCGCCTGCAGGCTGACCACCAGTTCGGGCGCGGTCGTGCCCCACGCAACGATCGTCATGCCGATAATCATCGGCGATACGTTGAGCTGGCGCGCGATCGAAACGGCGCCGCGGACGAGGTAATTGGCGCCGAACACCAGCAGCACGAAGCCGCCGATAAGCTGGAGTGCAGTGATCATGATGTAAGTCCGCTCGGTGGGTCTGCCCGTGAGCGCTCGGTCAGTCGGGTTTGAAATGCGAGCGCGAGGCTGGGTTAGTCGGTGTGTACGGTCGAGACGAGTCGCGTCAATTGATCCGGCTCGATGAGCGCGGCCGCGCCGACGCCGATTAAAAGCAGAGCGCCGGCCACGTCCCAGTACGAGACATGATATTCGTCGGTGCTGCACCGGACCCAGGCGACGAGTGCAAACACGAGCGCCAGCACGAACAGCAGCGTGCTGATCGCCGGCATCAGCAGATTGGTCGGAAGCAAGCCGGAGGCAACGATCGCGCCTGCGACCGCCACTGCTCCCAGAAACGCCGCCTGCGGGCCGGTAGATGCGCCGCGCCGTGCGTGCTCGTTGAATTCTTTGGCCGGACCGCCCATTCGCATGGTTGCCGCCGCGTCCCCCAACCGGCGCTGACAGCGCCATAGCCCCTTACGGCTCGGGCGAAATGTGCTATCTCCCATCGAGCCGCGTTCTGTTTATGTTTCACTAGTTTAGTAACCATGAAACGTCCCACAGTTCAAGAACCTTCTATTGCCGGGGGAAATTCGATGCAGTTCGCCAAGGCGGACGAGCAGTCCAAATTAATGCGCAAGCAAGCCGGCGCCTGGCTCAAGGAATTGCGCGCGCGATCGGGGTTGTCGCAGATCGAACTCGCGCAGCGGTTGGGGTTCAAGTACTACACGTTCATATCGCAGATCGAGAACGGCTACGGCCGCGTGCCGACAGAAAGTATGGCGGCATGGGCGATATCGCTGGGCACGGATCCCACGGCGTTTGCGCGCAAGCTGTTGTCCTATTACGAGCCGGAACTTCACAGGCTGCTGTTCGAGATGAAGCCATGAACGTCGTCGCATTCAAGCGTTCCGAGAAGTCGCTTCCCGATGGGTGGAGCGCGGCCGAGCTTCAGAAGGTCGTCGGCGCCTGCGCCGGCGCAATGGCCAAGGGCGAGATCAGCGGCTGGGAAGTCGGCGCCGCCGAGAACGGCGATCCGCAAGTCTATGTCCTGGGGCCGCCGCCTGACTATGACTGCGTCCTGTGCATCTCGCGGGTCGGCGGGCAATACGTGATCGAGGACGGGCGGGGCGGCGTGGTGTACGAGAGCGACGGGCTGATGCAGCTTGCCGAGCAGGCCGTCGCCGCGCTTCGCCGCAACCGCGCCGCCATCGTTGCGCGGATTGCGGTCGCATGGATCGCGGTGCGCGAGGCCTTCGAAGAGAAGACCGAGGCCCTCATGGCCGAGCCGCTGGAACTGTTCGGCCACGTGGCGCCGCAGCTCGCTTCGCTGGTCTGATTCCGTCTGGCGGCGCCGACGCCCCTGTCTATCCGCCCGCTTTGTGACGGCTTAGGCGCGCGGGACGATTGGGGATTGTCGCGCGGGGCCGTTATGTCGCGGTTGCCGACTGCGCGGACTGCCCTATCTTCTGGGACGATCCCTCTGAGTCCCGGCAACCGGTCAAAAACGCATGCTTCCCGTACCCCTGAAGGCGCCCGGGCGGCGCGGCTCCGCCAAACCGGCCGCCAAATCTGCCGCCAAATCTGCCGCCAAGTCCGCGCCGAAAGCGCTTGGCGCACTGCCGGAGTGGAATCTCGCCGATCTCTATCCCGCGATGGACGCGCCCACGGTCAGGCAAGACCTCGAGCGCGGCGAGAGCGAGTGCATCGCGTTTGAGCAGGCTTACAAGGGCAAGCTGGCCGGGCTCGCGGCCGGACCGGGGGCCGGCGCCGCGCTCGCCGAAGCGGTGCGGCGCTACGAAGCGATCGAGGATGTGCTCGGCCGGCTGATCTCCTACGCGGGCTTGCTCTATAGCGGCAACACCACCGATCCCGCGATCGGAAAGTTCTACGGCGACATGCAGGAGCGCATCACCGCGGCCTCGCTGCATCTGCTGTTCTTTACGCTGGAACTGAACCGCGTGGACGACGCCGCTCTTGAAAACGCCATGGCCGATCCGGCGCTCGGCCACTACCGGCCCTGGATCGAGGACGTCCGCAAGGAGAAACCTTACCAGCTCGAAGACCGCGTCGAGCAACTGTTCCACGAGAAATCGGTGACCGGCTACTCGGCGTTCAACCGGCTGTTCGACGAGACCATGGTGGGGCTGCGCTTCAAGGTCGGCGGCAAGACGCTCGCGCTTGAGCAGACGCTGAACCTGATGCAGGACCCGAAGTCTCAGAAGCGCAGGGCGGCGGCTGAGGCGCTGGCGAAGACCTTCAAGGAAAACCTGCGGCTGTTCACGCTGGTCACCAACACGCTCGCGAAGGACAAGGAAATTTCCGACCGCTGGCGCGGCTTCCCCGACGTTGCGGCCTCGCGCCATCTCGCCAACCGGGTCGAGCCCGAGGTGGTCGATGCGCTGGTCGCCGCAGTGCGCGATGCCTATCCGCGGCTGTCGCACCGCTACTACGCGATGAAGGCACGCTGGTTCGGCAAGAAGAAGCTCGCGCACTGGGACCGCAACGCGCCGCTGCCGCAGGTGCCGATGCGGACCATCCGCTGGCCGGACGCGCAGGCGATGGTGCTCACGGCCTACGGTGCGTTCTCGCCGAGGATGGCTTCGATCGCCGAGCGCTTCTTCAGAGACCGCTGGATCGATGCGCCGCCGCGGCCGGGCAAGTCGCCGGGCGCGTTCTCGCACCCGACCGTGCCGTCGGCACACCCCTACGTGCTGCTCAACTACCAGGGCAAGCCGCGCGACGTGATGACGCTCGCACACGAGCTCGGCCACGGTGTGCATCAGGTACTCGCTGCTCCGAACGGTCCCTTGATGGCGCCGACGCCGCTGACGCTTGCCGAGACGGCGAGCGTGTTCGGCGAGATGCTCACGTTCAAGAAGCTGCTCGCGGAAACCAAGGACAAGAAACAGCGCAAGGCCATGCTCGCCGGCAAGGCCGAGGACATGATCAACACCGTGGTGCGTCAGATCGCGTTCTATACCTTCGAGCGCCGCATCCACACCGAACGCAGGAATGGCGAACTGACCTCGGAACGCATCGGCGAAATCTGGCTCGACGTGCAGCGCGAGAGCCTTGGCCCCGCGATCGAGCTGAAACCCGGCTACGAGACGTTCTGGAGCTACATCCCGCACTTCATCCACTCGCCGTTCTACGTCTACGCCTACGCTTTCGGCGATTGCCTGGTGAACTCGCTCTATGCGGTCTACGAGCGCGCCAACGACGGCTTTGCCGAGCGCTATCTCGACATGCTGGCCGCCGGCGGCACCAAGCATCATTCGGAGCTTCTGGCCCCGTTCGGCCTCGATGCCCGGGAGCCGTCGTTCTGGCAGGGCGGGCTTGGCGTGATTGAGCGGATGATCGGGGAATTGGAGGGGTTGGAGTAGCGCCCTACGGTCCTGCGCCGATCCGCCACGCGATCGTCACCTGAGCCGTGACTGTGAGCGCCTCCGGCGGCGTGACCTGCACGCTCCGCATCACCGGTGCGCTGAACGATATTTCGCGCGCCCCGCGCGCGTCGGTGTCTTCGATCCGCACGATGTCGCCGAGCTTGACTCCGGCAGCCTGCGCATAGGTCGCCGCGCGCTCGCGCGCATCGGCGACGGCGGCGCGGCGCGCGGCTTCGATTCCGGGGTTCTTATCGCCGATCCCAAAGCGCAAGTTTCGCAGTTCGAACAGGCCGGTTGCGGCAATTGCCGCGATCGCGGCATCGATCCTGTCGAGTTGTTCGGTCTTCAGCTCGAACGTCGTCACCGCGCGAAACTCCGGCTCCTCGCGGCGCGGCGCAGGTCCCGGCGGCGGTGTCATGCGCACTTCGTCGAGCCGGAACGTGGATCGCTCGATTTCAATGCCATTCGCTTTCATTTCGCGCAGCGCATTGGCCGCGCGCTGCGCGCGCTCCCGATGTGCCGTGGTCGCGGCTTCGAGTGTCTTGCCACGGGTGGCGACTTCAGCGGTGAGATTGGCGTGGTCGGGCTTGGCCTGCACGCGGCCCTGGCCGTGAACCGTCAGTGTGGGCTGGCCTGTTGCCGCCGGCTGGGCCGCAATTGATGTGCACAACATGACCAGCGCGGCCAAAACGGCTGTCGCTAATTGCATTCATCGCTCCGTCGAAACACGGGGGATTATCGATGCCGATGGGGTGAATGTGTGACGGCGAATTCAGCACGGACCATCGTGGCGTCGGCTCGGGCCGCCGCCTGGGCGCTGCAACTATTAGTAGCATTCGCCGCGCTTCACTGCTAGCATTTGCCCGTTTACGGAGATGGGAGGCGTTCGTGTCCATCACCAAGACATTCAAGTTTCATGAGGTTTTTGCGGAAGAGATCAAGGCGGTCAACGCGCGGCGGAAAGCCCATGGGCGAACCGATTTTGCGAAGCTCGAGGACGAACAAGAGCCTCCAGCGCCGGCGGCGGCGCGCTCTGAGCACGGAGATTCAACACCGCCGGGCCAGTCGTCGCAGGCTCTCGACCGCGATCCCGGCCGCCCGGCCGGCCGGGAACCGGACAGACGTCCGACGGCAAACTCCAATCTGATCGGACTTGCGCTCTCCGGCGGCGGCATTCGCTCGGCGTCGTTTTGCCTTGGCGCGTTGCAGGCCCTCGACAAGGCCGATGTGCTCAAGAGGGTCGACTATCTGTCGACCGTATCCGGAGGTGGCTACATCGGTTGTTCGCTATCGGCCGCGATGACCAAGACCGGGGGGAAATTTCCGTTCCGGAGCAGTCTCACGCCCGACGAGCCGTATCCCATTCAGCACATCCGCGACAATTCCAACTACCTTTTTCCGTCGGGCCGGCTGACCTTGTTCAGCAACATTGCGATCTACCTGCGTGGATTGATCGCCAACGTATTGCACATCCTCCCCTGGTTGCTCCTGGCAGCCGCGATCACAATCTTCGTCAAACCGACGACCGAAGATCTCGACATCGCCACGCTCCTGGGTCTGCCGCTGCCGGCCGTCTTCGAGCGCGGCTTCGGCGTTTCGCTGCTCGTGCTGTCGGTGTTCGGCGCGATGCTCCTGCTTTGGGGCCTGTGGCGTTCGCTGGAGCTGAGCGGATGGGAAGCCGAGGTCGGCTCGCCCTGGACGCTGGTGTGCGCCCTAATCCTGCTGTTCCTGCTGGTGACGGTATTCTGCGAACTTCAGCCCGCTATCCTGCGACTCTTGTTCGAGTCGGAGCATGCGCCGAAGGGATTCTTCGCCAGCCTCGATGCATTCGTCAGAGGATTGGTGGCGGCTTTGGCTCCATTTGCAGCGGCGGTCGCCTTCTTTAGCCGGCATATCGCAAAGTTCCTCAAGGCAGGCGATGGCAAGCCCACTTTTGCAGGGATTGCGTTGCGTGTGGCGAGCAGGGCCGCAGTCTATGTGGCGGGAGCGGCTGTGCCCTTCCTGTTGTGGATTGCGTACCTCTACCTGTCGTTTGCCGGCATTCGAGATGTTGCGGGCTACTACGGTCCTGCCTGGATCGTCGGTCTTGCGCACGGGATATTCGGCGAACGCGAGTGCGCGGTCGGGTGGCTGTATCTGTCAGGATTTGCTATCCTGTTTGCCGTCTCCTGGGTGCTGTCGCCCAACGCCAATTCGCTGCACCGGCTCTATCGCGACCGGCTGAGCAAGGCGTTCCTGTTCGATCCGACGACCATTCAAGGGCGGCCCGGCGGCGCCAATCAGGGCGTGTCCACCTCGCTGGATGTGCCGATCGCCGACAATCTGATGCGGTATGAGAATTTCGAACTCGCTCCGATGGATCGCTTCAAGGTCAGCGATATCGTCACCACCAGCACTCCCTACCATCTCATCAACACCGCTCTGAACATTCAGGGCTCCAAATTTGCCAATCGCCGCGGCCGCAACGCCGATTTCTTCATGTTCAGTCCAAAGTTCGTCGGCAGCAGCGCCACGCAGTTCGCGTTGACGAAGGAGATCGAGGATGAGGTTCGGGAACTCGACCTCGCTACTGCAATGGCTGTATCGGGCGCGGCTGCATCCTCCAACATGGGCTCCAACAGCATCAAGGCGCTGACGCCAACGCTCGCAATCCTCAACGTCCGGCTTGGCTATTGGATGAAAAATCCGCGGCGTCTTACCAAAGAGGACAAACGGCGGTCGCTAAAGGACTATGCCTATTTCCTGCAGGAGCTGTTCGGGCTGATGGACGAAACTCGCGGGGAAATCTATCTGTCCGACGGCGGCCACGTCGAAAATCTCGGGATTTACGAACTGCTGCAGCGGCGCTGCAGGCTGATTATCGCTGTCGATGCGGAAGCCGATCCCGAAATGTCGTTCGGTTCATTGGTCAAGCTTCAGCGCTATGCGCGAATTGACATGGGAGTTCTGATCGATCTGCCGTGGGCGGAAATTCGTGACGTGACGCGCGATGCGTCTGCAGAGATTGCCAAGAGTGGAGGGCTGCCGCCGCAGCGTGCGCCGCAAGGCCCGCATTGCTCGATCGGAACGATTCGCTATCCCGACGGTCGTGATGGCATTCTGATTTACGTGAAGTCCTCGATCAGCGGCGACGAGAACGACGATATCGTCGATTACAAGCGCCGCTTCCCGGCCTTTCCGCACGAGACCACGGCGGACCAACTGTTCAGCGAAGAGCAGTTCGAGGTCTACCGCGCGCTTGGCTTCCACGCCGTCAATGAAATGTTTGGCGGCCGAAACGATGTGTGCAACCGGCCGACCCCGATCAAGTGGGAGGGGGCTGCATTGGGTGCGGCGCCAATCAAGGACGCCAAGGATCTATTGAACTGGGTGCCGTAGGCGCCCCGTCGCCGCCCCGCCGGCTACCCTTGTCTTGCCCATGTTTAGCGGCATTGTTGTCGGCTGAAACCGGCCGAGGACATGACCGACACCGACCGCGAGAAAAACCGCTTCACCGCCCGCGCGGCGCGCTACGCCCGCGTCGGCAGGAACGTCGGCGGGGTCGCGGCGCGGCTGGCCGGCGCGCGTTTCCTCGGCCTCGACCTGGACCGCGCCCGAAACGCCGCGGAGCTGGCGGCCGCGCTCGGCGGCCTCAAGGGACCGATCATGAAGGCGGCCCAGCTGCTCGCCACCATCCCGGAGGCGCTGCCCGCCGAATACACCGCCGAGCTCGCAAAGCTGCAGAGCCAGGCCCCGCCGATGGGTTGGGCCTTCGTCAAACGCCGGATGCAGGCGGAACTGGGTGCCAACTGGCTGGACAAGTTTGCGAGCTTCGAGCGGCACCCGGCGGCGGCGGCGTCGCTCGGCCAGGTTCATCGCGCGCGTTCTCATGAAGGCGACGATCTGGCTTGCAAGCTGCAATATCCCGACATGCAGTCGGCGGTCGAGGCGGACCTGCGCCAGCTCGGGATCCTGTTTGCGATCCGCCGTCGCTTCGATCCCGCCATCGACACCTCCGAAATCCTCAAGGAGATCGGCGCGCGCATGCGCGAAGAGCTCGATTATCGCCGCGAGGCGAGACACGTCGGGCTTTACCGCGACATGCTCGCCGAGCGCGACGATATCCGCGTCCCCAAAGTGTGGCCCGCGCTGTCAACCGGCCGCTTGCTGACGCTCGACTGGCTCGACGGCAGCCGCATGCTGGAACACACGGACGCTTCGATTTCGGTGCGCAATCGCCTTGCTACCGCGATGTTCACGGCGTGGTGGCTCCCGTTCATCAAGCTCGGCGTGATCCATGGCGATCCTCACCTTGGCAACTACACGGTGTTCGAAGTTAAGGGCCGTCCGTCCGGTATTAATCTGCTCGACTACGGCTGCGTCCGCGTCTTCCCGCCGAAGTTCGTCGGCGGCGTGGTCGACCTCTACAATGGCTTGCGCAAGGGCGACGATGCGAGAGTGGTGCACGCCTACGAGACCTGGGGCTTCCGGAACCTGTCGTGCGAATTGATCGGGATCCTCAATATCTGGGCCCGCTTCATTTATGGGCCTCTGATGGATGACCGCGTGCGAACCATTGCCGACGGCGTCAAGCCCGGAGAATACGGCCGCCGTCAGGCCTTCGAAGTCCATCGCGCGCTGCGCGAAGTGGGTCCGGTCACGGTTCCGCGAGAATTCGTGCTGATGGATCGCGCCGCGATCGGGCTTGGCGGCGTATTCCTGCATCTGCGCGCCGAGTTGAATTTCCATCGCCTGTTCGAGACGGCGATGGAGGAATTCTCGGTCGCTGCGGTGTCGCGACGGCAACAGGCGGCGCTTGCGCGGCATGACCTCGCGCCGACGGCGTGAACTTTCCACTGCGGCATCGCGCAGCGTCTTCAAGGTTGGACATTGGGCCGCGATCGGGCTAATGGGGCGCGGGGGCTTCATCGTTGTGTACCAGCCGGGCGCCACATTTCCGGGCGCACGCTGTTGATTTGGGTTCAGCGGGAGAAGAGCGGATGGTCGTTCGCCTTGGTTGTTGCGTCCTTCTTGCCGCAGCGTTGCTTGCGCCATCCGCCGCACGGGCCAATTGCGCCGCGGAAGTCGCCCGCATCATGTCCAGGGACACCGAGAAGCTGAACACGCGTTTCCAGCGGGTCGCCAAGCGCATCAAGACGCAGGGCCAGTCGGCAAAGCTCATTGCCGAGGAATGCCGCATCGCCCGCCAGCTGCAGCCCAAGCTCGAGCAGCAGTTGGCCGCGCTCAAGCAATCCGGATGCCGCCGCGATCCCGACATGAGCGCCATGATCGCCGACATCATCCGTGGACATGAGGACGATCTGGCGCTGGCGCGTCTAAGCGCCGCCCGCTCCGAGTGCCGCTGACCGGCAAAAAAGTGCTCACGAAATCAGCAATCTAGTCCGGCACAGCTGCAGGCTCGCCGGAGCGCGGCCCGCCGTCGCAGCGATGGGTGGATCGTGCGTCCGCGGCATTGCCCGCTCCCGGCGTTTCCGCTAAAGGCTAGCCTTCCTGGTTGCCTTTCCCGCGTCAGGCTGTTGCGGACCCTGGGCCGTCGTCGGGACGGGCCTTCGGGTCATGCTTCGCCCCATGCGGGACACGACACTGAGAGGATCGCTTGATGGCTTCGCACGACACGCCCGAATACGGGACCGCCGACGGCAACGACTACGCGGCGCACGAGTCGATGTATGAGGGTTTCCTCCTCATGGTCGGCGTGGGCATCGCCTACGTGGTCAATATTGCCATCGCGCTCGCCATTGGCGGAACGAAGGGCGCATGGCTCACCGCCGCGGGGATCATCGTCGTCGCCACTGTTGTCGCGGCCTTCGGCCTGATCGCCAACGCGCAGAAGCCGGGATACGTGCTGGTCGTGTTGTCGCTGCTGGCGCTCGCCGTCGTCTAGCGGGGCTGGGGCACGGCGGTCGATCCGGTTCGCGGCGGACTGACGGGGAGGCGAGGCGAATGCGAATTGCGGTGGCGCGCGAAACCGATGCGGGTGAGCCGCGCGTCGCGGCTACGCCCGAAACCGTCAAGCGGTTCGCCGGTTATGGCGCCGAGGTGGCGGTCGAGCCGGGCGCGGGCCTGAAGTCCGGCATTCCCGATTCCGAATATACCGCTGCCGGCGCGACGGTGACAGCGGATGCCGTCAAGGGCGCCGACGTTGTGCTCAAGGTGCGGCGGCCGAGCGCCGACGAACTCAGGAATTATCAGAGGGGCGCACTGGTCGTCGCCATCATGGATCCCTACGGCAACGACGCCGCGCTGAAGGCGATGGCGGATGCCGGGGTCGTGGCGATGGCCATGGAACTCATGCCGCGCATCACCCGCGCGCAGTCGATGGACGTGCTGTCGAGCCAGGCTAATCTCGCTGGCTATCGCGCGGTGATCGACGCCTCGTCCGAATACGGCCGCGCCTTCCCGATGATGATGACTGCGGCCGGCACGGTGCCGGCGGCGCGCGTGTTCATCATGGGCGTTGGCGTCGCGGGCCTGCAGGCGATCGCGACCGCGCGGCGGCTCGGCGCCGTGGTGACCGCGACCGACGTCCGGCCGGCGACCAAGGAGCAGGTCGAGAGCCTCGGCGCCAAGTTCCTCGCTGTCGAGGACGAAGAGTTCAAGAACGCGCAAACCGCGGGCGGCTACGCCAAGGAAATGTCCAAGGAGTACCAGGCCAAGCAGGCCGCGCTGGTCGCCGAGCACATCAAGAAGCAGGACATCGTCATCACCACGGCGCTGATCCCCGGACGCCCGGCGCCGCGGCTGATTGCCGCTGACATGGTGAAGTCGATGCGGCCGGGCTCGGTGATCGTCGACCTCGCCGTCGAGCGCGGCGGCAACGTCGAGGGTGCGAAACTGGGCCAGGTGGTGGACGTGGGCGGGGTTAAGATCGTCGGTCACGCCAATGTGGCGGGCCGGCTCGCCGCTTCGTCGTCGGCGCTCTACGCCAAGAACCTGCTCACATTCCTCGACATTCTGATCAACAAGAAAGAGAAGAAGCTCGCCATCAACTGGGACGACGAGATCGTGAAAGCCGTCGCGCTGACTCGCGACGGCGCCATCGTGCATCCGAGCTTCGCGCCGAAAACCGCCGCATAAAGGAGACCGCGCATGGACGCCGTCAGTCCCTTTGTATTCCAGCTCTCGATCTTCGTGCTCGCGGTGTTCGTCGGATACTACGTAGTCTGGTCGGTGACACCCGCGCTGCACACGCCGCTGATGTCGGTGACCAATGCCATCTCCTCTGTGATCGTGGTCGGCGCGCTGCTGGCGGTCGGCGTCCATCTCGTCGGCAGCGACACCGGACCGATCTGGGCCCGCGTGCTGGGCTTCTTCGCGCTGGTCATGGCCTCGATTAACATCTTCGGCGGGTTTCTGGTCACCCAGCGCATGCTCGCCATGTACAAGAAGAAGAAATGAGCGCCGCCCCGCACCACAGGATGACGGCCGAAGGATCGTGACGCCATGACCGCCAATATCGCAGCACTGCTCTATCTGGTCGCCGGCGTGCTGTTCATCCTGGCGCTGCGGGGGCTTTCCAGCCCCGAATCGAGCCGCATGGGCAACGCCTTCGGCATCGCCGGCATGGCGATCGCGATTGCGACCACGCTCGCCTCGCATCCGCCGGCGGGTCTCGGCGCCTGGATTCTGGTCATTGCGGGCATCACACTCGGCGGCGGCATCGGCGCGGTAATCGCGCGACGCGTGCCGATGACCGCGATGCCGGAACTGGTCGCGGCCTTCCATTCGCTGGTCGGCATGGCGGCGGTGCTAGTCGCGGCTGCGGCGTACTACGCGCCGGGTGCTTTCGACATCGGCGCTCCGGGCAAGATTTACAAGGCAAGCCTGGTCGAAATGTCGATCGGCGTCGCGATCGGCGCCATCACCTTCACCGGATCGGTGATCGCCTTCCTCAAGCTCTCCGGCCGCATGAGCGGCGCGCCGATCATTTTCCCGGGGCGCCATATCGTCAACGTCGTGCTCGCACTCGCGCTGGTCTTCTTCATCTACGGGCTGGTGGTATCGCAGAGCCAGATCGATTTCTGGCTGATCGCGCTGATCGCCTTCGTCCTCGGCGTGCTGATCATCATCCCGATCGGCGGCGCCGACATGCCGGTCGTGATCTCGATGCTGAATTCGTATTCCGGCTGGGCCGCCGCGGGCATCGGCTTCACGCTCGGCAATTCGGCGCTGATCATCACGGGCGCGCTGGTCGGATCGTCCGGCGCGATCCTGTCCTACATCATGTGCAAGGGGATGAACCGAAACTTCATCTCCGTCATCCTCGGCGGCTTCGGCGGCGAGGTTGCGGGGCCCGCGGGCGGCGCCGAGCAGAAGCCGGTCAAGATCGGCTCCGCGGAAGATGCCGCCTACATCATGAAGAATGCCTCCAAGGTCATCATCGTGCCGGGCTACGGCATGGCGGTGGCGCAAGCCCAGCACGCTCTTCGAGAAATGGCCGACCATCTCAAGAAGGAGGGCGTCGAGGTCAAATACGCCATCCATCCGGTGGCGGGCCGCATGCCCGGCCACATGAACGTGCTGCTCGCCGAGGCCAACGTGCCCTACGACGAGGTGTTCGAACTGGAGGACATCAATTCCGAGTTCGCGCAGGCCGACATCGCCTTCGTGATCGGCGCCAACGACGTCACCAACCCGGCCGCGGAAGACGACAAGACCTCGCCGATCTACGGCATGCCGGTGCTGCAGGTCTGGAAGGCCGGCACGGTGATGTTCATCAAGCGCTCGCTCGCGTCGGGCTATGCCGGCATCGACAACCCGCTGTTCTATCGCGACAACACCATGATGCTCTTGGGCGACGCCAAGAAGATGAGCGAGAGCATCGTCAAGTCGATGTGACGCCGCGCACGGGCCGCGCGCCCGTGCTAGTCTTGTTTTATGACATTGCTGAAGTGGCTCCTCGTCGGCTGCGCGTTCTACGGCGCGCTCGTCGCACTGATGTACGTCGCGCAGCGATCGCTGATGTATCTGCCGGAGCGTCAGCGCGTGGCGCCGGCCCATGCCGGGATGCCCGAGGCCGAGGAGGTCGTGCTCGACACCGCCGACGGCGAGCGGGTGATCGTGTGGCACGTGCCGCCGCGCGACGGCTTTCCGGTCGTGCTCTATTTCCACGGCAACGGCGGATCGCTGCGCTATCGCGTCGGACGATTTCGCGCGCTCACCGATGGCGGCATCGGCCTCGTGGCGCTCAGCTACCGCGGCTATGGCGGGTCGAGCGGTAGCCCGAGCGAAACCGGGCTGATCGCCGACGGCGAGGCCGTCTATCGTTTCGCCACGCAGCGCTACGCGCCGGACCGGATTGCGCTGTGGGGCGAGTCGCTCGGCTCGGGCGTCGCGGTTGCGATCGCGGCCGCGAATCCAGTGGCGCGCATCGTCCTGGAGTCGCCCTTCACCTCGGCGGCCGACGTGGGCGCGCGGGTGTACTGGTTCCTGCCGGTGCGGCTATTGATCAAGGACCCGTTCCGGTCCGATCTGCGGATCGCCAAGGTGAAGGCGCCGCTCCTGATCCTGCATGGGGAGCGCGACGCCGTGGTTCCGTACGCCCTCGGCGAGCGGCTGTTCGGGCTGGCCAACGAGCCCAAGCGGCTGGTCCGCTATGCCGACGGCAACCACAACGATCTCGACCGCTTTGGCGCGCTCGCCGAGGCGCGGGCGTTCGTGGCCCTCAAGGCGGACTGAGCGAGTGCGCAGCCAGCCCGCGCCCGGCGCATTTCAGACGTTTTCCAAAGTCTTTTTCGCACCGGGATGGACGCTAGGAGTGCCATGCCGGCGATGCTATGGTGCCCGCGTTCTGGTGTGCTGCCGGCTGCGGCGGAAGAGGGGGGACCGTGAGCACGACGCTGACCGAAAGTCTGACGGGCAAGCAACTTGCCACCCGGATCGTGAAGTATTCCGTGCGCCGGGTGCTGTTCCCGCTCTGCGTGCTGGCCCCGTTCGCCTGGTTCTTCCCCAAGATCGCCGCGTTTTACGCGATCGTCGGCGCCTACGACGTGACCCGCAACAGGAACCTCGATGCCTCGGTGCTGCGCCGCTACTTCATCGGCAATGGTTTCGTCACGTGGCTGCTGTCGCCGTTCAACGCGCTGCTCGATCTGCTGTCGCTGCCGCACGTCAACAAGGGGGTCTACAAGCTCGAAGACCTGCCGCCGAGCCACCAGGAAGAGGTGCGCACGCTGATCCAGGCGGCCAAGGACGCCGACCTCGTGCGCCAACTTGAGGCTTACATCAAGGACAACCAGCGCTCGATGGTGTTCTTCCGCTGGTATGGCGTGAACATGGACACCGTCCTGGACGTCCCGGCGTTCCATCAGCCGTGGAAGCACATCGAGACCATCGGCGTATCGGTGTTCAACAAGAAGGTCTCGACCTCGAAGCATTTCGGTTATCTGCGCGCCTCGCTGCGGGTGCTCTATAACCTCAACGACATGAAGGATGACTCGGCCTATATCTGGGTCGGCGATACGACCAGCTACTGGCGCGACAACAAGCTTTTCATCTTCGACGACACGCTGCTGCACGAGTCGGTCAACCAGACCGATCAGACCCGCTACTGCCTGTTTGTCGACATGATCAGGCCGTCGCCGTTCCCGGGCGTGATGCGGGCGGTGGTGGCGGGCGTCAGGCTGCTGACGCAGAGCTTCAAGTTCGTTTATTACAAAAACTGGAAGATCATCGAGCGCTGAGCGTATCCCGCCGGCGGCGGGGTCGGCTTTCGCTCGGAGGCGCGGCCAAACCAGGGTGGGCCGATGTCGATGGCGCAAGAGCCCAATCCGGCAGAAGCTGTGGCCCGTCGCCGGCCGCAGTGGATCGTGCCAATCGCGGTGTCGCTGACGCTCGTCGCGCTCACGACGGCCCTGCTCTGGTATATCGATGCGCAGCTCGATCAGCAGCATTTGATCTTCGTCTATTTCGTGCCGACGGCGCTGATTGCGATCCGCTACGGCAGCATCTCGGCGATGATCGTCACCATCGTTTGCAGTGCGCTTGCGGCCTACCTTCTTTATCCGCCGCATTTCAGCTTCCTGGTGAGTAGCCCGCGTGACCTGCTCGAACTGGTGCTGTTCTGCATGCTGGCGCTGCTCGCGAGCCAGGTGGTGTCGGGATTCGCCGGCGACCGCGACGTGGAGAGGCGCCGCATCCGTCCCGCGGGCGGCACGGTGGCCGGCATGATCGCAAGGTTGTCCGCACGCCGCGACGGCACACGGCGCTGAAGCCGTCGCCGGGGGCGGCCCGCCTCAGAACGTCTGATAAGTCTGCCCGAGCTTGCCGCCGACGCGCGCGAAGCCCTGCTTCGCGGGCTCGTGGTCCTTATTGATGTTGAGCGCGCGCGCGTAGGAGCCTGCGGCCTTTTCCTTGTCGCCCAACCGCTCGTAGGCGAACGCCCGCGTCGTCCAGGCCCGCAGGTTCTGCGGCTCCGCCGACACCGCGTCGTCCAGGTCGCCCGCCGCCGCCTTGAAGTCGTTGATCGCCATGTAGCTCAGACCCCGGGCGATATAGGGCTCCGCTTCGTTCTGCGTGAGCCCGAGCGCGGTCGAGAAGTCGTCGATCGCATAGCGATGCTGCTTCTGGCTCTGATAAAGCAGGCCGCGGTTGTAATAGGCCTGCCCGTTGTCGGGGCGGATCGCGATCGCCTTGTTGAAGTCGTTGAAGGCTTCGAGCGTCGCGTTGCGCAGGCGGTGCACGATGCCGCGGCCGAGATACGCGATGGCATAGTTCTGATCGAGCGACAGCGCCTTGTTGTAGTCGGCGAGCGCGAGATCGAGTTTGCCCGTCTGGCGATGGATCAGGCCGCGGTTGGCGTAGGCCTGCACGTAGTTGGCATCGAGGCTGACGGCCTTGTTGAAGTCTGCCAGCGCCTCCTGGTTCCGGCCGGCCTGGCCGTACACGGTGCCGCGCATGTTGTAGGCCTGCGGGTCGTTCGGGTTACGCTGCACGACCGCGGTGAGCGAGGCGATGTTGGTGGTCGAGGCGGAGAACTGGGCTTCTTCGGCTTCGGTGGGCTTGCTTCCCGTCACCGTCTGGCAGCCGCCGAGCGCTGCCGCGGCCAGGAGCGCGCAGGCCACAATCCGGCCCGCGGGCCGCATGCTGGCGCTGCGGAATGCGTCGGTGCGGCTGGTCGGCTCGGTCATGTTCAGGCGTTGGCCCGTCCTGCGCATCGGGTGCCGATCCTATCGGGTGGCTTGGCCGCCCGCCCCGGAACCGGCGCACGTTTTTAGAGCATGATTCCGGAAACCTGGAACGGGTTTTCCGGCATGATCGTGCTCAAATTAAGAATCGACGCGGTCATCCCCGAAAAAGCGCAACGCGGCCGAGGTTCTCCCCGCCCGCGCTGAAAAACTTGAGGAACCTGGCCGGTTCGATCAGCGGCCAAAGCCGCCGCCGCCGCCAAAGCCCCCGCCGCCGCCGAAACCTCCGCTGCGGCCCGGACCGCCACGGCCGGGGCCGCCGCGTCCGCCGCC